>Ga0307517_10012117_pt1 | contig 11876 bp, 12 predicted proteins | sample 23_EM_MG_FD_194515 | JGI IMG/M metagenome (GOLD analysis project Ga0307517, IMG submission 194515) | Populus trichocarpa ectomycorrhiza microbial communities from riparian zone in the Pacific Northwest, United States - 23_EM | ecosystem: Host-associated > Plants > Roots > Unclassified | place... | reverse complement strand
TGTTCAGGCATTCAATGCTCAGTTATAGATAGGGTAAGTAATGTCGGAATACAATATCTCACGACATATCCATCAAATAGTGAGAACTAGACTATACAACGCAATGGATCAATTGCCCTGAATGAGTGAGTCAATTTTAAGAGAAATTCGAATAGGCTCTATTCTTGGTTTCGACTTTAAAGCCAGAGCGCCAGCTAGCGAAGATGTCGGACACCCCCGACACAAATTCATCAACAAAGCATTGGATCATAGCACAAACTTGTTAATCACGAAGGAATTAACAACTTTTTGCATCAGGGGGATTCGGATTGAATTTTTGAATGTTCAAGTTACATACCAAGACATACCCCTCCAGAATAACGCCAAGTAAAAGATTTGGGGTTCACGCGAACTCGAAGTAAGATAAGGTCGAGACCGTGTCACCTGCCTGTTTGGGTGTTATAATTAAGGTTCCGAAGCGGCGGTTGATCAGGCGTTGGGCCTTTAGGGTTGTTCCAGACACAGCCATTCCAATTAAAGAAGTAGCCAGTAACTTGGACTTAGTATACGTGACATCAACATAAAAGCTGTGCCTCTGAGCCGTAAACCTATACATATTTCTCATAAGCCTCCTACTAATCTCCCTCACCAGTGACGGCCATGAAAGAGCTTGCTAAAGCGGACTCCAACATCCAACCACTTGAGCCGTGCGTATTTCCTCCGGGAACCAACCTAATTCCTGAAGGTGAGTATTACATTAGATGCATTATATACGCTTCGCAAGCGACTGAGCAATTGCTTTTCTCATCTGACGGTAATCATAGAGCAATATGTCGATCTCGAAGTGATCGACCTCTCTGAGTTTGATTCAGGGCCTCCATCATTGCAGGATCCCAGTAGGATCGCCATTCATGCCGACATTATTACGCGCACGATGAAGGCTTTCAGGACCGTAGGATTCATTGCCGTCAAAGGCCATGGGCTGAGTGACGAGCAAATTCATCACCAATTCTCCCTAGGAAAGTTGTTGGCGTCTGTACCGGAGCCGGAGAAGCATGCGTTACATGCGTCTATCAAGGAGGGTAGCTGGGCTGGATATAAGGTGAGTAGGTTGAGTGGTTGACACAGGTGTAACCTGATAAGAGGTAGCCTCAAGGCTATTACAATAGACCCGGTGGTGCTTTTGATGTCCTGGAGGTAAACATCTTGGGCAGACCAGTCGATCCTTTGGAATTGATGATCTTCGGTTTCTAGCATTACGACTTCTATCCATTCACGGCTGTGGAGTCTGGGTTACCTCAGGCTGCCAAACCCTATCTCGGTGATTTTAGAAATTTTATTGAGGTATTTCCTAGAGTATCCCTTCCATCCCCGCTTTTATAACACCAATGTAGTATAATCACTATGTCATTCTCAGGAAGGTCCTTGGGATCATTTCCCGCGGATTGGGTCTTGAGGCTGACGCGTACGTTGTCAATATGTTCGAATACAAGAAAACAGATGCTAATATGGGGGAGTAGATTGTGGAAACTTCACCATCGCGGAGGTCATGATAACGACGGGGCCCTTCGAGGTGGACCGGATGATAAAATCGAATGGGTGCACAGCAAGGATCATCTGCGGTATGCATTGTATCGTTAGTTTCTCCACCACCAAATCTTTCAACTAAAAGCTTACAATTCGTGAATATTACCCGCAGACCCTCCGACAGAAGAAGATAGGGAGAAGAGAAGGTACCTTTGGATACCCGGGCACACCGACCTGTAGGTTTTGTCTATTTGCAGCGCTTTCATGGTTTAAAGTGCGCACACATCTAGCGGATCTGTTACCTTCCTGTATTCGCAACCTATCGCAGGATTACAAGCGCTCACATCCGATGGGGAATGGCGCTATATTCGACATTACCCGAATCACATCATTGTGGATTTGGGAGATTCCATGGAATTTGTGACGGGTGGCGTTCTTAAGGCGCCGCCTCATCGCGGTAAGCTCTCTCAAAACAAGTATCACTTTGTTAGCCGGTCTCTGACCCTTCAAATCGATCAGTCAAGGAACCTCCTGAGGATCAAAGATAGTGAGTGGTTACACAAGCTCGCTTGTCAACGTGTAAATTTTCTAATAATATCTATGTATGCTAGCCTCGATAGACTTGGAGTCTTCTACTTCGTCCCATTCCTCCCGGATGTTATTTTATCGCCCATCGACCACCCTTCACTCCGTGACCTTGGAGCAGAAGATTTATTTAAAGAGTACTATGCGCTCGGTGGAAAACCAATAACGTCCAGAGGTCTGTGGCTGGTTACAACTTATTAAACTTTGAATTATTTTGAAACTCGTTCATTTAGAATTGTTGATAGAACGATCGAAGTTGGTCGGTACGAAACGGGTGATACGCCAGGAAAGAGGCCCTCGCGATGTTCTGGAGGACATTCATTTCAGATATAATCCAAGTTGAGCAAATCAGTATGAGGATGCCACGCCGCACCCTTTAAACACTACATTCCCGCGTATTTCAAGTTCTATTAGGATAAAGATCAAGAAGGATTCCATTTCAAAGCCAACAGGGTGGCCGGTAAGGTCTGAGTTTGTACGTCGAGACAGGAACTGGACAAATAATACGATCCTTTATTTCTCTGCCCGGGTATAACTTATGAAGATGGATTGAATGTTCCTCTCTATGTTGCCGTTAGAAGGTTTCAACGGCAGGTCGACTGAATTTACGAGTCCTATTTATAGGACTGAGCTCTCCATCTAAGGCAGCACCAAACCGTTCATTCTCCCACAACTCACCTCCGAATTCACTCAGACGATCGTGATCACTCACCCGGAATATCACCAGAAGGCAGCAGTGGGTTTGTACCACCGTCATCCAATTTCCGGGAATTTTCAGGCGATCGATACTTTACTGGAGAAAGAACAGATCGAGCGGGGGAAAGGTACAAGAACGTAATCGCTTCACCTTCTCCCAGGATTTTGCTGGACTCTACAGCATGCCTCGTCGTCAATGCATGTGGTCGATAATATATATAAGTCGCACCGGAAGGGAACGATATACAAATGTGCTACCGCCTACATCTACTGCGAACTTGGCCGCGGGGGAATGGAGCAAGTCCACGATCCCAAAAAGTAGGGTTCCAAACGTGAGTGCAAATGTTCGGATAGTCTGAAAGCGGTGCTGTATTTTCCGTAATGCACATGTACAGCTCATCTTGTCCAGGGTGTCCAGTCGCTAAAATTCCCGTAGATACTATCATCTGTAATTCCAACTCGAGGGGCTTCCCATCAGCAATGCGGACGACTTCATTGAACATTCCAACCCAATCTTGCTCTAAACATCCAGGAAAAGGGTGCCAACCGACGATCGTAAAGTCGAACCAGAGGTTTGTGATTTTATTGGAGCTGGGTATCGCACCGAGGACAAGGTTAATGTCGTGGAGGACCGCCTTCGGTGGTGGGCTCAGTGGTGCGTTACATGTGATATTGGTGCAGAGCGAAAATACGTGTAGGTTTGGCAGGTTGCTGAGGTTCACGAGCCCAGCAAGTGAGAGGTGTCGAGCTAGTTGATCTGGTTAAGAAATTTGTCAGATTCGCTTTGTGTTATCAAAAGACAATACACCTACATCCGCCCATATCTGTACTAGTGAGATACAATTCCTCCAGTGTGTTACAAGCTGCATCGAGGATAGGTTGCAAACAGGCCACTCCTTCCTTTTCGTGAGGAGATAGCGTCAAAACACGCAAATTTGACCAAAGGACCACTGGTGTCTTAAACCTAGGCGGCGGGGTGATCATCTGCTCGACAAGGCTGTGAGAGTTGCGGTAGTCGAGAACTTCCAGTAGAGGCGCTTCTCGGCCAGAACACAGGTTGTCCGGGTAGTTACCGTAGCTCGGGTAAGCACCTCCAACCTCGTGGAGAAACACTTCTCTCAGCCTGGGGCAGATGAGGAACAGGGGTAATGGAACGTTCCCGCATGCGGTCAGGCGGAGAATGGTCAGGGTTTGCGAAAAGAATGATTGCGCGAGCTGTCGCACGACGAGTATAGGATCCATGATCATGAACGAAGAAAGCATGTATCCACCGAAGTGAAGTTCATGTGGCGGCATGGATGACTTGGACAGCAATTGGAGGATGCTGATGAAGGTATGATTGTTGAAAAGCCATTCACACTCGTTGGGTGAGATGAGGAGATGAACCACGCGGACTTGGTTGGCGAATGACGGATTGTCCTCCAAGATCTTTTTCGCTTTTCTCACCTTCTCGGATATATCTTTCTTGCTGCCGAATTCGAGGGTCCGAAAGATGTACTTTTGACACGACTGGGTAAATGCTCGATCAGCAAGAGATAGATTATAAAGGTCTTCATCCCTAGAAGGGAGCTTTGAAACGTGTTCGACGATGGAAACAAGCAAATCATCTGAGAGGAGAGCAAGCGGCAGGTTCAGCATAATGGCGAGGGGCAAGGGTACGCAGCAGGCTTGCCTTCCACGTGCCAACAATTCAGTGTTAGAGGCGATCATATATGGAAACCGGGACAAGCTTCCCAAGGGTTTGACAAACATGTCCCGGATGGTGATGCCGGCTAGGTTGACGAAATTTTCGGCAGTTCGGCAGTTCGGCGGTTCATGGCGGCAATTTCCATGTGAAGAAAGACGGGATTTACCGACGTAGAGGATCAACCATGTAATTGGTGGAAATCGCAAGCTTCCTTAACTGGTGAGCGAGGGCAGTCAAATCGACAAGTGATAGAGCTGATTTGGGATATTTGGAAAGGGAATTATGTGCTTCACAGTTCAAAATGTAAAGGGCGACTTCGAAATTTTTGTTTGGTGTGTATACATCGATTTCTGGTTGGGGTGTAGGGTTCTGTCTGTGCAACTGGTTAATTGCTTTCAAGTTTGAATGGAAAGTGAAATAATAATCATGGAGGGGCGCTAAGTGCTTGATTCTCATTCATTTTGCTAGTGAATCCTCTTCAAGAATAGTCCTATCTTCAATAAATCAGGGAATAATTTTCCGATTGTATGAGAAGTAGAGAATCCAGTTTATCAATGGTGTATATTTGGTCGGCGGTTGATTCAAGGTAAAAGTGCCACATATAGCTCGGCTTGAAACTTGTCCCAGTCGTTGGAGTTCACGGACTCCTGCGTCTTCCATAGGGTACCATCATCGCTCGGAGTGTAATATATTGCCCACTGAGTTGTCTTGCTTCCAGAGCAAGAGGGTGTCAACAAAATCCTATTTTTAGAAGGAAATATTAAGCCAGTTTGTCAAGGGACTGATTCTCGACAGGTGACGCGGACAGATGGTGATTATCTTGGCCATGGTCCTCTGACTGGATCGCTTCTGTAATCAGTACTCACAGTGGTTCAACATAATTAAATCAATTGTCATTGACCAGCGTCAGCGCAATTACTACTCCACATGATTCCTAGAGCTTAAATAACTTGAGTGAGCATCGTTTAATTCGAGGGCAATTGTTTGTGCCTCTGCTCCTGCGTGAAAGCCTTTATTGGAGGGGATAGGGACCATGTCTATAGCTTTTTTTTGCACAGATATCATGTAAATGTAATTTAAAATTATGATGCAAATTTTAAAGAAAGTTGGTTGTTGGGCAGCCCTCTACGACATGGATTAGTAGCTAAATATACGGCGTCCAAACAAACGGACCGCATTATGACATCACACACCTTGCCAGTGCCCTCGCTGACCTTATTTCTATTAGTCGCTCTAAGATGTGTTTACCGAAGGGACCTTCAGTGAGGTCCCAGGTCTGCATTTATGTGGTACAGGCTGATATCATGATGTATGTTGCAAGTTTGGGGAGTCCTCGGCTGGTGATTGAGTTTATGTCACTTACGGGGTCGTATTCTCCAACATATTCTGTTCTCAGCTTGGTTCTCAGACCTTAAATAACTTGAACAAGCGTCAATTAATTCGAGCCGCAGGCCTTGGCGTTGCTGATGCTGATGCGCATCAAGGTGTCTCCGAGGTCCTGACGGTCTAAATATACTTCTACACGCCAACAAAGTCGGCTTCACCGTCCAGGACATATTTGTCAAAGCCTTTGGAAGCTTGACAGTCCCGGTTTCCATAATCATTAGGCGATCTTGCAGTTATCGGGAATGTAATGGGTAAGAGGATGAGAAATACTAGTAACTAGGACACGCAGATTCGAGCTTTCTTCGCTCAGTGAAATATACATCTCTAGCGAACAAAACATACATATCATGCTGTAAATTTATGGGACAGTCATCAGTGAGAGCATGGAAGATGAGAAGCTTTACCAAACTTAGCCGAGCGGTGAGCATGTTTTTTGGAAGCTTTATGTAGCTTTAGAGTACTAGCACACGCACCCAAAATATCGAGAAGTATCTACACACAGAGCCTGAGGAACACTGAACTCGAGTCGATGATAATGCAATTCACTATGTATACCCAATCATCGAAAATGACTCTCAAAACACAAATACGGAAGATCGACCCGAGTCGATCCCTTATTCATGTAAAATATCAACCAATCAACCAACCCTTAGATTAACCATCCACACTAGCCCTCCGCGGATCATACCACACCCTCCTCACCCACCTCCTCCTTCTCGTGACGCTCCCCCCACTAGAGATATACGGTGCAGGTCGCGAACCGAACCATGCGTCGTTGGTATATGCCCAGCCGTCTGTGGTGGAGCGCAGGGCAAGGGAATACAAGGAAACGAAGCGCGCGGCAAGGCGAAACAGCGGGAGAAAAGGCCGAGAAAAAAGTGGGCGTCGACATCAGGAAAACAAAAACAAAAAAAGTAGCGAGACATACCAGCATCACCACCACACCCAGACCAAGCACACTGAACATCCTTTCTCCAATCCTCAGACTCCACGAACGCCCAGCCAGGCGCTAGTGGAAAGGTGAGATTGCCACTATAATAACAACAATAATGCAGGGAATGTATCAGCATCGGATTGTCGTCGATCATTCCCACAGCGAAAAAGGAACATCCACACGACAAAAAAAAAACATCCAACCAAAACACAAAAAAAACCCCAAAAATACACGAACCTAACCTCCCCACTCCCCTCCACCATACTCCCATGCCCACCCACACCAACCCCATTCCATCCATCCCTCCCGCGAGTCCACGCGCTCCTCTCTCCAGCTCTCAAATTCTGCTTGCTCCATCCTTTATGCGGAAAGGCAGATGATGACGATGCTGAAGAGGTGGAAGAGGAGGAAGACGCACCCATGGTGGTTGCAATTAGTGTCGCTGAGTCAGGTGGGATGGGACCTGAAGAGATGGCGAACGCAATGGCGTCAGCAAGCCAAACAAAAAGAACAAAAAAAAAGGAAGAAAAAAGAGAGTAGAAACACATACCACCAAACCGTTCATTCTCCCACAACTGCACCTCCCTCATCTCCGAATTCCAACATTCGTCACTCAGCCGATCGTCATCAATTGCCCTCCGCACCACCATAGAAAGTGGCAGCGGGACGTTTTTGTTGTCCGTCCCATCGTCGTCTCCCATCACTTCCGGATACCTCTTCCCCTTTTCCTGGAACCCCGATTTCGAGAACAGACGCTCTTTGAAAGCTCCTAGCCGAACGATTACAAAAGGCATCACATCAACCAAAGCATGGCATAAACTCGGCAAAAGGGCGCGGACGTATGGGTGTGCGATCACGAATGAAATAAGACCCATGACAAGACATACTTCTCGGATGGGAAAGAAAGGTAAATGGATGATGAATAAAAGAGGGAAGAAAGACAGAGCGAGGAGTGCGAGAATGTGTGCGGTGTATGGGGACCATGCGACTGACGATGCGGGGTTACATTGTTGGGTGTTGAATAGATGTTGGGGTGTCAGACGGAGGTGATAGAGATGGGGCGCGATGAGGTCGTGCAGGTCCGCTCTGTTCCAATGTTCAGAATGAGTAAATTATATTAAAAAACGGAAGCTCACATCGCGCCCATTAGGTTTTGGAGTCCTTGAATATTAGCTTGCCACGGAATGGGCTGCTCAGAGGAGATAGGATCTTCAGCAGCCTTTGAGGGAAATGGATACGTCGTAAGGATGACACCAACTAGAATAATATGGGGCATCAAGAGGAGAATACGGGGGAAGAAACCTTTGAACAGTCAGACAAGACACCGAGGGATAACGGATGAAACATACAAATAAACGAATAGGCCGCCATCCAAGTAAGCGTTCTCGCCGGGCCTGTTTTCCACAGTATAATTTCTTCAACCCGGTCTTGCAACCAAAGTACAGGCCCAATGATCGATACGAAGCGTTTAAAATTCGTCGACATAATAGATAACGACAGAGGATCCCGAGAGGATATATGATTATGGTTGATGTTAGCTGCAGGTGGTGGTGTAGCGCTTGGGTTGGGCGAAAGCGGAGGAAGCGAAGCGGACAACATGAATTGTGGGAACAACGACAGCGAGGGCGACGCCAACGCAGCAGCGGTAGACGAAAGAATCGACGGTCGTCGTTTCATTGAGGTCGGTGAAGGCGGTGGCGATGGATTTGGGATGGAAGTCGTAATCTTGGGGGCAGGGCGGATGTCGTGTGACTTGGAATTGTCAGTGGAGTTTGTAAGGCTGCGCAGGCGCGTTGCGCCGACTGGGATATCAATATAGTCTAGCATGGCCATGATAATGGTGTATCGAAGATAATAACTATGTCTTCAACGAATTCGAAGTGGTGATTATTTAAAGAGCTGTTCGCAAATGGCATGTGATTCGGAGATTCGACCTCGGATTAACATTACTTCAATTCCCATGTCAGAGCTGTATCAATTTTGACAGAACTGCGAACTGCGCAATACTCAACGTGAACGAAAGGAGATCCTGGCAAAGGATTGGTGCTCGCAAAACCGCGTCCATGGAACCAATCCTGTGACACCGGGGGGTTGAGAAAGAAACCAAAATATACCGAGCAGTATTAGGAGACTCCTGTATGCAGGATGTTATGGAGTGTCCTCGCGCGGTGAGGAAAACAACCTATGGCGGAGGCTTATGACAAACAAAGCCAAATGTACTTCCCTAAGCCGGTCCTTGGCCGGTCCATGACACTCCACCTTCTCGATCCATGAGAAGTGCCATTGAGATCTACGAGAGGTGAGGGTGTTGAATAACGGAGGCTGCGCAATGAATCATGTATGTACCAACTCACCTCTCGTCGTACCTTCACGCCACTGTCAATCAGAGATCGTGCCTATATCACAGCCAGGTCAATGCTGCGGCCAAATGAGTATTACAGAAACGTACCCCAAATGTCAACAGCCCCTTTCGTAGGGAGCGTATCCGTCCATGAATGGCTGTCTCGTCATGGCTGTAGAGAGCAATCCGGGCCCAAAATGTGCGTTTGGCCAATCGACGCGCGAGTTCCTCAATATCGAGAAGGGACCTAACGCGTAAAATTAAACATATGAAGTAACCATAAGCAATGGAAAATCGCACTCAGCAAGTTCATCTACCTTATTTCATCACCCAATTGTGGCGCCGACCCCTTCATTCGAAACACAAACCAACGCGATGCATCTTCCCATCGGACCCATCCTCCTTCAAAGCTGCCCCACCAAATCGAACCATTGTCAGCCTGAAGGTGCGATGATTCGAAAATCATGTACGGTGCCATTTATGGTTAGGCGGCGGCGGCGAGACGCTGTACATATCATGCGGCTGAGGGTGATCGTTTCGCCTTATTTTCGGCCCCACCTACGAACCTAACAAAGAATTCTTTCAACTCTCTTACACAACGCCACATCATATATACTGCCATACATTATCTATCGTAAACGAATAACAAGGCCCATGATATGATGAGAGGCGGGGGGAGCTCGCGATCGCGATCGTCGCCGCAGCAGAGGTACGTTGTTACTGTCCTCCACCAATATGACGAGAGTTAACGATTATACCAGCCCACATGCATGTACGGCAGATCGAAGAAAATGGCGTATCTGGATGTCCTATTAACGCCAACGGGGTCTACGAACGTTCAGGCGTACGGCTTGCATCAGGAAAACGTCTGGTATGTCTTTGGGCATCTTTGGCGTCTTTGGAAAGATGCCAAAGAATCCAAAGATGTCAAAGACGTAAAGACGTGACGTCTTTGGCGAGTAGGGTACCTTTTCTTTCAAAGACGCTTCATGTCTTTCAAAGACGTAGGATCGTCTTCCCGAAGATCATCTTTAGCATCTTTGTAGGTCTTCTTTGACAGCTTTCAAATTCATCGCACAGGATAGGAACAGTGAAAGAAATATATATTATTCAAATCCTATAAAACAAATGGTACGAAATTAATTATACGAGCTGCTACTTCCTACAACTAGGTCTCCTGGGAGCTACAGCCTCTCGCAGACATGACCATCTGCCACTAACCAACATCTTGGAGGAAGAGAAACGAGGAGTGTGCACGGATGATCTATAAGTTATAGGTAAGTTTGCAAGATCGCGTTGCTCCTCCATCGACAATGCTCACCTTCATACGATTCGTGAGCTCGCCGCACCATCCTATCGCTAATCCCCACGCGGGGTGTTCTTCATCGTCGACCTGGACCACCAATACGTTCATATGTGAAAGCCCGAAAGCCATGGAAGGGGAACTTAAAGAATATGAGCGTTCGCGTCCTTCAGAATCCCTGAACAAAACGCACCAGACCTAATTTCGTACCACCTGGTCGCCCCACTGTCCTTTGCGTATTTACATGAATTGGATGGGCTTGTTGTCGTTAACGTGTTGTTTACGGGGGTGACTGAGGCGGTCATTCAGGATGATCTCGTCGCGGGAAATCTCCTGGGAGGCAACGAACAAGGGATGTTGGTGTTTCGCAGTATTAACAGGTCACTTAAATTTACATACCGTTCTTATTGAATGCCTACAATCGAGTCAATCAAGCCTCTGTAAACCGGGGGCAGTCAGTAAAGGCCAAGGGTCTAACAACAAAATAAATCAGACCTGTTGCCGAGTCTCCAAAACCTAGGATGCCGGTTTCAGGTATCGAGTAGGTGTTACTACACGAGTAGTAATATCATGAAGCGGACACTGGAACAAGAGGAAACCAACTCATTGATGTGGTGGGAGGAAAGAATGTTCGACATTTAATTTCCATGTTAGGATTTCAACTTGATCACATGACATCGGAGTTCCAATGAACTTAAACAGATTGCGACTCGAGAGTCGACAGCGACCTTCCCCGCCATTGCATCTCTTGACCGCGATGACAGCCACCAGCACAATGAAGGTGCCAACCCTATTATAAGGTGACAATCCAAAAATATAGCCATTCAGTTTGAGGATAAATATTACAAAGACATGAAAGATGAAACCCTTCACAAAGACGTCAGCAGGGTTGAGAAAGACATCAAAGACAAAAGTTCAAAGATAAAGAAGCACCTCCAAAGCCAAAGACACTCAAAGACGGATTTTACAAAGCCAAAGACACCAAAGACACCTTCCTGGAGACAAAGACACTGAAGATGAATGGGACGTTTTCCTGATGTGGATTGGTGTGAAGGTGACTGAATACATGGGAGACAAGTCAAAGTACGTTGGCTTGCTGCTTACCTCCTCGTAGCCGCCGGGGGCTAACGACGGGTGGTTTCAGCTCTCATCTACGGCGCATGGGGCATCCCTGCAGCACCGGTCTCTACAACATGTGAGGGTGATGAATTACAGCATCGGGAGAGGTATGTACCTCCCTTTGGTCGTTTCCAGTCGGAGCAATCACTAATTCGGTTCTAGATCGTGAATTCACATTGTGACGTTACAGTGTATCATATGATATGATACAATGAATGTAAACAGTGTATCATATCATATGGGTTCACCGAACACATTGAACCGGTGAATAATTTAATATAGACTGTATAGTGCCCTATAAGGTAATATTAAGACATAA
>Ga0307517_10012115_pt1 | contig 11879 bp, 15 predicted proteins | sample 23_EM_MG_FD_194515 | JGI IMG/M metagenome (GOLD analysis project Ga0307517, IMG submission 194515) | Populus trichocarpa ectomycorrhiza microbial communities from riparian zone in the Pacific Northwest, United States - 23_EM | ecosystem: Host-associated > Plants > Roots > Unclassified | place... | reverse complement strand
AGGCATGAGAATGCGGATGAAGTTTGTCGTTCAGGGGGTGTGGTACCGCCCTTCAGTCAACGTCAGTTTCTCTTTCGTTTTATTCCTCTTAGGTTTGCTAGGATCTCAATGTTAATCATATTCATAAGCAGTATTCGTCTTTTAAAGTTACCCGCCTGTATCTTGGAGAGATCGACCCATCGAAGTATTTGTCATCTGGGAAGATTAAGGGATGAGAATCGGTGGCGGCGAGAGCGCGAGCAAAAATGCTCAGTAGGACGGCCGGAAGAACGTAGGCGTGGGTACAAGTGATCTCCTCAACTTGAATGTTGGGCCAAATGAGAAAATTCTCCACCTTACATCCTCCAACACGACCAGATCAGTTACCGGGTAATAGAATTTAAGGCTGTATCCATATTTCACTGCAAGGGCGACGTGCTGTTGGGGATGTGGCGGGGATGTGGCTGGGAGCCCTAGGGACTACGTCCGTGATGCGTTCGACGGCTGAAAGCTGTTTGAGCTTTGGGAGTAGCAGTACTTCCCGACGATTGGTAACTCGCTGGCGCCTGGTGTGGAAGCTGATCAAAGAATGAAGAAAGAAGTAATGATGCTATATACCTGGTGCCTTCTCTTTCCTTCGGACGGGTACTTTATCATTAACCTCGAGCTTGCTGCTACTATTTCTTGGGATGTGCTTCAGGACACGCATGTCCTTCGTTGTCGTGCTAATGACAGATCGACAATGATTAGTGGTCCTGAAAGTATGAATGAAGGGTGAAACTTACCCAGAGGGATTAGAGCTGCGGTAGTGGCGCCTTGAATCAAAGAACGCGTGCCCGTCTGGCAGGGGCAGCGGTGAAAGAAGCAGAGCTGTTGATGCCACAAAAATTACAAGGGTTAACGATAATGAAACATCCAAGAGCGTGTACATGCCTTCGGAGGGTAGACCAATCTATTTCTACGAGCCTAACACCCAGACAGAAAATTTTAAGATGCCCTCGGTCTAGCTGAAGCTGGGGGTTGAAACGTCCTTGATGGAGTTGAACAAGTCGTGGCTTCGCCTGTACCAAATCACCCCACCGCCGTTTGATTAACCGCTGATATCATGCAACGAAATCGGCAGGGTGGCGGTATGGAAAATTTCCGAGCGTTTGAAAACAAAAAATCCATCTCCGAAATAGTGCTGGAGGTGGGAGGTACCGGTAAAAGGCCAACGGCGGCGTTGCCTGACGAGAACTAAATTTTCCAGAACTCCCAAAATAGAATCGATAGTTATCCATTGATTATCCTATTCTAATTCTCACTTCGTCCCTCCTCAATTCATCCAGCTACTTCAACTCTCCTCCTCGCTTTAAGTTTGGCCCTCCAACATATCCGTCCCCCAGATTGTCAATCTCAGATCTAGAGTCCCACATCGACCCAACCTCGCCACCCTCACCCAAAGTCTAAACGCCGGTGCTAAAATCAAAGCTGGCCGTGCGAGACGGCGTTCTCCGCTCCATTTTAACTCAAATTATTTGCTTGTGGCTGCGCCGATTCCTGCTCCTGCCCCTACCGCTACAATAGAAAAGGTGGCCCCGCTTGCTACGACGTCCGCACCCTTGCTCGCACTTTCTTCAAGATTGACAATTTTCCTCGCCCGGCCTCGTCGCCTGTACCAACTGTCCTGTAGCAAGTAGACCCCAACGCCGCAGCGTCAGGCCATGGAACTGGGGAAAGCGTTTCGGCTCCGGTGCTCTATCTCCCATGGTTGAGTGAGTTCACCTACTTAATTTAGATATCAGTCACCGGCCTTTCAAGCCTCCGTCTGTCTCTTCACTAAATTTTCTGAGAGTAATTAGAATTGTTTCTATCTGTGCCCGGAAAGGAACTAAATTTTCCATTTTTCCATGTACGCGGTACACCTGGATGACAATAAAAATCAACGTAGCACAATATGTTCGTTCTTGTCCTCCTACCTCCCTCGTGCAAGGCTTAAAATACCCATCAACAAATGATAGAAGTCGTAATTGACAAGGGCCCGAAATTCTGCGGGCTATAGGTACGACAATATAAGTAATATATGACGACAGCGCCAACTGACTTTTAGCTTCATAACATTCTCCAAGTATCCAGCGCTGCGGATTATATCGTACATCATACCTGGTGGGCGGTTGGCCGCTTATCGTTGGAGTGTTCAAGAACACCGACGTAAGTATCGCTCGTTATTCGAGATCACGGTTCGGGTATCAGCGTGCTCTGATAAGTTGCCTTGTTGTTGTTCCCAATGCTTCCTGTTAACGGGCATTAGGATATAAGGCGTACCGCTGTTGTCGGAGGGAAGTAAAACTGACCAGGTACGCACCTCGCCACTGCCTTGCTCCACCATGAATTCACAACTAATAACTATACCTCCGCCCAACTACCAGCCCCATCTCAACTCTCGTATTCGTCTTCGGACCTCTCGACATCGTTTCAGAAGCTTATCAAAAATTGATATGGCGCGAATTAAACGCGCAGTATTTGATATCTTCGCAGGTAAGCAGCATTAAGGTAGGAGGGCGTTGAAGCAGGTGTGGGCCCGGGTGAGTTCAGTTGTATGCTTCCGATAGAGTTCGTCATGGTCGTAGTTCCATGCTAATTGAACCGACCGTTCTTACTTCTACCTAAAAGATGGGCAGTGACGAGATCGACAAAGGTATAATTCGACGCAACCAGCCACAGGCGCTCTGGGAGGTGTAGAAGGAATGGGGTATGATGGCCTTGGATATGGTGCAGGTTCCATGCGCAGTGTCTTCGCATGTAGGAGGCAGGCAATGCTTGTTTTAGTTCAAATTGATTGTCGCCGCCGTTCCACGGTGATCAAATCGACCATTCTTCCTTCCACTTCGGTTGTACGTAGGGTCGAGATTGCCAAAGGTACGGTTCAACACAACTAGCCGGGGGGACACTCTTGTGGAGAAAAGATGGGGGTATGATGGCCTTATTTATCTTCGTTAACGAGGATGTCTTTGTCTAAAATTCGTAGTCAGCGAGGAGATACAGTGAATTGACGAAGGAAACTACTCACCACACGATTCCACTCATTTGCTCCGCCCAATTCGGCGTTCTCAGCATCGTAGAGCACAGTCAGGGAAGTCAGGATTCAATGCGAATACAGTAGTCTCCAACGTTAATATCGACGAGGAAGGGTGGATGAATGGAGGTGGTGGGGATTGAGATGAGTCGTCCCATTTTCTGCCTTCCGCTGAAACCTCTCTTTCCGGGGACACGTTGTCGGTGTGGAGATGCAGATCCTGTCCTCGATTCGCGCCACTACTTGAAGATAGAATAAGACGCCTTAGCTGCTGGCCCGCAAATGCCAATGATGGGTCGGCACTTCCTAAGGACGTCGTTGACTACTACATAACGAGGAGGGGGTTTCGTGTGATACGCAAGCAAGGACCATAGAAGCAATGTCTGTGGGCAATAACGAGCATGAGTGACGGCGGGATTGTGGGAGAAAGGGAGGAAGGCTAGAAAGAAACGGGACAATTGAACGTTGATGGGTTTTCTCGTCAATAGGCTGGGTGTTGTGACGGAAAAAAGAATCAAAGAAAGGAAGAATTAAAGAGACTCACAGGAAACCCCGACTTCCGACTCACCTTGAGCGATCGTACCCTCGAGGCTAATCCCGACAATATTCAACTCAAGTTCACCGAGATTGTCAAACAGACAGATTACGTCTTCTGCCATGCCTGAAGGCTGAGGTTCTAAAAAAATTTAGGGATTAGACTGAAGACCTAATAAAGGAAGCATTAACCCGGCGACCCGTATTTGAGCATTTAGACGACGGATACAACTCACGTATAAGGACCCCTGGGATACCCTGAATTTCCAACTCCACGGTTATCAAACACCAGCGCTTGACCAGCGCCGTACAATCTCCTTCCTGCCTAAAATACCGAACCATGAGAAATTGCTCGAATTCAGCCCCATGATAAACACGACCTATTTCATTGCTTCCTCGTCGCATTTAACGCGTGGCGGACCATGTTGCTTGTAGTATATTGATTCAAGTAGTTCCGGGCCTTGGGCACGCAGGGAGGTGACGGGACATAGGCCGCGTCGTAGGGAGGTGGTATCGGGAAATACGGTGGGTAACTCTGAGAGGGGTTGAGAGGGGTGGCGTTGGAGGAGGTTTCGGGGCTGCCGGTGAGATCGGTGCCATTGTCGAAACTTACAAAGATGGGCAAGCTGTAGTTCTCAGCGATGATATTTGACGGGGGGCCGGGCCGGTCATGAGCTGATCATGATGGTAGGTGATTTCCAAGTAGTCAAAATATTATGACAATTGACACGAGAATTCTCCGAGCCACTCAGGGGACTCTAGATGTTCTGCGACGTGCGTGCAAATCGCCGCCAGACGAGGGGTCCAGAATAATATGCCTCGGTGTTCCGAGTAGTAGTCGAACTAGGTCCATATATGGGCACAAGTAGTTACTGGGAGCCATACTTGAACCTGAAATGGTGTGTAAGGAGAAGGTGGATGTCATTTGAACCATCAAATAATGTTCATTTGCCCCAGGCTGAAATCAGATACAAGACTCGGAGAAGAGGAACTGGATACTGTCCTGATAAATGGGACTGATGCCAGATGTGTGGGTTACGGAAGAACGAGTTGTTGCGGCAATCGCTACCTGCCAACTAACATTCAGATATTGCACCGTTATAGAACTGGACTGTAGGTATGCAATACAGGCTATGAACTCCATCCAGAGTGGACATTATAATGACTTGTAACTTGTACAGGTGTTGACGTGGGCGCTAACATAGAGTTAAATGTGGTTGGACCTACTGTTGTACCTGTACCTATACATGGCGCCTACGTATTTGTTATAGGTGCTGGCGAAAAAGAAAATACTGTCAAAGTTAAAGGTAGTTGGTTGATTTTCCTGGTAGGCAACAACGCAAGCGCAGGGTATTCCTTCCGCTTTGGTCCTTTGAAAAGACGCTGGTAGAGTCTAGATGGCGGCCCTGATGCAGAATTATCATACGGCCAGCGTTGCAGACCCAGGACCATAGAAGCGACTTCATTTTCTACGTTTCAATGCCCTCCAGTGTCTGCCTCTATCCTTGCTCTATCCACACTTATCCCGCGCATCATAGGTGAAGGAATTCCGTCTCAGAGAGGCGATAGACTGGTTCGAGTTTCCACCTTAACCTCAGATACCCCCTCCGCTTTCTCTTCCATTCCCCTGTCAGCGATGACCTGGATTTTAATCCCCGTCCGTTAAATATGGGTGCCGTTCTCACCAAGAAATTTTTTTATTTCAATGGTCCGCAACACGTCAGCCGTTCCGTCAGAACCGGATGCTCAAAATAATAAAGGTCGTCGAATATCATGACCTCATCACATCCCTCCGCTATTCCGACTCCACGGACATTCCTATGACTTTACAGTAAATACGTGAGGTGCGAGAATGGGTTTTTTTTTGTCTGTTCAAAATGGGCTCCGCATTCATCCCGAACTTAAGCATCTGCCTGTAGTTAGAAATCAGAATGATGGCGCCAATATCCTACTGAAAATTGGAATGGCCCCACCGAATCCGGAGGTGGCGAGTGGAGATTAAACTAGAGACATGGTAGTGTAATTTGCCTCAACTTCCTTCTATTATGAGGGATAAGTTCGGGCTAAAGTCATAAGATGTTCGGAGTTCCGAGTTTTGTTCTCCTCCTTTTTTTACTGGATAGTCAACTTGTCACTGATAATCGACAAGATCCTTGATCCAGAATCACTGGACTCAAACTGGACTAGCAAAAGGCAATTTGCACGCTTCTGAATCTGCTACTGTGCAGGGCGCGCCCTCGTTGTTCCGGGTTCTGCTTTATCAACCAGAAATGTATAATTTAAGCTAGCTGCTACTAGTGCGGATTCCCCCATCGATAACGCCAACTTTGCTTCCTTATCTCATGGCTTCGGGTGCACAGATACGCGGATTAAGGCATGAAGAGGCGAACGACGATTGGTTGTTTACTAGAAAGGACACCTCGGGCAGGGCAAATGTCATGATTCACGGATTCCAATTCAGTAGGAACATCCCGTCGGGTTTTGTGTCCCGCAAGTCCCCACACGCACTGCCTCACGCATAATCAACGCAACTCGGATATTCGTCTGAAACTGCGCAAAAGAGACTTAGTCTTTTATGTAAAGAGCACGCCTCCGGGATTTCTCACCCCGATTGGCTGAAACATGCTCAGGCTAAGGGTTAGCGGAGGTGGATCGAACATTTTAAATTCTCGGTGATTACTTCTCCGGAAACAGTTGAGGGGACTCTTTAAGTTAGCATGGTTTGTTGCAAGTTAATTTTGTAATAAAAAATCTCCCACCCTTCGGTCATCATAGCAACGGGGATATTCGTCGAATATGCCCACGCGGACAATTGTGATGCCGGTACCTCATCGACATCTCTCCGGAGTCCAGGTCGAATTTGTCGAGTTTTATGGCCCTAATTTTTACGCACGTGACTGAGATGATTTTTTTTTTTTGGCCGATTTTGTCAACGTTGATACGACGCCAAGACTTCCCCGGGTTTTGCGATGTGCGAGTCTTGAAACAGTAATAATGGGTCTGTGCTAGCAGCACTCCAAGATCGCGTAGACGTTTAGAAAGCAGACATTAGAGAACAAAAACCGATTAATAATTTTGTCTGTCTTTGGTTGGTCTTCGGAATTGGGTCCTAATTTGAGACAAAACTTTCAGATGCTCCACCATCTGCACACCGTGATAATTCCTGCAAAGTTCAAACCGGAAAGCACGGCTTTGGCTAGGTTGCGTGCGTCGGCTCCAGGAGAGACGGAAAGTCCCACACTAAGGCTTATGATATTCGGCGGCCACAATCAAAGTCAGAAGAGGGGCCTATTTTAGACTTCTGCATATTCGTCTTGTCTCTTTCCCGCAACAGTCATGCGCCTTCCTCCTGGACCAGTTTACTTACTCCAGAATCTCCCGAGCGTGGTCCTACTGCCATCGCTTGTCATAGTGACTGTGAAGTTCCTACCACAGTTTGGATTTTACCCTTTACCGGCATGGATTGCCGGATTGGCGTGCTTGTTGTCCTTCCCGCTGTCGATCTTTGTGCAAGTTCAATACAGAGACATCGTGGACAGCAGGGCAGCGGCATCACACGGCGCGGTGCTCCCACCTATGGTCTTTGATAAACGACCAGGTGGATTAACGCTCCTCGCCATGATAGTGGACAACCTCAAGAATGGGTATCCTGGTATGTAATGTTGATTGAACTCCCGTACAATGGCTGATTAACTTCAGGGGAAATGTTTTTTGATTGGACTGAGAAGTATGGCAATACCATAAACTTCAAAATATTGTTCGAGAATCGGGTACGGTTTTGGTACATGCCGCCAACTAAGAGGAAGTCTTTGACGTCTTGAAATGCAGATTTTTACAACGGAGCCTGAATACATCAAAGCAATGCTCGCTACTCAGTTCGATAAATACGAGAAGGGTGAGGTATAACGGGATAAGTTGCATCTCAGGTATTTAACCGTCCCCGTTAGGTCCTCTCTTCAAGGAGCAAATGCAAGCTGTTCTTGGGACGGGTGTCTTCAACTCCGATGGTATGTGATTTAAGAGGCACCTTGATTTCCTACTTACCTACAACCTTTATTCAACAGGTGAAATGTGGAAATTCCACCGAGCAATGACCCGACCGTTCTTCAGCAAGGACCGTATTAGCCATTTCGATATCTTTGACCGCCACGCAGCCGACGCACTGAATCAACTCAAGGCCCGTCTTCGCGAAGGGTATCCTGTCGACATTCAGGATCTCGCATCGCGGTTCACAATGGATTCGGCAACGGAATTTCTTTTCAGCCAGGACGTCCGCTCCCTCGCTGCTGGTTTACCCTATCCCCATTATTCGCCACTCGTGAACACGATCTCGCATGACCATCCCGCCAACAAGTTCTCACGCGCCTTCGACGAAGCCCAGCGCCTGATTGCATTGCGCTCGAGGCGAGGTGTGAATTGGCCGTTGGCGGAATTTTGGACCGACAAAGTGATGGAACAGATGAAGATTGTTAATGGCTTTATTGAACCAATTATGCGGGCCGCTGTCACTAGAAAACAAGCACAGCGTGGGGACACGAAGGAGCAAGCCGTACCTGAGAAAGATAGGGAGGTTAAGGATGGAGAGAGTCTCTTGGATCATTTGATTAATTACACTGAAGGTGCGTCCCTGTTATGTATATTCAATATTCAAGAAGTCTTGCTGATGTACGTCCTGGGCATTTAGACGAAACGGTCCTGCGTGATGAAATTCTCAACATCCTTCTTGCTGGACGTGATACGGTCCGTTCATCCTTGTCTTTTGCAACCATTTCCTGCTCTCAACCCGATTTACTATTTCCAGACAACGAATAGTATCACTTTTGCCGTCTATATGCTCGCCGAGAATCCGCACATTTTGAAACGCCTCCGCCAGGAGATCCTCGAGACAGTTGGTGAGACTCGACGACCGACCTTTGACGATATGAAGGAAATGAAATATTTGCGCGCCGTGATCAATGAAACCATCCGCCTTTACCCGGCTGTGTATGTATCTCGTGTCCTCTCTCTCGTGATTTCCTGATCTGACGAGGTGGTGCAGCCCTTTCAATGTTCGGACGACCTCTAAGCCTGTTATCCTTCCTGGAAAATATGGCGGTCCACCCCTCTACATCCCCGCGCATACCAAGTCAGTCTTTGTCACCATAGCAAAATCCCACATTTAATTAAAGGCATAATTTAGGTCACCCTACAGCGTGTTTATGATGCATCGCAGGAAGGATCTCTGGGGACCGGATGGTAAGTATTTATAGTTCCCTCGGCTTGAAATTTTAAGGCCCACGAATTTCACCTAGCCGATATATTTGATCCTGATCGTTTCCTCGACGAAAGGCTGCGCAAATACCTTACGCCTAATCCATTCATCTTCCTACCCTTCAATGCTGGCCCAAGAATCTGTCTTGGACAGCAGGTACGTCCTCTACTTCGCCTTTCTTTCTCAGGGCCAATGCTTACCTTACCTTCTTAGTTTGCGTATCACGAAACTTCCTTCTTCCTCATCCGCCTCCTTCAGCAATTCTCTTCCATCTCACATGTCTACGATGCCCAGCCCCCTGATTCGCGTCCGCCAGCAGAATGGATGGGTGCAGAGGGACCGAAGGGCCGAGACAAGATCAGGATCAAGACTTACATGACGATGAGCGTCATGGGGGGGTACTGGGTCAAGCTTGAGGAAGCGAACTCGGCTGAGGATTTGGATGTCGTTTAATAAATCCCGTTGACCTGGATACCTGGATCTTAAAATCTGTAAGGATACGTATATTGTACATTTTGTTTGACTATTAATCATATGGAGTAACGTTTATATCGATTCTCAGAGAGTCTGGTATGGAAATCGCATTCGGCGTCTGGTCATGGACGGGGTTCATTGTTGAAACTAAATGGAAAAGTGAAAAAAAAAAATTCAAGAAAAGGACCCATAATGGAGTTCATTACACCAAAGTAAATGACCCGCTCAACGAGCTTGACATACTCAAAACTACGCTTAAACCATTAAAGTGAGTCATGGGATCCACGGACAACCAGTAAAGAGTCAGTGCTAGCACTTCCAACGCAGATACCAGCAAAAGAATTGAAATCCTCCATTTCCGCCATCGTTTTCACTGTCAGCTTCACCACCAGCCCCTGTCGAATTCCGAAAAAAAAAGTACTGTTTGCGCGCCCCGTCAAGTCACTGTGCGCTGCAGGCGTGAAAGGATGCTGGGGCTCCTGCTTCGCCATGAAAACTGAGGAATATATTTGAGGGTTTGGACTTAAAAGTCACTGATTGGGGGCCCCACGACCAGGGAGAAGTTTAAGGGACCAATTTAGAGGTGTCCTCTCGACAATAATCGTCTATATCCCGCGACCGTAATGAAAATCGAAAAAGAAGATCGCGCGTAGAGGCTGTTGAAACAGACGCGTGTCACCTTGTCCCATGTAAGCGCATCCTGTCCCTAGATTAGGATTCCATTGTAATTTTACCTTGAGGACAGCAACAGCTCAAAAGACGCAAACGATCAGAGTTGGAACCTGCAAGCATTTGCGCTTTGATTGCCTTCTGTCCGAGAACTTGTGTTTTCCACCCAGCCAGGCAAATAAGACGAGATAATCCAGAGGATAAGGATAGATGCACCAATAGATTAGCCAGATAAGCAATTAATGTTGCCTCCTTCCCAATTAAATTATTCGGCAGGGGGCGACGCCATACAGAGTTCAAAAGGATTGTGAATGGCAAAAGAACTCGTTCCGAGTCCATAAAATACCCTTCTATAAGGAGGCTATTGTCATCAGTATATCGTCTGTTTTAGGAGCACTTTACCCCTGCCGATCCGCATTTTGAATACTAGCCAAGCCGGAAACTCCGAATGAACGCGGTGCATTGCGCAGTCAAGGGCTGTGCGATTCAGGGTATTTCTTTCTACTCTTTAAGCTCTAAGTCCTGAATTGTAGAGTCTCCCACGTCAAAGATATCAGTGAGAAATGGAGAGAAAGCCGAAGTGAAACTTTCAGCCAGCGAAAGAGTGGAAGGAGAGGGAAAGAGCACAGCACAGGGGTCCATATAAGGCAGGTGGATAAGCCTGCCCTCACGCAATCGGATAAGCCGCACAGAATTACAGAAACTTGTTGATCTACCCTTCGCCCATCACCCTTATCCAGGTGGTCGTCCAGGTAAGCCCTCGTCGTCGTTGCTCACAGCGACGAGTCCCCGCAGTTTCCAAGGCGCAGCGCTGACCCTTTGTTCTATTTTCCAACTGCTGCGCATCCGCATCGCCTATAAATCGATCCACAACAACTTACAGCTCACAGAATCGCCCCACAATCCACCTTTTCTCTTCATTTTAACGAATAATTACCATGGAGGAGGAAGTCGCAGCGCTCGTATGTACCCGCATTGCCTTGAGAATCTAAAGCTGAGCAAAACATCGGTGTAGGTCATTGATAACGGTTCCGGCATGTGCAAGGCTGGCTGTACGTGTTTTTCTCGTTTTCTCGTTGTCTTTTCACTTATCCATTCCTGCTTTTAGTTGCTGGTAAATGACTTTTTGTGCCCCTTGGGAGGTTGCTGACGTGTCTTCAGGCGATGATGCCCCTCGTGCCGTATTCCCGTAAGTCTACCGAAATATATCTCACCGCTCGAATGGCATCCCAACACCTCCTTTTTTATAGCTCAATTGTTGGTCGCCCGCGCCACCAGGGTGTTATGGTCGGAATGGGCCAGAAAGACTCTTATGTCGGGTAAGGCCCCTGACAAATTTTATGTCTCTCATTCTGACGCAATGGAATAGTGATGAAGCTCAATCGAAGCGTGGTATCCTCACTTTGAAGTACCCCATCGAGCACGGTATTGTCACCAACTGGGACGACATGGAGAAAATCTGGCACCATACTTTCTACAACGAGCTCCGTGTTGCGCCTGAGGAACACCCCGTCCTATTGACTGAGGCTCCCCTTAACCCCAAGGCCAACCGTGAAAAGATGACCCAGATCATGTTCGAGACGTTTAACGCCCCCGCCTTCTACGTTGCCATTCAGGCCGTGCTTTCTCTATACGCCTCCGGACGAACAACCGGTATCGTGTTGGACTCTGGTGATGGTGTCACCCACACCGTCCCAATCTACGAAGGTTTCGCTCTTCCCCACGCCATTCTCCGTCTCGATCTCGCTGGTCGTGATCTCACCGATTTCTTGATCAAGAACTTGATGGAACGCGGTTACCCCTTCACAACTACCGCCGAGCGTGAAATCGTCCGTGACATCAAGGAGAAGCTTTGCTACGTCGCTCTCGACTTTGAGCAGGAACTGCAAACTGCCGCTCAATCTTCTGCCCTCGAGA
>Ga0307517_10012114_pt1 | contig 11879 bp, 8 predicted proteins | sample 23_EM_MG_FD_194515 | JGI IMG/M metagenome (GOLD analysis project Ga0307517, IMG submission 194515) | Populus trichocarpa ectomycorrhiza microbial communities from riparian zone in the Pacific Northwest, United States - 23_EM | ecosystem: Host-associated > Plants > Roots > Unclassified | place... | reverse complement strand
GGGTGCCCCCAACCCTCCTGGATTGGACAAGGTCCCATGGCAGACAGGGGAGCAGGTTTACTGGCTGGAGATGGCTGAGCCCACCTTTGACAACGTCCTGGAGGAGATAGACAGGGTCCTAGAACGCAGATAGGGATATGGGGTGCTTGTTGGTGCAATGAGGGAAGGTACCTGAATGCTCCGGAACGATCCTGATGAGCCGCTGCCGCTTGGTGAAATGGTCCCACTCCTCAGTGACCGGGATGTCTGCATTTGGTGGTCAACGAATACGCTGAACGAACCAATGGATCTGCTTCTCTATGGCCATCGTCAAACAGCGGATGAAGATGAGACTCCTTCTCCCGTCAGCTTATCTTTCTCACGTCGAAATAATAGAGGTCCTTCTCCTGACACGTCACAGAGTAGCGATGATAGCTCAGAAGACGGCATGAACCCAGAGTCATCCGCGGCGGCCGCAAAGCGAGGCACTAGGTTGACCAGGACGAACAGCATGAAAAAGACTGGGATGGTGAGGCGCAGTGGTCCGGCAGAGGTCGACCAACCGGTATCTGACGACGATTGTTTTTCTGTTGTCAGCGCCGATCCGGCCAGCACTGCGATTCGGGCCTCACCTCCCAATTCCATGCCCTCTCTTGGTAAGCAATCTTCTTACCCTCGTGCTAACTTAAACCACCCTGCCTTGCGGCCTAGCCAACAAACCGGATGGGAGACTAATATCAAGGAAGTCTCTGAGCTAGCTACCTGTACAGTCAATAGCACCGGCAAGCGTGACCGAACAGCAATTGCCGAATCAGATGAGCCAAACCGTCTGGCCGACTGTGTGGAACCCCCGAGAAAGATCGTCCGCACTGTGCCCACAATTCCCCCCACAATCATGGTTGAACAGGAAAGACCCCATCGGGAGGCCAACCAAAGTCCGCTACCTACGGTGAGGCTTATTCGACCCGATAGCCCTCCTCCGTTCACTTCCAATCTCAGTGACGATCTCGTGGCTGCGGCCTCTGAGCAGATCCTCGTGGAAGCATCAGCCCAGCATCTTGTGATGCTGGCCTCAGGGGCCAGGCAGCATGCGGACACGTCGGAGGAGACACAAGTCAGTAAGCCCGAGAGGGACGATTACCCTGGTGATCCGCGGTCCGAATATGTTCATGTGGACATACTGGTACCAGAGGCCGCACAAGAATCCAACCCGTCCACCCTCCCTCTGGCCAACGAGAGTCGCAGTGGATCCTCTACCCACGGTAAGTTGCGGTTACAACTACCAGGTTTTCCATCTACGATGTTGGCAGCAGGTTTTCCAGCTGCGCCAGCAGAAACACATATTTGGAGCCCTCTCCGGTCTGTTTCTGTTGTCGTTTAACCTTTACCAACAAGGCTAGACCGTCCTTGCTCCAAATAACGAATATAAGCAGGAGGGGTAGGCCCATTTGAAGTAGTCTACCGATACTAGCTGATGGATGCGGATGCAGATGCTTGGACTTTTGTTTTTTGTGGTGTTCATTTTCCCTTGAGGTGATTCGGCAGATTGTGCCTGTCCTTCCCAGTCTTTTTCCATTTCAGATTAGCTCCCTGCGGGTAGGCCGGCGCGCCCTGATCTGCGGATCCTGGGCGGACGGAGCATCGACACTTCCTTTTTTGTATTTGTCATTTGGAGTTTAGCTTTTGCAGTTTTGCTAGCCGTCCGCATGCTCTTCTTACGGCACATTTCTCTTCAGGATTAGCCAACTTGCGTATGGCCGGCCGGGTTTGTCCGTATCCAATGATGTCTGCGGACAGTACTTGTTGAGAGTGGACACTGGTGCTTTTTCTTTACACTTTAGACATTCGTGTTAGGTGGTAGCTTCGGCGTGAGGTATTCCAACAGCTAGGACCTTAATCGTAATTATATCGGAGAACTCATTAAGAAGACACGAGCAATAGAGGCTAGATATAATGATTCGCTTCGGTATAGATCGTCGAAGTATTGGTAACGATATAAAAGTGTAGAATAACTTATTATATTGATAAGATCTCTTCTCCGTGCGTCTTGTCTAATAGCAGCGAAGATGCTTCGATATTTATATTCCGCGTCTGAGCAATCGCGGTATACATGCCAACTCTATACTAACTAAGTACCTTGCCCGCAACTCTGCGAACTTCACCTGAGTGCGAACACTCGTAGACCCTGAAAACTCTCTACCACACCTTTTGCTCCCATGGTCAACTTATCGGTCTGCGCTTCCATTATTCCTAATGGTGTGGAGGCCACGTCAGGTGTCAGCTCATCCGTTTATCCGTTGACAACAATGGCTACGAATTATCTTCCCCTCGTGCTCGTCGAGGGTAGTCTGACTCGCTGGACAGAAGATGGCCAATCTTCCATGGTTGGTTCCGTCGAGAATTCAACTTGCAACTGCATGTTGTATTCTGGTCTTCCGGCATTACACGACTTGTCCTCGGGATCGTACCGATAGGCTTTTTCCCTCGGACTCCATCTTTTACAAACTTGTCCTTTGTGGATGCACCCGATCCACTTACAGGGCATAGTTACCTCCTTCATACTCTACACGACTTAGTAGGTACGAGGGGACTAACTTTCGTGCGAAACGTCCTTTTACTTTCGACCCAATCCTCCGACTGTCTGTCTTCAAGTGTCTGTAACTTTATGCGCCGTCATCCGATTCACCTGCTTCCACTTGCATAAGGTGCCCGGAGGTCTCTCCTCATATACCCTGCGAACAGGATCCGGTCGGAGGGGTGGGTGCGACGTATACGGTGTTATAAGATGTGTTCCGTCGATAGTGGTCTTTGGTGTTGGGACGCAACCACCCAGGCGGCCAGTGATGACGCGCCGTCCCAACGCCGGGGCTCCCGGGGGGTGTTATCTTTTTCCTTCGAAGTTCGTGTGAGTCAAGGTAGGGTAACTTTACCCTGTAAATCCTTACGGGGAGTCCGTGCGCCTAACACGAGCTCCCCTCTTCGAAGTGTTCGTCCTGAATACTCTATGTCTATTATACAATTCTAACTGCAATTTTCGAGCTCCACATAGTAGGGGTAAAAACCACCAGCGTTTACTTGTCCACCGATGGAAAACCTTTCTTATGTTACTTGACCTCTCTCGGGCCCGGGATCTCCGGGTTCTCTCTATGAAACCTTTCCACCTCTTCCTGCGCGTTTCCCATACCCTCAGGGGGTTCCCATGTATTTTCATCCTCCGCGTAGCCTTTCCATTTCGCAAAATACCGAAGCTCTTTCATCGGTTTATTCCTTCCTCGAACCTTTCGCGTGTAGGAAATGATCTCACTTTTGACGACCCTTTCTACCTCCCACTCTAAATCTCCCTCAATCTCTTCGGGGTCTCGTGGGGGTTGTTCGCGATTTGGTCGGCTTGAGGCTCGGTAGGGTTCCAACAGCGAAACGTGGAACACGGGATGAATTTTCCACATAGGCGATATTTCTAGCTTGTATGCCCGACTTCCTTTCTTTTCTAAGACTTTGAACGGGCCCTCCAGCTTTGGACTCAATTTCTTCGATGGTCGTTTGGTACGTATGTTTTTCGCATTCAACATTACCAAGTCCCCGACCTCGATGCTGGGTTGTTTCGTCGCTTTTCGGTCATAATATTTTTTCATCGATTCCCGTGTATTTTCTAGAGTTTGCTTCGCTTGTTGGTGTATGTCCTGCATCCAGTGAGCATACAAAGTCGCCCCGGGGTTCTGAGCTTCTCTTTCTTTCATCCATTCCGTTTGTGGATGGAAACCGTAGTTGGCGAAGAATGGGGTCATATTGTGCGGATTGGTAGCCGAGTTGTTGTACGCGTGTTCTGCTAACGGCAATAGTTGGTACCAGTCGTTCTGATCGTAGTTGACAAATGTTGGTAAGTAACCTTCCAGCACTTGGTTGGTCCTTTCCGTTTGTCCGTCAGTTTGAGGGTGGTAAGCCGTTGACATGCGCCTCTTAACTCCTAGCATCTTGCACGATGATTCCCAGAATTCGCCGGAAAGCTTCGCGTCCATGTCCGATATGATTTCGGTCGGCAAGCCGTGAAGTTTCCATACTTCCCGAAGCAAGGTATCCGCAACCTCTTTTGCTGTCGCTTTTTCGTCGAGGCCGATAAAATGAGCCATCTTCGTGAACCGGTCTACTACTACCATGATCTGCGTCTTACCCTGCCATACCGGTAGTTGGGTAATGAAGTCCGTTGATATGGAGAACCAGGCGGCATAAGGTACTTCTAAAGGTTGAAGTAATCAGTACTTAGCATGCCGTGGGGATTTACTGTGTTGACATTCGTCGCCGGATCGTACATAGTCTCTGATCCAATCTGCAAGTTCTTTCCAGTAGAAATCCCTTGATACTATCTCAATCGTTTTTTCCTGTCCGAAGTGCCCTGCTACTAGCGAGTCATGACAGCCTTGGGCTATCCCGGTCTGAAGCGCTTGGTTTTCTGGCATATATAACCGATTTTTCTTGTATAGCAACCCGTCCTTTTCTATCAATTCGTCCGGCATGTTTTTCCCACTTTCTCTGAACCTAACCAGTTCACGGCCTCGGTCCTGCCACTTCTCATCCTCCTTCCCAGCCGCTTTAATCTTGTTCAGAAATGTATCGTTCATTGTCCGCGTCAGGGCTGCATTGACGTGAGTGCTTGATAACATTTCTCTTTCTTTCATTAACCGAGAGTGAGAGCCGATATCAGCTGCGCTAAAGAATTCGTTTTCGCTTATGTCCGCGTGAAGGAAACATATTTTGATTTTTTCTTCTTTAGCCGTGATGGATCGCTTGGGGTTCATGTCACTTGATCCGAAGCCCATTTTTCCTCGCTCGGTTATTCCCAAATTGTCTACTTCCATCGCGTCGGCATTGGCAATCTTTTCTATTATGAGTTGCGCTATCTGATCTCCTGCCTTGAAAACGCAGTCTGCCTAGCCATGATTTCGAAGTATGACCTTGACTTCCCCTGTGTAATCCGCATCTATTACACCACCGCCCACTGCTATTCCCATCTTGCTAGCCATACCACTCCTTGCGGCTAGCCTTCCGTAGGTTGCTTCCGGCCGTCCTATCGCAATACCCGTTTCCACCATTGTCTGTCCTTTTACTGGTACCAGGCCATCTGTCAGGGCGTAGATGTCATGACCAGCCGCAAACCGTGATCCTTTCGTTGGGATTATAGCCTTGTCCCAAAGTTTCATTATCCTGAGGCTTGTAGGCTCGCGTTTTTCTGGAATCAGGGCTGTCTTTGCATTTCGTTTTCGATGAATTACGGAAATTTGAAAATGTTCCGATTTCAAAATCGATTGTTCACTGTGACGAGCTGCCTCCTCAGGACGGTACTCCGGCCGTCTACTTAACGCGTCGGGTATACCACCCCTGCTCCCTAGTCGATAGAGTATTTTGAAGTTGTAGTTCGTCAACTCCTGTGCCCATCGAATCTGTCGCTGGTTCCAGACTTTTTTTGTCAAAAAGGACTGTAGGTTTTGGTGGTCCGTGTATACCGTCACGAGTGCTTCTTCCCCCCAGAGGTATCTTTTCCATTCCCTGAACGCTTCCATTATTGCGAGTAATTCCTTGTCATGTATCTCGTAATTTCTTTCTGCGCTGTTCAACTTTTGAGAATGAAAAGCCACTGGGTGAAGCCGTCTCCCTTGGTATTGTGACAGCACGCATCCTAGCGCGAAGTCGCTTGCGTCTGTCTCGACCACCGTCTCCCTCCCTGGGTAAAAATGCGATAAAATTGGTGCCGTTGTAAACCTGGTCTTCAACTCCTCAAATGCCTCCTCCTGCTCTCTTCCCCAGTGAAAATCTTTTGAGTTTCCCTTTAGCGTCTCGGTTATTCGTTTGCAAACTTTCGAGAAGTCCTTGATGCATCGTCGATAAAAATTTGCAAATCCAATAAACATTTGGACTTCTTTAACCGATCTCGGGTGTGCCCAGTTTTGAACGCTTTTCACTTTTCTATCACTCATGGTAACTCCGCTTGTCTTGACAATGTATCCTAGGAATTCGACCTCGTCTTCGTAGAATACCGACTTCTTCAATGAGACAGCTAAATCGTGCTGTTCGCGTCGTTCCAGGACTTTTTTGACTAATTTGATGTGGTCGGTCATATTCTCGGAATATATTAGGATATCGTCTCAGTATATGACCACTCCGTGGTCCAAGAATTCTCTTAGGATTTTTTTCATCATTGTCTCAAAAGTTGCGGGAGCGTTAACAAGTCCGAAAGGCATGACTTTGTATTCGTACTGTCTGTATCGTGTACGAAATGCCGTTTTTTATGTTCGTCGCCTTTCCTCATTCGAATAAGATGGTATCCATCTTTTAGGTCGAGCTTTCTAAATACTTTTACTCCAGCAACGTGGTCTCAGAGTTCGTCCACGAGTGGTAGGGGATATTTATTCAGGATCGTCAATTTGTTGAGGTTCTTATAGTCTACGCAGGGTCGCAGACTTCCATCTGGTTTTGGAACGAAAAGGATTGGAGTGCCGTAAGGGGATTCACTGTCAGCTATTTTTCCCTCAGCCATCATTTTCTTGAGGTACTTGTCCAGCTCGGTTAGCTAGTGTGCCGACATTGGGTAAATCGGGCCCCATGGGGGTTCTGCCCCTTCCTTAAGGTTGATGGCGTGATCGAACGTCCTTCAAGGCGCCAACATCTTAGCTTTTTTCTCTCCAAAAAGCTCCTTATATTGCCAATATGGTTTTGGCAACGTTTCCAACTGTACTCCTCCCTCTTCTTCTCGTCCAATCCTTCCGACATACTGTGCTTCCTCGTCCTAAGCCACTGTTTCGTCCCACTCGAACATGTCCGCTATTGCCTCATCTTCTATATGAGCATGGCATTTTGTTTCCTTGAATACCCATTTCTTTGGGTTCGAGATATTTTTAAGGGGGTGTTCATCGTGCCACCACCCAAAGGGTATGATTAGATCATATATTCCTGCGTTTGCTATTTCACAGGATATCATGCTTCGGTGACCATTGGCACCGATTTCTAAGAGGATAGGATGGGTATAGAATTTTCCTCCGGTTGGCGCGGTTTCGCCATCGAAGGTGGTGATTTTTAACGGTGATTCCCTAGCTTAGGTCGCGATTTCTAGCCGTTGTGCGGTGTTTTGGTTCATGAGAAAGACATTTGAACCGGAATCTAAAAGTACGCTTATCGTGTGTTTTCGTCCTTTTAATTCAATAAATGCCTTCCCCTCTGGGCAGGCGTAATGCTTAGGTTTTTTAATGAGTCTAGAGCTTTCGCCCGGTTCTTGATGAAATCTTTTCATCGTCACGGTTAGAAGTAGCGTGGGGGTTTGTTACCGCGCCTGCGCAGTTTCGGCTCTTAAAGCCTTCTCAGACAAACCTTTTTACAATAAGTGTCTAATATTTTGATATCGTGCAGCCCACTACTAGCGGTCTTTACCTCCTGCCGTGGAGTTCCCATATCACAGGAGTGGTGGTTCACTAGAGTACCTCTCGAGTTAGCGACTAGGATGCGCAGTCCTTTATCGTCGACTTAGCCCTCATATGAGACTATCCCCTGCGACGAGTCCACCGTACCTCCGCCTTCGAGTTTGGTCGTACGCCCGCGACCCCCTCAGACACCATTCGTCGGGCATGAACCTTGTGCCCAATAGAGGCGCCCCCAGCTTCTATTTGGCCGGCTTTTTTACTCGGAGGGAAAGTCAGGTTGCCCTGGATTTCGACCCTCCTCACGCGTGTCATGCAACTCAAGTTCCGTTCCGGCGAATGGTAATCTTCTTTTTCCCTTTTGGTCTCGTCGACCGCCTTCTTCTCTTGTAGTTTTTGATGGCTCCCTTGGTGAGCACGGACTACCCAATTTTGGACGTAAATTGGCAACCGCGATCCTTTGGTCTTTTAGCCTTCCGGTGGGATCTCGTCACCGACTACGCCGCAGGTCTTTCGATTCGAGGCGGCAAACTCACTACCCGATCACCGTGGTTGTCGGTACCTGGATGACTTTTTATAAAATGTCGTCATCGTCAAAAGCCCCAGCCGGGGGCCTTTGCACCGCTCGCTTCGAGCTTTCTCCCTTGCCATCCACGGCAACAGTGGCTACCTGGGGGTGTCGTTTTGGCGCGAATTCTGACTGTCGTTTGGGCTTTGATTGCCCTCGATACATCGCTGATACTTGTATCGGTTTTTGACAGTGTTTCCAGTGGTGGTTCCTCATTCCGCATCGCGTGCATTTGTTGTCAGATTTCCGTTTATCGACAACTTTCTGATCGAAGCCCTGGTGTGCTTCCGCCCAGACCGTATGTCTAACCTCCCCCGTCGGTGCCACCGACCCTTCTTTCTTCACCTTTCTCGCCCCAGCCTTTTTCTTCTGGTAGGCCGCCTTTTCCGTAGCCGTGTATTGCTTCTTTACACGCTTTGCGGTAACCGTCGGCTTCGAATCATCGAACTTTCTTCTCTCGCCTCGTGTCACGCCGGAGGGACCGCCTCCTCGGAGTTCTTTTCTTTTCTTAAAATCTTTTTCCGCTCGGGTTACGGTCCTGCCTGCTTCCAACCATTCCCCATCGTGGACATATTCTCTATGTGAGAGCCGTCGCAATGCTTCTACGGGAAGTTCGTCTTCAATCATTTTTCTCCAGGCTATCCCGGTGACTCTTGCATGGATATTGAGATTTTCCATCTCCATCAAGAATTTGGCGACATCATCGCGAGATTTGACCAATCCGATTTCTCTAAGGGATTTTTCCGCTTCATGGGTGGGTTCGAAGCGTCGCAGGGCCTGTTCTGCAAAGACATGCTAGAACTCGTATCATTCTTGTCTCTTATAACCTATTTTTCCGGTCATTTGTGGTGGGTAGGTTAACGCAAACGGGGCGACTTCTTTCCCCTCCATTCGGCTTATGGCTTATCGCATTGGTTGTGCCTCGTGTTCCCCTTGCCAACAGTTTCGACCAAAATAATCCGTGCATGTCATTAGCCACATGCGGATACCTTGGTGTTTCTCATTCCGAAACATGGCAGGGGGTTCCGCTGGGACTCGTGTCCGTTGTCCCCACGCGTTGGCCATGACTCGAGAGACCAGGTTAAACTGTTCATCGTTTTCGACGTCATAGTCGTCTTCTTCTGGCTGGGGTGCGGGTCTCTCGCCCCGTCTTCCTTTTCGACTCTCATGTGGCTTCCTGCCAGATCCTTCTCCCTCATGATCGGGGTCTCCTCCCGCGCCTCCGCACGGAGCTCCCGCCGCTCCGTGTCGTGGTGGTGGTGGTCTTCCTCCACCTGCCCCCGAAGCCTCCGGTGTCGGGTCTGACACCTTGTCTTTCCCTTTCACCTGTCCCATCAACTGTTCCACCAGAGCCTTAAGCACCGCGATCTCACCATCTTGGGCTTCTCGAGACTCCTGGTGGTGTTGTAGCTTATCTCTCACAAGATTAAGACTTATCTCGTGAGCTGCCAGTGCCCGTTTGTGTTGCTCGTTTATTCGAACCATTTCCTGGTCGAGGAGTAGGTCCCTATGCATGGACTGTTCGCCAGTCCCCTGCACGGCTTCGTTGAGATGAGAGGTGACAGCCTCGTGTCTGGTCTGTCTTTCGTCTGTCTCCCCCAGTCGTTCCGCGACCTGGGTTGCGAAGCTTTCCTGGACCTTTTGAGATTCCAAGTCCAGAAGTGGCACTTGTTCGTCTACTCGGGCGAGTTCTCGACCGACTATCTGGACCCCCGATTTCAACTGATTTTTGACTTTCAGCAATTCTTGGGCCATTAATAAGATGTTGGTCGGGAGGGAATTGAACCCAAGATGTTGTCTATCTTGACTGACAGTAAGCTTTGGGTCAAATCGGCCGAGGATTTGCTCCAATCTTTGGATTCGACGGGCCATGAGGGATTCGCTTGTGGGTTCAGGTGTTCTACGAGCCCCTGGGCGTCTTCCTTTTCCGTATTTATCTAGGAAGCCTAAGCCCACAGGGGATCGGGGTGTCCGATCCGCCGCATGCGATCGGACGAGGTGGGTGACAGTGGTTTCCACGCTTGGAGCTTGAACGGAGGAGAGCTCATCTCCTCATTCGCTTCCTCCTTCTTGCCATTCCATGGCTTCAGGCGCTTTGGGGTCAGAAGCCATCTTTGTGGATCCTATAAGGAAAGCTTATCTTTTGTTTCCTCCCCAGACTTCGGGTATTTTAAACTCCGGGCTGGAGCGTCGTCCGTCGCTGTAATACTCGACGTACCAGACCTGACCAATGTCCTCCTCTGGTTCGTATTAACGGAAACCTTCGCCTTCCCAATGTTGGTATAAGGCTTCTAGGTCTTGGGTCGTGATGATGTTTTCTGGATTAATCCAGAATGGGTAGGTTTTGCGATAGGGGCTTGGTGTTCCTAGTTCCCTTATGAAGCTTGGGGAATAGACCTGTGCTATTGAGGTCGTCCTCACTGGTCTTGGTTCAAAAAGGATTTCGGGTTTGGGAGTATAAGTGTCTCGGCCAAACATTCGTCTCGGTAACGATGAGAAGTATCAATATACTGTTAGGTGGTAGGTTCGGCGTGAGTTATTCCGACAGCTAGGACCTTAAGTGTAATTATATCGGAGACCTCGTTAAGAAGACACGAGCAATATAGGCTAGATATAATGATTCGCTTCGGTATAGATCGTCGAAGTATTGGTAACGATATAAAAGTGTAGCATAACTTATTATATTGATAAGGTCTCTTCTCCGTGCCTCTTGTCTAATAGCAGCGAAGATGCTTCGATATTTATATTCCGCGTCTGAGCAATCGCGGTATACATGCCAACTCTATACTAACTAAGTACCTTGCCCGCAACTCTGCGAACTTCACCTGAGTGCGAACACTCGTAGACCCTGAAAACTCTCTACAACACCTTTTGCTCCCATGGTCAACTTATTGGTCTGCGGTTCCATTATTCCTAATGGTGTGGAGGCCACGTCAGGTGTCAGCTCATCCGTTTATCCGTTGACAACAATGTCTACGAATTATCTTGCCCTCGTGCTCGTCGAGGGTAGTCTAACTGGCTGGACAGAAGATGGCCAATCTTCCCTGGTTGGTTCCGTCGAGAATTCAACTTGCAATTGCATGTTGTATTCTGGTCTTCCAGCATTAAACGACTTGTCCTCGGGATCGTACCTATAGGCTTTTTCCCTCGGACTCCATCTTTTACCAACTTGTCCTTTGTGGATGCACCCGATCCACTTACTGGGCATAGTTACCTCCTTCATACTCTACACGACTTAGTATGTACGAGGGGACTCACTTTCGTGCTAAACGTCCTGTTACCTTTGACCCATCCTTCCGACTGCCTGTCTTCAAGTGTCTGTAACCTTATGCGCCGTCATCCAGTTTACCTGCCTCCACCTGCATAAGGTGCCCGGAGCTCTCTCGACATATATCCTGCGAACAGGATCCGGTCGGACCGAAGGCCGCGACGTATACAGTGTTATAGGATGTGTTCCGTCGATAGTGGTCTTTGGTGTTGGGACGCAACTTCCCACGCGGCCAGTGCTGACGCGCCGTCCCAACGCCTGGGCTGGAGGGGGGTGTTATCTTTTTCTTTCGAAGTTCGTGTGCGTCAAGGTAGGGTAACTTTACCCTGTAAATCCTTACGGGGAGTCCGTGCGCCTAACAATTCGTTCTTTGAATCTTGGATTTTGGTTTTCGGGGTGCTTTTTTTTTGTTTCAGTCGTAATTTCTTTTTTTGTTTTTGTTTGTGGCTTGTTTTCCTTTCTGGCTTGAGATGCTTGCGCTAGAAGCTTTGCTGACCATTTCTCCCCCATGTGTTTTTGGTTCGGAGTTGTCCCGTTCCTTATCTTTTTGCGTCCTATACCTAATTTGTCAAACCTGTGAAGCACCGTGTTCCTTCTGATATTAGTATTCTGCGCTCCGAGCCCTAGCTTAACCTCATTTGTTACAATATCCTTGGCGGAC
>Ga0307517_10012113_pt1 | contig 11880 bp, 20 predicted proteins | sample 23_EM_MG_FD_194515 | JGI IMG/M metagenome (GOLD analysis project Ga0307517, IMG submission 194515) | Populus trichocarpa ectomycorrhiza microbial communities from riparian zone in the Pacific Northwest, United States - 23_EM | ecosystem: Host-associated > Plants > Roots > Unclassified | place... | reverse complement strand
GATAATTAAACATCCAGCTTGCTACCATCCTAAATACTTGGAAAACCTCTTGCGACAAACGCCTTGTCAATACCTCCCCGATCAACTTCCCTCCAATTTAGGTTGGCCAACGTTGGCTCGGGATGTCAACCATCACGGATTATAACGCCGATGGACCGTGGCCGTCTCTCTATGACAGGAGAGTGGGCGGAGACTATCTATTGACAGTTCCACCCTTCCCGCGATTGTCATACACCGCCGACCCTTCCCTCAATTGTCTTCCTCCAGTGTCATACGCAGCCAACCCTTCCATCAATTGTCATACGCAGCCAACCCTTCCACCAATTATCATACACAGCCAACCTTCCCAATTGTCATACACAGCCAATCCCCCCCCCCCTTCCATCAATTGTCATACACAGCAACTCTTCCCTCAATTGTCATAGATAGATCTATCGGTTACCAGTCTAATTCTCAGAGAACCCCGAACAGGTTGCAACAGCAATTTCCAGAGACGTTCCCCTTTCTGCAGGATCCTAGGAGGTCCCACCCTCGTTATTGCTTGTTCCAACCTGGGTTAAAAACCGGCAGGTCAGTTAGCGTCTGGCGTGTCTGGCGCCAGACGAGCCAGGACGGATGGAGTTTTCCTGATGGAAATTCTTGAGCTCGAGGGGATTCTTATGCTAGAGGACGAGAGCTAGAAGAGGAGATTCTGGTATATGTACTGAGGAGGGGATTCTCACATCAAGTCACATAGGGTTGATTGATTATGGCTGTCCGTTGCTGCGGTGACTTTTTTAAGGTATAGTTATGCTTCTTACACCGGAGGTAAACGCCAGGGCACTTCATTTCATCAGCAAAAAGGTGCGTACAATTCATTTGGTTGTTGGGATTGCACGTCAATACAGATATTCCGATGGCCTTTTGTGTCTCAGCAAGTATTCTATTGCTATGTATATATGGAAAGTTATTTCGGGCATTACAATACGGCGAGAATTGTTCTTTGAGGATTAGATTGATGTCAGAAATCTCGTAAGGCATGTAATGTGCTAAGAAATCTCAAACTAAAAAGCAACGAACACCAGAATTGAACCTACGATTTCGTAGAACAGTTTACACCTAGCCACCTTAACCACTAGACCACCAAATCATTTTAGGATGGTCTTGTTGAATAAATTTATAGCCAAAATTTCTCACTTCGCCTGTGAGCGCAGTTAGATAAATTGTTCTAAGTTCGTTGAAACTCCGCAACCATGTGATTGATTCCGTTTGAGGATCGATTCTCTCCTTCCCTCCTACCACCATCTCCGCCTTTCTCTCTTCCTCATTGGAAGCCTCACCGATGACACCCAACGCCACTGTTAACTGTGCCCCCTCAGTTTACTTGCCTGCGGCGCACATTCCTCGACCATATTGTAGTGGGCGTCTGAGTGAGGTAGTGCATTCCCTTGGGGCTGGGACCTCGCTGTCAACCTGTCACCATCATCGGTGCGTACAGCACTATCCAGTGACGATGTATATGTTTTTTCTCTCTCTATAACCCAGATGTATGTCCACGCTGACGTGTGAGGATTAACGAGATCGATAAATCGAGTCACGAAGTAAGAGCTGAATCCCACTTTCTGAAGCCGAACGCAGCATTCAAACGTGTCCCTAGCGTATGATAACGTGGTTGTAAGTCCAAATAATCATCTTTGAGGTGCATATATGCGTGATTTTTCAATATTACAGATTTCGGTATCGCTAGAACGCAGTGGACCTCGGAAGACGGGGACCATGGTCCAGATCGTTAGGTGCTTACTCAAGGTGCAAAGCCACTCGGGAACGGGACGCAGATCAAAAGCGAAAGGCTGCAAGCGTGCGTAGTTTGAGCTTGCATTTATTTTTTTGTTTTCTAAGTTACAATACCTATTCGCCAACATAGGGCCCTTTCGAGGATGATATTAACCTTGAAGATGATCGCGCGCAACACTCAACACCGCCACAATCATCACTAGCGTGAGGAGGCGGAGGCTGTGCCTCGTCGCTGAGTCTCCTTTCCTCTCGCATCCTGCATCTCGACCGGCTAAACGAAGGAATCGTCTCCCAACAGAAGGAAGAAGTATCAGTGAGGTTTAGCATGATGAATCGCTCGAAGCTTGACTTGTTTTACTCCCAGTTACGCTGTTCCTGTGTCTGTTTACCCCGCCTGTTGCCTGTTGCCTGTTTTGTTCCATTATTTCTTGTCACCTCCTCATCGTTGCTTCCTTGTACCTCCTTTCTTGCGATAGGGAATGTCATGTCGTTGTAGATGCTTATTCATTTATTTCCAACTGCGTCAATTAGTGAGGGTTCTAAGAAATTGAGGTGGGATTGTGAACGAAGCAAATTATTCTTTGGCTTGCATTGTCTTGTGAAGTTGGAAGTTATTATATTCAATCGGTTGGTTGGAATAATTCTTCTCCATTTCAATGACTGGAATGCTTTCCATGGCCTTGGTTTGTCACAACTGATTGCTATCCCCGGAATTCTTGCTGCTTAACCACGGATAGAGTCGTTTTCGTGGGCCCTTGCACAGAGACCGAAATTATTGCCTGACTTCCCTGCTATTCCCGGATGTACATGATATTGCCTACATATGTTTTGTATTTTGTACGGTATGTATATATTTCACCTTTTTTCTGATGTTGAAGTGCCTTTGATGGCACCAGGTTAATTTAAGCACGTGAGGTGTCCTTTCGAGAAATGCACGCCTGGCATTCAAAAGGGCTGACATGCCCCCGTAAGTTCCCTCCACATGCGTCTAAGGGATTTCAAATGAAGTGCCTTAGTTTTTTGCCTGCGGTGTTAGGGGACCCACGAGAACTTAATCACCAACCATGATTGTCCACCAGCGCCTTCTCATCCGCATCCTCTTTTCTTGTGTCTTCTCTCTCCGAGTTGACTCACATAACGTTAGCGTGGACGATTGGAACCCAAGAATTGTTTATGAACCCCCAGAAGCATGGTCCCGACCTCAAAATAGCTCGCACATGCTTACACAGGACCCAGCGGCGACAGCGACCCTCATATTTACGGGTGGGTACATGTGTTCTATCTAGTTGAACCATGTCTTTATCGACTCTATAAAATAGGTACAGCCATCTATTTTTACTCGCCACGATGGCCGTACGCAGTGAACGTCGGAATTTCATTGGATTTCGAACCCGCCCAATTGGTCGACCTTGTTGATCACCGTCAGCCAGGGGGCCCAGCGACTGTGACATCCAAACTCGCCTGGGAATCCACGGGGTTGGAGAATATAGAACATACGCTCGTAATATCTGTTTACGATGGGGAAACATATGCGGTCGTAGACCGTCTAATGTCTGGGTTCTTTCATAAATTAATCCTATCTTTTCCACTAACTTTGGGTGCAGGTACACCGAGATCAGCCCCACCTCATCCTTAGCAACAAGCTCATGTACCACTTCTTCATCATCCAGTACTTCAATGTCGTTCAGCACTTCTTCATCGCTCAGCACTTCTTCATCGTCCAGCACTTCTTCATCCAGCACTTCCCCTCCAACGCCCACCGTCAGCCCGTCCACTAGTGCCGTCCTGCCCGGCGCCATCGCTGGGGCGGCCTTTGCAGGCGCCCTTGGTGTACTCCTTATCTTTGGCATCATATATATATTACGCCGAAGACGACGTAAATTAACCGCCTGGACCATCGATGGCTCACCATCTGATGGAAACTCGGTCATAAGCAACAGACGGGGATACTCACAATCTCCATGGGTTCCCGGGAATAGATATTCCTTGGTTCAGCCGTACGGGCATTCGATGGAACAGATGGCGGATGGAACATGGGGCAATTCTCAATATGGTTTCTTTGGGAATATGACCCCGCCGCAGATGAGCCCTCCACATCCACCTCAACACTTCTATTATCACCCCCCACAAAACCACTACGGCTCTGGACCAAGCCAATACGCGCCGGGATATCCATTCTCCCCGATACCGGGGAGCTCCTCGCCACCAATGGTGGGTCCCCATTTACCGCTGCTGGCGAGCTCGTCGGGGATTGGCGTTCACATGTTGACGCCGTTTAATGTGGGGGACTTTTCTGGACACAACGCATCGCCTGCGGAGAATTGTGCAAGACAAAAACCACTGGTGGTTGTGGGTGGGCCTGTGGATGTGGTCGAGCCTTACGACGGCATCCAATTTGAGGAGCCGAGTGCCCAGCAACTGCCACCAGCGGACGAGGAGCCGGCGACGTCTCGAATACGATCCTTAAGGCGTTCAGTCTGATGTGACCTTTTTTATTCCTATTGATCATGAACTTTCAAGAACATTGCACATCGGGTATGTGGATATCCTTTGAACTATCATTTAACGACTCCAAAACGACGCAAAGACTTTTACATAGATACGAGCGGCATAGTACTTAGTGAAAGGCCTCTCATGTTATTTATTAGTGTAATTATTCATCCTTTCTTAATTCTTCCTAAAAAGTCCGATGGAGACGGCCTCCGGACTGCACAGCACCTACAGCGCTAATCTAATCTACCGCGAGATCCGTCTACAGCAAGGCCTAAACCGCTGATCCATGTGCCCACCCTCACAGAAGCAACGTCCTCGTCGCGTCAAAGAAATCTAACACCTCGCTCTTGTTGACATTTCATGTTGTGTAGCCAACTCGGTGCGCGCCACCCGCTATTTGTATGTGTAGATACGTTGGGGCTTCTTTGGTGCCCCCACTTTTTTCTTTCTGCAGACGCTTCTTGCCACTGTACCACCACCAATACACGCTCATTGTCCCTCCGTCCTCGTGTCCCCGCCTCGTTTTCCAACAGCTCTATTCAAAATCCTATAGAAAAATCTTCGAAGCAGTGTCTTGCTCCTTCTCTCGTTTTTGTATGACTCATCTTCCTCGGACGCGATCTCGGACACGATCTCGAATGCAATCTCTTTTTCCGCACGTTCAGAGCCTCTCAGCCTCTTGCACTACGCTTGATTCTCTGTTATCTCCCTCTGTGGTACTTATCATCATCGCTGTCAACTGTCACCATACCTTCTTCTCCCACGCCAAGGTCTTCAACCTCGTTTTTGCCACGTTTTTCTCTGTCAATCCCAATGCCTCCGCCACTGCCCTCTGAGCAAACTTGTTCCGTCTCTGGGAACGAACCGACGTAATCGTCGAGACCTGAAGCAGCCTCCAATCGGCAGATCCTCCGACTTCTCAAAGTTTGTAGGAGCTCCTTGTGCAGCGGATGACACGACGGGGGGCTGACCATTTCGGTTCCAGTTTCCATATCGCCAGGAATGTGTAGTCCAGGTCACTTGTGGTACACTTGAACAAGCTGACCCACTCTGAAGACGGCCTTGCGCGGCGCCCTAGCCACAACTTTCTTGTCGAAGGCCCCCTTTCAACGGTGAGCATTTCCCACAATTTGCGAGTACCCGTCAAGCCGCTGCTGACTGACGTATGCCGACTGCAGGGATACTTCCTTGCTCGTTACAGCCCCTCTTGCGATATAAATTGGAGTCGAAGGGGTGCTTATAACCAGCCGCAGGAGCAGTTCGTTTGGCGAAAACTTCAAGAACGGGAGGATGCGCCAGTTGAGATACCGGATAGCTTCATCCAAGTGAGTTGGCCAATTTTCTGGCACGGCCATCGCGTCGTATTCATCCTCACCCAGGCCCGGGCACTCAACCTCTCCAACCTTATTAACAAAATCTTGTTCATCCCCTGATGAACCCGCTTGTCCAGGGCGAATACGCCGGCACATGAAGCTTTTAATGCCCCGCGACTCGCAGAACTTCCGTACCTCTGTGTTATCAGCGTCAGGGCCACTATCCGTCATAAACTTTCGGGATCAGTGGAAGTGTCGCACCTTCGTAAGCGCAGGGCGCATTGACTTCCCTGTGCCCGCCTTGCGCGGCGCATTTCCCGACATATGTTGAGAGTAGCCCCTCATTAATCAAATAACCCTCCACTCTACTCCTCGCCCTCTCCTTCTCCCACTCCTGCCGTGATCGAGCTCCAATAGCGCGTCAATCTCCTCCACATACTCCACGAACCTTGCCCTCAGTCCGGCCGCAACACCTCGGACCTTCCTCTCCCATCTGCGACACCGAGGATATTGTGCACCAGTGATGCTCGTCTCCTTTCTCTAGCAGTAGGTTAGCGAACTTCCGACTGAGACCGTCCGCCACTGCATTCAGGCGGCCTGGGACAGATCAATGATGTTATGGGAAAGAACTCCGTCGCACCACCACGCATGCGTCGAGTTCACTTTTACGCCGAACAGCTGGTTCCGGAGACCTTGGCAATGCGTCTCGAGCTTGATAGGAATCCTCCAGGTAATGCCTGAAATTTTATCCATAGTGCATTTTTGTGCAGCGAACTCGAGGATTAAGGCTGATAATGTTCCTTGATTGTAGATATTCTTTTCGAAGCAAACGCAACCGGATGGAGGCCCAAGACCTCCTTCCCGTTGGACAAAACCGTCATTGTGTCGCTGTGTCAACATCCCAGCAAACTTGAATTATTTACACCCATCCGTCGAGACGAAGAACGGGGGTTCCGTCGAACTCCCGACTTTCGAGTATAGACGCGAGGGCGATCTTCAGTCTGAGGAACGCGTGCGCGTGTTCTTTCGTCCACAGCCCCTCCAGAGGGTGACCTCCACCATACCTCAGTATGCTACCCTCCCTTTCCCCTTCGGAACATCCAGCCGTTCGCCAATTTTGTTAGAGGCTGAGCCGTGGTGAACTAAGAGTATGGAAGTACCCTGTAAACTCCAGTGAAAACGCCCAGATTCTGTAAGTTCATCGGCGTTTTCTAGTCCACGATAGCTGTGAGGTTCGACAGATCCGGACGTATCCCAGAAGGCCCCACCTTTGCGCACACAAACACAGCTTCCGTAACGCAGAATCATATCGGCCTCTTGATAATCAATCGATCATGTATAGAGCGGTGCCATCAAGGTGTATTCCCTCAAACGCGTTATGCCTCAGTTTATTTCCTTTTGAGGCGCGTCACATCAAGATTATGGCTGTCCATTAAGCAGTTACTTTGTAAGGTTTAATTAGACCAGCATGTCGGACCCCCAAGAACTTATTCACCAACCATGATCGTCCACCTGCGCCTGCTCATTCCTACCCTCTTTTCTTGGGTCTTTTTTCTCCGAGTTGACGCCCAGCAAAACGTTACTTTGGATGATCTGGACACAGCTATCGTTTATGCACCCCCAGGAGCATGGTCCTCGCCTGACGAAAAAACAAACGACCTGGATTATGGGGGCACACACATGTATGCAAACGATCCAGAAGCGACAGCGACCTTGAACTTTATGGGTCGGTACATGTATTCTATCCAGTTGAAGTATGTCTTTATCGACTTTATCGATTCTATAAATTAGGTACAGCCATCTATTTTATCTCGCCACTGTGGCCATACCCAGCGAGCGCTGCAGTTTCACTGGATTCCGGACCTATTTACCTCATCGACCTAGAGGATCACAGTGGGCGAAATACAGGGGCAAGCGAGACTGTACCATACAAAGTCGTCTGGAGCTCCAAGGGGTTGGAGAATAAACGACATACACTCGTAGTATCCGTTGGGCAGGGGGAAAAATTTGCGATCGTAGACGCTCTAAGGTCTGTGTTCTTTCATTAATTATTCCTATTTCTTCCGCTGACTTTGGATACAGGTACACCGAGATGAGCCCCACCTCATCCTCAGCGACATCCTCATCCATCACTTCTTCGTCATCCAGCACTTCTTTGTACAGCACTTCTTCCTCATCCAGCACTTCTTCATCCAGCGTTTCCCCTGCAATAACAACCTCAGCGGATCCTGGCTCCGTCCACAAAAAAAACCTCTCCGTCACTCTCGGCGGCTCCCTTGGCGGCGCCCTGGGTCTACTCCTTATCATTTTTAGCATCGCATGTTTCTGCTACATTTCACGCCGAAGACGACGCAATTTGACCTCCTGGACCATCGATGGTTCATCTGATGGAAACTCGCTCATAAGCAATAATAGGCATAGTCGAGGATACTCACAATCAGGGGATAGTTATCCCTTGGTTGAGCCGTACCGACATTCGATAGAACAGACGGTGGATGAAAAAGGGAGCAGTTTTCAATACGGTTTCGTTGGGAATATGACCTCGCCACAGATAACCCCTCCACAACCAGTCTATGATACCCCCGCACAAAACCACTACGACCATGGACCAAGCCAATATGCACCGGGATATATAATGACGGGGAGCTCCTCGCCATCGAGGGTGGGTCCCCATTCACCGCTGCTGGCGAACTCCTTGGCCACTGGCGTGAATATGTTGACGTCGTTGAACTCGGAGGACTTGCCTAGAGACTATGTGGCGCCTGCGTCGGAACGTGTAGGCCCAAAACAGCCACTGGTTGTTGTGGGTGGGCCTATGGATGAGGTGGAGACTTACAAGGGGATCCAAACTAGGACGCCGAGTACCCGGCCACTCTCACCGACGGGCTCCGACGAGAGTTCAACCGTTTTTGATTCCTACTGACCATGAACTTTCAAGAACATTGAATATCAAGTATGTGGATACCCTTCGAATGTATTATTAACGACTTGATGCTGGTTATTTGCATGGGATACGGACGTATGATATATCGTAGAACTCTGGTTTGCTTATTATTAGGTTCTGTAGGGACGCAAAGCCAATGTGCTACACAGTTACCAGACGCACGGGACATATTTATTGTAACTTGTAACGAAAGGAAAGGAAAGGCCTCTCATGTTGTCAGTGTAGTTGTTCATCCTCTTGTCAAATAAATCTCTTCCTGAACTCGGAGGCTCTGGGTGCGTTATTATTTAAAAGTACTTTGAAGTCAATCGCAACCTACACCGTACTTAAGGGGCTAATTATTTGCGGAGGTGGGGGATTGTCTATGTGTTGTATCCTCAAACGCGTTATGTACTCCGTTTACAACAAATCTACAAGAATGCAGAGACACAATCCCATTTGGTTGATTGGCGTCGCAATGCTCAATTGTCTAGTTACCAGGATCTGAGTAGGTACATTTTCATCAGCTGCACTATAACATTTCGATAGCTTTGAATTATAGTACATTCTTATCGCTTTTTGGCAGTGCGCAAAAGAGTCAGGGTCCTGATGAACATCCAAATCTGGACCGTGCCTCATGTCATTCCGTCAGTTACATAACGCTCTGGATTCTTCCAACCATGAGTCGTGGCAGATAGACCCCACCCCATCTTGCTTCTTAGCAGTTCATTGTGTAAGATTTGGACCGAGCCCGTCCGGGGGCACACAAGAAACCCTTGACCGTCAACCATGGCCTTCCATCTGCGCCTGTTCATCCTAGCCCTCCTGTCTTGTGTCCTTTTTCTCCGAGTTCACGCACAGCGAAATGTCACTCTAGATGATCAGGATTCCGCTATCATTTACGCACCCGCAGGAGCTTGGTCGCGGTCGGCGGACAACTCCCTGGATTCCGGAGGCGCGCACATGCTTACACAGAACGCATCGGCGACAGCGACGTTCAATTTTACGGGTGGGTACTTTCGATCTGGTTGAATCATACATATTACCTACTCGATAATCTAGGTGTAGCTATCTACTTTCTCTCGCCGCGATGGCCATACGCTGTGACCACCGCAGTTTCATTGGATTCCGGACCCGTTACTCTCATCGACCTAGTTGATCACGGTCGGCCAAATGCTGGACAAGGACCAGAGACTGTGCAATCCCAAGTCGTCTGGAGCACTACAGGGTTGGCGAATACACGGCACACGCTAGTAATATCTGTTGGACAGGGGCAACAATTCGGGATCGTAGATGGTCTGATGTTCGTGTTCCTTTAGCGATATCTTCTATATCCTCGACTGACTTTGGGGGCGCAGTTACACCGACATGAGCCCCGCATCATCCTCAACGACACCCTCCTCACCCGGTGCTTCTTCCACCTCAACCGACCGAATCGTCGCATCCGCCACCTCATCCACCGACAACTCTGCCGCCCTCCACAAAAAGAGACTCTCCATCGCGCTCGGCACTGTCTTCGGCGTCCTCGCTCTACTCCTTATCTTTGCCCTCGTGTGGTTCTGCTACCTCCCGCGACGCGGACGGCCCACATCAGAGGCCTGGACCATCGATGGTCCGCCATATGACGGGAACTCTCCCACAACGAATGGAAATGGAAAGGGACAGGGACACATTCCATCTCATTGGGTTCCGAGTGGATATCCCGTTGGTCAGCCTCATGGGTATCCGATGGAGCAGATGGCGGATGGAACATGGCGGAACGGGCAATATGGTTTCGTTGGGAATGTGCCTCCGCCCCCGATTAGCGCCCTTCAGCCTGCCCAACATGCATATTACGCTCAACCACAAAACTCCAATGAAAATGGCTACTTTGACCCGAATGCAGGCAGCCGTGCGCCCAATCGATATGTACCAGGGTATACGCTCTCGACAATAACGGAGAAGTCGACACCGCAAATGCTGGGTGCCCATTCGCCGCCGTTACCGAATACGCCGTCGATTGGTGCACTCACGCCTGCTTCATTCAAGACGGAGGACTTGGCTGGGTACTATACAGCACCTGCGTCGGAAGCTACAGGTGCAAGTGGACGAGAGGCGCAAGCGGTTGTGGGCGACTCTAGGGATGCGAGGAGGCCTTACTACGGGGTCCAAACTAGAAACGAAAATGGTGGGACACCAACGAACACCCAACAACACCCAACTACTAATGGGAAACCGGCGTCATATTGGATATGATCCTCGAACCTTTTACGCCAATTCCACAATATTTTGATTGCTAATGGCTACGAAATTTGACTATATAGTTAAGATGTGTGTATTACTTACGACGTTATTTACTTACGCCATGGACTGAGATATAGGGACCTGTAGAATAGTTGGTGTAGCCTGTATCTTTTTTGAGCAGCAATGTCAGATCCAGTGAGGTAGCCTTGTCGCGGGCCTGCAGGGTGCTTGTTCATCCCCAGACAGAGATATCCGACGCTAGGAAGGCCGCGTCCGCACTTCCCGAATTGTCACAATTGAATTCGGGATGGAAACACGTCCCATCACGGACCCACAAACTTGACATAAGGCAACCATTATCTGTACCATTGTTGTCAACAAAAGAACAAGGCATGTAATTGTACTCTTAGAGTTTGTGACCTCTGTGGGCGTCGGCTCTAGATAAAAAGATATAAAGGATGGAATTCTTATTCCTTGACCTCACGAGTCCTCGATTGTATACTCGACCTTCAATCTTCATCCTCTAAAGACCTAAAACCCCTTTACTTTCGTTCTTCTTATCATGCGTCTGTGTCGAGCACGACAACAACCTGACACCTTTGTCTTTCGGGATCCAACACCTATACCTGAGTACTGGTCCAACTTAAAGTCGGCGCCAGCGACAATACCTTCGTCCAAGTCACCGACCATTCAGGGTCCAGGGAGACCACTGAAACGTGCAAAAACTACTTCATCGACCTCGAACCAGAGTCTACCACATAGGGCTTTGGCATCCGGGCAACTGTATAACCCATATTCGTTTCCCAACCCCCATTCTCAGCAATTCCCGTTCGGCGTCCCAGTAACGCGGCCCTTGTCCCGAAAAACAAATACTTCTCGACCAGAAATCACCTATTTTAGAGGGAGTGACTTACGACCAAGACTGTGTACATCTCAAAGAATCCTATTACCGCCGCGTGGGATTCTCAAAAAGAGCGCTGGAGGGCAAAGCATAAATACGAGGAGGATGAAGCCGGGGCGTCATCTTCGATTCGCCCCTCCGGCGAGGACCTCTACTCACTACTGATTCAGACACTGTCTAGCCTCTTGCAGAAAGAAAGATGTTACACACCTTTGCAACCCCGAATTGGAGCCCGGCGAGAGTCCCACTATGTC
>Ga0307517_10012111_pt1 | contig 11880 bp, 20 predicted proteins | sample 23_EM_MG_FD_194515 | JGI IMG/M metagenome (GOLD analysis project Ga0307517, IMG submission 194515) | Populus trichocarpa ectomycorrhiza microbial communities from riparian zone in the Pacific Northwest, United States - 23_EM | ecosystem: Host-associated > Plants > Roots > Unclassified | place... | reverse complement strand
TATAGGAGAGGGATGAGAGTCAGGCACGTGGATACGGCGGATGGCTGTCTCTTGAGTGGAACGGAAGGCGTTCTTCATTTTACATCAGCCGGGAACTTTGCCCTTGACCTCATCTGCTGGTGATCGTACGGACACTAGTCCTTTTCCGACATCCGCGACCACGTCGCCCATCCCGCCGGGTCCCTTCGCGACAATCCTTGCTTGCTATGGCCACGGATTTGCATCCAACTCGAGCGTCCAACGCACATCCGCCGGCACCGGCTGAGTTTGCCGACATCTGTCCCTGACGGATGGTTGCACGTGAGAGGGAGAGGATGTCATGTGCATCGGGAGTGTGAGTGGGCTGTCGAGCCACCGGGAAGGGTCCTGTCTTCACCATCCTCATTGCAAGTCGCTCTGGCACCCATCCCGTCCCCGGGCGCCTGTGAACCGAACGCAGACACTGATCGCACTCAATTTGACCAGGACGAACGGTCACCACGACCGTCGACCTGGTTGGGGGTTTCACTAAAGTTCTCGACTGTGAAATTGCTCACATTGTCGAACAACATGACACTTGTAATTTACGGGAGTCGGGGACGCCTCTGATACCTTGCAACGGCGAACGGTGAGGAATGGGGTGGCATGCCATACTTCCAAGGCACACACGACCTGGGTGATTACCCGTGTTGATACGACCAATGGCATATCACCACTCGTGCCTCCCGGTTGCGTGTGGGGAGGTCAGTCTCCTAAAATCTCTCCTCTGGCTGGCGGAGTAACGTGATCGTCAACCACTCGTCCTTCCGACTTCAACTGGCTTCTTCCATCAAACTCGTGAACTACTTCCGAGGCGCCTATTATTTCTCAGATTGCCGGACCTATGCAATGGTGCGACAGACCAGGCCCTTGGACCCTGATCCATCTGCGACATATTGCCCTTCCAAGCACCTTCGTCAGCTTCTTTTCCTGATCTTTTTCTCATTAGTCAGGGTTTGCCGCGATCCGGTCCCTCCCACTCCATTGCTTATGATGGGTCGGGTTGATGAGCGCAGATGCCGGTCCAGACATATAGTGGCCACACCAGCAGAACCCACCCTTCATCCCATTCGCCCTCCGCCCCTAAAAACCCGCCATCACCATGATAAGCCTTGGTGCTGCCAAACTTGTGGGGAATGTCCTCGAATCGCTTGGATGTGGTAAGCACTCGGACTTAATTCTCATTCCCTGCACTCGTCCTCACCCGCTCTTACGGCCTCTAACGGTAGGCATATTCCTTCTGATGTTCGTTTACAATATGTATTTGCAAATGCGCAACCTCTCGGGCAACAATCCGAAGCCTCTCAACATGCTTCTCCTTGTCTCCTCGACACTCCTGTTCGGGATGATTACCTCTGTGGGTTATTTCTTTTTCCCGGAAGCGCTCTGTCCAGAAAGGGTTTCTCACGCCTTCGTGTCCTTAGCGGTGGGCTATCGGGGTCGCCCGTGTTTACGAGGCCGTCGTGGACTTGGAGGGACAGATTAGCGTGTCCAGATATTTTGCCGACCTCACTCTGAAGAAACAAATTGCCGTTACCGCTCTCTTCGATTACCAAGTAATCGTTGCGGATTTCATTCTTGTGAGTTTTCTCGTCCTTCAGACCATCGGTTTATTTCTTACGTGAGGGTTCAGGTATATCGGCTGTATCACGTGTGGACGCCTCACTGGTGGATCTGCGTCATTCCCACTCTGGCATGGATAGGTATCTGGGGTGAGCGGTCCTCCGTTTTCGCTGCCAAGCGGGAATCTGACCGTCGGGTTGAGTCTCTTCTGGCTTTTTGATTTCCGCTATGACCCACGCGGACCTCTCATCCGGGGTGTTCCAATCGGAGGTGAAGCTGTGGATCACCGCGTCGTTTTCCTTCACCATCTCGTAAGCCTAGCCTTCAGTGTCTGCCCCAACGTCCATTAACGAGTCGGTCACCGCAGGAACAACATCTACTGCACCCTTGCTATCATTTTTCGCCTTTGGAGGAGCCATAATTTCATGGCTCACGCAAGTCCGAACTCGTACATTTGGCGTGCGTTGAGGGTCTTCGTTGAGTCGGCCTCACTGCTGGCGTGAGTTACTTCCATCGGCACTGGCGACACTTCCTGATCGGCGATTGCTGAAATTTGATCGGCAGTCTCTTCATGACCGTCACATTTGCCACATTCCTCGCGGGTTCCAACATCCAGTATACCCTTTTGGACGCCACGAGCCCAGTTATTGGGATCTCATTCTTGCTGATCATGCTACGCTTGAACCTCAACAGGCATGGGTCGACCACCGCCAGCAATAATACATTTAATCAACGTGGAGCTTCAAGCGGCAGCTACCCCCTTCGGCCGATTAACGTCAGCGTCGCCCAACGCGTCGACGTCGACCTGGACTTGGAGAACGGTACTGCTGGCAAGCGTTCTTATGGCGATGTCGCGTAGGATTGTTTATAATTATTCCGCCACCCACCTGTTGCTGGTGGGTGCTCCACGTTCATTTGAGTAGGTGTGTTTAGAGATCATTCTCTGTTGTAGCCTCCAACTCGTTATCGTCTCATTCATTACATCGTATTCGTGCTGTATCTTGCCCAAGAACCGAAATGTAAAAAATATATTCAAACTCTTTCGTAGACCCCTGAAACGATTCAACTCTCCGGATGAGCGCTTGACCATGAGGGTTGCAAACCTCCGCTACGTGAAGCCCGAGGCCTCGGTTACTGGGCAATTCCGGCCTGCTACAGCTGTTTTTCAGACGATAGATACACTCGGCTTTTTTTGTTGTAAAATCTTTGTTTACATCTGTGGAGCCCAGATCCGATAATCTCAGATCCGTAAAAACTTATTTCAAACGACTCCTTCTCATGCAAGTCCCATCCCCAGCTGTGGGCGACCGAAAACATATCCCAATTCAAGCCAAGGAGAAGATTATCGACACGTCACGTCTGCGGAAGACCACCCTTGCCCGTAACCTGCGATGCAATCGCAACGCCATCTACAGGGGTGTTGGCTCTGGCCCAGGGTCGTTTTTCAAATTTCGAGTAGTTAGTCAAGAACACATGCGGTGCCCCACAAATAGCGTTACCGGAGCTCCAAATGTAAACAAAGATTGTGTACGAGTGAGAAGCACGAGTGTCTCTATCGTCTGTAAAACAGCTGTAAGTACATCATCGCCGATCAGGACTTGATAGTGTTGTTTGAGGTTGCCCCTCGCGCACATGGTGATGTCGAGTTTGCCTGTTCCGAACTTTTTCCGTGTACTTGTTTGTCAGTCCGTCCAGTCCGGGGCCGTTGTGGCGGCCAACGCGCGCTAGCCAAACACGTCGTGCTACCAAAAAAGGAACTACGTTGTTGGCTAACCGGAGACTCTCGGACCCCCCCCCCACAGAGTCTCCCGAGCTTGGCTAACGATATTCCGTCGAGATGCCGTGGGGATGAATCCGCGCGTCATTGGGACTGATGAACGTACATCTTGCACCACATCGGTATACTTTGAAAACCGACGTCGTGCAAAAGGCCTTCTGTATACAGGTTGGTGTTCAACGTTCAGTGTTCAATGCATTCTCGAGTTGGGGCCCCGGCTGATTTCTTCTTCCTTTGTTAGTGTAGCAGTCGAAGAACAACGCCCCGGTTAATCGGAGCGCGGGACCGCAGCTTAATTGTTCTTCTCTCTCTCAATCTTCTCCTCGGTCATGTAGGACCCTCGCCGCGTGGATGGTCGCGGGCTTGGACCTATTTCCGATGTGATCTGTGCGCGACAGAAACGCACGGGCTGGATCTTTCCGAACTACAAGTCCATGGCTATTCCCTTCCCCTGGATGCGCAAGCAGCAGTGTACCCGATGATCCGGACACACAACTACTGATGACGGGATCCAGTTATCAACACGTGTGTTGTTTCCGGGGACGGGCAGACTGTGCCCAGCCGGGGCACCGGCGATCAGACCATCCTCTTAAGAAAGTCGTAGTTCAACGTTCGATCAGGAATCCCCGCCACCCCCAGCATCATGTTGGAGAGAATCCCCCCTCCTCCTCCCACTCAGGCTCTCAACACCACTACTTTCGTCCCACCCCCGCTGGATCTCAGTCTAACTGCAGCAGATTTGATTGATTTCCATCGTACTCGCAGCCCAAACCATGTCGCGTACGTCTACGAAGACGCTCCCGGCGAGTGTAAACAGGTCGCTTTCTCCACGTGGATCCGTGCCATCCATCGTGCTGGTCGCTACGTTCGCGATCTGTTCCAACTCCCGGGACCACAGGCCGGCGGCGTGAAGCCTGTCATTTCTGTGTTGGCCAACTCTGGTAAAAAAAAAATCCTCCCGTGTTCTTCCATCTTGTCACGTTGATTCACGGTACCTCGACGTCCAGACACGATCACCTACTCCACCACTACGCTCGGAATCGTCCGTGCCGAGTGTGCCGTCTTCGCCGTTTCGCCTAGGAATTCTGCCTCTGCTGTTGCCCATCTCATAAATAAAACTGGAACCAAGTACATCATGCTCACGCTGGATCTCAAGCCACTGATGGATGCGGCTATTGCTATTCTGACGGAACAGGGGTCCACAATTCCCGTCATCCAGCCGATGCCAACCTTCAAGTACTTGTTCCCAGACGACGATTCCGAGGATTTCGAGTATCTTCCTGTGCCTATACTCAAGGGTTTGGACGATCCAGTTTTCATCTTGCACTCATCCGGTATGTCCTGGTAATCCTGTCTGTGTTCGGTGTTTATGACGTTGTTTATCTCTCTCAGGCTCGACCGCGTTCCCAAAACCAGTCACTTTTACCAATCGCATTTGGGTCGGCTGCACGCGTTTGCCATGGTACGGTGGCCGTGACATGTGCGGCACCGTCATTAGTGGACATGCGGTACCGGTATTCCACGGTATGGGGTTAAGCCTTATGATGTTCACGGTTCGTCTGTTTCAAGGTTTACGCTCCAAGGGTGAATGAACGTTTTGTATCAACTAGATTGGAAGCGGAACCACCACCGCTGTGTTCAAGCCTGTCACCCCACCGACCCTCCCAACCCCAGATCTCGTCTACGCAGGGTCCGTTGCAACAAAGAGGTAAAGCAACCATCCCCCCTCGAGGGAACACAGCTCACACGTTGACATCCCATCGCAGTGACCTCATCTTCTGTGTTCCGCTATTCGTGGAACTTTGGGCGAAAGACCCCGCGAAGCTGGAACACTTCAAAACAATCCAGGGATTGGTAAGCCTCGTAATGACAGTGATCCGACCGTGTGATCCTCATGAGACAAAAAAAAACAGTGGTATGCTGGAGCACCATTGAAGAAATCCGTCGGAGATTACGTTGTATCCCAGGGGGTCACTATATTCCAACTGTACGGAAGGTAAAGTGATGTGCTAAGCTCACCTAACTCGGTCTCATGCGGAATTGGTGTCTAGTACCGAGATGGGCACTGCAACCGAGACCTTGCCAAAGGAAATGAACAAGGAATGGGAGTGGTTTAAGTTCACTTCATCGATTAAGCCCCACTTCATTCCCGATGGATGTGGCGCCTACGAATTGGTGGTTGAGGTACGATAATATTCTACGCTCTGCTGTGCGGCCACTTCCGGGTCGATCGTTGACTTATGTACACCAAGTCCACGCCAAATTATCGGGTCTGCGTCCACAACACTAAAATAGGAGATGCGGACGGCTACTCGACGAGTGATCTCGTCGTCCCGCATCCAACCCTCCCTGGTTACTGGAAGATATTCGGTCGCGCTGATGACCAACTTATGCACAACACGGGGGAGAAGGTTCGTCTCCATTGCGTCCTCCCCATCGCCTGATTTCTCTGACAATGAGCCTGGGATCTCCCCGCACCACCCCAATCCAGACAAATCCGGTCCCATTGGGTAGTGACCCCGCACTGTGATCTCCGTATTGATGCTGACATGATGCCCAGAGGGCATTCTTAATGGGGATCCCCACGTCAAGTTGGCTGTGATGTTCGGCCGTGGACGATTCAATCCGGGGGTCATCGTTGATCCAAAGCCTGAATTTGCCTTTGATCCAGAGGATCAGGAGAAGTTGGCCGAATTCAGGAATAAGATCTGGTGTGTTGATTACAATTTTCCTGTCATCAAATCAAAGTCTCCGACCGAAGAGCATAGAATGTTTTGATATGTTTTTTGATCGGCGTCGTCTGACCATGGACCTCACAGGCCAACGATCGAAAGGATGAACGAATTCGCACCGCAACATTCAAGGTTGTTCAAAGAGGCATGTCATTCCCATCTCCGATCGTACTTGGGGGCCCATCACTCTCGTACGTATGATCAAGAACTGATGCTCGCCATCCGAACTTTCGGAACAGATGATCCTGGTCTCGTCTCCGGGGAAGCCGTTTGTTCTCACGGCGAAACTGACTGCCCGACGACAAGCGATCATTGCCGAGTACGAATCTGAGATCGACGCGTTGTATGATGCCGTGGACGAGACCGCCCAGGCAGTCAAGTACTTCCCTGAAGAATGGACCGAGCAGAGCTCTTTGGACTTTGCTAGGAACCTCGTCGGCAGCGTCTTGAAGGTCCCAGTGAAGGATGGCGATGATATTTTCCAACATGGCTGTGACAGGTCGGGTCCACTCGTCTTCTATTCCGATTCCTAAACACTAACCAGCGTATTCGCAATCAGCTTGCAGGCAACTTGGATTCGCAACTCCGTTTTGAATGCGCTGAGGAACATCACGAAACTCAACACCAGAGGCATTTCGGCGAATTTTGTTTACCATAATCCTACCGTGTCCGCTCTTGGGGGATTCATCCACGATCTCACATCGGCTGGCGTCTCGCGGCAATTGGGCAATACGGTGGAGGAGATGACGGACCTCGTGGACAAATACACCAAGGACCTCCCTGCTCGCGGACCCGCTAGTGGTATTGCGCCTCCAGGAGACACGGTTTTGATCACTGGCACGACTGGCGCCATCGGATCCAACACATTGGCAGAACTCTGCGGGTCTCACAACGTCATCGGGATCGTTGTACTTGCCAGAAAGTCTACCGTGCCTATTTATAATCGGCAGAAGAAGGCGTTGGAGGACCGCGGTCTTGATCCAGGCATTGTCGATTCCTCGAAAATCACCTTGCTTGAGGGAGACCCTAGTTTGCCGGGCCTTGGATTGGCAGACGACGTCTTGTTGAAACTCAAGTCGGTTGTCACTCACATCGTACACGTCGGTATGTGGGAGAGTGTAGCGTGTCCTCAAGCTCACCCTCGGCTCTTCGCTTTAGGGTGGAGAGTGGATTTCAATTTGAGTCTTTCGTCGTTCGAACCGAACGTTGCCGGTGTCCGAAACCTGATCAACTTTGCTCTCGAATCCAAACTTCCCACCCCTCCGCGCTTCATTCTCGTCAGCACCGTTGCTGTTGTCGTCCGTGAGTCGGATTTAAAGAACACTCGACGCGTTTTGAGGTTCTGATAACCTCCAACAGTCACGAAAACCCCTGGCCTTATCCCGGAAGGGCCGGCGGCCCCAGAATCTGCGACCGTCAACGGTTACAGCCAGTCTAAATGGGTTTCCGAGAGGATGCTCGAGGTCGCCGCTGAAAGGACTTCTCTCCGCACTGTGATCGTCAGGGTGGGGCAGGTTAGCGGTGGAGCGAACGGTTCCTGGAATCCTCTTGAGTGGATACCTGGAATCGTACAGTCCGTGGCTCTCACCAAGTCACTGCCGGTCGTGGGGAAGGTGATCTCGTTGCTCCCCTTGCAGGCAAGTGCGAGAGCGCTCGTGGAGGTGCTTGGTGCCAAAACTACGTCCCCGGCCCTCCACCTTCACCTCGTCAACCCGACGCCATGTCAATGGGACCATGTGTTTGATTATATCGCAAGGAAGCTGGACGTTCCTCTGGTATCCTACCACGAATGGTTCTCGAAGCTGAAGGAGGCGTCTACGACCGTCAAGAATGCGCAAGAGCATTCGGCTCTGCGTTTGTTGGAATTCTACGGGTCTCTTACCCAAGAGAGTGGATCGGAAGTTGGTGGGCTGCCCTCATGCAACACGGAGGTCACCAGGGGTATCTGTCAGGTGCTCAACGAAGAGGGATTGAGGGACGTCAAGGGGGAGGAAATCCAGAGGTGGCTTGACTATTGGAAGTCTCTTGGTCTCTTGAAGTTCTAGACGCAGGTCTACGGTCCGGAGCCCCGCATTTTGCAACGAATAGAATTGACCATGAAACCTCTCGGAAGGCTCCAGAGGCGGTCGGTATTTGATGTTTACCATCTGTGTATCGCTTGTTTGTATTTTTTTGTAAGCTTGTGATGTGGAATTTAGGTTTCAGAGCTCGGGATGTATGCCTGGTATATTCAACTAGGTCGTCTGTGGTTGAGAAGGTGCTTCTACTGGCTCACGAAGAGGGGAAGAGCTTCTCTGTTTACGTTGTCGACTCAAGGCCAATGCTGGAAGGTTCGGTTTGGCACTCCCCGTCAACATTGCAGAGGTTTTGACTGTTTCAAACGGAGCCGTGCACTCTCGAGCTGGGACCTCCCTCGTTTCGATGATGGCAAAACAACATTCGATACCGGTCGTCGTTTGTTGCGAGACGTACAAAATCTCGGAGATGGTGCAGCTGGACAGTTTCACGAAAAATGAGCCCAGTACGCCGATTCACAACACATTCGACGGAATCCCCACGAGCTCATCGGCCGTCCCTGCAGATCCGTTGAACGAAATGTTTTCGACGTTCCCAATCTCGGCGATACCACGTGAATCACTGGCTACGGAAAACACACCCAACCTAGAGATTCTAAATCCGTTATATGACCTAACCCCACCGAAGGATATCACCGCGGTGGTGACCGAAGTAACGGAGACAAAAAAAATCTCACCAACTAGGATCGAACTAGTGACCTCGAGATAAACTGTCAAGTTATAGTCTCACGCTCTACCAACTGAGCTATGGTGAGGATATATTTCTCAGCTCAGATAGGTACGTAACTTATCAGTGATCCTGATAAGCTATGTACCTAAGGTTAAGTTATATATGTACCTGTTTTAGCCCAGAAAGGTATCCTCACCATAGCTCAGTTGGTAGAGCGTGAGACTATAACTTGACAGTTTATCTCGAGGTCACTAGTTCGATCCTAGTTGGTGAGATTTTTTTGACCCTCAGGTTTCGGTGATGACCACCACATTCGGTTCGCCCCTCTCGGCCCCGGCCAATGGGGGGCGCGACGCCTCGGATACGATGAGAGGGCGCATCGGCCAATCAGAAATGCTCATCCTTCCCTTATGTATATGGATATATATATATAGATACAGCCTCGTGTATATTTTCGACGTGGCCAGGTTCTCGATCACCGGACATCATCTGTGAAATTCCCACATTCCAACCACCAGGACTTCGACAACGTCATTGCAGATATGGCAGGACCTTCGCAGCCTACATTCTCGTCTGCCTTCGGTCGTTGCTTACTATGACGGGGCCGACTACACTCTCGAAGAGGAACCGCGATAACCGGGAGAGGAGAAACCAGATCCATGAAAGTTCGGCCCCCGTCACACAGACTTCGGGTCGAGGACAAGGAAATACCGTGACAACAAATAGGTAAAACCATCAGCGCCTGTTGATAGAAATCAGCTTCATTCAATGTATAACTCTTAACAAACTCGCGATATCCATCTGCAGGGTACCCCATTCACATCGTTCCCTTCCTCATCCAGCTTACTCCTCTCTGTACAGGGTTATCCAATGCCCGCATCGTAGGCCAACTCGGTGGAACTTAGTCACAGTGTCAACCGTACTGCTCAGCACTTAGAATTCGCACAAGACGGTGCCCAGCTGTCGATCATCTCAGGCAGCGGAGTCAGGGAAGGCCTCCTCTGCTGCCACTCTGTCGCTGCTAGGACATCGCACATAAGACCCGGTGTCGGGGGGCTCGAATGGATGAACGTCTGCACAGGTGTTCATCGGTGTTGTGGAGGGTGGGGCACTGGCCAGCACTGGGTCCGCTCGTGCTGTATAGGGGGTTTTAGGCAACCCAGGCACCTATCACGAATTCGTATAGGATCCGTATAGCACGTTCTCCTGTGCGCTTGGCATTCTTCATCCCCGCGTTCCTCCCTATAAAAGGACAGGTCCACTCGACGTTGTATCGTTGGTAGCCCCCCTCATGCAACGGCTCCTTTGAGCTTTACAATCTCACGACCCCCTATGCTGTTTAATCTCAAGGTCGCGCTTGCCTCGGTATGCCTCCTTGTGCTCACGGTAGATGTACTCGGAGCTTCGAGCACGAAGAATTCGACGAAGAAAAGGAGGGAGATGTTATATGAGAAGAGGGATTTGCCACTGGTGAAGCGCGAAGTTCTGGCTCAGCGGATTACGGTACGTCCTACACCGTTGGGTGACCCTTGAGACCCATGGTGGCTTATTCCACCCCATCCAGCTCCCCATCGATCACTGGGGTACCTACGAAGGGACCTTCGAGAACAGGTACTGGTACAATGCGACGTACTATAAGCCCGGCGGTCCCGTATTCCGTATGCGACCCCCACTATTTTGTTGCATACAACTCACATCAGCCGCGGACAGTTCATGATGTTGGGGAGACCAATGCTGAAGTCTTCGGGGCCGAGCTTGAGGTGAGTCCGTCGCTATGACCGACAGTCAACCGTCGCATCAACTCTGAAACTTGGGAATCTACAGCACGATGGAGATTCCCTCCACACGTCTACCATGAGGCTGGCCAAGCGATATAATGGGGTTGCTGTTGTCTGTGAAAATTCACCCCTACACCTCACTTGGCGAGCAAATACCTATGTGTATGGATTTAGGTATTATGGAGAGTCATGGCCTTTCCCTGCTAATGGCATTACGAAGGAGCAGTGGCAGTTCCATACGGTCGAACAGGTTTTGGAAGACGTCATCTACTTCGCACAACGGTTCTCTTTCCTTCACCCCGACGACCACACGACTTCATATAGACCCCACCCATCTGGAACCCCCTGGATCGCCATCGGTGGTTCTTATCCTGGTATCCGCGCTGCCTACCTCCGTATCAGAAATCCAGAGATTATCTATGCTTCGTGGGCCTCTTCCGCCCCCGTCGAGGCTCAAATTGACATGTCGAGCTACTGGAAAGCTGCGGAACGTGCTCTCCCTAGGAACTGTTCTAACGACTGGGTTTCCATCACGAAACACTTCGATGAGGTGCTCAGTAACGGCAGTGATCAGGAGGTCTACGACCTCAAGGCTCGCATTATCGCCGCTGAGTGGAAGAGATACGACGAGACTCGAAGAATCGGGGTATCTTCAGTTCGTTGAACAATTTGTCGTATCCAAGCTGGCCTCCTACTTGATGGATCCCCTGGGAAACTTCCAGGTATGTTCACCCCTGAAGAGACAGAAGCATGTACTCTAATCTGCCATTGACAGAAATACGGAATACCTCCGGGTTTGACATTCTGCGATGTCATGGAGACCAGGAACGGGACAACGCCTGCTTACCCTGAGGGTTTGGCTGCTCATTTCAACGTGACAGTTGCTTTAGAGGCTTTCTTAGCCGATCTCTCTGAGACAGACCCCAACACTTTCGCTATCGCTGGACCCCCCGAGCCTGATGATGCCGACACACTCGCATGGAAATATCAATATTGCACTGAGTTTGGTATGCTTTCCCCTTTTCTCCCCCTAAAATGGACTCGTGGCCTGGTCTGATTGCACACGCGCGTAGGCTACTTCATAGGTACTGATCCTTACAACAACCGAAGCATCCAGTCACAGTTCCTGACCCAGGCGAGCCTCCAACAAGAGTGCTTGAGCTCTTTCCCAGAGGGGGCCATTCCTCCTGAACCTAACGTCCGTGCCCTCAACGATGCTTACGGCGGATGGCACATGAACCCAACCCACGTTTTCTTCACCAACGGC
>Ga0307517_10012110_pt1 | contig 11881 bp, 17 predicted proteins | sample 23_EM_MG_FD_194515 | JGI IMG/M metagenome (GOLD analysis project Ga0307517, IMG submission 194515) | Populus trichocarpa ectomycorrhiza microbial communities from riparian zone in the Pacific Northwest, United States - 23_EM | ecosystem: Host-associated > Plants > Roots > Unclassified | place... | reverse complement strand
ATCAGCATCCTAATATGAATTACATGTAGTGTAATATTACAGCATTATTGTCAGTATATAACTTCGCAAGTGCAAATGAAGCATGATTTGTGAGGCATGTGGGGAACAAGCGGGAGGAAGCCCAAAAAGTGATGTCATATCACCATATTGGGAATTGTGCCTGATTACGTAGTTAGTTAGTCCAGCTAAACTGGCCTTAGCAAAAAAATCGACCCTTTATATTTTTTTCCGATACCCGAGTACCCTTGGGTTAACGTTCAAGTAAAGTAGTGGATCATCGGATGAAGTGGTCACGTGACCCAAATTGCCATGTAAGGAATCAATCTGTCATCACCTTTTTTTCTTAACCGTCCCCATTGCGCCGTCAGTTCCAGTCGTGAAAGTGACTGGGCTGAACCCCTGGGGTACGTAGACATCCTGGGCGATGCCATATTTTTGGTATTTCGAACGTTTGTATTGAACACAGCAAGTCCTCAAGCTTACTTCAACTACTATCTCAACCTCGCTCATGACGGTCCCCGACGACGAGAGTGGTCGTGAATGAAGTAGGTATGTACGTATCTTAGCACCATTCTTCTGCTACAATGCCTTTTACTCACCATTCCTAAGTTCCCTCCTCTTTCATTCGCTATTGTGCCCTCCAACGGTGGCGCAGAACCATCCCCGTCATATCTTCAGGTATGTTAGTTGGCCAACATGTTGACAAAGCCTAAACTCACTCTATTCTACAGCTTTGAAAAGGCTTCCGGCTTTCTTCCAAGACTAGGGGCATGGACAAAGTTACGCGGTTGGTTGACGAGTTTGGTTGGGCTGGACGATGTCACGACCATCAACAGCAACTGCTATTCATGGTAAGTATCTACCACACAACCTATCATCGAAAGCGGGAACTTACCACATCCTACAGCTACTAGACTGGCTACAGTGCGCCCCCCGCATCCCACGACCGAATTGAAAAGGGAAGAGCTTTTTGTGCTCCCGTCGCCCTGGCGTGTTGGATGGAGATGAAGCCGTTGACGGTCGCGATGGCGGCTATGACCGCGGGTATATCAGTTGGTCAGTATCCCACCCATCACGTCAATGATACTGGTTATTTACCTCCGAGGCTCGTTCGTAGACACCATGCGGGTTGGACACTAACGATGACGAAGCCTATCTGGGAAAAGTAGCTGTTGGTAGAGAGCTCTTCGACGACAAGAGAAGGCGGAACCGACATAAGTGGTAAGCCAGCGACTTCAACATGTCTTGGTTTTATCAAATTCATCTCGTACTCGGCGCTGTTAGTCCCTTCCCTGTGGTACAAGAAGCCTTAAACCAGTCGCGCGAGTTCCAGCTCAACAACTTCGCTGTATACTACTTCAACGCGATCGAGCATAAGTGCTCGCCTTCCTACTGCCCGATTAACCAGGACATCTCAGCTGGAGCCGCATAAATGACAGGAATTATGGAGATGATATTCAGGGTTGGTGAGTTGACATGTATGTTGGTGGAAAGAGGAGTGTGTATGCAGACGAGAATGTCGTATGTTCCCTTTCTCTTTTTACATTCCCCTCGCCCTGATGCCTATTTAAAAAATTCAGAACCGCATGCAAGAGGCCCTTACCGTTCAACTCGATATTTAATTTGCGGTTTGTCGAAACGTCAACCGTACGTTCCTATCTCACTGCAACTTTGTTTCCATACTGACATATTCTCAGATCCTCCTCTTGGATATTCATTACCGCGTTCCAATTTGTCCTTTTCCAGTCATTTTTGATTTTCGCCCCGCCGCGAAGGCCGTTGTTCACTTGAAAGAAGGATGATGGTTTAGGTGTTGGAGAGCGAGGAGACAATGTATATCAACAACTAGGTATTGTGATCCATCTAAGCTACATACTAATGCTGACGTTTTTTTTTTACCTTTCACCAGGATTGGGTCAGGCGACCAGCATTCGCCCCAACATACAAGAGATAACAACGACCGAACGGTATAGTTGTTGAAGAGCAAGGAGATTAGTGGTACGTTCTATCAAATTACTTTTCATCTTTTCTAAACTAATGTCACATTTCTCCAGCCTTTTTCACCAGGGCCCACGCCGAGCGGCATTTCCCCCCTGTCTAGGGAATGCAGAGGGCTCTTGGTTAGTGACGGTTGACTATGGCGTCATTGACTTACCCATCTCGTGTTCATCATCAGTTTTTCAGGAATGTTCATTGCCGTCAAGACCACCACTCGCCACCCCTCTTCCCGTTGCGCGGTGATGTTGGCCCAAACTGGTATCACATCGTCGTTGTGCGTATCATTCGGAGGGAGAGATCCCGTATTCAGGGTGGTGACAGAGTAAATGATGTTCGTACCTGCCGAACTGTCGATTGGTAAGTTTTCTTCTTTGTTTCGGTCTGTCGCTGATCCTGGGTCGTCGTCTAGGGTAGGTTTCAAGAGTCAAGTAACCCTCGTCGCAAAGCCTGATGCTTGAGAACTCACCGTGGTCATAGCCGCACCCTAGGATTCATCAACGTGTCCGTCGGCGCCCCATTGACTGGTAGCTGATTCCTACTTAATGTTTATAGCCGTCCTTGCACCTCCTCAGATTTTCCACGCTGTTGTGTCCTGTGATGAAAAAGAGTAAGTTACCCTCTTCCCGACATGTCGTCCCTACTCACTTAAGTCGTCGGGATTTCAGCCCCGTTCGTCGCCACCGTTCATCGTTGTCGACTCCTTCCCGTTGTGCAGTGACACCAGCGTATCATATATGCTTACCCTGTATGCCTCAAGTATGAAAGCGGCAATTGCATCTCGTGTAAGCACTGGTTAGTATGTACTGCCTCACATCCACAGCCTCCTACTTTGATTCATCTCCGTTCTCCTCGAAATCGGGTTTCGAATACGGTAAGCTCTTTTCGAGCGTGTTCTGGTTGGTCCAAGTTGCTCATGATCACTCTAGCTGTTCGACTTGGTGCTGTGTCCCATGACGATGAAGATAATTTAGAGATTCATGATGAGACTCAGTGCTGGAGAACTGACTGTGGCTGTGGCCACCCCGGGGCCGTCATCGATGCTGCCACCTCTGCGATACCCGAGTCATAATTGACTTGATTGTGTCAGTCCAAAGCCATCGCACCGTCACCATTTACGCCAACTTTCTCGTTCTTATTTTCTTCGTTCTCACCTTTGCATTGTTCTTTCAGATTCACCTTCGCCATTTCCAGCGACGTTCGTTGTCAATGATGTTCATACCTGACTTCTTGAGATGTGTTGCATGAGCCGTGGCAGTTTGGATCATATCGCTTTGATGTCACTTTGATAATTTTATGAGTCGACAATGGGGGTTTGACAAGCACTCGTTTCGTTGGTGTATTCTCTGCTTGCTTTGGGTTCATTTCGCTTTGAACCTTTCTCCGATCATTCATTTTTTTGATTCCTTTTCGAACTGACCGTTCTCGTGCGAAATATTAGCTAACCTATGTTTCATCTAGAAGTATTCCGTGCCCACTGGGAGCCCTAGTCATGACTTTATATTATTAGACTCCTTCCTTGAAGACGACGTACCTTCCTATCTTGCATCTGTATGTGACAATCTCGTCGACCTGGACGGGTCGCATTCGGTAGGGTTGTTGTGTGATTAAGTATCCCTTTTGCCGTCCGAACCTGCAGCAAGTTTTCATGTTGGCAGTCGCGGCCAGGTTGAGGGCGGCATACGTGGTTGCCAAAATTCTGCAGACGACCCTGTGGTCTAAATCGAAACGAGGAGCGCGGGGTCGAATCTTTGGAGGTACGTACCCATTACATCCCGTTATTCGTCAGATTCCGACTAGAGACAGTTGGCGGTGTGGATTTGGCAGTGAACACGTCGGTACGTCCGTTTATGCGATGCGCCGTACATGAGAGCTGGTGGGTTCCATCGTTAGCCCGAGATGTAGCCGGTTCATCTCCGTCTCTCGCGTTCGAGTTCCATCGACGACTGCGAATGTCTTGCCAGAGAACTGCCATTCCAACCTGTGAAATTCCTGGTTTGAGTCAAAAACGGGAGCGCGAACCCCAATGGAGGCACGCACCCATCCTGCAGTGCCGTTATTCGCCACCTTGACGTCTCGTAGAGACCATTGGCGATGTGGTTTCCAGGATCAAGTGTTAATTTCCGTACATGAGAACTGAAGCCTCCATCGTCAGCCTTAGTCTCCTTGAAGGTAAGTGGGAACGTACCGCTAGTTATTCCCCACATACTCACTCGTGATATTCATTGTCACCAGCACCACCTGCATGCATGGTCATTACCCTCCTATACCCATTGGCGCTGCTGTTGCTGCGAGAAAGAGGTACGTTAGCTGGTAGAGTGCGTTGGACATAGGAGCTGGGTAGTCTTTGTTAAGACTCGTCGTATTACGTAGTTGGAGTGGTCGATTGGGATGGCCTTATGTGCCATGTTCAGTTTTCGCACTTTGGAGGAATTTTATGAGAGTTAGACATCTTTTTCCGAGTTCATTTCTATTCAGTGTCATATGCATATATTTGGGCTTGAAAGAAATTTTATTCGTGGGGCTACAGTAAAGGGGAAAGGTATTCAGTCTAACTAACGGGAGAGGGGGACATGAACCGAACGTGGTCGCCCACTCGTGGTGCTGGGCCTTTGTTTCCCAACCGTCCCTGAACCCAAAATACACAAGGACGGGCCCGTCTCTCGTTTGCAGTCCATCCCCGGTTCCCAATGGGATTCCCACTCCTCTTTCCCCTTCATCCTTGAGCTTGGTTGATGACGACGGCGCGTATTTCTCGTTCTTGTTTTCGTGTTCCACAGCGCTCATTGTAGCTCTTCAACTCGACGCCGTTTCCTACAATGAAGGAGTGAGTAAACCAATTATTAATTTTTCCAGCTGCCGTCGTAACTCACCGAAGCAGGTTCGTCTCGCTCCTCCTCAAGGTTGGAGGTGATCATCGACAATAACGCGCATGGAAAGTCATCCTGGCTCTCGTCCTCGCCTTCCATTATGCTAATGGTAGTCGTTACAGGGCTTCGACTCCCCGCCGTCTCCTCCCGAGATAGCGAGTACACCACCCACTAATAATATTAATCGTGAACAACAAGGGGTTGTTTTCCAATGCCATCGAGATCTGAAGGCTCTTTAGAACCTATCTTAATTAGTCTGTCAGTCGACAGTCGAATAACAAGCCAATTAAGGTAGGCACTAGTGGCTGAGGAGGCGCATGTTCACTTTGATTGACCTGGTCAGTTCATTGGAGCACCGAGCGGCGACACTGCAGGATAATGATGATAAGACTCGGATATAAGTATTTGCGCAGCCATGGAGCATTGCGAGGACATACCATGCGGCGAGCCAGGCTTGTAGACAGGTGTTTCTTTCCGCGGTCCGCTCGTCTCCAAGCCAGAGGGATGCAATGTCCCAAGCGTCGCCGCTAGACTCTACACGCTCCTTAACAATCCTCGAAGATGACCATGGCTCTCAAGGACTTGTGCTCAACAAAGTCGAAAGGTCTACACCTCGTACATGTCGTTGGGTGACATGATTGACATGGATAGCCGTTCGCGGAAACGAGAGGCCAACGAGGCAGATTTCCGGCTCTTCATTTCTGTGCGCTACATTATCGCTCGCATGGAGCAAATCGGCGAAATGGGTACTGGGGTGTGGTCTGTCGTTGTGATACTGGTCAAACGGGATGACAAATACCAGATTCAGGTTGGAAAGGCATATAAAGTCGATTTTTCCTTCGCTGTCGATGTGGTAGGCAATGCCGATTGAAAGTACTGATGTTGAGACGCTTCCAGACTGGAGATGGAGGCATGCGTCCCCTGCATGGGCCTGGGACACGTGTCAAACTTGGATTGTGCGAGGGAAAGAATTTCTGGGCGGAAAAATGGTTTGGTCGATCGAGTTCATAGTGCGAGCAGGACCAAGGACGATAGTAAGGCAAAAGGGCGTCGTGCAACGCGATTAGTTGATGGAAGCTAGGTGGGGATGGGTGGGGGGAGGGGGAAAACCAAAGCACTAGAGTGCGCGCTTGACGAGCTTTTAGACTGTGGCACGCGTAGGCTACGTGGCTGTGAATTCACAAAGAAGTCCGCGTTATCCTTACCATGAAGCAAAAAGAAGCTCCCGCCCTGCTCTCACGTAGTCCTTTGTCACTTTCTGTGGATTATGGCGTCAGAATGCGGGCCGTCATAGCGATGATAGTGAACCCACCTAAATATGCAGAAGTCACCAACTTCTTAATCTCCAAGCTTGTTGGTCTGCTAGCAACAAGCGTAAGTAGATAAATACAACAGAACCAATCATGTGTCGCCTCCAGTTAGACGCGTCGCTAAAGCTGTCAATTACTTAAGAACCCTCGGCTCTTGTCTTCTCAGAAAAACCATTTAAGCTTCTGTGGACCCCGAATTCTTATTTGCACTGACTTGTACTGGACAAGAAGGACTATATGGAGTTGACCGTTGCGGATAGACGCGAATTATTCGGAGTTGTGTGGCTACGCCCTCCTTTCCGGGAGGATCCCGGACCTACCATTATCCAACATACGAACGTTTTCGATATTCAACGTTCAACGTTAAGCCTGACTCGCAGATGAAAGGTGGGTAGTGCTTCTCTAATACATGTCTAGGTTTTAGCAAGCGCTACAGACATCTGAAGACCGAACCTTGAGCGGCAACGCATACTCACCGAATCATTGCATTCTCAATTTCTCCCTTCAAACGTGTTTCTTTGTTCTGGAATTTGGTGGACATAAGTGGTTTAATAAGCGATCGCGGGAGTTACTCACTCAAATCCCTGACACCTGTACTGCGCAATACGACCTTGGCAGCATATGTGGTTTAACGCCCCGATGGGGAAGGGGGATAAATGTATGAATGCCTCGACAACGTGGGCACGACCAACGTCCGGAACAGGGGAGTGCAGCGACGCAACCTCGGAGTCGCACAGCGTGCAATCTGCAAAAGGCGATGAAAGTAAGCCGGTGAGAAAGACCTAGCGGGCATGATAGAATGATGGCGGCCAAGGAGGGCAGTGTTTATGACGTTGGTGTGTAGGGCAGCACACGTGCGGCGTGGGCGACCCTCCGTGGGGATCACGAAGAGGGCGGTGGTGCCGGTGAGAGTTGGTGGCGAGAAATATGGGGGCTCTCAAGCCTGAGGTTGGAGAATATTGTCGATGACAAGTCGATGATGAATCAGGTGGTCACGCAATAAAAAAGGCGGGGCGGTGATAAGGACGGAGGCACAAGGGTGCAGGGAACACGCTGGTACGATTCTCTATCGTTGGTGTTTATAATGGTGGGATGGGGATAGTGTGGGCAACACGAACTTCCTTGGCAATGATGACGCGGGCGTTGCAAAGGTGTTTGTGTCAAGAGGGAGGGCTAAGTGACCAACAGTGGTATTGAATGTGGGATTGAAGTCGGGCAGTCAAAGTTAGGTGTGATATATGGCAGAGGATCATCACATTTCCAGGCCGGGTTTCAACCCAGCAGAAGGAAAAAAACGATTCGTTTGATCCGAGGGTGTAGACACACAGCGCCAAATATGGCTGCGGGAAATTTGTCCGGTAGGTCCCGGTGTTCGGCCCACCCTGATCTTGTCAACATCCTCGTGAAGAATCTCCTCATTACCGTCGCGTTCCACACTCCTTTATCAATTGTAAGGTCCTCTTTGGAAAAAGAGACCACAGAGGTACGTTTAATTATTATAAGCCATGTGGCCTTTTTTGTAATTGGACTCAAAAGTAACTGTATTCAAACAGATTGGACGAGTCATCCTGCTACAGCTCTTTGCCCTCAATGGAACTACGGTTGCTAACTGATTGAAAGGGCAGCTTGAAAGGTATGTACCTACTCTTGATTTTACCACGCTACAGCTAATTTATTTACTTAAAAAGGCTCACAAAAACATACCGGAAGCACGCTGCACGACTTCGACAGACAGGGGGTGGGCTCGACGACGAAAAATAGGAGAATTCGCAAGATGAGCGCCGCGATACTACATCCATGGTGAGGGCCCAAACAAAAGGAGCATGTTAATAAAGCGGTGGTGGTTTTCAGGATTTTCTGCAAAATCCCAGACAAGCTGCATATTTCCGAGCCTTGGAACAGTTGGTCGTCCATTCGGCTAGCGTGTGAGAAGGATGGAAAGGAGTGTATTGATATCAAGATCGTTGTCCCTTCGTCTATGTTCAAGTGTTTGCTGAGCCGCAGGCGTAAAAATTTGGTGCATAAGCATTGACATGATGTATTGCTTCAGAAGTTCATCGTGTACAGAGAGTGGTGGCATTTGTTTGAACGGCAATTGAGGATTGCGCTGCCAATCCAATCCATTGCCGGGCCAGTGATTAGGTCATCTTCTGGCATTGTATTTGGTCAACGTCCCGATTTGGATAGTCTTCTCTCTCTCTGAACACTACGGTGATATCCAATCCTCATTATCACCCCAATGGAATATAAGCTCCCCACCGTTCCTGCCTACCACGATCCTATTTCCCCCACAGATCCTGAAAATCCTGAAAGTGGAGAACCCTCAACTTCCATTCCGGTAATACCTGCCATGGTCCTTTTGTCCCACTCCGGTACCCATTTCCAAACCGCCATCCAATTACACGACAAAAGCCTCGATGAAAAATTGTCAGGTTTAACCACACCATGCGTTCTTGAATTGTAACTTGAGGGGAAATAACCAGAGGGCGAGCAACTGCCACAACTCCGTCTCTCAAGTACTAACCGTTCAACCTGACTCTGGTTTATAGGCTCTGCAAACCAATCTGCAAGATGAATGTGGGAGCAAGGATATGGATGTTGATGATGATAAAATAAGGAATGTAAGCATCCCCAGTGATGCAGCGTACCCGCTGACTGTTACATATGTTCTCCAACGCACATAACCTATCGATACGGGATACGGCGATTCACAACGCTGGGAGGGATATAACGATAATTAACATATATACCGAACCTGAGCTGGTACGTGCTCGCTTTCCCTATGTTATATCTTCGGATGACTTACGTTGATTATCGTAGTTTCCTTCAAACGTTGTATCCCAATGGCCCAATGTATGTTCGGTAACTATTATACAAGATTGCACTCCTTTGGTACTGATGTATATTTTTGGAATCGATGTAGCCCGAAAGAAATCTGGGAGTACGCTGTTCATGTCCAGGAAATCGCAAGTTGGAAACAGTTGCCGAAGACATCCTCAAATCCCCTCCTTTGAATCCCAAGATTCTCCTGACTAAAACATCCATGTGTGTACCGGGAGTCAGATACCAGACAGTGTAGGTTTCATTCATGGTTACTATCTTCTGGTTAAACGTTCTGTCCTTGCAGGTCCAGTGCTCGATACTCCTTCTTCTGAACTATAGGTGCGATTCACGTTCAGTAAAGTGGATTCGGATTGATTCTTGAACGAATAGTAGCCCTTATACTTGTTATATCGGGTTTTTCACATTTTACGGAACTCGAGATCGAGAAACTATGGTGGAAAAACTAATAAAAGCCAAAGGAACGATCGCATTTTTAGGGCCAGGAGAGATAAGGTGGACAGTGGAAACTGGTAGTCCATCACACCCGACTCCGAGGGCGAAGTCATTTGGAGGTAGAGTAAATAACTGTCGATCGGTGTGAATATTTAGGGAAGTTATTCATAATACTTAGCTTCGATATCGGAAGATTCCGAATCAAATTGCGACACCCACTATTTCAGATGTGTGCCGACAAAATGTTCTCTTTTTCTTTTCCAGGTCTGTCACGGGCCTGAACACGGGGGAGCACTTCATGGCCAACCTTGCCCACCAAGTCTCCCTATCGATCCCGAAACTCGCTGCTACATTGCCCAGGCAATCAAGAGGAATTCCTCTGTCTGTAGCGCGTTCCTTGAGACAGAACGTCATATGACGTACAAATGTTATGTAATCCTCACCTACTTTCTGTGTCCGCTACATACTTTGGACATTTTTCATAGATTCCGAGCAACCTAAATTTTGATAATCTACCTACCTGAACTATCAGTTCACCTATTTTCAAAGGCTCGATAATATCGGATCGGATCGTGTCTTCGCTCACCAACAGGGCTGCTTTAGCATCTCAACCAAGACAAGGCCCGAGTCAAGGATCATGGCGGCTAGAGGGCAACTTTGGGGCCGTACACACGAGGAGCACGGGAGCAGGAGCTATTGGGCTGTGGATGGACGATGGGGCCGACGAAGAGGTTATTGAGTTAGTGCCAGAGAAAGGGAAAGAAGCGGAAACAAATAGATTTTCGGAATTAGGATGTGGCGATTTGAACACAGGGATAGCCAGTGTTGTCAAGGAGAGCTTCGCATGCCATCCACTCGTTACGGGGCGGGGAAAAATGCCAGATGTTGGTTGCCAGGATTCGAAGGATATCGAGTCGCAGTAAGGGATCGGTTCGTGTTCATTGGCCATCCGTGAGGATCCGAGGGGAGGGAATGAAAATAGGGATGGAGCCAATTAAAGGAGGGGGAGAAGTGCGCCAATTCAGGAGACCTGGCGAGAGCGAGAGTCGGATGGACAGACGAACGGACATGCGCATGGGAGGAAGGAGACCCAGCCCTTTGTTGGGGTATTCTTAATCTGTTAACTCCCACCGCAGCTCGATCCCAGATACTGTGCAACTCAACGTCAGCGCGATATCAATATGATAAGATTGGACTAGGTGTTGCTCTTGCCATGGATTTCGATGGCGAGGTAACGATACTGGCTTCCGGGTGGGGACGAGACATATTCAATGGCAGTCATTACCTAGAGCTTTAACGAAATATATAAATGAACGTACCCGTTTTCCGAATGTTAACCTCAGCTCGCATGCACCATGGTTCGACATCAGTGTAGAGGCAGATGAGAACCCGACAACAGTATCCCAGAGAAAATGGCTGGGGAGAAGATGGAGGGGAGCGCAAGGAGTCGGTAGGAGCTTCACTGAAGCTCCCCATATACAATTTTTACCGCAATATGAACATGGAAAGCCCAAAAAGGGGCGGGGGGACTGTGCCGTTGGGCGAATGATAAGCAGATGATGATCCAAATTCAGTGTGGCATGAGGCGAGGGACAACGGAAATGGTAGATTAGAGACAAAATGGGAGGAGGGTACAAGAGACAGAACCATTCAGATGGTGGCAAAAGATGTGACTGCAAGGCGCCAGCTGCGATAACAATGAGACGGCAGGCGATAGGAAGAGGGTGAAAACTCTGAGTTTCAGGAAACACCGGATTCCGGAAGTCCTAGGTGAGATTGAAGGTACCCTAAATCATCCTATTTAGTATGCTCCTTATTGAACTCGGTGCGAATTCATATTGAAAGACTTGGATCGGAAGGTAGGCATGCGTTGCTCGAGAATGTTGTGAATGCTTACCGGTGCTCTGAATGATAACATTTCTATGCGTCGTAGCCACCAGGGGGGGAGCCATGAGTCAGACGTATTTTATGGAACCTCCGAGAACCACACAACATCAAATACTTCGGCTACCTCCGACTCCCGGTTGAATTCGACTCGTGCTCGTGCTCAGAAAGTTCCGGAATTCGAGAGTCCGCCCCTCCACCTGCAATCCGCCTTGTGTGCGGATTGCGATTGGCTGATAAATGCGTGTGACACCGCGTATATATGTAACCTCTCCTGATCAATGCGTCTCTGATCTTCTCCGGATATAGAGGGTACGTAGGAAACTGGTCGGGATAACAATTCGCGTGAGCGGACGCGGATGGTAGTCAAGGTAAGACGACTGTTGTTATTATCGTGATGTTTACATTCGCCATTACATAATATGACTACCTATCTATATTACCCTGTTGGTCGATGGTCAACTAACAGATTAATATACATAGATTTCTGGGTCATGCTAGGTCAGTGGAGAGTGCAGATTCTGACAGACCATCTCGTATGAAATA
>Ga0307517_10012109_pt1 | contig 11886 bp, 5 predicted proteins | sample 23_EM_MG_FD_194515 | JGI IMG/M metagenome (GOLD analysis project Ga0307517, IMG submission 194515) | Populus trichocarpa ectomycorrhiza microbial communities from riparian zone in the Pacific Northwest, United States - 23_EM | ecosystem: Host-associated > Plants > Roots > Unclassified | place... | reverse complement strand
ATACAACCAAAGAGGAGGAGAATCTTCTCAACTCAACTCTACACTCAAGCTCTCTCTACTCTTCTCTGTTCTCTCGTCTCTCTGTGTTTTCAATCTCTGCAACTTCTCTGTGTTCTCTCGATACACTTACAAACACTTCACAAGGGGGCACATTAATATACAATTAATGGGAGTGAGGGGGAGTCCTCCACCATGTGCCAAGTGGGAGATTAGGTAATCCCACTTGCACATGGTGGGGCTTGCTTGTCTCCAATAATTAACAGTACATACTCAGAAATCTCGAGCTGGGATTTCTTCTAAATGGGAAAGATGAGGATGGAAATACGCCTTTCCATTTGGCAACCAAAAATGGTTGTCGTAGGGCAGTTATTGCTCTAATTCAAGACAGACGGGTTCAGAAAGAGAGTGTAAACAGCGAAAACATGACACCATTTGATGTTATCGTGGGACAATGTCAAAAAGCTGAAGCACAATACTTTGAAAGCCCTATTTCAAATGGAAAGGTATACATGATATACAGTATCAAATTCTACTCACAGCTACTTGTTTTTATCCCAATTTTATTTAGTTATGACTTCCTTGCCATAGTGATTCCTCTATGTTCCTTACGCAGGACATGCAGCCTTCAACAACCAATTGTGGTGATATCCCCTGGAAGGTATAACCTTCCGAGTTTTAATTTTTCTTTTAGTACCATGTTTTCTTTTCCTCTTTTCAAGTTGAAACTGCAAAATTGCGAATTGGATTGGCACTCAAATAATGCAACAAAAATTCATTACAAACTAAAACCCAATAATCCATGAATTACTGAAACAATTGATTGGTTGGTGTGTGCTAAATCAAATAATTAGAGAATAAATATTTTTCGGAAGAATGGATTCAACGTAACATGGCCCTACCTCCTTTCTTCTGATTGAAGTTATTGATGTGTAATACAGGACCATCCAGTTAATGCAAAGTTGGTGGACCATGAAAAGAGTACTCGACCTAAAGCAGTGGACTTGAAGGATTCTAAACAACTAGATTATAATGACTTGGTCAGTGTTTCAGTGTTTCAGTATTTTTATTATTTTTCTTGGTGAAATTATCAGAGATTATTATATAGCTTATATACTACTTTAAAGTTCTAACTGTACTGCCTTTTCTTCTGTAGATGATGATATTCTCGATCTTTTCGTGGTTCACTAAACGTGAATACCCCTTTGATGAAATCATACACGTTCAACGCAAGCCCTTCTCAAAAGAGGACATGATAAAAAGGATAGATACTCTTCTTGTGGTGGCAATACTTGTTTCCGGCGTAACCTTTGCCGGTGTTATCCAGCTACCTCAACCAGGTCACAGTGGTGGTAAAAGTATTAAGGTTTTGCTAAGCATGTATGTTGGTTTGGACGTTCTCGCTTTTCTTTCTGCCACATCAGCAGCTATAATCCTTTGTTACGCACAATTAAATGATATCAAATTTGCCACTCCTGCAATTTGGTATGCCTCAGCATTTGTTGGTTACTCTATGTACATGATGTTCCTGGCATTCTTATTTGCTGCTGTTCTAGCAGTAAGGGAAAATCTTCCGTTCGTGGCGATTATCATTCTGGTCGGAGTAGTTTTCTTCGTTTATCAAACTTTTTTTTACGTACTATGGCTGATTCCTCCTTCAATAAACCGAGTTGTACATACATTCTTCTCGATTTCCCTCCACAAGTTGATGTTCTTATATACTTATGTTGTGGAAAGGTGGCTTGAGATCTTAAAGAAACCCAATCAACCGGAAGAGCAGCTAGCTAGCTAGCTATTCTAGAAGTTGCCTGCAGAGGGTGGCAGTCTTGCATGCCTGCTTCTTTTACTTCTAATTAATTATATCTAAGAGAAGATGTTGTCTTGTGATAAGTAACATATATAAAACATCATGTATTACGTTTTTCAGAGATTGTAACAATTTGAGTTTATTTCTCTAATAATAATTTGAACTTGTTTGTATCGAAATTGCTTCATTTAACTTTTCCTTTTCTCAATGGACCAACCCTCTTGGTCACCTCTCTATCTCTTAGGCTCAACAAATTACTATAGTCTAATTGTGCTACGCACATCTTCTGCAATCGATTCCTTCTGAATATGCTCGAAGTTACCATGAGGATGATCAGAATATATACGAGACTAGTTTCACCAACAGGCAAACCTTTACTTATTGTAGTTTGATGAATACTGTGCACAAATAATTTAAGTTACCACCATATGCAAAAAATAGAAGCTTGATATAAGAAAAGAATATTTAGGTTAATGAACAATCTTAATCTGTTAATGAATCTTTTTAACGGTTAATTTTTTTTGGAAAAGACTCTTCCTACGATGGGTGAGGGTTTTGAAGATTAAGATATTCTTGAAATTGTAAATTTCGGTGTTGTTTGTGATTGATGCCATGCATTACTATCATAATAGATGTCATACTTGATGCGGCCTGAACAGTGTAATTGAGATTGAAAAGAAAATTATGAAGATAGAAAAATAAGGACTTGAGAGAAACTATACATTGTTTATATTCTCACACAATGACATAAAAAGTATAAATAAAAATCTGATAAAAAATACTCTGAAAATAACATTTAAATAGGTACTAAACCTACCTAATTTGAAATGAAAAAGACACTCTAAAATAACTAGAAAAATAATAAAATAAAAATTAACTAGAAAAATAATAAAAATTATAAAATAATTTTTTTTGGGCTCAATTTATGGACTTTCTCTACCTCAACTAGTTATAAGGCCTCTAAAACATTATGACTAAATTTGAATATGATTCATCCATAAGATCAAAATTTTTATTTACTTTTTATATATAAAAAAAACTTTTTGACAAGTTTGAGTTTTGGGATTTAGGGTTGTTCATCTGATATCCATAAATATATTTGTTATTGTTAGATATTTCACATAATTCAATGGCAACAAATCCAAATCTGATAGCTAAGCTCTTTCAAAATCTAATGTACCAATACTTTGTGCTTCAATAAACAAAAGATGTGGTCAAATTTGAATAATAATTATGTGGATGTTGGATTAATGATAAGAGGAAACCTTGTCAAATTTAAAGTTCGATATGATAAAAGTATTATGAAAACAAGCTCTTCAATCCACCTTTGGATGCCAATGTGTTGAATGATCATCATAGTTTCTATTTAAAAAGAAAGGAGCAATACACAGAAAGAATAAAGTATATATGCCTGGTAGCTAATTAATTTGTATTAACTTTATTCACATAAATATATTTAATGTAAACCCCGGCCCAAAAATTTAAATCTATGAATTCAAATTCAAAATTTAAACAAAGGATAAGGAAATTAAATAAAAATAACACACACAGAGACAGTTATATATATATATATATATATATGAGACTTGTAGTCTGAGATTTCCAGCAACTGCATTGCAAATAAGAAACTAGAACAAGTGTGATCAATAATTATTTAAGAGAGCAATGCTAATCATGCAGCCCCAAGTAACAAAAACTCTTGCGTATAAGAAGATAAAAGATACTAAAATGGCTCAAAATTTTATATTTAACTAAAAAATGTCATGATCAGTGTCAGGGCATTGCACAAGGAATGTGTTCGAATGGGAGAACATAAGTTCCCAGACCAAGAATAGGAGCATCCACGGACACACCCGATTATAAACAACTGTATAAAATTCTCAACAGAGAAGTGAGCAGCACTAAAAACAGCTGAGCTTAGTAAAACTGCCTGCTTCCAGTTCATGGTAGAGGCAAGAGATTTCAAGAGAAAGCCTCTGTAAACAATTTCTTCCAGCAGGGGGGTGACAAGGCAACAAACCAGGATGCAGGCAACTTTTCGAGATTGTTAAAAACAATTGAGGATAAAATTAAAAAAAAATAAAATTATTGTGGATTGTTACATTGAAATGCCTAGTTTTTTTAGTATATTTTGTACTAGTTTACTTTCCATGCTACGCTGTGGATGATTGATAAAATCATAATTTGACTTTAAGAAAAATCTAAAAATAACATTTAAAAATAAAAGATTTGACATGAGACATATTTAACCGACTTAATTAACTCGTCAAACTTGTGACCTGAGTCATGAATTCTACTAGGTTCAATAATATTTTTTATTTAATTATATGATAACAAATATGAAGACCAATTTAAAATCAACCAAATATTGAAGGATAAAATTGAAAAATAAAAATCAATAAAAATATTTCAACAAAAACTCAATGTTGAAAGATAAAATTATTAAAAAAACACCAAGTGAATGAGCTTGGGTGGCCTCGTGATTATTAAGAAACAAATCCAAAATCTGACCAATTGAGCTACCCCATGGTTAAAATAACTTATAGTTTTTTAAACGGGCACCAAACAAATCTACTTTGGAAAGGTAAAGAAACCCTAAAATAGTTAAAAAAAATTTAAATCTAAAATTATCTAAGAAAGTACTAAGAATTCAAAAACAGCCTTTTCTAATCCTAATTCGAAAATCTTTCGATCTTAATTATCTAGTTATATATATAGGGTATAAGATATGTAGAACATCCTGTCTAAATTAATCTGAGCATAGTATAATTGTGCTTATTTTTGTTAAAAAAAAAAAAACTTGTTTGACAAGTACAAGCTTTTTGTCATCTGATCCATAAAGATATTTGCTATACATTCCATATTCCATGTACTGATGCAAGAAATCCAAATATATAGCTCAGCTTTTTCAAAATCTACCGGACCAAAACTTTATGCTTTATGCTTGATGTGATAAAAGTATTATTAAAAAAAAAAAAGAGGATAATATTAAAACAACCTGTTCACTCCACCGTGGATGCCTCTATGTTGCACGTTCATCACAATCTCTATTTAAAAGGAAAAGAATGATTGTCTAAAAATAACTTATAATTGTTTAAATAGTCACTAAACAAATCTAATTTGGAAAGGAATAGAAAACCTACAATAGTTTTAAAAAATCTAAAATTATCTAAGAAAATACTAAAAAAATTTAAAAAATATTTTCCAACTATAATTTAAAAGTCTTCTCGATCTCAACGTATAGAACATCTTGTTTAAATTTAAGTGTGGTCCAAATATTATGCTTATTTTTGTTTAAAATTTTTTGTCTGACAAGTCCAATCTTTATGCTTGATATGATAAAAGTATTGAAAAAAAAAAAGTAATATTAAAACGACCCCGTCACTCCACCTTGGAGGCCTGTGTTGCACGTTCCTCACAATTTCTATTTGAAAGGAAAAGAATGATGTGGAAGAATAAAGTAGTGCAAGAAGAAGAACTGCATCCTAAAGGACTAACCCAGAGAATATGCTTTCATACGAAAAGAGAGAGAAACAAATAAAAAAGAGTTTCTCCTTGCATACTCTTGATGCAGAGAAGTTACAAGGACAAGAAAATTTCATAAGCGAAAATGATTATAGATATTAGCTATAAATTTGTAATTAATTTATTCCTCTAAAAAAAATAAAGCTATTGAAGTATTTCTTCTAAAAGATTTACAAATGTTTTAAATAAGTTAGAAAATCCTACATCCATAAAAAAAAATTAAGACTCTCAAAGTATATAGAAAATTAGGATAATAAATTCAAAAAACTAAAAAAAATAACAAAATTTATCAAGACAATAATTTATAGTCCTAATTCTAAAAGATATAATGGTCCAATAAGAGATGAAACAACTTTTTTTAATTAAAAAAATTATTACTAAAATTACTTGAAAAAATTTACACTCAATTTAACAAGTAAATCTCTCATCAACTCTATTTGAAGCTATTATTATAGTCTCACACAAAAATAAAATTCCTTTTGCATTTAGATTTTTGCTACTATTCCATAAAATATATATGTTAGCCATTCAAATAATCTGCTTAAATCAATATGTCTAAAAAAAATCTCCATCCAAATGCTAACTTTTAGTTTTTACAAGCTAGGCCGAATCAACAAGTTCTTAATTTCGTCTCATCATTGGAAGGGCAAGTACTCTTGGTATCATTGCTGGCGAATCGAAAATGGACCTTTCTTCACTTTTTCGTATTATCTTCTGCATGCAGAAGGTGATCTTCTTTGCATATCCATGCACATTAATTTATATAATTTCTTGCATGCAAAATTCGAGTCCTTTTGCTAATTCAAGACTGTAAAAGAATCCACAAATTAAGCTGGATAAATTAATGCCGTCTCATCTCATTGTTTTTAGGCCTTCTTTTTCTTCTTTCAAAAGATCACTCTCCTTGTTAAATGTTAATTATTTTATTACAGGGATGGTGTTGTACGATGATCCTGTTAAAGCCTTGCTTCTTCTTCTTTTTTAAGATTATCAGTTTGGGGCCTAAAGTGATGGCTTTAATTAGTTTAATTAAGGCCACTGTGTATCTTGTTTGAGCCCGCTTGCAAACACTGTGCTTGGATTCTAAGTAAGAGCACCATTGCTCTTTTTGAGTTCTGGAAATTTCCCTCCATTTTTCTGTTCTCTTGTATGCTAATAACAGCTCCTTTAGCCATGGTGAAGGTTGTCCTGGCATCTTCTATTAGCTGGTTCCTCTCGAGTTGAGACAAGGTATTGATGCAGGTGAATCAGAGTGAATCAGGTGAAAACAAATGTATTTTTCATTAAAATTACAGATTTTGAAAAATATAACTATTTCACCAACAATAACAGTCACAACTATGATTTTTTGTATCATCTTTTGGAAGCAAAGGCGTGACACAGCTAATGTGTCCTCACTTCCCTCTCCTAATCACCAGGATAAATTTCTAGGGTGATAATGCGCTTCATCTGGCTGCCAGAGCTGGACGGCTACGTACACACAATTAAAAATCTCGTCGAGCATGTAAAATATCATCCTGAAACAATTAAGTTTCTAGCGTGCTGAGGATGAGGAATGCTAAGGGAAACACCCCTTTGCCCGATGCGCAGTCATCAAGGAAAACAAGTCTCCTTTGTTCTTGGCAGTAGAGAGTTGCAAACTACCTTTTAACTCTTGAAAGATGGTCGTGTATGCTCGTTTTTCAATCCATTCTTTAGGTGTACAAATCCAACTTTGAAAGTAAATGATTAGTCATGCACTTAAAAGCTTAAATACTTTCTGAAGCCTCTAGGTGTAGACTCGCCTAAGATATTGCACTAAAATCTGGAGCCAATGTCAATCAAACTTGATTAGATGATTTCTTTTTAATCGAGTTCCAATTACTGTCATTTATTTATTAAGGTTTAGAAGTGGGGTATTTTTATTTTTTTTTTAAGATTTTGCTTGTTTTTATGTTTTAAAAATGTTTTTTAAAAAATTAAAAAAAAATTTCTTGACTTCAAATTATTATTTTTTGATATTTTGATATCGTTTTGATATACTGATGTTAAAATGAATTTTATAAAATAAAAAAATATTATTTTGTTGTATTTCCGAGTGAACATAACTTTGAAAAGCAACTATTATCATATTCCCAAATACTTTCAAAGTGTTTTTTTACTCGAAAATGCATTAAAACAATATTTTTTTATTTTAAAAAAATAATTTTGACATCAGCATATTAATGCAATTTAAAAATAAAAAAAAATATTATTTTTAAAAAAATTCAATTTCAACATCAAGAGCACATCAAGTCCTTAAGATTCAGCCATCGAATGGTCCTGCACTTGATTTGTATTAAGATTCAGTCCCTAATACGTAAAGAGAGGAGAATCAAACTTTAGTCTAAGATCATGACAATGCAGTCCTGCTATCATGGTGTCCACTTGTTCTTCCTTATAAAGCCACTTTGTTAATAGTAGTGATTACAACTCCCTAGATGGACAAATAATAGTAATTATTTTCCCTAGATGAGCCAGGAAAATAATTAGATTTCTCTCACTTGATTCCCTTTTTTTTTTTTTTTTCAGTTTCTAAGGTGAGTAAAGATTTTTTTTAAGGTTGTATAACAATTTATACATGTCTTTACAAGCTAAAACAATGGAGAAATGAGCTTTGGGAGGCCTAATCCGATGGCCTCCAATTCTTCAGCCACCACAATGCAGCTCCCAAACAACACTAGGGCTCACTTTTTATTTTTATTTTTCCTTTTAAGCTGGGCGTACAGGGCCCAAAGGCATGCACTTGTTTATTCGAGACCCTTGCGCGTGGCCCTAATGTACACCCAGCCCATATTTCCTCTCTTATTTTCCTTCTCTTTTTTACACTGTTATTTTTTTATTTTCATTTTTTTAAAATCAAAATTTCCAACGAGAAAAAAAATCGTTTTTATTTGGATAATTTTCATTAATAATGAAGTTATTTCCATCAGATGCACATTTTCATGACGATAACAAAAATAAATCTCCTTGGTTTGATTTTATAAATAAATAAATAGTTTCATTTACATGATATAAATTAAAAAACAGATTATTTAAATTAATTACTCTTTGGTGTTATTGAAAAATTGTAAGTGAGTATGAGTGGTACTTCAAATTTTCAACATATTTTTTATATGATTGAAGTTTTTCCGGACGATATGCGAACATTTTATATATAAAAGAAAGTATTGTTATTTTCTCAATTACTAATAATTAAATTCTCTCAATTGTTAAGAAGAAAAAAAAAGTTTTTATTGACTGATTATGCGTGGTACATCAATTTATAGTATTTTCTCAATTACCCGCTAATTTCAAAAAAAGATTGGAGTCTTTAAAGACTAGCATGATCCACATCGATAGTTTACTCGAGCAAGACACTCAGTTTCTGTCCAAACCACATAGATGAGATCCTTGCAAAAGCTTTTATGAGGAGGTTGACCAAAGAAAAAATGTACTAGAATTGTAGATGAAGTTTGTGCTTATTGTGTTCAAAAAGTAATTGCTTTTGTTTGATCATGTCCGCAAAAGTGTTTTGACTTAGAATAATTTTTTGATCTATTTTAGTTTTGATGGTAGTTTGACTCATAATGCCACAAGATTTTTTCTGTCAAATGAGCTCTCATTTTGTTTTTTAATGAAATCATGCATTTTCTTGTGTTCATGATGTGCCTTTATTTTTATTTATTTTTTTGCAAATAATACACTTATAAAAAGACACCTTATACTTTCAGGAATTCTAAAAGTTTCACATATTCACAAAACTACTATAGCAAGAATTCTTTGATGTATTCCCTTTTCTTCAAAAAACTGTGCATAATCTTATGTTTTCACAAAAGTTTCTGGAAAAATCAAAGTTTAATTAGTATAAAAACATAATTCAAATTGGTGTTTGTTATAATAGAAAAGTTCTGAAAATTCAAGTGATCTCCTTAAAAGGTGACTATACATCTAGAAAAACCTGAAGAACAACCTAAACACTATGAGATGACTTTAAAATTGAATTTTAGCTGAATGAATAATAAGAAACCATTTTGCATGATCACATGAAAAAAAGTAGAGCTTACCGATTTTAAATGGGGAAAAGCCATGTTTGATAATCTTTATACATGGCTAAATATATTCTTTTTAGTCCCTATTAAGCCTACATTTTGTCGTAAGCAAGGGGCAACTATTATAACTATTTTTTTAGGTTATTCCCCTAAAGTTTACCTATTTTTTCCTTCCCTGTAAAAAAAATAAAAAATAAAGTAATAATAGTAAGAAGACTCGCGATTTGACAAAAATAGATTGATAAGGATTTCAAATATATAGAAAAATCAAGATGCAATTTTGGATGAGACTAGTAGCTTAATTATACCCCTATTGTACCTAAGACTAGAGAGACAAAGCGAATTCAAGGTCAAATTAAATGATTATTGGATGAATCTGCATAAAACTTAAGTCTAGGGACACAATTAGATTTTTAATATGACAATTTGATATAATTATGGGCCAAATTAAAAGTTTAATTATGTTTAAGAATCAATTTGGGTCAAATTAAAGGATTTAATTAAGTGCAAGGATTTAAATATAGTTTAAATGGATCAAATTAATTTTATTAGAGACTTAATTGGTAAAAATTAAGTTTGGGAGCCCAATTTGAGCTTAATTGAGAAGATTGAAATTTTAGAGGACCAAACTTGATTTTTACAAACTTAATTGATTGAAATCAGGGGTAAAATTGCAACAAAATCAAAGTTTATGATCAATTAGGGGATAAATTGAAGAAATTTAAACTCAATGACCTTTTTGAAAAAGATGCCAAATTCTAGGAACTCTGTGAAAAACCGCTAAATTATAATCTGAGTAAAATAAATAAAGTACCGAATAGATTAAATAAAAGGATTTCAAGTATTGTAATTGGATACAATAGAATAAAATATAAGATGTTATGGTGAGAATTAAGTAAAAAGAAGAATTGAGTGACAAAAATAGAAATGAGAAGAAATGAGGGTCAATGTGTAAATAGGTAAAAGTTAGATTATAAAATGCTCCATTTTTTCTCTTTTAGCCGTGAGCTTTAAACAAAGAGAGGGGGAAGAATTGTGTGATTTTTCTACTTAAATTCTCATTGATTTCACTAATTAAAGTGAGTAATTAGAGTGATTAACTTAATTAAACATCAAGAGGGGGTTGATTTTAAGGTGGTGAGTGCATTAGAGTAAGGATTTCAAGCTAGGGTTTGAAGAGGGAGAAGAAGAAAACTTGATTTTTCTTGCATTCTTTCCTTAAATCCTTATCAAAGTGAGGTAAATAACATGTTGCAAATGATTAATTCCTTTAATTTTATGTTTGATGAAGGATTATGCAAAATTATGATTATGTAAAGTTGTGGATTTATGTTATAATTTATAGGAATGATGCAAATTATGTTTGAACCATGTTAGAAAGCATGAATTATGATTGGGTAAGTGTTTAATTTTAAGTAAAAGAAACAAAAATTATTTATCCTCATTTTAATTGAATATTTGGCCAAAAGATGAATAATTTAGGGGATTTGAGGTTTAATACAATTGTTTGAAAAATATAGGAAGATGAAGGTTTATAAGTGTTATTATATGAATGGGGTAAGAATTTTTCAAAGAGAAAAGAAAAATCTTCACTTCCTTTCCTACGTTGTTTTTGGCTAAATAGAGAAGAAAAATTAGAGAATGGAGTTTAAATGATATTATTGAGGAATCTTACCAAATTAAAGACAATTGATGTTGATAGGTTAAATTGTATAGGGATTTTTGTGAAAAAAAAATAAGTAAATGTTTCAAAAAGGAGGGTTTTGTCCTCCTTGAATTAAAAGTCAATTAAACTTAATTAAGGGTGTTGGACTTAATCAAAAAATATGTAATGAGTATTAGAATTTTATCGGTTCGAATGAATGAACAATGACAAAGTAATTTTTGTTGGTACAGAGGAGGCCACATGACCTAATCAGCAACAAGGGACCTCTTCACGCGCACAGACACTAGGTAGGTGTTCGATACCTTGGAGTAATTAATTAGTTTATATTTTTTTATTATTGTAGAAGGAATTTTATAGATTGTAAATTCTAGTGCTGGTTACTGGAAATAATACCATGGTGAATGGGCAAGCCTTGAAAATTATTTCCTGGTTACTGGAAATAATGCCTTGGTGAATGGGTAAACCTTGAAAAATTATTTCCTGGTTATTGGAAATAATGCCCTGGTGAATGGGCAGTTACTGGAAATAATGCCCTGGTGAATGGGCAAGCCATGAAGATTATTTCCTGATTACTGGAATTTATGCCTAGTTGAATGACCATGTTAAGAAAATTAATTTACAAATTAATGAGATAATCACTCGATATAAAATAGATTAATTGTAAAACTTTGAAGTTAAATATGATGGTTTGTGGGAGACACTCTTGATATTTTTGTTTTAGTAGATTTATCCCTATGTCTAGAAGAGAATTTATGAAATTAGAAACTTCAAAAAGAAAATAAGACAATTTATTCTATGATATGAAAGTCACTTTAATGTATATGAATAATTAGTCCTTAATC
>Ga0307517_10012108_pt1 | contig 11886 bp, 13 predicted proteins | sample 23_EM_MG_FD_194515 | JGI IMG/M metagenome (GOLD analysis project Ga0307517, IMG submission 194515) | Populus trichocarpa ectomycorrhiza microbial communities from riparian zone in the Pacific Northwest, United States - 23_EM | ecosystem: Host-associated > Plants > Roots > Unclassified | place... | reverse complement strand
ACCGCCTTCGTGCGGCTGAACGCGCCCTACCTGCTGCGCAGTTGGCATCCCCGGACGCGCCCCGCCGAGCCCCTCGATCTCGATCCGGGGATGCGGTGGACCGGGCTGGAGATCCTGGAGACGGGTCGCGGGACGGCGTTCCACTCGGCGGGGACCGTGACGTTCCGGGCGTCCTACAAGGGCGGTGCGATCCATGAGCGGAGCCGGTTCGAGCGGGTCGACGGGGCGTGGGTGTACCTCGACGGGGAGTTCCTCGACGACTGAGCAGTTGCGGGGACAGAGGGTCTACGGCGCCAGGATGTCCAGTTCCTGGAGCGCCCCGACCGTGATCTCGCGGGTCAGGGTCTCCGCGCGGAGGGCGTCGCCCTCGCGGACCGCCTCCGCGACCTGGACGTGCAGGGTGACGGCGGCCGGGTCGGGGTCCTCGAACATGACCTCGTGGTGGGTGCGGCCGGCGAGGACCTCGGTGACGACATCGCCGAGGCGGGCGAACATCTCGTTGCCGGAGGCGGCCAGGATCACCCGGTGGAAGGCCACGTCGTGGACGAGGTAGGCCTCCAGTTTGTGGCCGCGGGAGTTGGCCACCATGCCGATCGCGCACTCGGTGAGTTCCGCGCACTGTTCCGCCGTAGCGAACTTGGCGGCCAGGCCGGCCGCGATCGGCTCGACCGCTGAGCGCAGCACCGTGAGTGAGCGCAGTTGCTGCGGGCGGTCGGCGCCGGCCAGGCGCCAGCGGATGACCTGCGGGTCGTAGACATTCCACGCGGCCTTGGGCCGTACGGTGACGCCCACGCGGCGGCGGGACTCGACCAGGTGCATGGATTCGAGGACGCGGACCGCCTCGCGCATCACGGAGCGGGACACCTCGAAGTCCTTGGCGAGCTCGTCCGTGCGCAGGACACTGCCCGGCGGGTACTCGCCCGCGGTGATGGCGGGGCCGAGGGAGTCGAGTACGCGGCCGTGCAAGCCGCGGCCCGGAGTGGTCATGCACTCAGCGTACGGGGCACATCACGGAACCAAAAAGTCAGACTTATATGTCACAGACTCTTGAATTCGTCGTACCTAATCGGTTTCAGTGGGATCGACATCAGGTGTCGACCGAGACAGTGAGGCAGCGATGCGTACCCCCCATGTCGTCGTGGTCATGGGCGTAGCGGGCACCGGGAAGACCACCATCGGTCCCCTGCTCGCGGCCCGGCTCGGCGTTCCGTACGCCGAGGGCGACGACTTCCACCCGCAGGCCAACATCGCCAAGATGTCGGCCGGTGTCCCGCTGACCGACGAGGACCGGTGGCCGTGGCTGGACGCCATCGGCGACTGGGCACACGGGCGTGCGGGGCTCGGCGGGGTCGTCAGCAGCTCGGCGCTGAAGCGGTCTTACCGCGACCGGCTGCGGGCCGCCGCTCCCGGGGTCGTCTTCGTCCACCTCACCGGCGACCGCGCGCTCATCGAGGACCGGATGGCGCACCGGCACGGGCACTTCATGCCGACCGCGCTGCTCGACTCGCAGTTCGCCACGCTCCAGCCGCTGGAGGCCGACGAGGCGGGTGTCGCCGTGGACGTCACCGGCAGCCCGGAGCAGATCACCGAGCGGGCGACGACCGCGCTCGCGCAGGTTCCCGAGCCGACCTCCTAGCACCCCGCACTTGTAACCCCTCCCCCGTATCCCCCGTATCCGCAAGGAATCCACCGTGACCAGACTCAGCGTCGAGATGCTGGCAGCGGACCCCGTCGAGCCCATCACCTCGGCCGGCCACGCTCAGCTGGGCATCGCCGTACTGGCGGGCATCGCCGTCATCGTCCTGCTCATCACCAAGTTCAAGATGCACGCCTTCCTGGCGCTGACCATCGGCTCGCTCGCGCTCGGCGCGTTCGCCGGGGCGCCGCTGGACAAGGCCATCACCAGCTTCACCACCGGGCTCGGTTCGACCGTCGCCGGTGTGGGCGTGCTGATCGCGCTGGGCGCGATCCTCGGCAAGCTGCTCGCCGACTCGGGCGGCGCGGACCAGATCGTCGACACGATCCTCGCGAAGGCGAGTCCCCGGTCGATGCCGTGGGCGATGGTGCTGATCGCCTCGGTGATCGGGCTGCCGCTGTTCTTCGAGGTCGGCATCGTGCTGCTGATCCCGGTCGTGCTGATGGTCGCCAAGCGCGGCAACTACTCGCTCATGCGGATCGGCATCCCCGCGCTGGCCGGCTTGTCGGTCATGCACGGCCTCATTCCGCCGCACCCCGGGCCGCTGGTCGCCGTCGACGCGCTCAAGGCCAACCTCGGTCTGACCCTCGCGCTCGGCGTGCTGGTCGCGATCCCGACCGTGATCATCGCGGGTCCGCTGTTCTCGAAGGTCGCCGCACGCTGGGTGGACGTACAGGCTCCTGACCGAATGATCCCCGCCCGCCCCTCCGAGGACCTGAAGAACCGTCCCGGCTTCGGCGCGACCCTCGCCACGATCCTGCTGCCGGTCGTGCTGATGCTCTCCAAGGCGCTGGTCGACATCGTCGTGGACGACCCCGAGCACACCGTCCAGCGCGTCTTCGACGTCATCGGCTCGCCGCTGATCGCGCTACTCGCGGCCGTCATCGTCGGCATGTTCACGTTGGGCCGCCCGGCGGGCTTCACCAAGGAGCGGCTGTCCTCGACCGTCGAGAAGGGCCTGATGCCGATCGCGGGCATCCTCCTCATCGTCGGCGCGGGCGGCGGTTTCAAGCAGACGCTGATCGACTCCGGTGTCGGCCAGATGATTCTGGACATCTCCAAGGACTGGTCGATCCCGGCGCTGCTGCTGGCCTGGCTGATCGCGGTGGCGATCCGGCTGGCGACCGGTTCGGCGACGGTGGCCACCATCTCGGCGGCCGGTCTGGTCGCCCCGCTGGCCGCCGACATGTCGAGCGCCCACACCGCTCTGCTGGTGCTGGCGATCGGCGCGGGCTCGCTCTTCTTCAGCCACGTCAACGACGCCGGTTTCTGGCTGGTGAAGGAGTACTTCGGCCTGAGCGTCGGCCAGACCCTCAAGACCTGGTCCGTCATGGAGACCATCATCTCGGTCGTCGCCGGCGGACTGATCCTCCTCCTCTCACTGATCATCTAGGGGTACGGGAATGAGTCATCCTCTCTTCGACATCAGTGGCCGTACGGCCCTGGTCACCGGTTCCAGCCGGGGCATCGGACTCGCCCTGGCGCAGGGCCTGTTGGAGGCCGGCTGCACGGTCGTCCTGAACGGCCGGGACGGCGAACGCCTCACCAAGGCCGCCGCCGGACTGCCCGGCGAGGTCCACACGGCCGCCTTCGACGTGACCGACGGTCCGTCAGTGGCCGCCGGGATCGCGGACGTCGAGGACCGGGTCGGCCCGCTGGACATCCTGGTGAACAACGCGGGCATGCAACTGCGCGCCCCGCTCCTGGAGTTCACCGACTCCGACTGGCACCGCATCATCGACACCAACCTCACCAGCGCGTTCCTGGTCGGCCGTGAGACGGCTCGGCGGATGACGGAACGCGGCCACGGGAAGATCATCAACATCTGCTCGCTGCAGAGCGAGGTGGTCCGCCCCGGCATCGCGCCCTACGCGGCCACCAAGGGCGCGTTGAAGATGCTCACCAAGGGCATGTGCGCGGACTGGGGCCCGAGCGGCGTGCAGGTCAACGGTCTCGGCCCCGGCTACATCGAGACGGAACTGACCCAACCCCTGGTCCAGGACGAGGAGTTCAGCGCCTGGGTGCGCAAGCGGACCCCGGCCGGCCGCTGGGGCACCACGGACGACCTGGTCGGCGGGGTGCTGTTCCTGGCATCGCCCGCCGCGGACTTCGTGAGCGGACAGATCCTTTACGTCGACGGCGGCATGACGAGCGTGCTGTAGAGAACGGGAGTCCGGACATGCTGGGTTGTGTGATTCATGGTCAGGACGACCTGCGGGTCGACGAGTTGACGGTCCCGGAGCCCGGCCCCGGCCAGGCCCTGGTCGCCGTCCGCTACGGCGGCGTCTGCGGCTCCGACCTCCACTACTGGCGCCACGGCGGCGTCGGCGACTTCCGCCTCAAGGAACCGATGCTGCTCGGCCACGAGGTGGTCGGCACGGTCGTGTCCTACGGCCCCGGTGCCACAGGTCCCGTCCCCGGTACGGCAGTTGCCGTGCACCCGGCGACCCCGTGCGGGGTGTGCCCCGAGTGCGTGGACGGTCGCCGCAACGTGTGCCGGGACACCGCGTACCTGGGCAGCGCGGCCCGCTTCCCGCACGTACAGGGCGGATTCGCGGCCCAAGTCACCGTCCCCGCCGAGCAGTTGAGGGCGATCCCGGCGGGCCTGGAGCTGCGCCGGGCCGCCCTCGCGGAACCGCTCTCCGTCGCGCTGCACGCCGTACACCGGGCCGGGGACGTGCGGGGACGCCATGTGCTGGTCACCGGCGCGGGCCCGATCGGCTGTCTGGTCGTCGCGGCGGCGAAGGCGGCCGGTGCGGCCCACGTGACGGTAACGGACCTGCTCCCGGCGGCACTTCGGTACGCCACGGCGGCCGGCGCCGACACCGTCGTACGGGCCGACGACCTGGACGACTCCGGGTGGCCGTCCGAGGTGGACCTCGCGATCGAGGCGTCCGGGGTGGCGGCCGGCCTCGACACCTGTCTGCGGCTCGTGCGGCGGGGCGGGGTGGTCGTGCAGCTCGGGATGTTGCCGCCGGGGCAGAGTCCCTTCGCGGGGAACCTGGTCGTCAGCAGGGAGATCGAGCTGCGCGGGGCGTTCCGCTTCGACGAGGAGTTCAACGACGCGCTCCAACTCCTCGCGGTGGAGCCCGCGTTCGACGCTTTGGTCAGCGCGGTGGTGCCGGTACGGGACGCAGAGTCGGCGTTCGCCCTGGCGGCCGACCGGAGCCGGTCGTGCAAGGTACTGCTGGACTTCGGGGACTGAGCAGGGGCGACCAGCACACCGACCAAGGCTTCAACCACTACACCCAAGGCTTCAACTACGGCTTCCAGAGCGGGTGTTCCCGCTTCGCCCACTCCCTGCTCACCGACCCCGTGCGCAGGCCCGCCCTCGCCTCCGGGTCGCCAAGGGCCATGCCGATGTGTCCGCCCAGCACGATGCCGATCGTCAGGGCGAGCCAGTCGTGGACGAAGGTCGCGCTGGTGCGCCACATGATCGGGGTGAGATGGGTGAACCACATCATCAGGCCCGTGCCGAGCATCACCAGCGTGGCGCCGGCGATCCAGTTGGCGTAGATCTTCTGGCCGGCGTTGAACTTGCCTGCCGGGCGCGCCGATCGGCGTTTGTCGCGCATCAGGGCGCCGCGCAGCCAGACGCGGTCGTGCGGGCCGAAGCGGTTGAGGAAGCCGAGGTTGACGCGGAAGCCTCGGGAGAAGAGGCCGAAGAGGACGGGGACGGGGAGCGCGACCCCGGCCAACTCGTGGATGCGGACGACCAGTTCACGGCGGCCGACGAGTTCGGCGAACTCCGGGATGTACAGGCAGGCCGCCGTGGCCACGCAGATGCCCATCAGCGCGGCCGTCGTCCGGTGCACCCAGCGCTCGGTGCCGCCGAAGCGGCGGACGCGGGCCGACGGTTCCGTCTGCGGGGCGTGGGCTTCAGTTCGTAGGGGCATCGTCGCGTCCGTTCGACTTGCCGACCCAGGCGTCGACGTCGTAGCCCCGATCCTCCCAGTAGCCGGGCTTCACATGCTCGGTGACCGTGATGCCGGAGAGCCACTTGGCGGACTTGTAGAAGTACATGGGCGCGACGTAGAGGCGGACCGGGCCGCCGTGGTCGTGGCTCAGGGGCTTGTCCTGCATGCGCAGCGCGACCAGGATGTCGGAGCGCCGGGCCTGGTCGAGGGTGAGGCTCTCCGTGTACGCGCCGTCGAAGCAGGTGAAGCGCACCGCCCCGGCCTTGGCGCGTACTCCCGCCGCGTCCAGGAGCCGGGACAGGCGCACCCCCTCGAAGGGGGTCCCGGGGACCCGCCAGCCGGTGACGCACTGGACGTCCTTGACCATCCGGGTCTGCGGCAGCGCGCGCAGGTCGGCCAGGGTGTAGGACGTCGGCTTGTCGACCAGGCCGTCGACGGTCAGCCGGTAGTTCTCGGCGTTCTTGTTCGGCACGGACGCGGTGACCGAGTAGTAGCGGAAGCCGCCGCCGTTCGGGAGCAGTCCGGTCAGCCCGGTCGGGTCCTTGCCGGAGACGGCACCGAGGAAGCCCTCCATGCCCTTCTGCAGCGCGGGCGCGGCGACGACGCCGAGGGCGCCCAGGCCGAGGGTGCCCAGGAGGACCCGGCGGCCGAGCGGCCGACCCTCCGCCTTCTCGGCACCCTCGGGCTCGGGCTCGGGTTGTTCAGGTTTCACGCAGTCATTCGAACACCCGCGACCCCCGCGCGGCCAGGGATAGCGGGTGCCCGTCAGACTTCCGTAACCACTTCTTACGTGCTTCTCAGAACCGACAGTTCAACGACAGGTTCGACAACCGGTGCAACCGCAGTTCTCTACGGCGTCTCCCCCGCCGCCTTCTCCAGCTGGAACGCCTCGTTGCCGAGCCCGATCCGGGCGTGCGCCTCGGGGTTGCGGGAGCGCAGGAGCAGGCCCTGGGCCAGGCCGACGAGCAGGGCCAGGACGATGATGCCGGGCAGGATCCAGCTCAGGGACGAGCCGGGGCCCGCGCCGACCAGGACGTCGAAGTCCTTGACCGTGTAGACGGCGATGACGACGAGGGCGATGCCGGACAGCGCGGAGGTGACCAGCCGCCAGGCCTGGGCGCGGGCGGAGCCGCGGCGGGCGAAGAAGACGATCACCGAGAGGGAGGCGGCGGCCATCAGCAGGATCACGCCGAGGGCGCCGATGTTGCCGAACCAGGTGAACAGGTGCAGGACGGGTTCGGTGGGGTCGCCGGTGGGCTTGTCGTCGGCGATCGCGAAGGCGATCACGATCACGGCGGACACGGCGGTCTGGAGCAGCGAACCGGTGGCGGGGGCGCCGCTCGCGCTCGTCGTACGGCCGAAGGCGGACGGCAGCAGGCCCTCGCGGCCCATGGCGAAGGCGTAGCGGGCGACGACGTTGTGGAAACTGAGCATGGCCGCGAACATGCCGGTGACGAACAGGATGTGGAGCACGTCGGTGAAGGTGCCGCCGAGGCGGGAATCGGTGAGGTAGAAGAGCAGTCCGGCGCTCTGCTTCTGGGAGACGCCGATGATCTGGGAGGGCCCCGTCGCGACGGTGAGCGCCCAGCAGCTGAGCGCGAAGAACACGGCGACGCCGCTGACCGCGAGGAACATCACGCGCGGCACCAGGATGTGCGGGCGGCTGGTCTCCTCGGCGTAGACCGGGGCCTGTTCGAAGCCGAGGAACGCGGCGATGCAGAAGCACAGGGCGGTGCCGACGCCGGCGCCGCTGAGGGTGTCCGGGTTGAAGGCGTGCAGGGACAGGCCCTCCTTGGCGGGGTCGGCGACGACCGCGATGTCGAAGATGACGACGAGCGCGACCTCGATGATCAGCAGCACGCCGAGCACGCGCGCGTTGACGTCGATCTTCAGCCAGCCGAGCGCGCCGACGGCGAGCACGGCCACCAACGCCGGTATCCACCAGGCGACTTGGAGGTCGGCGTAGGTGGAGAACAGTCCGGAGACCTCGAAGCCGAAGATGCCGTAGATGCCGACCTGAAGGGCGTTGTACGCGACGAGCGCCACCAGGGCCGCGCTCGCGCCCGCGGTGCCGCCGAGGCCGCGGGAGATGTACGCGTAGAAGGCGCCCGCGTTGTGGACGTGCCGGCTCATCTCGGCGTAGCCGACGCTGAAGAGGACCAGGACGACGCCGAGGAGGACGAAGAGGAGCGGCTGCCCTTCGATGCCCATCACCGCGAATGTGGTGGGCATGACACCCGCGACCACCATGAGGGGCGCGGTCGCCGCGAGCACGGAGAGCAGCAGGCCTCCGGTGCCGAGACGGTCGGCGCGCAGGGCGCGCTCCTGCCCCCTGAACGTGCTGATACCGCTACTGCCGCCGCCACCGTCCGAGGTGGCGCTGCTCGTTCTGGAACTGCCCGTCGTCATGGCGGGAACGTCCTTTCGGGGTCGCTACGGGGGCGTTGCTACGGTCGCGTTACTTCGCTACGGCAGCGTTGCTACGGGTGCGTTTCATCGCTGCCGAATCGTTGGTACGGGGGCGTTACGACGTCCCGAGCGCGCAGTCGCGTGCGGCACGGAAGGCGGTGAGCGGGTCACGGTCCGGGTAGGACCACGGGGCCGGGGTCGGGTGTTCCCCGATGCGGTGGAACAGGGCGGCGGCCTCGGCACCGCGCCCTTCGCAGGACTTGGCGTGGGCAAGGAAGTTGAGGTCGACCAGCCGGCGCGGATGCCCTTCGTGCTCCCACTCCAGCCACCAGTCGAAGGCGGCCTTCATCACCTGCCGGGCTCGGCGTCCGGTCCAGTGCCCGGAGGCGGCCGGGTCGGCGGGTTCCAGACCGGCGGCGGCCAGTACGCGGTAGCGCTCGGCGTGCGCGACGACCGGCAGGATCGCGAGCGGGGAGTCGGCGGGGGCCTGTTCGGCGGCCCAGTAGGCGAAGTCGTAGACCTCGTGCAACGGGTCGACACCCGCGGCCGCACGGCGCTCCGCGAGCCGGGCCACCATCAGATGGTGGGCGTGGTGATGGTCGGCGTACCGATGACGCACCTCGTCGAAGAGCTGGACGACACCCTCATCCGTACCGAGGGTGTGCTCCAGAATGAGCAGTCCGAGCCAGGGCGTCGGATCGTCGGGCAGCCGGGCCGAGGCCGTACGACAGGCCTCGCGGGCGCGGACCGGCTTCTCCTTGCCCGCGAGCACGCGCTGCACCAGGGCCACGGCGAGCAGGACGGAGGCGTCGCCGGACTCGGGTTCGGCGAGCAGCCAGTCGCGGGCCCAGGCGGCGGTGGAGGACTCCAGGGCGAGGACGGTGACCCGGTGGGCGCGCAGGTCCCAGTCGTCGCCCGTCTGGGCGAGCAGTCCGCGCGCCACCTGCCAGCGACCCTGGGCCAACGCGGCCCGTGCGGCGACGAGTTGATCGTCGTCGAGCGCGGCGTCGAAGGCCTGGGACGCACGCTTGTGGCGGCGTCCGAGGGGTGGCGGGGGTGGGGACACCCGGGTATTCCTCACGTTCTTGACGCGACGCAGCGGGACATCGGCATGCCATCGGCCGATCACGCACAGCAAACCTTCCACCAATCCTTCACGTCAAGTGCTGTACTGCCGTTACACCTGTCAACTTCCGTTGCGCGTGCGGCACTTGTGGCTGAAGTGGCTGAATCCGCCCCCTGGGGAGCAGTACGCCCGCCGACGTTCGCGGGTCACCGATGTGGCGTAGGCCATGGCGCTCGGGCGCGCGGCGGCGGACCATGGCAGCACGGTCCCGCCGCAGCCTCCGATCGTGCCCACGGTCGTCAGAGCATCGTGACCGGAGCAACCGCCCGCTTCCGGGTACTCCCAGGGGCAAGCCGGGCCCTGGGGCGCTACAGTCGCCCAAACGCATCCCGTAGCCCGGCCTGACGATCGAGGTACGCGCGTGTCCCTTCTGGTTCTGATGCTCTCCGTGAGCGCGGCCTGCTGCCTCGGCTTCGGGTTCGTGCTCCAGCAGAACGTGGCCCAGCAGGCACCCCTGAGCGACTTCCTCTCCCCCAGGCTGCTCCTCGATCTGATGCGGGTACCGCGCTGGCTGGGCGGCATCGGCCTGATGATCGCGGGCATGGTGCTGGGCGCGATAGCACTCAGCAAGGGCGAGGTCTCCCTCGTGGAACCCCTCCTCGCGACGAACCTCCTCTTCGCCCTGGCTCTCTCCCGCAAGCAGACCCGACAGCCCCTGGGCCGGCAGGGCTGGGCGGGCCTGGCCCTCCTCGCGGGCGGCGTCACGACCTTCATCGTCGCGGGCGAACCACGCAGCGGCACAGCCGTCACCGACCCGTTCCGCCACTGGCTGATCATCGGCGTCATGGTGGGCCTCGCCCTCCTCCTCACGACGTACGCCAAACGCTCCCGCCTCAGCTCGGCCCCGGTCCTCCTGGCCCTGGCGGCCGGCCTCCTCTACGGCGTCCAGGACGCGCTCACCCGGGTCAGCGGCCAGCGCTTCACCGAGGGCGGCCTCACCGAACTCCTCACGGGCTGGCAGCCGTACGGCGTACTCGCACTCGGCGTGACAGGCCTGGTCCTCGTACAGAGCGCGTTCGAGACAGCTCCCCTGCGCATGTCCCTCCCGGCCCTCACCGCGGCCCAACCCCTCGCCGGGATCATCTGCGGAGTGGGCTTCCTGGGCGACCGACTGCGCGCCGACACGGGAGCGCTGGCCTGGGAGGCGGTGGGCCTGGCCGGAATCGTCGTAGGCATCCTGCTCCTGGGCATGCACCCGGCGATGCCGCGCGGCACGACAAAGCCGAAACCCGCACCGGCCCTCCAACCGCACTGACAGCCTGGCCCCTCTTCGGGGCGCATGAGCACACCCCTGTTTGGATGGGGGCATGAACCCAGCTGACGAAATCCTCGACATAGTCGACGAACACGACCGGGTCATCGGCCAGTCCCCACGGGGCAAGGCCTACGCACAAGGCCTGCGCCACCGCGCGGTCTTCATCCAGGCCCGAGACGCACACGGCCGGATCTTCGCCCACCGCCGCACCCCCACCAAACTCGTCTTCCCCTCCCTTTACGACATGTTCGTCGGCGGGGTGGTGGGCGCGGGCGAGTCCTACGACGAGGCGGCCCTGCGCGAGGCGGAGGAGGAACTGGGCGTCGACGGCCTCCCCCACCCCACCCCCCTCTTCAAGTTCCTGTACGACGACGGTGCCGGGCAGACCTGGTGGTCGGCGGTGTACGAGGTCCAGTGCGAGCTGCCGGTGAGCCCACAGGTCGAGGAGGTCGCCTGGCACGACTTCCTGGAGGAGAAGGAGATCGAGCAACGACTGAACGACTGGGAGTGGGTACCGGACGGCATGGCGGCCTACGCCCGCCTCAAGGAGCACCGGAAAGACCAGACAGAAACGGCCGGATAGGGTCCTGCCCGTGATCGATTTTGCACGGAACGTCCGGCTGTGGTTCGCGCCCCAGGAGATCAGCGAGGAGGGCGCCACCCCCGACTACCGCTTCTCACTCGCCAACGAGCGCACCTTCCTGGCCTGGCTGCGCACCGCGCTCGCGCTGATCGGCGGGGGCTTCGCGGTGGACCAGTTCCTGCCAGATCTCCGCTGGGCCTGGCGGGTCGGGCTGGCCCTGGCACTCCTGGCGGCGGGCGTCCTGTGCTCCCTCCGCGCGGTCAACCACTGGGTGCGCTGCGAACGGGCGATGCGCCGGGGCGAGGACCTGCCGGTGTCCCGCTTCCCGGCACTGCTGAGCATCGCCGTGGCGATCGTGGCCGTGGCGATGGTCGTCGTAGTCCTGGCGGGCTGGGCCGGATGACCCGCCCCCCGGCCCCGGACCGCGACCCGGGCCTCCAACCCGAACGCACCCGACTGGCCTGGCGCCGTACGACCCTGTCGAGCACGGTAGCTGCCGTCCTGGCCGCGAAGGCCGCACTGCACGGCGGCATCCGGGCCGAGGGCATCGTCATCTGCGCCCTGTGCTGCACACTTTGGCTGGCCTTCCTGACCGTGGCCCACCACCGCATCAGCACCCTCACGGCAGGCGGAACACCCCCACCCCTGACCCCCCGGCACGCCACCACGGCGGTGCTGTGCACGGTGGCCATGGCGGTGTGCGCGGCGGTGCTCGTGTACTGAGGACCAGATCCGGAACCGTACGAGCCGGAACCCGGAATGGACCACAGGCCCGCAGCCGCCGAACAACGGGAGCGGGTCGTGGCGGTACGGCGCAGCCCGCCGCGTACCCGGCACCAACCCGTTCGACTCTGACAACACCAGAGGGGCCCGACCAGCGGCGGGCTCGCCGTACCGCCA
>Ga0307517_10012106_pt1 | contig 11888 bp, 9 predicted proteins | sample 23_EM_MG_FD_194515 | JGI IMG/M metagenome (GOLD analysis project Ga0307517, IMG submission 194515) | Populus trichocarpa ectomycorrhiza microbial communities from riparian zone in the Pacific Northwest, United States - 23_EM | ecosystem: Host-associated > Plants > Roots > Unclassified | place... | reverse complement strand
CGCGGACGGGCCGGAGGCACTCGCCCGGGCCGACGCCCACTGGCCCGACCTGGTGGTGCTCGATCTGATGCTGCCGGGGATGGACGGGCTGGAGGTCTGCCGGCGGATGCGCGGGCGCGGGCCCGTGCCGGTGATCATGCTGACCGCCCGGGGCGACGAGGACGACCGGATCCTGGGCCTGGAGGTCGGGGCCGACGACTACGTCACCAAGCCCTTCAGCCCGCGCGAACTGGTGCTGCGGGTCGAGTCGGTGCTGCGGCGCTCGCGATCGCCGGTCGGATCCGCCGCACCGCTGAGCGCCGGGGGACTGGCGGTCGATCCCGCCGCCCGCCGGGCCAGCAAGGACGGCACCGAACTCACCCTCACCCACCGGGAGTTCGACCTGCTCACCTTCTTCCTCCGCCATCCGGGGCGGGTGTACGGGCGCGAGGACCTGATGCGCGAGGTGTGGGGGTGGGACTTCGGCGATCTGTCGACCGTCACCGTGCATGTACGGCGGCTGCGCGGAAAGGTCGAGGACGATCCGGGGCGGCCGCGGTTCATCCAGACGGTGTGGGGGATCGGGTACCGCTTCGATCCCACCGGCACCGAGGAGGCCTGACCGGTCATGCGTGACGCCTTCCTCATCGCCCTGTTCGCCTTTCTCGGAGCCGCTGCCGCCGGAGTGCTCGGTGCCGGTGCCCTGTGGCTGCTGCGGCGGCGGTCGCTCACCGCTTCCGTGTCCGTCGTCGCCGCGGTCGCGGTGACCGCGATGCTCGCCGGGACGCTCGCCGTGGCACAGGCGATGTTCCTGTCCCGGCACGATCTGTCCGTCGTCACCACCGTGGTCGCGATGGCCGCCGTCGTCTCCCTACTCACCGCCCTGCTGCTCGGCCGCTGGGTCGTCGCCCGCAGCCGTGAACTCGCCCTCGCCGCCCGGGACTTCGGCGACGGCGGCGACTACTCCGCCCCCGCACGTCCCGCCACCGCCGAACTCGCCGACGTCAGCCGCGAGTTGGCCGCCACCAGCGCCAAGCTCGCCGAATCCCGGGACCGCGAGCGCGCGTTGGAGTCCTCGCGCCGGGAACTCGTCGCCTGGATCTCGCACGATCTGCGCACCCCGCTGGCCGGTCTCCGCGCGATGTCCGAGGCCCTGGAGGACGGGGTCGCCGCCGAGCCCGACCGCTACCTCCGGCAGATCCGCACCGAGGTGGAACGCCTCAACGACATGGTCGGCGACCTCTTCGAACTCTCCCGCATCCACGCCGGCGCCCTCGCCCTCACCCGCTCCCGCATGTCCCTCTACGACCTGATCGGCGATGCCCTCGCCGGCGCGGACCCGCTCGCGCGCGAGCACGGCGTACGGCTGGTCGGCGACCGGATCGAACCGGTGCCGGTCGAGGTGGACGGCAAGGAGATGAGCAGGGTCCTGGGGAATCTGCTGGTCAACGCGATTCGCCGGACGCCGACCGACGGCACGGTGGCCGTCGCCGCCGAACGGACCGCCGAGGGTGTCGTCCTGTCCGTGACGGACGGCTGCGGTGGCATCCCCGAGGACGATCTCCCGCGTGTCTTCGACACCGGGTGGCGTGGCACGCACGCCCGGACCCCGCCCGCCGGGGCCGGGCTGGGGCTCGCGATCGTGCGCGGGATCGTCGAGGCGCACCAGGGACGGGCCGCTGTACGGAATGTGTCGGGCGGCTGCCGGTTCGAGGTGACGCTGCCCGCGGCGGAGGTGTGAGCCGACCGACCCAGGGCGGACCTGCGGGGTGAACCCCTGGGTCAGGTCACGAGGTCACGAGGTCACGGGCCGCGAGGTCACACGTGGCCTATGCCGCCGCCCCCGAAGGAACCGCTCCTCCCGGGCAGCCAGCGCAGCCGGCTCTGGTCCTTCCCCGTTCTGGTCCCGGAGTGATGGAGCTGGTACGGCATCAACCGTTCCTTCTCCTCCGAGGCGACGGGCATCTCGTCGGGCTCCCGCATCTCGCGCATCTCGTGGACGGCGCCGCCCGCGGGGAGGTGGGGCTGCTCCTCGGGGAGCGGCCGTGGAAGTTCCTGATCCCGGACCTTCATGCCGAAATGGATGGCCCAGACCAGCGCGCCCACGATCAGCAGGCCACCGAGAAAGGCGGCGCCCACGTCGAGCGTGTTGTGCGACGCGGCCAGCAGTTCGTACGTTGCCATGCTCATACTCCGAGTATCACTCTTTCGGGGTAAATGTGGTGATCTGGGACAGATAGTTCGTGACGTCCGCCAGGTCCCGGGTGAACAGCGCTATGTGGTTGTCGGGGCGAATCAGGACGAGGGCGGGGGCGGAGGTCTCGATGCCGTACGCGTGTCGGGCGTGCCCCTCGTGGTCGTGCAGGTCGCCGTTGCCGTCGCCGCCGTCCACCGTGAACGCCTGGAGCAGGTCCTCGTGCCCGACCGCCAACTTGCCGACCGCGTCCGCGACTTCGGTGCCGAAGCCGAGCAGGGTGAAGCGTGGGTCCGCGTACACCTGGAAGAGCCGGATCGGCCGGCCGGAGGCGTCCAGGCAGGGGGCGTCGGGGGCACGGTCGCCGGGACGCAGGACGGCGGGGTCGCCGGTGGTGGCGGGGGCGGCGAGGGAGCTCCAGCGGTAGCCCGTGCCCATCGGGGGCGGGGCCGCTGCCTCCACGCCGGTGCCGGGTTCCTTGACCGCTTCGCGTACCTGGGCGTACAGGTCGCTGGTGATGCCCAGGGTCCAGGCGGCCACCGGGAGGCGCTCCTCCTCGTAGGTGTCCAGGAGCCCGGGGCCTGCCTGCCCGGCGGTCGCGAGGGCCAGTTTCCAGCCCAGGTTGTAGGCGTCCTGGATGCCGGTGTTCATACCGAGTCCGCCGGCGATCGGGTGGATGTGGGCGGCGTCCCCGGCCAGAAAGACCCGGCTGACGCGCATCCGGTCGACCATGCGGACGTTGACCCGCCAGAGGGAGAGCCAGGTCGGGTCGGTCAGCGTGATGCCGGGTACCTGTGCGTACCGGTCGAAGATCCGCTGGAAGCCCTCCAGTGACGGGGGCAACGGGTCGCCGCCCGCGTCGAGTTCGGGGCCGGCCTGGAACTGGAAGGAGTCCGTGCCGGGCATGGGGCAGAGCATCACTCCGCTCCCGTCCGACGCGAACCACTGATGCCAGACGTCCCGGCTGATCCCCTCGGCCTCGACGTCACCGACGACCATCGACTGGGTCTCGTCCGTCGTACCGTCGAAACGCACCCCCATCGCCTTGCGCACCCGGCTGCGCCCACCGTCGCAGCCGACGAGATGGCCGGCCCTGATGCGCTCGCCGTCGGCGAGGACGGCGGTGACACCGTCCTCGTCCTGCTCGAACCCGGTGACCTCCGTGCCGCCTTCGACGCGGACCCCGAACTCGGCGAGCCGTTCGCGCAGGAGTTCCTCCACCTGCCACTGCCCTATCAGGACTCCCCGCTCGTACGGCGCGGCGGGTGTGGGGCGGGTGTCCGCGAAGGGGTCGGTGTCGTTCACCTGCGCGCCGTCGAAGTACTTGCGGAACGGCACTCGGGTCGTCCCGGTGGCGAGGACGCGCTCGGTGACACCGACGTCCTCCAGGACCTCCAGCGTGCGCGGCTGGAGGCCCTTGCCCCGGGATTCCCGGTGCGGGGCCGGGGCCGCGTCCACGATCCGCACCCCCGCACCGCGCCGGGCCAGCTCGATGGCAAGGGTGAGGCCGGTGGGTCCGGCGCCCACGATCAGTACACCCTCGCTCGGTACAGCGCCGTCGGTCATGGCGGCCCCTCTCGTCGTCGTGCATCCATGGAACATCGCCCGACGAGAAAATGCAACCAGGTCTCAGAAGTTTCTCGGACTCAAAAGTTCTCCGGTCTCATTCGAGTCCGAGCCTCATCTCTCGTGTAAGCTGTGCGGCATGGACGAACCCACCGGTCTGCGCGAGCGCAAGAAGGAACGCACGCGGAACCTCATCGCTCAGGAAGCCCTGCGTCTCTTTCGCGCCCAGGGCTTCGACGAGGTGTCCGTCGTCGAGATCGCGGCGGCGGCCGAGGTCTCCAAGGCCACGCTGTTCCGGTACTTCCCGACCAAGGAGGACCTGGTCCTGCACCGCTTCGCCGACCACCTCGGCGAGGCGGCCCGGGTGGTGCGGGAGCGCCCGGCCGGTCTGACCCCGACCGCGGCTCTGCGCGACCACTTCCTGGCCGGACTCGCCGCCCGCGACCCGATCACCGGCCTCAACGACCACCCTGAGGTGCTGTCCTTCCAGGACCTCATCTACCGCACGCCCAGCCTCCGCATCGGCATGAGACAGCGGTACACCAGCCAGGACATCGACGCGCTCGCGGACGCCCTGCCGGCCGGCGGCGGCTCCGGCTCCGGCGGTACGCCACCGATCGTCAGACGCCTGGCCGCGGCCCATCTGATCGCCGTACAGCAGGAGTTGGGGCAGGAGAACTGGCGGACGATCACGTCGGGACGGACCGCCGACGAGGCGTACGACGACGCGGTCGCGGCCGCGGAGGGGGCGTACGGGCAGCTCATGACGGGGCTGGACGCGGTGTAGTCGGCGCACACGCGAACAGCCCCGCCCCGAGGACACCTGGTCCTCGAAGCGGGGCTGCCCCGCACCCGGTGAACCCCAACGCCTGGGGAAACAGGTACTAGTTGGAGAAGTACAGGTACTTCCAGTCGCTGTACGTCGTCGAGTTGACGCTGTCACCGGACGAACCGTTGATGTACGCGGCCCGGATGCGGGCCTTGATGCCGGACTCGCCGGGGGCGCCGAGGTTCACGGCGGCCTTGCCGTTCGTGCCCAGGCCGAAGTACTCCGAGTCGGAGGAGTACCACTGGCCCTGGTAGTAGACCTGCAGGTCGAGCCGCTCCTGGCGGTTCTTGTAGTAGGTCATCGTCGTCGTGATGATCGGCGCGGAGTTCTTGTGGAACCAGTAGTACGAGGTCGAGCCGATCTTCGCCTTCTTGTAGTGCTTGGTGATCGCGGTGGAGACCTTGACCTTGGCGTACGCCGTGGCCTTCACCGTCTTGGACGCGTTGCGGGCGTCACCGGCGAAGACCGCGCTGACGGCGGTGTCGCGGGTCATGTCCACGGTCACCGTGATGTTGCCGCTGGAGTTGACCTTGCCGGTCTTGACCAGCTTCTTCGGCTTGTCGGCGCCGAAGGGGTCGGAGTAGATCGCGACCGTGCGGTTCTTGTACGTCTTGCCGAGGTGCGCGGTGAACTTCACGTCGGCGCCGTACGCGTACAGCTTGCCGTTGTTGTTCAGGCTCAGGCTCGTCGCCGAGCGGGAGACGGCGACCTTGTCGGAGGCGCTGACCGCCGCGTGCCCGGAGTCGCCCGCGTAGCTCACCTTGTACGTGACCGTGCCGCCGGCCGGCGGGGTGTCCGTGAAGGAGTAGGTGCCGTTCGACTTCACCGTGACGGCGGGCAGCGCCTTGCCCTTCGTGGACTCCAGGTCGGTGCGCGTGACCTGGAGCTTGGCTCCGGCGGGCAGCGCGAACGTCGCCGAGAGCTTGCCGGTGACGGTGAGCTTCTTGGCGCGGGCGGCGGAGGAGGGGGCGTTGACCGTGAGGGTCGGGACGTTCTTCTCGGGGTCGGTCAGCGCCTTGAGGGTGTAGCCGCCGGTGGACGTCTGGGCCAGCACGAAGACGCGGGACGCGTCGGGAGCCCAGGCCAGGTCGGCCGTGCCGTAGGAGCCGACGCTGTACGTGTGGACGGGCTTCGTGCCGCTCGGACGGTACGTCGTGACCGTGTTGCCGCTCGCCTGCGCGACGAATCCGTCCCGGGCGACGTCGGCCCGCTCGGCGGCCGGGAAGGGGCTGGTCGCCTGGGTGAACGTGCCGCCCGCGTAGGCGTCCACCACGTGGCCGTTGACCAGTACCTGGTCCGCGCCGGCGACGAGGTCGAGGTCGGCGATGCCGCTGTTGAGCGTGTAGTCGCCGAAGTACCAGGCGGTGAGCGCGGGCGTGCCGCTCGACACGTCGACCACGGCCATCGAGTCCGTGGAGTCGCCGCCGGTCTGGCCGATGGCCAGGACACCGGGCCGCAGCGGGTCGGTGTCCAGCAGCGCCGGGCCCCAGAGACCCACCGAGGTGCCCTCGGTCGGGAACTGCGTCAGCGTCACCGGGTCGGTGCCGCTCGCCGGGTCCACCGCGGGATCCACGGAGCCCAGGTCGCCGTCCCACTGGTCGCCGTAGGTGAACCAGAGCCTGCCCGCGGTGAAGGCGAGGTAGCGCGGGCCGGTGGTGGTGGCCACCGGATAGCGGGCCTTCACATCGAGGGTGGCCGGGTCGAGCGCCACGATCTCGTGTGTGCCCTGGGCCGCCGCGTACAGGGTGCTTTCGTCGTCGGACAGGACCAGGTCGGAGACCCCGCTGAGCCCGCCGACCGAGGCGAGGACGTTGCCCGAGTAGTCCGTGGCCGCGACCGTCCCGGCCGAACGGTCGCCGACGAACACCCGCTTGAGGGCGCCGTCCGCGACGAGACCGCCGGGCGCGGCCACGTTGGCGGTCGCGGCCGAGGCCGTACCCGTCGCTACGACGCTGAGCGCCGCCGAGCCGAAAAGGACCGCGAGCGCTGTCGCGGTCGAGATGCTGCGCATCCGCACGTGCTGTTCCCCCCACAAGGAAAACCGGTCCGGGGACCGGGAGTTGAGAGCGCCGCGCAACACCCGGACGTGACCGCGGATGAGAGACGCGGTGACGCGCGGGGCGCGGCTGCTGGGAGCAGCGTATGACATGGCTGTGACATGTGGGAAAGGGGTTGAGAGGTTGGGGAGAGGAGTTGAGGGTTTGGCGAGGGGGGATAAGGGGTTGTCGTGTACGCGCGTTGTTTGGGAGGCTCTCGCTCGCCATGACGAGGGGGCGTTGATGAGTGCTGCGGTCGGGCGGCGGCGGGTGCCGGTGTGGCTGGGGATCGGTGTGGTCGTGCTCGCGGCGGTGGGCGGCGGGAGTGCCTGGCTGCTGCGGGACGAGCATCCGTTCGGGGACGCCCGGGCATGCGCCGGGAGCGACCTGAGGCTGCCGGGCGTGATCACCGCCGGGGGCGCGACGATCCCCACCGACGCGCGCGACGTTCACTACTACACACACAACGGCGGCGCTCAAGTCACCTTCACGAGCGGGCTGGTAGCGGACTACCTGCGCCGCGCGGGCATCGTCCCGGAGGGGAAGGAACTGTTCGACAAGAAGTACGGGGAGCCCGCCGTCGACGACGACGAGCTCGCGCTGCCGGACGGCCTGTGCGGTTCGTCGCTGCGCGAGGCCGCCTGGGTGTATCACTCCACCGCCGCCAACGGCACCGGCGTCGCCGTCACCGTCACCGTCGAGCAGTCCACGCTCGTCCCCGGCGCGTTCCGCTTCCCGGCCCGGGTCGTGGTCGGCTACACCACGCCCTGAGCCGGTCCCCCGATGTCGGCGTGCGTCAGTTCTGGTGGACGACGTTGCGGCCCGGCCCGCCGGACAGGGTGTCCGTGCCCGTGCCGCCCCACAGCGTGTCGTTGCCGGAGTTGCCGTAGATCGTGTCGGCGCCGGCATCGCCGTAGAGGACGTCGTTGCCCGTGCCGCCGTAGATGAAGTCGTTCCCGGCGCCGCCGTGGATCCTGTCGGTTCCGGTGCCGCCGGTCAGGCTCTGGGCGCCCGCGCCACCGGTGATGACGTCGTTGCCGGCCCCGCCGTCGGCCGCGTCGCCGGTGGTCGAGATGGTGTCGTTGCCGTTGCCGCCCTGGGCGATGGTGCCGGCGGCGGCCTTGAGGGTGTCGTTGCCGTCGTCGCCCCAGCCCACCGAGTACTTGCCCAGGGTGAGGGTGTCGTTGCCGGTGCCGCCCGAGACGTAGTTGCCGTCGACGCTGCCGTCTTCGGTGGCCTTGTCGTTGCCGGCGCCCAGGTCGACCGAGGCGAAGTTGTACGTCTGGTTGGTCTTGTTGTGGTACGCGAGCGTGTCGTTGCCGTTGCCGAGCGTCAACTGCAGGGTGGGGTACGGGTCTTGACTGTCCAGGGTGGTGACCGTGCAGCTGACCTTGGTGTAGTCCGAGGCGCTGGGGTACGAACAGCCCGTGCCCGCCTTGACGGTGACCACGTCGTCGATGACGTACGTGATCTTCTCGGTGCCGGTCACGTGCGTCGCGGTGACGACCACCTTGTTGGCCTGGCCCGCGGCGGCCGTGTAAATGACCTCCTGGCCACCGGAGTTGAGCCCGGCGGTGGTCGGCGCCGTGGCCGCGCTCGCGGTCCCGGCGAGGAACAGCGGGGCGATCAGCGCGGTGCCGAGAGCGAGCGTCAGCGCCGAAGCGGAACGCGTCGTACGGCGACGGGAAGAACGAGAGGACATCGCACAACCTCCGTGGAACATAGGGGGAGTTGGGGGAAATCGAGGTGACGGAAACCGGTGGATCCGGATTCCGGCACAGCGTCTGACCGCCCCTCCGCGTCCTTGGTTGTGCGTCCTTTCGCACGGGTGCCCTGTGCCCGTGAAGTGTCAGCCGCGATTCAGCGCGAATTCATGAACTGGCCCGCAGATTCACTCCAACCCTCACTAAGGACACCTGACAAAAGTGCTGGGCTTGGCCTGGTCGGGCCTGGTGGTGCGCGCGTTCCAACGTATAGATTGTTGAACGATCCTTCAATATGCTGGTTCAACACTGAGTCGTCTGCTTCGCGGACGTGGAACGGCAACCAACCGGAGGGCTGCAGGAGATGAGCTCGTATCAGTTCGAACAGGTCGACGACCTCGGGCGGATCCTGTTCTGCGACGACCCCGCGCTGCAGCTCGAGTGCGTGCTGGGGGGCCTGGAGACCGCGGAAGGCACAATCACCATCCATCCCGCACAGACACCCCGCATGCCCACTGCTCTCTTCGAGTTCAGGCATGCCGTGGGTGTGGGCCACTTCGGGTACGTCGCGCCGAAGGGAGCCTCGCTCGACGAGATACCCGAGGAACCGCAGCTCGAAGGCGCCATCCTGTTCGGCATGAGGCGCCTACCGCCCGACGTCTACTGCGACCTGCCCTGGATCCTCGGATGGGAGCTGCACGAGATACCCGACGAACAGCCGAAACTGGACCCGCACTACGGATACACCTACTCCCGGCTGGAACTGCGGACGCCCGACGGTGAGATCTACTCCCGGACCTGGGTCCCGCACGACCCGGAGTGGGCAGTCGCCGCCCTGCGTCACGGATACGTCGTGTGCCTGTGCGGCGTGGAACTGGGGATCCGCGGACTGTACGCGATGACCGAAGCCCAGCACACTCCGGGCATGCGCCACGAGTCCTTCCGCCGCGGATGCGCGCTGGGCCTGAACATCGGCGGGCTCGTCACCTACGTCGACCACCGCTGACGCGCGGCTCCCGGAGGCGCACAAGCCGCCTTTTGTCAGGAGTCGTAAGGGGTACGAGCCAGTTCGTCCGCGTCACGACGGAACGCCCACCGCAACTCCGGTTCCATGGCGAAGCGGAAGAGCCGTCGGATCGGCGGGGTGCACAGCGCGGTCACGACGACGGCGGCGACCACGGTCACCGTGATCTCGCCGAGGGGACCCCGCATCCACGAAGTGTCGTACCAGCCCCAGGACTTGGCGCCCTGCGCGACGAACCCGTGCAGCAGATAGCCGTAGAGCGTGCCCGCGCCCAGGGCGGTGAACCAGGTGCGGCGGCGCGGCACCCAGGCGAGGAAGCAGGCGACCAGCAGCGTCGAGCAGGCGAACAGGGCCAGCGTCATCAGGGGCCCTTCCCAGGCGGGCACGCCGAGTTGCTCCGCGCTCCCGTTGTGGAAGAGCCAGGCGTAGTCGAAGCGCGGGACCGACCAGTACGCCACGACGAGCGCGCACCCGAACACCGGTACCGCCAACTGCCGTACCTCCGGCCGCCGTACGAGCTGGAAGTGCTCCGGCTTCAGACACAGACCGAGCACGAAGTACGGCAGGAACTGCAACACCCGTTGCAGATCGAGGTCGTTGCCGATGGAGGGGGAGAGCGTCGCCAGCATCGCGATGACCAGCGCGAGGGGCAGCGGTTGGCGTACGTGCTTCCAGATCGGCGTGGTCAGCCGCCAGACGAACAGCGCCGCCAGGAACCACGTCAGATACAGCGGGTCCAACAGGCTGACGGCGCGGTCGGGTTGGTGGTCGGTCCAGCGCGTGTAGAGCGTGTACGCCGTCTCGAACACGACGTACGGCACCACAATTCCCCCCAGCAGCCGCCTGATCTGCGACGGGGTCGCCCGGAAACTCCGCGAGAAGTACCCGGAGATCACGATGAACGCCGGCATGTGCACGGCGTAGACAAGCGTGTAGAGCGCTGTGACGCTACGGCTGCTCGACCGCAGCGGCTCCCAGGAGTGGCCGATCGCCACCAGCACGATCGCCAGGTACTTGGCGTTGTCGAAGAAGGGGTCGCGTTGCTTTCCGGGGGCGCGCTCCGACGCGGTGGGCTCCGCCGTGGGGGCGGTGGGGCTGGGGGACGGTCCGGTGTGACCGTGGGCCTGGGTGGAGCCGGGGGGCTCGGCGGAGGCGTTGGGAGAAGCACGCATTCGGCTCGCCTCACCGCTTCACGGCGGTTCAAACATCCCGCGCGCCACTCTTTTCTCACCCATTTCTCGCCCGCTTCTCCCCTATTCCTCCCCCACTTCTCGCCCTCCTCGGGCCCTCTTCAGTTCCCCTCCTTGCCTCCTCTGAGCAGCCTGGCCTGCCGGAACACTGCCGGAGATCGCACAAGCGCCGGCCGCGCCGGCCGAGGCAGAGTTCGGACCATGACCGACGTCCCCGAAGTGATCTGCCGTCCCCGCTCGCCCCGCGCCCTGTGGTTCTGCGTCGCGTTCGCGGCGGCGGGGGTGGTCGCCGCGGTGGTGTGGACGGTGTACCGCGGACCGGACGCGCTGTGGCTGCTGGTCCCCGGCGCGGCGCTCGCCTTCGTCGGTCTCGTGGCGCTCCACCTGGTCACCGCCCGGGTGGACGCCGACGCGTACGGTCTGCGGTCCCGGACGCTGCTGCGCCGCTGGAGCGTGCCGTGGCACGAGGTCGCCGATCTCCAGCTATGGCTGAAGAGCCATTCGCGGGGCGCCCAGAGCCGTCGCGTCAGCGTGCTGCTGCGGAACGGACGCAGACGGCCCCTGCCGCTGCCGACGTGCTCGTCCGCCAAAATCCTGGACTTCCACGACCAGTTGGACGCCCTCCGCGCGCTGCACCACCGCTACGGAACCGACGTCCCGGAGTCGGCTTGGGCGACCGTCCGCGTCATCTCGGACCGTACGGCCGGGCGCGTCCCGGTCGCGGCGGCGGGCTGGTGCGTGACGCTGCTCATCGGGGCGGCCGTGCTGGCGGCGCCCGTGTCGGGCGTCGCGGCGGACCAGCGGGCGTGGGCGGCGGCCGTCCCGTGCACCGCCGCGACGCCCGACGCGGAGCTCGGGGAGTGTCTGACCTACGTGCCGGCGGTGATCGCGCGGACCGATTCCAACGGGTCCAAGAAGATCGGCTGGGTGTACTTCGCCGACGACCGGCCCTTCGAGCGCACCATGGTCTCGCGCGAGGCGGCCGACGGTTTTCACGCCGGGGACAAGGTCCGACTGACCTTCTGGCGCAGCGAGTTGGTGGCGATCACCGGATCGCGGTACGTCTGGCGCGAGCACGTCCAGTCCGCCGGAGACCTGGCCGCCATCGCGGCCCTCGCCGTCCTCGCCGCGGGCTACTCCGGCGCCCGGCTGCTGGTGAGCCTGCGCGGCCGCCGCCTCCCCGGCGACGAAGTCCTGCCCTCCGCCCTGCCGTTCACGCTCGTCCTCGCCGGTACGGCCGTGTGGCTGCTGCCCCTGTGCTACTTCCACCCCACGACCCTGTTCGCCTCCGCCCCGACGATCGCGTGGGCGGCGGCGGGCACACTCGGTACGGCCGCGCTCTTCGGCCGGGCCTGGCGGGCCACCCG
>Ga0307517_10012104_pt1 | contig 11889 bp, 2 predicted proteins | sample 23_EM_MG_FD_194515 | JGI IMG/M metagenome (GOLD analysis project Ga0307517, IMG submission 194515) | Populus trichocarpa ectomycorrhiza microbial communities from riparian zone in the Pacific Northwest, United States - 23_EM | ecosystem: Host-associated > Plants > Roots > Unclassified | place... | reverse complement strand
TGTAAGTAGATTGTACTAGTGCATAAGAGAAGTTTTATCAATGAAATCGCTAGACATAAATTGAAAAAAAAAATACAAAAGTTGTTAAGGTGTTTTTTTAGTAGTAAGAATGTTTTATAAAAAAAATCAAAACTTACTCGTTTTTTTTTAATATCAAGATAGTAACATATTTAATTGACTAAGATTTACAAATTAGATACTTAATTTAGATCCTGGACTCCACTGAGTTTTTAATAATTTTTTAACTATTTATTATTTAACCATATGATAATAAAAATAGATGATCATAAAATCGAGTAATAGCCTAATACTAGAATGTTTGTTTGAGATCGCGATAATCTATAAAAAGCAGGCCAAAATAAATTATGAAACTTAATTCTTAATCAATCAAATATTAAGTGATGAAATTGAAAAATATAATGAATAAAAAATCTCTATTGATTGAATAAATTTAATCTAGCCTAGCAATATAATTATTTAGCGATACATATGTAAATATTGTGTTATATACCTTAAATAACAATTTAAATAATTTTCACTGGAAAAAAGTATTTTAATTACTTAAGTAAAAAAAAATGTCAACTCGTATTAATTTTTCAAACTTAAAACCCAGGTCATTAGACCAGAATCACCTCATCGGGAAAAACAATGAAATTCAATCCTCATCCAATCAAATGTTGAATGATAGAATTAGAAGAAAAAAAATTGTATAAAATAATATAAAAAAATAGCAATTAAAAGAATGAGTATCAGTATTGAAAAAAAATAGATTAGAGGACAAGTAATTTTTTTTTATCGAAGGGCGAAATTGAACGAATCAAATGTTGAAGGATGAAATTGGAAAAAAATTAAACTATGCAAAATGATCCAAAACAAAATAGAAATTAAAAGAATGAGTATCAACATGAAAATAAAGTAAAAAATTAGAGGACAACTAAATTTTTTTCATTTAAAGGTGGAATTAAAAAAAAATCAATTTACCAAAATAAAAATTAAAAGAATAAGGATCAAAACTAAAATAAAAAATAAACTATATGACAATTACAAATTTTTTATTGAAGAGTAAAATTAAAAATAAAAATCAATTTAACCAAAAATGAGGATCAAAATTAAAAAAATAAATAAATTAGAGGACAACTAACTTTTTTTTCATTGAGGGGTTAAATTGAAAAGAAAAATCAATCACAAGAATAAGGACCAAGTTGGGAAAAAAAATAACATATCATAAGTTAGGATTGAATGATAAAATTAAAAACAAATCAAAATTTACAAAATGTCCAATAACAAAATTAGAAATAAAAAAATAAAGACTGAAGATGAAATCTCAATAAATAAAGGGGCAATTATGAAATTTTGCATGGTTAACATGAATCTCGAGGAAGGGAAAGAGAAAAGATGAAAAAAAAACAAAAGAGCACGTGATTTTACTGGCGAGACAATGTCCTACTATAATATCAATTTCTTTTTATTATATATTTTTTTAATTTGTATTTTTTTAATTTCATCCTTCAACATTGGGTTGATTATGAATTAGGTTTCATGATTTATTTTTGTTTGGTTTCTATGAGATTATCCTGGTCTTATGACTTAATTTACTTTTGATTTGCTTTTTTTTTTATGAGGTTATATAAGTCTCTTGACTCAAGTTGTGGGTTAACCTAATTGACTCGAGTTTTTTTTGTATTTTTTTAAATGATTTTTTTTTCAATTTCATCCTTCAACATTGGGTTGATTATGAATTAGGCCTCATGATTTATTTTTGTTTGGTTTCTATGAGATTATCCTGGTCTTATGACTTAATTTACTTTTGATTTGCTTTTTATGAGGTTATCTCAGTCTCATGACTCAAGTCGTGGGTTAACCTAATTGACTCGAGTTTTTTTTGTATTTTTTTAAATGATTTTTTTTTCAATTTTATCCTTCAACATTCGGTTGATTATGAATTAGACCTCATAATTTATTTTGGTTTGCTTTATACGAGGTTATTCTGATCTTATGACTCGGGTCACGTGTTTCGTGGGTTGACCCGTGTAGACTGTGGTCATTTTATTGTGTCATGTTTTCATAATGATTGTTTTTTCAATTTCAACCTTAAACATGATTTTATTGAAAATTGGCCTTCATAATTTGTTTTGATTTATTTTTTTAATGAGGTTATCACAATCTTATGACCTTGGTTGTGAGTTTGACTCGGGTTGTAGTTTTGATAGGTTAATATGAGTTGACTCGAGTTGTTTGTTTTTTCGTCTCTTTTTTAATTTAGTTTTTCTGTTTATTTTCATCATTTAACATTGGATTGACAGGCTTTGACTTGCTTTCTATGAGGTTATCCCGGTCTCATGATCCAGATCATGGGTTTGATAAGTTAACTTGGGTTGATCCAATATATTTTCATCTCAATATGTTTTTCAAAAACATGTCGCCTTGGATTTTTTTAATCAAATTATATTTTTAATAGTTTTTCAAGTTGTCGTTAGACTCGTCAAGTTGACCGGGTTACATCAAGTCAATCTCCACACAATTTATTTATTTTTCTACTAGAAAACACGTTAGTAACACTTAGACACTTTTTTATGTTAAAAAATTGATTTGACTCACAATGTAGCTTGGACAATGATCTAGTATAAATTATAAGAAAAAAGGGTATTCGTATTCATTACTTTTCATACAGACTCATTTTCACTGTGGATTTCAATAGTGAGTTTTTTTAAAAAAATTCAATTTGATACTTCAACTTTTATTTTTCACAATTAAGCCCTTCTAAACCCAAATTAGAATGTAATTGCATTATTTTAGGGAGGGTGTAATTGAAAGAAAGAGGACTGAAGTGAAAAAAACAAGTAAAATAGGTGGTGACTTTGAAATTTGTTTGTAGAGTTTATTCTAGTCCCTTATTTTTTTTAGCTATTAGTTGATCGATATCTCTAATTTTTTAAAATTCAATTTTGGTACCAAACTTTATTTTTCTTATTTTTTAGTTCTTTTTTGGTGGAGGAGAGAGGGGGTTGTCAGATTTCAATGTATAGAGAGAAAGTTATCATTGACGACGATTTTGGTCACTAAAACAGTCGATTCTTGTGTCAAGTTGTTCAATATAATGAGGGAAGTTAATATTAGGTGTTTTTTACTTTTAAAATGCTTAAAAAAATAGATTTGAGCTCAAATAGATTTTGTTTTTTTGTTTCGAGTTGGTTTTGGTTTTTGAGCTGGTTTCTTGCATTTTTAGAAGCCAATGATTGATATAACAAGGTTTCTATGGTGTTTTGGGTCAAAAATGAGTTGGAAATGAGTTTTTGGGTGAAAAACATATCAACCCTATTTTTTTAGCCATCAAAGTGGTCGGATTTTGGGGACTTCTAGACGATGCATTGTCTACTGTTTTTCCATATAATTGGGGCGGATGTCATGGACTTGCAGGCCCACGCACGAGCCCTTTCTTGGGGAGCCAGATGCTTGGCCTTTTTCTTTAAAAAAAAAAACAAATTAGTTTTTTTATTAATACCTTGTCTATATGTATTTTTTTAAAAATAATTTTTATATTTAAGTTTTAATTAATACATCTTCTCTATGATTTGTTTGACTTATTTAGACTTTTTTTAAAAATCAATTATTTCTTAATTATATTAAGTGTTTGTAATTTTTTAAGAGGTTAGTATAATTCATCGGTATTTTTTTTATATTAAATATTTATTTATTTGATAATATTTTTAATATGTTAACCATTGCATAGTATATTTTTCCTTTTATTTAATTCAATAAGTTTTATGTGTGTATCGATTTCTATTACAAATTGATTTTAATAAGCAAATTTATTAAACACAACCAGGTAATAACATGTGTTGCGATATTAAATATCGTGATCGATATTTGTATCTTAATTTTTCTAATTATATTTTTATTTATTGTTAATGACTTTGTTTTTTATTTATTTACACAATAATTTGTGATTTATTTAATCAGCTCCGTGCATGAGTTTTTTTTATTTACATATAAGATTTTTTTCATGTAAAAAATACGTTGAAAAACTCTACATATTCAATTTCTTATCATGCACGTAGTTTTTAATTTGATTTTTATTCTTATGATTTTTTGTTTTTTTTCTTAACCCTTTTATAAAAGTCTTATTGTTTTTAATTCCATTCTTCCATTCAAGTTAATAGTGTATTGTTTTTTTCTTCTTCATTTTGGTTATTATTTTTTTGATTTTTTTCATTTTCTTTTAATGTTTTTGTTCTTTTTAATTTAATTTTCAAAGTGAAAATTTGATCTTGTCCTCTAATTTATTTTATGAAGAAACAAAAAAAAAATGCGGAAGAAAGTAGCAGAACAAAGCTGATCAAAAAGTAAGTAAGGAAAATGTACAGTAAAACAATTTTTAATTAAATATACATTTAAGTCTTGCAATAAAGTTGGGTGATAATTAATTAACACGGAGAAAAGCTAAAGCTTGTTTTAATTAATGCAGTTGAAGGCAAACAAGATCAGATTTTGCTCGCTACTTTCCCACGAAAAAAGTGGCAAAGATGGATTGATGCACTGATTAAAGATAAATATAGATGGGGCTACGTTCTAGGTCACATGTCCTCCAATGTTGCTCATGATCACAAGTGTCTATATTAAAACTTTTTATCTTTAATTTGTCCTCGCCGGTGGATTCAGGGTTGACATTGAAGCCACACGAAAAGCTATATATATATATATTCACCCAATCTTCTCACCTATAAACCTACAAACAGAAATTAATACGCTCTCTCCCTTTCCCAAACGCTTTCAATCATATGATATGGTCATGGAGTCTCACGTGAAACAAACCCATGTAGTATAAATATTTTTTGCCCTCACTTATTTGCAAGTAAACTTCAGTCTCGTACATCATTGACAAAGGCACAAATATGGCAGCCGTTTCTCCTGTAAACAAGTTCAACCTTGCTTTTGTATTAGAGTACACGAAAACTAATCAGCAAGAAATTTATTATAATTAGCATATATTGTTGGAGATGAGAGATGTCACTTTGTGCATATCCACATTATATCTGTATAAGATATCATTGCTAGAAAATTATCAAATATAAATAAAAATATACCGACATGAACAATATTGTAAGTAAATTAAAGTATCATTTAGTAACGGAATACTACTTCGCTATTTTTCTCGGTATTTATTGACAAAAATATTCGTCGGTGATAATCAAGGGAATTACAGTTTGAAATGAAAAAAACAAAAAAAAAACATGTCATTATTACAAACAAAATTATCGAGGAAATATTTTCATCGGTAATATTCTTTGATGAATCCATCAGTAATAATAAAGTTATAACCTAACAGCCGACCTCCCTTCCTTCATTTCTTCTTTTTATACATAAAACAACAAACAACACCCCTTTAGTTTGTCTCAAATTAAGCTCAAATCATCACAAATTTATCCACCCCAGCACTTAGTCTATCAGCATTCCTGTTCTGGTTTAATTTTTTTTTTTTAATTCGCTACATCAAGTAAGCAAAACTATCCATTTTTTGTTGTAACTCATTTTTAAAATGTTAATTTTTTGGTATTCTTATGTAGTATATGTAGTTTGTTTATGTGTTTACTTAATTTATAGCTTTTTTCTATAGAAATTATACATTTATACATGTTAGAGTCTGGTTGAGATTTTGAAAAAATATATTTATTTGTCATTTGATGAAATTGAGTTTGATTTTGTAATTTATGTGTTTTATAATGAATAAATAATGACTTATTTAATGGGCACGTTTCATATTTTATCAATTTTATTGTTAAGCTGAAAATTTTGATAAATTTGTGTTTTTAGAGAAAATTGATAATGATTTAAGGGTACTATTAAAATATATTAAATAAGTTTGAGATAAACCAATAATAACTAATTAGTTGAGTAATGATAATTTATTTAGTTCATATTATTAATTAATACATATTGTCATCAATATTCTATATAAGTTTCATATAAGTAATGAATGATCGTTCGTGGAAATATCGAATCTCACCTGAAAGGTTGCGTATGATAGATTAATATTCAATCACCGATGGATTTATCAACGGTTTACTCTGTCTATAATATGCCATATTCACAAATAAAATTACCAACAAAATGATGCCTTGTTTTTTTTTTGGTGTGATTTTGCCGTCGACAAATCAATTGGTAATTGTATTACCAATAGAATAGAAATCATCGATAACATATTTTTCTATAATCATTTAGTGTTTGTGATTCTATTGATAAATTTTTTTCTAACAAAATTCATGTTTAAATAAAGATGAAATATTCTATTAGTATCATGCAATATTTTGGTTGTGTATGAGTACCAAATTGATATGATAGTCCTTGGAAAACATCGAGGGAAAATTATGTTTCTAATTGGGAGTACTATTTGCGTTGCCACTTCATGAAAACAAGTGTGCATATATATATATATATATAACTAAAATTCTATTTGATTTGCACTCTACTTTCTGCCATTGATTATTCAACACTAGCTAGATTGCTTTAGTTAGCTGACAAAAGGAAAGTTTGTAAGAGAAGAAAAAAGAGAGGAGTGCTTTCATCATTTGTTGTGGGCTTTGGTTAACTTATTGAATAGAAAATGATAACATTTTTTAAAACAAAAGTCCATAACAATATAGCTGAACTTGCCTAATATATAAAACTAAAATATACAAACCAATTAATACCAATAAGAGAAGAGAGCAAAGAAAGGGGGGGGAAGGGAAAGAAAACCCAACTTGCAAAATCCTTAACTGGCCACTAAGATTTCAAATAGGGGAATCTTACCATGATAATCATCATCAAAGGAAATGATTAATCTGGTTCATTAGAATCACTCGTGTCCATGCAGAGCTGTATTGGCAACCACTGCCAGCTTTTGAAGATTCAACTTCACAACAGTGTCCACAAACATCTCTGTATCTTCAACTGTATTGCCGTCTGGTATGTCCACAATATATGACTCCAAAACAATAGTGTAGACCTTGTCTTCCTTGTTAAACTCATTAACTGATGTAACAGACTTATAATTGTTTAGCCGATGCTCGCCCCCAACAACCCTAAAGCTTAAAATATGATTCTCATCATCCAAAATCTCTAGCCTTTCAGTGCTTGTGGAAGCTGGTATCCCAGAAACAACTGTGACCTCTCTTATGCTGCCTACACCACCGTCACCAGCACTCATTTTGCAACTCTTGATGAAGTGCTTGTATTTTTGTGGGTTATCAAACCTACGAACAAAGGGCCACACAACATGAGCTGGCGCATCAATACGTTGGGTTATGAGGGACGTGCATGTGTTGGGTACTGCTGCCCCAAATTTGTGGTATGTGTCAATCAAGGGCTTCAGCTCCACATACTCTTCTTGGGTTAAGCCTTGTGGTACTGGTGGGGCGTGATTAGCATCCATGCTGGAAAGAGCGGCTAGTTAGGCCGTCTGTTTGAACAAGAAATTTAGCATGCAAGAAGAAGAAATGAAGATAGATGGAGGAGGAGGAGGAGGAGGAGGAGAGGCAAAGACACAGCAAATAATGTGAACTGATCGATACATGGACGGCTGGGGATATATATATATATAATATTAAAGAGCTGGGCTTAATTTCTTTTGTTTTTCTGACAGAAGTGTCCTTGGCTCAACAACTTGTCAGGGCCATGCTTTTGTCCAAACATTAAAAATGTGATTACTTCCAGGATGAGAGAATTAAGGGGTGGCCCGAACATAACTATAAGAGGAAAGTGTCTGTGTTTAGCATAATAAAATTGTTGATTGTATCGATTTACCTGCTCGATTGTGCTTATCTTTAGGGAATGCTCGAGCATAAAGGTAGATCTTTGCAAAGGTGCTAATTAAATAAGAAGCAAGATGGTGCTTTGCAAAGGTGTTTGTCGATGTTTTATTATTACTAATCACTAAAATGACGTATGGTATTTGGAACTAATTGCATGATTCTGCGGCCTACCCTATTTCAGCCATTTTAGTTTTCTTTATTCCTTTGTTTGATACGCCGAGAGAATCAAACTTTGACCAACCCTTCCTCGACTAAAAACCCATAATCACTCGGATTCTGCTTAATTAATCATATATCAACCCTCAAGCCGAGAACCCAAGTGTTTTTTGGTTGATTAATACATTATTAGCAATGGTGACGTAATTGTTGGTGGTATGTTTGGGATCCGAAGAATGAAGAGAAATGAAAATGGAAGAAAAGGAGAAGGGAGAGAAGAGTAAAAGAGGGAGAAAAGAGACAGGGAGTGGTAAATGAAGGGTTGTCGCCATCGTTGAAAAGGCAAGCTGGAGATTCGAGGATCATGTGGGAAGTCTAACAAACTCCCGCGTGATCCATAACTCTACTTTGCAGGATTCCCCCTAACTCACATTTATTATTATTATTATTATCAATTTCTTGAATTACCACTTCACAGATTTATTTCCCAAATTCTGTGCCATGTATTTCCCCACATTAATTGTGTGCATAAAAATTATCTTTAATATCAAACAGATTTTTTTAAAAAAACTTGTCTTTAATATCGGTTGAAGAAAAATTGATTTATATATAAGTTGATTAAAAAATACTCAATCTTCGATAATTGAATATAAATATTTTATCTTAAATATAATTGAATTTGATTAGAATATTATTACTTTGAATTACATTGAGCATTACTTCACAAACTAAATTAGCTAATTATTAATCAATTATAAATACCGTATTAATTCTTCACAAAGCATCACATGTTAGTTACACATCGAGAATTGAACAAGAGCATCAAATCGTTATAATATTAGATAGTTCAATAATATATATATATATCCCTATTTTACCATAATTATAATAATTTTCTACGTACATTTGCAGATGTAATATATTTTTTTCTTAGGTTAACTGAGAAGTCCATTGGCTATTTTGAGGTTTACCAGACAACTTTACCATCAAAGCTACCTGGCTGACATCGATCCACTTATATATGCATGCGTGTAATCTCTGGTCTTTATTTCCCCTGGACAAGAAGATGAAATGAATAACAACACACATGATTTTTGTCATGTAGCAGTACCATAAATTAAGAACAAAATGAATTTTCCCTTCATTGGTTTCCTTTTCTTTGATTTTCTTGGAAAAGTTGTATGAGTTCAGTGACTAAGGGAGAGACATGGTCATGTTTATCAGGAGCAAGACTGGAAACAGGTAAGCACAGCTCTGCATGCATGGCTGTATGCTGCATTTTGCAGAGAGGACTTTGAATTCAAATCAGGTGCACTTCCCCTTTTCTTTTCTTTTTTAGTCGGTGAATGAGATCATGAATGAGGTGCAATGTTTAGAGACTGTACTTCAGAGCAAAGATACTGACCGAGGGCTCCATAATTTATACACAAGTCAACCATAAATGTGAGGCGATCCAGCCAGTTCCTTATGGGATCAGTCTGATTTATATGAAAAATATTCTATTAATTAATTGCAACCAAATCATTGAAATTAAAAATGGCCCCAAGTTGAAATAGTTGATTCATGAAAAAGAGCAAGTTGATTTTATGATAGTTGAAAGGCAATAAAAAACATTAATCATACCTAATTGAATCTTAAACTTCAAAATGAAATTATTATCCATTTTCTTCATTTCTCTCATCTGATCAAACGTGGAGAGGAGGAAGATCACCAAAATGGCAAGGCCGTTTCAGTGATTTGGGTAGCCGCCGAGCAGGGAGATCGGCAAGGAGCCCCTAATTGGACTGGATTCCTTTGTCCTCTCTTATCTCCTCCAATACACCAATTGGAGTAACCCTTGACCTTTTGCATCGCTACTTTAGAAAAAAGGAGACACAAGTCTTGGAGTTATGTTACTCCCTTTAGTCCTTGTCTTGTCTCCTTTCTACTCCCACATGGATAGATGTGTTGTCTTTATGGCTGGCAAAGGAGAAACACGACACTCACCTAGCTGGATGAAATCTTTCCCCTCTTCTTTAGCTCTTTTGTTGAGTACCTAGGAATCACTTGATACATGGTCGTGTGCTATAGTCAATGCTTTAATCACACAAGAACAGAAGAAAAAAAAAGTTGGGGAAAGATGAAAGAGGTGAAAGAGGTGCATGGTTCGATCATGGCCTCTATCTGGCGAGCTCATGATTGGTTTAGGGTCTGTTTAAAATTGTAGTAGCGGTTACGGTTTAAAATATTTTTTGTTTAGAAATACATTAAAATATTATTTTTTTATTTTTTAAAAATTATTTTTAATATTACCACATTAAAATTATCTAAATACATAAAAAAAATTTAAAATTTTAAAAAATAACGCGTTTCTAATTAGACTCTAAAAGCCTATATGCCATAACATGAGAAGTATTTTGTTCAAATAATGAACCCTTATGTGTTTTGATGTTAAAAAAAAAAATTATTTGTGTTTGGTGTTGGCTGGTAATTAACTGCTGAATGAGCGCAACTCTTATGAATGGTGGGCCTAGGTAATTGGGCCTATATAAACAAGACTCTAAGGCTAATAGGCCTCTAAGAGTCTGCAAAACGAGGTAACGGGCCAGATTTTCGGGCCCGGCTAAAGAGTGCAACTTCTACTAATAATGGTACTGTACATTCAAGCAGGAACGGAGATGAGCCGGATGCCCGGCCCATTAATTCAATAATTTACCCGTTAGTATTTTTTAATTATTATTTATTAAGCTAGATAGAGCGGGTAGTCGTTTCGTATTTTATGCTCTAAGCAAAGCCGCCAAAAATAATTCCGGTGGTGGAGAATTTATTTTATTTATGATGGGATCTGTATAGATCATCAACATGAGCAGGAACTCCGTTGCTCTTCAGGTTAATGTTTTTATTATGTATTTGGTAATGCATAATATTTTTTAATTAAAAATATATTTAAATAATAATTTTTTATAATCTTTAATTTATTTTTTATATTAATAAATTAAAATAAAAAAAAATAGAATGACATTGCCCTAGGGACCGAATACCCACCACTTGTGCCGGTGGGATCTTTCAATTGACTTGATAAAGTGTATTTCGATTTTTTTTCTGGTTTTTTAATAATATAAACTGGATCGGACCGAACTAAAATTAATCTATTTAAATTGTATCGATTTAAATTTTAAAAAATAAATAAATTTTATTTGTGATTAAAAAGGAAACCGAAAATGATTTCCCCTCTAAACTCCACCAAGGAGAGGTGCAATCATGCAATAAATTGGAAAGAGATTAGAGAAGCAGTAGAGCTAAGGAAACGTCAGCTGCATAAAAATAAATGTAGTAGAGTCAAGATCGCACTGTGCATTAACTTTATAAAGAATATCGTGCTAGTTGCTTGATTCTCAAGAATATGCCTCCATCCCAAAGTTGTAAATACCAGTATGGTAGGCCCTGCTGTATTTTTAATTAGTACAAATTACTGGATATCCACTCGAAGTTAATATTACAATACATAAAATGATTTCTATATATTTAAAAATATTTATTTTTGTTATATCCATTATATCAGGTTATATATAACAATTAATTACATCATTAAATAAATATTTTTCATATACAATATTATTAAAATTAAAACACACACACACACACACACATATATATACATGCAGTTAAATTACAAGACTATTTTAAAAAGAAGAATATATTATTGTCCATTGAATCAAGTTCTAATAAATATCAAGTAACGAGATTCATAAATAACATATAATTAAAATGGATCAAATGTAATTAATTTTGCAAGTGGTTTTAGATCATTTCAGACCGTATGAAAAGAGGTTTTAAATGGTATAAGAAAATAAATATTTGTTTTTATTTTTTACAACCATGATGCATACTTATAATATTTTTAATTTCTGATGGTTCACTGAAAGCCCCATTAAAACTTTTATTAATTTCTTAATCATGTTCC
>Ga0307517_10012103_pt1 | contig 11889 bp, 4 predicted proteins | sample 23_EM_MG_FD_194515 | JGI IMG/M metagenome (GOLD analysis project Ga0307517, IMG submission 194515) | Populus trichocarpa ectomycorrhiza microbial communities from riparian zone in the Pacific Northwest, United States - 23_EM | ecosystem: Host-associated > Plants > Roots > Unclassified | place... | reverse complement strand
TCATCCCAAGTGTCAACTTTTCATTGGCCAAGAAATATATGAAGGCTCATTTATTTTTCATGTCATTTATTTCAATTTTATTTTATCCTTTCTTTTAAAGAATAAAATAACACATGGCGAAATTTGATTGGTAGAAAATTTGTGTTTCTACACTTATACACGAACCATATGTCCTCGATTGATTTATTTAAAGAAGACTAAATAATATGTATTTGATAATGTTGTTGGTAGCATGATTAGATTGAAAAACCATCATATTTCTATTGTATTGACATCGATAACACATGAACATAATAATCTTGATAGGGGCGAAATTGACCAAACCATAAAAGGCGCGAAATTTCAGGGATATAAATTGACAAAATCAAGAGCCAAATTAAAGACAGTTGAAATTTTAATGGTAAATTGAGGGTCAATTTACATAAACTAGAAACCAAGGATCTAATTGGAAAAGACATTGAACTTTGGGGTTGACTATTGAGATTGATAGGGGTGGAATTGCATGAAATTAAAAGTTGGGAGGCAATTAGAGGTGCAATTAAAAGCAATTGGAAGAACATGGACTAAATTGAAGTTTGCCAAATCCAAAATTAAAAAACCCTAATTTTTTAGGTTTAACCTAGACGACGCATCGTTCAGCCACTGTTTATCTTTTTTTTTTGGCAGTTATGGCTGATCGAGTAGGCATCTTCAGACGAATGAATGCGGCGACATCCAACCACCTCAGGGGCTGTAACCATTTGACAAAAAAACAACTCTTCTACAAAGATCAGCTACTCTCATCAAATGTTTACATCCCATTTTCTTCAATGATCTTAACAAAATCTTGTCCCTGATCAGCCATAACTGCATTGATAGATTTTAGGCTGATCTAGTTGGCACCTTCAAGTGAATGGATGTGAAGCTACAGACCTCTAGATCGAGCAAGGTTGGATCCAAAAGAAAGGTGTGCACCCCCTCTACCAACTTCAAGTGGGCTTCAACAACGATGACATTAGAGTTGCTCTGACAAAGTTTTGAAAGTGGGTAACTCAGTTATTGATGGTTGTGATACCTAGTTTTCAAAACTACTATTTTTTTTCATGTGTTCACACTTTAAGCCTTTTTAGTAACTTCTTATCAAAGGTTGATCACGTTCCTCTCAAGATCAAAAGGCTAGAAACAAGCTCCTTAGTCTAAAAGTTTAGCAAAATCACCAAAATCTCCAAAACCAAGTATGTTGCAAAACCATCATTGTAAAACCAACATAGATACAAAGCTCACAATTGTAAAAAATACCCAAAACTCTCCCATCTTGATCAGAGGGCCAAGCATTGATGAATGATGATCAATCTTTGATTGAATCCATTAAAATCCTAGCTTGAAACCCCATAAATACACCCTGAAAAATTAGCTAGAGGGAGGGGAAAAAGAGAGGAAGAAAAGGGAGGAAAATATTAATAAAGGAACTCCACTACTAGAAATTCGCCTAAAACCAACAGAATTACTTATAGAATAATTCTGTCAGTAAATTGCAGTGATCATTACCAACGAACACTATTCCATTTTCAATTCAGTCGGTATATACCGACTGAATTACAGACGGACTATATAGAATTAAAAAAAAGCAGTTCGATGACGTGAAAGTTTTTGCGGATGATTTTATCGACGAAATGACCGAGGGATTCAAACCGGGATCTCCGTATAGTGATATGATCAATTCACCATTAGAATGACCGACGAAATCACCAACAGAAGGAGTCCATCGGTAACAGTTAATATATCACCATTCTACCGACCTTCTTCTCCCTTATTTCTCCTTCTTCTTCCCCATCCCAACTTTCCCCTCCCAAACTGCGAATAACCCCCCTAAAAATATCCCTCTTTTTTCAACACAAGTCATCTTTCTTTAACTTTTATGGTCATAACATCCGTGTTCTGATTTATTGTGGATTTTATTATTTTTTGTAAGTAAATCTATCTTTTTTAATTTAAAAATTTAAATGTCAATTGTATTGTTTTTTATTTTTTTTTTAGTATATGTATTTTGTTAGTGTATGTACATGTTTTATTGTTATTTCTCAAACAAACTTGTAGTATGAATGTATAATTTTGTACTTGTTATGGTTTGTTTTAGATTTTGTAAAATTGTATTTGTTTGTAAATTGTTGAAACTTTGTCGAATTACCGAATTAGATGTGTTGTGATGAAATAATTAATACCTTGTTTAACGAGTTCGTTTTAATTTTTATCAATGCTATTGCGGAGTTGTAATTTCCGTAAATTTATATGTATAAATTTGCATGGACGTTGATAATTGATAATGAATTTTTATGAGAAGTTTTAATTAGTTTGTTGGATAATCTTGAGGTAAACCAATTTTTTTGCAAATTTATTTACATAACATAGTCAATTAATACATGTTGTCATCATAATTTTATAGAGGTTCGATAGAAGTTATGGATGTATCGAGATTTACCCCAAGGATTGCGGAGGATGGATTATCGTAATGGGGTTCAGTGTTCTATTAATTTCACAACTTCTATTACCAGAAATTTTACTAGAGGCGGTATTAGGTGTCCATATAGGAAATGTAAAAATAAAAAGTATCTGCATCCAGATGTTGTAATGATGCATCTTCTACACAAAGGGTTCTTTGAGGATTACCTGTGTTGGTATGCACACAGAGAACTATTTGTTCGTAATGAGAGCATGGTAGAAAGGGTGGTTGAGTCAACTTCTAGTGCTAGCAACTTGCATGGAGTTACAAATGACAACAGTAACCCTTACATGAATATGGTTTTGGATGCAATGAGAATGAATCAAGGTAATGTCAGTCAATGTCCAATCGTAGAAAAAGAATCTAATGCAGATGCAACAAGGTTTTTTGACATGTTGAAAGATTCTGACGAACCATTATGGGATGGCTTCACGAACCACAATAAATTATCGGCCGTAGTTCACCATCAAGTCAGATCACTATGGTCTGGTCGAAATCAACTCAAAAGCTAGACCACGTACCGTAAATGATATCTTTGTTTCCGCAAAGCAATGACTACAAGTTTATTACACATACACCCCTTCCTTTAGAAAGGACCGATCAAGAGTTGATTGGTTATCCATTTTAAAAACAAAACCCAGGGGTCATGTCGAGGTTGTTCAGGATGAGAACAAAGACACAAGTGTGCGAGATGAAGTCTTTCAAGTTAGTGAGTTGGTTGAACCATATGGAGTTGCTCCTTTGATTGACTTAAAAGAAAATTCAAATTTTTGTGTATTCGATGATAGTCTTTTGATGTTGATGCAGAGGAGTTGAATGTTGTTCTGAGCATTAGCGGACAAGCAAATGTCGATGAAGATGATGATGATGATATCCAATTGAAGATTGTGATGGAGCTGATGACGATTCGAATGACGACGAAGAAGAAGAAAATTCCGACTAACTATCAAAACACAAAAGTGTAAAGCATTTTTTTATTTTGTAACACGAAATATTTATTTTATAATTGTTCACTATTGTTATTGTTCTGTGCGGTCAGTTTGTAATTTAAGTGTTTACAGGAGGAAAAATAGGCAATACAGACACAATTTGTCATGAATAGTGCAAGATAACCGACGGATTTCCAGACGGACATATTCCATCAGTATTTTACAGAGAGTTGAAAAATATTTGCTGGAAATGCCACAATCATCGACGTCTCTACAGACAAAAACAATCTGTCAGCATTTTACCGAGAGTTGCAAAATATTTACTACAAATGCCATAATCATCGACATTTATACCGACGGATACAGTCCGTCAACATTTGTTGGTGCAGTTCACAATTACCGATGGACTGTGTGAATTCCAAAGGGCATGTATTAATGCATCTCTGACCGCGTGCACTTGCCGACGGACTGTGAAAATTCTGGAGGGTCATTTAAAATTTTTAGTGCGAAATTCAAAATTTACCAACAGACTTTTGAAAATTCACCGACAGAATAATTAAAAATAATATTATTTAAATAGTCTGTCGGTGATTTAAATAGCGACCGCCCCTTTAGTTCATTTTTCCTCTACTTCGTTTCACAGTTCTCTCGTTTTCATTTTTTTTTCTCTCATTTGCTTTAAAACTTTTGTTTTTTGCTTGTAATCTCTAGTTCTATCTTCAGTAAATTAAAAAGTATGTATTTTCATTTAATATGCTTAATGATTTAATTTTTTCTTTGTTTTAGCTATTGTTATTTTTGTTGTGTTTTTTGTTTTGGTGTATTTTTATAATGTAGATAAAGTCTTGAAATAAACACATTATTAAGGTAAGCATTTTTCATTCCTAAAGTTTATAGTTTTTTTTTTAATTTGTTCAATATATTTTATTGTTTGTATTGCCATAGTAATTGAATACTTTGTTGAATTTTAATTGTTATTGTTGAATTTACCTTGTAATTAGTAATTGAATATATAGGATTAAATTTAATTATTTTATCTCAATTTTACTCTGTTATTGCATGATATGTGTTTAATTATTTCCATTAATTTTAATTGTTATTTGTATAGATGTTAGGTTATATATAAGATTTTTGAATGTGGTCAATTGGTTTGCGGCTATTATCAATATTTGCAGGTTTGAAAACTTTGGGTAGTTTGCAGTATAGGGGAGGTGCTGTCGATTTTTTTTTTTAATAATTGAATTTAATTATGTAATTATTCGTATAAAATTATGTAAATGCGTAGAACGAAATCAACAACTCGTTGCTCGTATATGGTCGCAGCTAGTTCTTCTAGCAGTGAGGATGACATGTCCTTATGTGCCGATCAAGAATAGGCACCGGCGCAGACTCGCGATGCTGCCTTTTCCAATATGGTTTCACAGCGTAGAGGCGATGTGCCTTCATAGCGGAATCAATTCACCTGCAAGTACGAGACACATTGGAAGGACGACCTTTCAATGTAAGTTTGTTTTGGTTTTATTTTTTTTAATAATTATAACATAATTTATGAACAACTAATCAATATTTCATTAATTTAATTTATTTTCAGGTTCACAAACATTGAGGCCACCCGAGTAATATCATCGGCGTTTAAATCATTGATGAAGATTCTATTATTTCAATGAAGTCAGGTTTCTAGACATTCTGAATGGTGACCTTATATCGATGCATCATTTTGAAGATTTCAGGTTGGTGTTAATTTCTAATTTCCAGCTTATTTTAATAAATTATTATTATAATTGTAAATAAATTATTATTATTATTATTTAAATAAATTATTTATACACAGCACAAATTCGAGTGGGACAACGCGCATGACAATATTGCGAGGAGGGTGTGGGAAAATTACGCGGCGACTAGGTAACATTGAAAACAATACGATATTATTTTTAATTAAAAAAATTTATGTTTAAAATATAATTTGTCACTATGGAAGTAGGTTGCGCGATTTTTTGTATGAATCCCAAAAAAAACTAAAAAATACGCGAGAGATAATGGTCTACAAGGCTTGAATGATGTGGCAGTTTGGAGGGATTTCAAACCGCCATACATCCCGGGGGATATATGACCGTAATATATTCAGCACGTGACGTCTGAGCGGTTCACACGACGCTCACAGTCCAGTGCCGACACCGGAACTAGCAAATTCATGGTTCGATGACCACGCACACCAGCGGCTTTGTTCCTTTTGCTGCATATGCGAAACGAATGGTAATATTAATTTAAATGAAATATATCATTAATTAATATGTTGTTACTTAATTAATTCTTTTTCTTACAGGCTACGTCTCTTGGACCTGAGCCGAGCCTAATGGAGCTGTTTCTAGAGATGCACGTGCGGAGTGAAGATCGCCAAAAAGGGGTGCAACAATTCATTGACAACCGCGCTCAATACTTCGTGGTATGTTCGCTCAACCATTTTATTTCGTAAGTTATTATTTTCTTGAATTGAATATGATGATTTCTTTTTTGATTTTCAGGAGACCTATAATAGCCGGTTGGGGGAGAGATATGAGGATGATCCTTCAACCCATCCGAATTTTGATCCGGATTTATGGATGGAGGTAGGATCGTTTGGTGAACCTGATAAAAATTGGGTGTACGGGTTGTCCAACACTACAGCCGAGAACTTGCGGGCGGCCAATAGTGTCTCAACCGTTGGGAGCTCCCAATGAGTATCGAGCACCCAATCTAATTAATTTGTGGCCTTGCAACAACAATACGATCAACTCTCGGCGGATTGTGAACAACTTTGCCAAATGGTCATGGACATTAGATCACAAATGGGTGATACATGTGCGCTTTTTTTTGGCCGTATGGTCCCGAGAACAACCATCCTCCTCCTCCTCCGCCATTGTTCTAGTTTAATATTTTTTTTGGAAACACATTAAATTTGTAATTAATATTTGGATGAATACTATTTAACTTTATTTTTATATTTTTGATGTTTAATATAATTTTCTTTGCATTATTGTTTTTTTTTAGTTTTAATTTATATAATTTTATATTATTTATTCTAAATATGTTTTTTAAAACACCATCGACGGATTTCTAGACAGAATTTTTTCCGTCGGTATTTTACAGAGAGTTGAAAAATACTTACTGGAAATGCCACAAACACCGACGTCTTTGTAGATGGAAATAGTCTGTCGATTTTTTATCGAGAGTTGAAAAATATTTATTGGAAATGCCACAAACACCGACGTCTCTACAAACGGAAACAGTCTGTCGATATTTTACCGAGTGTATAAAAATATTTACTTCATATGCCACCATCACCGATAAAATATTTCTGCTAGTATATTTCCAGCGGGAATTTATTTTTTGGCGCTCATTTTCTGTCTGTAAAACCATCGGTATTTTTTTTTTACCGATAGAATTAACGATAGAATGTGGAATTACCGACGAACGCTATGCCAACATATGTTTTCTGTCGGTGAATTGGTCGGTAAAAAATTACCGATGAAGTGGCAATCTTACACCAACGGATTAGGTCCGTCAGTAAAACTGTTAAATGTTGTAGTGCTCTAACTGTGAAGGTTTAAGAGCCTAGCACAATGATTTCCTTAAATTTGAGAGAGAGTAGCAAGCTTGAAAAAGAAAGAACCAAAAGGTAGCAACCATTTTTTGAACTTGGAAGGTATACAACATTCATTTAGCCTAGTAGATGATGTCAATGAGGCACATCTCTATCTTGTTCTTGCATGTTCTATGGTGTTTTTGAAAATTTTTGGCATTATATTGCTTTTAGCTTTAATTTTGATTAATGCACAAAATATCAATTTTTTCCTTGTTTAATCCTGCTTGGAGTTGTTTGTTAATGTTGCTGGATGTATATAATATGCTTGGATGTTTAGATTAAATAAAATAAAGTGATTTTAAAATCTGTTAGATATGACAAGGTTATTGATGCTTTTTCTGGTTTGTTATTGTATGTTCTTATTTCCTGAGCATGGTTTGGGTTTCAAGTGTTTAAACAGTAAGTTTTGAATTGAATTTGATGTTTTTGTTGGCTATAATTGGGGGCTGCAGTTATGGAAGGTGGTATACAATGCATGATTTTGATGATTTTATCATAATCTATTTTTGAGTTATTCCCCAAATTTATCTGATTTCTTTCCAAAATAAAAATATATGTTAAAAAATATAATAAAAATAATAGCAAGAAGGCTGGTGTTTTAGCAAAAGCAAGAAAAATTAAGCTATAATTTTAGACAAAATCAGGAGTTTAATTGTACCTTATTTTACCCGAAAATGAAGAGATAATGCATATTCAAGGTCAAATTAAATAATTATTGGACAAATCTACTTAAAAATTAAGCCTAATGACGTAATTACATTTTTAATAGGCCAATTTGATTTAATCATGGGTCTAATTAAAGTTTAATTATGTTTAAGAATTAATTTGGGTCCAATTGAAGGATTTAATTAGGTGTAAGGACTTAATTATACTTTAAATGGGTCAAATTAATTTTATTAGGGACTTAATTGGTGAAAATTAAGTTTGGGAGCTCAATTTGGGCTTAATTAAGAAGATTGGAATTTTAGGAGACCAAATTTAATTTTTACCAAGTCAATTGAATGAAATCAGGGGTAAACTTATAAAAAAAATAAAATTTTGGGATCAATTAAGGGCTATACTGAAGAAATTCATAGCCAAGGACCATTTTGGATAAGGCACCGAACTATGAAGACTCAATTGGCTGTAATCAGGGTGAAATTGAAGAACTTTGAAAGTTTGATGGTCAATTAGGGGTAAAATTGCATAAATTTGAGACCAAGGACCAAAATACAAAAGGCGTTGAAATATGAGGCTTAAATTGAAGTTATGCAGGGCTACAATTGCACAAAATTGAAAGTTTGAAATCAATCAGGGGTTTAATGAAGAATAAATCACAAATCAAAGGACAAAAATGAAATTGGCCAAAACAACGTTGTTTTTGTGTTAACTATTCGTTTTCTTCTCTAGAGAAGCTGCTCGAGTGACCTACTTTCTAGGGCATTTGACGTTTCGTTTCTTCACCAAATTGGACAAAACTTACACTGAAATGATCACCTAACGTATCACTACACCCCAGTGTGGTCAGTTTTGACCAATTGACGCTATAGAGGTGGTGGAACTGCCCTAAAGTGGCGAACCCAACTAACCCCTCCTCTGCAACAAATCTGACAGCCTATAATGCTTACTTTGAACCAATAGTTGGGATTCTTCCGAGTCGATCCAAGGGCTAGGATTTGGAACAAGTGGAGACCAAACGCCCCTCTTCCACCTCCTATAAATAGATGAGGATTTCATGTCTTGAAAGGAGGAGAAAATCAGGTGCAAATATTAGAAAAAAAAAGTATTTCCCCCTTGATTTTCTGCCATTTTTTCTTTCCTTATCTCTCTGCCGTTCCAACCACCCAACCGCCATTATCACCGACTGGCCAATCATCAGCTTCACCCCAAGTCACCAGCCGAACCACCAACCGACCAACTCATGTTAGGAAGAGCCCATTGCCAGTATCTCTCTCTCCTCTGCCAACTTCTTCTTCTTCTCTCTCTCTCTCTCTCTCTCTCAGCCAAAGGTTCCTCCCTCTTCCTCCCATTGCCAGCGCCAGTCGCCGTTCTAGCCGCCATCACCTCTGGTTTTTCCACCACCAACTCCTTCACAAGTCACTAGCACAACCATTAGTTGACTACCCTTCTTCAGGAGGAGCCACTACGAGCTTCTCTCTCCGTTGCAAACTCTTCTTCTTCCTTCACCAGTAGCGATACCAGCCACCATTCCCTCCATCGAAGCCTCCTGAGCCACTAATTGAACCTCCTCATCACAACTAGGCTTCCCCCATGCCAGGTAATCCCTCTCACCTCTCTCTTCTCCTTTGTCCTCGTTCAATAATCATGATTTCTGAGTTTGGACTAATTTTGATCCATTTCTTCGCACTAGAAACTTCATTGGACTTCATTAATCAATAATCTAGGGTTAGTTATCATCAATAATCATGATTTTTGAGTTTTAATCCTAGGGTTTTGTTTTTGTACCGAAACCTATTTTGATCAAATTGTGATTATTGGTTGATATCATTGATGTTTGATGCTTAATTATTGTTTTGTGATTGATTTCCAACATGCCTATATCTTTGGTTTGTTCATATCTAGTCTGAATCTTGATCCACATTGTTGGATTATTGGTTGATATCATTGATGTTTGATGCTTAATTATTGTTTTGTGATTGATTTCCAACATGCCTATATCTTTGGTTTGTTCATATCTAGTCTGAATCTTGATCCACATTGTTGGATTCTCGTTGAATGTTCTTCGTTTTTCTAGTCTTTAATCCATTTTGACCAAAATATTTTGGGTTTTTGTGTTGTTGCAAGTTTGATTTGTTTTTGGTTCTAGTTTAGGTTTTGGTTTTTTTTTCGGGTCAAACTAGTGGTCATTGGTCTAGTTTATGGTCAAACTAAAGGTTTCGGGTTAACCCGATTGGGTCAAAGTCTGGTGAAATGGTTAAGGTCTTGTTTGACTTGCAATGTTTTTACTAAAGGTTTTTTTTGGTTTAAGGATATGTTTGGCAAACACCCCTTAGGCCTATTTTGACAATTTTATTTTAAGAAAAAATGATTTTTTTTCCAAACAAAGCCTAAATAAAAATAAAAAATAATTTTTTTTCCTTTTTTCCTTGCAAATGGCAAAAAATCCTAAAAATTATTTGAGCATTTTTTTTTAAAATCTAAAATACTTTGGCATGTTTTAAAAACGGTGTTTTATGGATATTACAACAAGTTTGTAAAATTCCAAAGGATTTTGTCCTATATTTCAAAAATATTAAACATTTATTTTTGGCAAGAAAATATTATTCACTTTTAATATAAGGATAAAAACCTAAAAAGGGTTAATATTCAAAATATTATTAGGAATAATGACTTATTACTCATTTTAATACAAGGGTGAAAAACCTGTATGAGGTTAATATCCAAAATGTTATTGGAAATAATACAACTCATTCATTTATTATACAATGATAAAAAAAAATCACAAGGAATTTTATCCAAAATATTATTTGGAATGATGTAATAGTAAAAAATTCCAAGTGTATCTTGAAAGAAACCTCAATGATAATTGAGGATATTTCAACATTCCATACCAAATTCTTGACCTAGAATACTAGGGTTTGTTCATCATAGCAAACCCGTCATAGTATGCTGATAGAAATAGAAACATCATAGACCATAGCAAACAAAGATAAAAAAACAATTCATCTTACCTCAAGTAAGGCGTACTAGGAGTGCCAATACATGTTCTTTATGCAATCAGTCCCTTGTCTAGAATCTCTAAAAGACCAGTTAGGGTTTTTAGTAACCATAATATTAGGTGGCGACTCCCAACCAACTAAGTACTCCCGAAAAGGGTCATCGTGAAGTCGAGCCCCCTAAAAAAGGGTACGATAATAGTGAAAAAAAGAAAAAGTTAACTGGGAGTTGACACAGTTGATTCACAGGTCAACTTGTGACCCAGTAAAAACTCAGTCAAAACAATCAACTTTTATTTTTTTTAAATGATGTTGTTTTGACCTATTTATTTTTTATTTTTTGATTGATTTGGGTTAAATTAAGCCAACTACTCCAATCCTTGATCTAGGTCAACTAGCTCGACCTGTAACCTAAACCTTATGTTGCGTTGGGTTTAGTAAGAGACAACTCTTATACTACCGGTTGTCATGGTTGTGTTAAATAAATTATATATGATGATTGTCCCCGTATAGAGGAGGAGACAACTCCTATGTACCAATGCTAGCAACCATTTTGATTCATCTTTAGCCCATCAGAAACAGGAAAAGGGAAAAGAGAAAAGAGAAAAATGAAAGAACAGAGAAGCAAAAGGAGAGGAGACAAAAGACACTCATGAAACATTATAGGATAATATAATTTTAATGTTTAATACTTCTTTATAACCCACAATCACTTACATATGATTTTCCCGGTTCATATTCTTTCTAAAGAGCAAGATTCCTATGCTTTGATGTTTATATCTTCCTCCTTCACTCTATAATCTTACTCACTGTATTCTTTAACAGCTAAAATATCTTCAAATAATCTTCCTCCTTCACTTAGGAATTAGGCCCAATTGAATTTCAAAATCACATTAGAAAATGGTTGAAGTTAAGATTATTTATGTTTCAATCATCTCTCTTATAGTCAGGCAAACATCTACAAGGTCAGGTAACCCATTGTCTTGGAGTTAGCATGACCCATGAGCTGAAAAGTGGTTCAACTTTGGAGAGTGGCTCATGACAAAAGTCATCTACAGCTAACAAACCAACCCCAAGTTTGTTTAATTAAACTCTTAACTTCTACTAGACCATTAGCCTAGATTGATGTTAGTAGCATATATTGTTGTTGGGTTCGGTCCATCATAAAACTTGACTTGAGAAAAAAAAAAGGGGACATATTTA
>Ga0307517_10012102_pt1 | contig 11889 bp, 7 predicted proteins | sample 23_EM_MG_FD_194515 | JGI IMG/M metagenome (GOLD analysis project Ga0307517, IMG submission 194515) | Populus trichocarpa ectomycorrhiza microbial communities from riparian zone in the Pacific Northwest, United States - 23_EM | ecosystem: Host-associated > Plants > Roots > Unclassified | place... | reverse complement strand
ATGTTACTATTGAAACAAAACAAGGAATCGAACTCATCTGCTATATTCCGCATCAAAAGTCTCAACAAGATCACTCACCTGCCACCCAAAACTAAAATAATGTACAACAATTGATCAAGCAGAGAAAAAATGCCATGACAAAAATTCTATCATATACTACTTATTTGAATGACCATATTCCAGTTTCAATACATGAATCATACATCTTCAAAAGAAAAGAAAATAATGCCTAACTGCAATCAGCTTGTTACGATACCTGCCAGGACCTCACTCTTGCCTAACTGCAATCAGCTTGTATACCAGACGGATTGCATCAAGCCATCCATCCAGGGATTCCCACGAGTCAGCAAGCTGATCCATGGGCTGAATTTAAACATGGTTTCTTGATGTGAAACAAAATAACTTCTATCCCCAGTTTTTGGATAAAAGCCCTCAAAAGGTAAAGATAACAGCTTACTGAAGCACAGTAAAGGTAGAATTAAAAAAAAAAAATCTTCCCTCTCCCTAATAATCTTGAATACAAGCATAAGAGGGAAAGAGTTTTGATAACAGCACCGACTCATAGTTCAGTCACCTAAACTCTATCCTGCCCTGTTTTGAACTCTGAAGCAAAGACAAAATCATTTGAGTGGAAATCAGGTAGAAAAGAGATTGCTTGCGATATGGAAATATACATCCTGATAAAATCTGTACAAAAAAAAAAAGATAATCCAAAACAAATGTGGAGGTATTGATTGAATCCAAAATAATAGAACATGAAGGTTGGATAGGAAGTTCAGTTTTTTATGTGCCCATATTAACCAGAAACAGCAGCGTAGGGGTCAAGGCACAAAGTTTTGGGCAACATGCAAAATGAACCCAAAGCACAAGAACTAGTAGAAAATCCAAGGTTTGGGAAATCGTCAACCAATCAAAGACAATAATGGAGTTCATCAGAAAATGTCCCTCCCCAACATCAAAAGTCTAAGAAAAGATACAAGAACCTAAGCGAGAACTAACTACTGAGAAAGCGGTTATCTACCACAGATTAGACATTTTAGGATGAAATAACAACCATAAACTCAGAAAATTCATTACTAACCATGGAACGCACAAGGCTCAATGCGCTGCTGTATACCAGTAAAGAATCGAGTAAAATTAGCTTTAAATTATAATCCTTTTGCTAATTGAACAGAAACATGCCTCTCATAATTGCAGAATTTAAATAAGCACTTCCAATTCAGGCACAGGAAACCGATGGAGAAAATATATATATGTGTGCAATACTTGCCGAGTAATTAGGTTTTAATGCATGAGCAGCCGCTATATGTAGATAGCAGACTGGCCATACAGCTCGTTAGGGGAAACAATCCTTAGCATTGGCTGCTTCCCTGGTTCTTAATGTGTCCACGGCTTAGACGGCTAAGCCCATACTGCCAAAAAAGCATTATGAATTTGGGACTCAATCCATTTAATTTCTGGGAGGATACGCAAAGACAGTCGATTATATTGTTTTGACCAACAAATTAAATAAAGCAAGACAATAGATATAATCACAGTAGAAACATTGTATTACAGATGAGGATGGAAATGATCAAACTAACCAAGACAGTTCCAAGGTTGTATATCGCTCGATGGAAATCAAATTGCAACTGAATTGCTTCACGGAACTGCATTAGAAACTGTTACAATCCTATGTGAATGCTGGAATGAACTCAGGATTGGAACGCAGCAGGTAGCAGCAGAGCTTATAGCAGAAGAATGCAGCAGCAGTAGATTCAATTAGCATATAAACCACGTGGCTTTGTAAATAACTGAATACACAGAATTAGTTAGAGTTAGTTGATGAATAAGAAACATGGTAGTGATGAGAAAATGTCAGCTAGCATTTTTGTATTAGCTTAGAAATCTGATATAAATGTAATGGCCAGTTGACGTAGGAAGCAAGAAATTAATGAAGAACACATTTTCTGCATCTTTTCTTCTTCTTTCTTCTCTGTATTCTTTCCTTTCTTATCTTTCCAATCCTCCGATCATAAAAGAAACATGCAAAGGGGGATCGTATGAACAGAAGATACAAGTAGACCTATTCTTAGGACATAACACAAATCAAAATTCCCTTCCTGCTTGTCCTATACATTCATCCAGACACTCTAATACCTCCAAATGACTTTTTGTACCTTACTAATTGCAGTTCTCACAATTGTTTGCAGGAACAATTGCACTGAGTTCCTAAAATTGTAAAATTCAATATAGCATCAAACAAACTACCTAGACAATCACACATACCAGAACATCATAAGGTATTAATATTTAAAAGAAAAAAAAGGCTCTGCAAAAGTTCTCTTGGAAAAAAAAAACGTATAAACAGTGCTGAATTAGGAGAACCTATAGTTGACAAAATACCTGCAGAGCAAGTCCCCAATTATTAAGTGCCTGAAATGGATTTGATAAATGGTAAGGTCAATATAAACAAAAGGGAAAATTATGGATTCTAGCTTCAGATGAAACCAAAAAAAAAACTTTATAAATTTAATAAAAAAAATTATACCTAGGGACTGTTCCAATTAAGTTGGACAGCATTTTCGTAGTTTTTCGTTGCCTACAAAAACAAATTACTGTAGATTCACTTATTAATAGAATTTTCTTGGAGGAAAATATAATTATAACCTGGGTTGCCTAATAACCTTGATGAGCGTGTATGATATGTAACAAAATACGGAGCCCCATTTTTTATGGTCATCATGATCCTTTGATTTTTACTGGATGGATTTATGATATGGATTACCTCTTTAATTTGTACGACTTTTTTTAAAATAGAAAGTTATATTTGTTAAGATGAGCCTTGGTATAGTCCGACTTCACTAAAAGAGTGTTAAGTAATATCTGGATGGTAGGGGTAAACCTCTTATCATCAATTAGATTGAGATGAAATAAAAATTATAGAAAAAATATCTACCCTGATCTTATAAAAGTATTCTTCTAGATCAATATATTAACCTTGGACAATTAAGCAAGACTATTAGTGAGTTACTCAGTTTGATGAGTATAAGATGATTTCTAGGGTTAAGTGTGCTAAATATCAAGGTTTCGATCATATTATAGCCAACTATACCACTATACCCCGGTCATCAAAAAATAAAAGGATATAGGTGAAGAGAAATGTTATGGTGATTAAGTGAATGAATTCAATCCTGATAAATTTCATAACTTAGATAAAGATGATATAAAAAAAAAAAGAGGACTTAACACAGTAAGTCCTAATAAGTTTGTAAATGAGGTTCAAAAGAAGCATGTAATAGTTGTTTTGGTTGTAGATGAAGTTTTAGAAAACTCTAAAATGAAATAAGCTTAAAGAGATAAGTGTGGTGGTAGAAGAGTTTCAAAATAGTCATTCTAAACTCCTTGGTTTTGTACTATTTATATGTGACAAGGAAGAAGAGGATGATCATGATTTACTAGATTGTATTTGATCCATATTTCATAATGTACATGTTCACAAACCTAAGATGCATGTAAGTCTTCTTTTATCTCTTCTCGTGCAATGATGTCTAACTCAACTTAGTTTTTACACTTAAAGTTCATGATTTGCATGTTAAGATCATAAAATAAATTCAAGCAAATAATAAATAATACAAACTTCAAGCTGATTTATGAAAGTTTCATAATACTTATTTCATGATACTAATTAAACATGAACGGTGTCCTTCTATTTGGTATTACATCTACTTTTAACATAAAAGACCTGATTATATATAAAAGGCAACCAATCCTTGATGATGCTTTTGAAATCCTTACCCCATTACCCTTACCATCGATATAAAAAGAACATGTTGATATTATTTTGGATGTACAAGGTTTTTTTTATCAATGATGTTGAAGTTCAATGAATCATGGTTTGTGGCAAGGTGACTTGCTTCAAATTATACTTGGATCACTAGAGAGACATCACAATAGTTTAATTATGATCTTTTAAAGTATTATTGGAGCTTCATAGAGTTATACTAGATGAAGTCGAATTTCTCCAACCCCAAGAGAGTTGGTAAGGACACTAAACCAAGGACACAGTTCACAAAAATATATAATTGAAAACCAACCTTTATTTTTTGGTTAAAAGATTGTGCACATAAGCTTATGTTATTATATTTTATTTAGGTTTCTTATTGGGGTTAATTTATGTTATTTTGTTGAATATTTTATTTAGTGATCTATAAGCCCAATTGTTAATAGTAGTTAAGGTTTTGCTATTTATATGTAATTTTCTACATTCTATATAATTTTTTGGATGAATTAAAAGATTTTGGGCATTTCGCATATTAACACAATTTTTTTTAAAAAAATAGCCAAATAATACATGTAGAAAAAATTTTGGTAAAATAGCACAGTTTAATACATGTCACGGTTAGGAATAACGACTCTGTAAGAAGTTGAGGTTGGGAATATCAACTTCTAGAGAAATTGTTAAAATGAACCGGCATAAATTTCAAAGAAGAGAGGAGAGAGAGAAAAGAAAGAAAGAGATACTAGAGGATACCAAAAGCTCAATTACAACATTACCAGTGCCATAAGAAAGAACTCGATAAGAGAAATCCAACGACACTAAGAAAGGTCACGAACGGTGACCGGAGTCAGCCACACTCTCCTCCTAAAAGCAAGTGAGTTGCTTGTAGTGCATGGCTCGCTACAATCATTGTTGGCGACTTTCTATAATGTTTTTAAATTCATCTCGTTGTAATATTTCTAATATTCTGGTGATGTTGTAATTGAAGTTTAGATGTGCTTTTAAGGTTTTCTCTCCTCATTATAATTGTTCACTTATCTTTTAATAAAAAGTGTAGTCAACTTTAATAATTATTAGTGACCTTTTTTAATATCATCAAAATCTTTTCAATGATATCAATAATTTTATAATCAAAGTTTTAATATATCTCTAAAATTTCTTTGTTTCATTCTCTCTCCCTTTTTTTTTTTTTAGATCTATGTTGGTCCATTTTAACAATTTTTTTAGAAATCAATATTTTCAAACTTGACTTTTAACAAAATCCTATCCTTCATGTAACAAACTATACTATTTCATCAAAAAAATTAAAATTATTATATTTTGCCAGGTTTTAAAAAAGACACTGCTAATTTTTTCCTGCTTTTCTTTCCTCTCTTCTCATGCTGCTTTTCTTCTTCTCCCCAACCTATGCTTTTTATACCTTCATTCTTTCCCTTCTTTTCAAAATCTCCCTTGTCGAAAGACCAAAAAATATAAAAAAAACCAAGATGAAAAGGAAGATCAGAAATGCTAATTTTGCAATAACGCCACCATCACTCGAGGTGGGCTGAGTGCGGGCACAGCATTCGTAATTCCATAATTTACCCCATTACACAAATTGCCTTAAGTTGCATTTGTAAAGTGATCTGAAGATCCCTTAGTCTTGAAGGGATCTAAACATCGCAACAAGGACAAGAGAAAAAAAAAATGGAAATCTATGGAGAACAAGGGAGAGAAAGAGGCTTAGGAAAGATTCTTTCTTAAATCTTGTCGTGCAGGTTGACCACCAAGTCATGAGCATCATCGAGAAGCTTCCATACATCCAACTGCCCAGCCATGCTATTGCACTCTCTCATGATCTCATCCATACTGCTGTACTTCTCAATGATCAGTTTCCTCCTCTGCAGCACACAAGCTGCTATTGCATAAAGCAGCAGATCATCACTAGGAGGGGCCCTTAGCCTCATCCTCCCCCAGGCAGACCTGGCAATCCCTGCCCGTATTGCTGCTTGGTCTGCCCACATCACCTCCCAGAGGCAGAGTGTTTGATCAAGGTTCAACTCCCTTCTGAAAAGGACTACCACCATTCTGTACACAAAGAAGCAGTCTTCCGCTTGAAGCTTCTCCAGGTGCTTGTAGAGATGGCTATCCTTGCACTTGATTATCTTGGAAACAATACCCAATTGCCTCCGGATTCCCACTTCATCAAGCCGGAAATTATGCCGAGCTTTCTTCATGAAGCCCACAAAACACCAGAAGGCTAAAAAATCCTCCTCCATCACTGCAATAATGGGTGAGAGTAAATCGCTCATTCCTTGACAGTAACCAATCTCAGGATCATAAAGTGCATATGCCTCAAGGATAGTAACAAGGCGAGCAGCATGAAAGATCCTGTTTGGCTCCAAGTGATCATAGTCCTGCAACCCTACACTCTCAGCCAACCGCCGTGCCTTCATCTCTGGTACTGCAGCCTGAGATGGTGAGTACATTATCCATTCACCATTTGCCCGCACTGCATCAACACGAATGATTCTCTGCCATGTGGCAAAATCCTCATCTTTCTGCAATTTCAACTTGCTTTCTGTCTCAGAGGGAGAGGAATTCCCCCAAGAAGGCAGATGAAAATCATTTTCACCAGTAAATTCAGTTGCAAGAAAAGATTCTGCAATTTCAGGTTCTTCAGAGGAATCAGAATCACTTGACTCTGTGTCTCCAGCCAAGCCATCTTCATAAGTGACCACACTACCACCATCTCCTTCCAATATTGAGTCAGAGCCCTGAGGGGCTTGGTCGGGGCAATCCGAATCCTCGGCAGCTAAGTTGCCTTGCTCAGCAGAAGGTGACCTCCTGGAACTAGCAACATCTTCTAATCTAGGAGAATCCATAACTTGACTCAAGTCCCCACTAACCTCAGCACTGCTGATTTCAGCAGCTTCCTTGGCCTTAAAACTCCTGTCATTGCGTTTGAGCTTCCGCCGGCACTGTTTCCGTAGATTCTCATATTCTTTTCTGCAGTGCATTTATATATAAGAACCTTGACCACGGAAAGAACGGAAAACCCATGATTACAAGGAATTTGGAAAAGAGAGAAGGTTTCATCCATCACTAAAAACTGTATTGAGAGAGAATTATGGTACCTTTTCTGATCTCTGATGCAATCTCTTTCTTCCTTGGAACTGTTCACATCATAGCTGTTGAAAATAACTCGGCATGAATACAAAGAGCAGTGCTAATGCATCCTCACAACAAATGAACACAAACAAAAAGAAAAAAGCTTCATAGGAAGGACAATCAGAAAAATAATAGCATAAATTGCAAGCGCGTGTTCCAAATAGAAAAATTATAAATGTTGAGACCTTTTCTATGAGAATGTTTGCATTCAGCAAATTTGTTGCCAACAATTACATTGTTCCTAGCCTACCATTAATGATTTTTCCAAATATACAGATAGAGCACCTTGTGACAGCCCAAATTTAATGACAGAATGTACTGATAAAAAGCTGTTATTTTGCTTAATTATAAATAAACCATCAGAAGGAAAAATCAAGCAGATAAGAAACCCAACTCAACCAAATCTCTGGCATGTAGATGCTAAGAAAATCAAATATAAACAGACACATAAACAAGAACTTACATTCCAAGGAGAAATGGCCAAACCTCTGGTCTAAGACTTGGATCAATACCCTGCATTAGAGTTTAGGAAAAGATAGCACTCCATCAGCAGTTGGAAATATAGCATCAGGAACATAAAAAAAATCAACATGAGACCTGATGAATAACTAAACAAAACAGTAAAGAAATCAGTCACAGTAGAGACAGCAACATACCCCACTTCGTGCTTTCTTCAGAAACATAACACCACCATCACACAGTTTCCCATCAGGCATAGATAAACTTTTCCATTGCTTTGGTAAAAGCGCTTGTTTTCTTCTCCTACGCGACCAAGGTGATTTAAGTCCACCCCTGTGATGAAAAAAGAAACAAAAGGTAAGTTATTTGATAATAATCATCAACGAAAACCAGATTCCCAAACCACAAAATAGACCTCGATTTTCTTTTTTCACATATCGAATCAGAGATGGTATAAGCAATTTGCTTTCACTGCCTTCCTAAATGGGAGAACGCATTGAACAGCTAATTCTATGAGTGACAATTATTCTTTCACAAGGCACCTTAGAATTTATTCTTCTACTGAAGTTTATACACTTTAGTTGCACATCGCATCTACACCATCACAGATTCAAGAAATGTTCCGGAATTCTAATAACAACAGCAAAAGGCAAGTGAAAGGAGCGAGAAGAATCAGAATCTAGCAAGATAGAATAACATGGCGAGCAAAAGGGATCATTTTTAGACAACTAAGAGATTGGATCTACGAAAAAAAACTGAAAACTTGATATAGAGGAATTGAAGAACTCACCGATTAGTGGAAACTGGTGAGGAAGAAGATGATGAAGACGACGATGAAGAGGAAGCAACAACTAATAAAATTGATCTCAAATGAATCCACGATGAAGATGACGACGGTGAGGAGGAATTTGACGGCGAAGAAGATGAAGAGGAAGGAGTGTGGCTTCGCCTTAAGGCTTTCATCAACGGTTTCTGCTGCATCAACATCTAGATATATCTATATAGGGTTTCTTTGGGGACGGTTAATCTAAATTTAGAATTAGATACTCGGTTATTCGAAAGAATTAGGATTTTGATTGTTGATTTTGTTGTTTTACCTACGAGAATAGACGACGGTGCCGGCCAAGGCGATACCGGCCATGGCCGTGACAGCGATGGCGATACCAACATTGGATGGAGCCGTAGCGGCGCCCCAGAAACCACCGCCAGCGCCACCAACAATCCAGCCCTTCCTCCCTGACCCGGTGCTTCCAGTGCTAGCTTCGGCGAACACAACCCATTTCCAAAAGACACCGCCACCGGTGGAGAAGGAGAAGAGCATGAACAGTGAAATGACAGAGATGACACTGTGGGATAGCGGAAATATGAGTATATGCTTTTTTGGATTCGACAACACCATCACCAAAGTGAAGAAACCCCCAAGGCCTCTCTCTCTCTCTCTCTCTCTCTCTCTCTCTCTCTCTCTCGATATTTCAATTTTCAATTGCTTTTTCAGTGTTCAACTCTCTTACATGAAGGAATAAATTATTGTTTGCTAGCTTTTTTCTTTAAAGAAAATTATAGTTTAATTCCTGTTTTTCGGTTTTTGCGTGGGAGTCCTTACTTAGATATGTTTTTTTCAACATGTTATTATAATTAAAAAAAAATTAAGTAAAAAATAAAATATTTATGTATATATATAATTAAATAAATTAAGAATTATATAGGTTAATAAATAAAAAATAAATAATAAACAATAACTAAAAAATAAAACTGAAAAAATCAAAAAACAAGTATATATATTAAGATATTTAATTTCGCAAGACGAGATATTTACTCGGTTATGTTTTTTAATTTATTTATTAAAATAATTTTTTATTCAATCAAATGATAATAGAAATAGATATATATATTAAATAGATTGAGTAAAATAAATGTGAAAAAATATCATGTAAGGTCATACATGTTAGAAATATTATCTTAAAATAAAAATAATTTTTTTAATTAACAATAATAGAAATAGATACACACATTAAATTGATTGAGTGAAATAAAAGAGAAAAAAAATATTATGCAAGGTTGCACATGTTATAAATATTATCTGAAAATAAAAGTTTTTATTTTAAAAAATAAAGTTAATCTATACAAAAACAAAATTATAGATAAATTAAAAAAACATTTTTCAAAAATTAAATGCACTACAAAAAAAATAATTATCTTTTAAAATAGGCTTTCTAAACAAAATAAAAGAAAGAAGAGGCACAAATCTAAATATAAATAAAAAAATAATTTAAAAAAAATATAAAAGGTCAAGCTAGGCCACTTGACTCATTTCATTAGAGCCCAAGCAGCTAAGTCCTTTTTTTCTTTGCATTTGGGGTAGATGACATTTTTGAAAAAAAAAACATCTAAACAACGCGTTATCTGTATTACCTAGTTTCTGGCTACTATGATGGCCGAAAAAACAGGCTGATGGTTTTTTAAACCCAATCAATCTACTTTTTTACCTAAAACACCTAAAAAATATCGTAGGCAACCTGATAAATCCATTCATGAGCTCAAAAAATCATCTTAAAACTTGAAATTAACTTGAAATAAAAAATCTTACCAATATCATATCTAATTTTCTTGGCAATTTCGGGTAAAATAAACCCCTAATACATGCTCCCCTTATCAACAAGAGCATTTTGACACCAATTTCAATTTTTTTAATGTCCATAATCAATGTAAACAAAGATTTTCTCTTTTTAACGCTGGATTCCGGCGACTTTCTTTCACCTCTCTCGCATCATGGATAAAAAAATAGAGAAAATAAAGTTTGAGACCAAAATTAATTTGTTTTTTTAATTTTGGAAACTAAAAGGACCCAATATCAATAATTTGTAAAATATAGGGGCTACAATAAATATGTTTTTCAAATTTTTTAAAATCATTCATTCCCAGATAATAATAACAATAATGATAATAATATTATTAATAATAATGTGACATTAGTGCTTCCATGCATGGGTTGATATTTTCACGAAAGCATTTAACTAAGGTCATTTTATCCAATCAAAAACATGCCAGCAAATAAAAGGAAGAATAGTAAAAGGCAAGGCAAAAACAGAAGTCAAAAGACAAGTTATGAAATAGGTGGAGGAAAGGAAGGAGAGAGAGCATGGCAGACAGAGACACTCATTTATGCCGGACCACATGCCTTTGCTTTTCCCTGCACTCCGATCTGAAGTGGGTGGCTTGAGCTTCATTTTATCTAGAGATATGCCACTGCCACCCTTTATTGTATTTTTTTCAACGACTTTATAAATTTTAAATATAGCTATGCTGTTCTTGATTATTGGATGTTAAATAACATTAAGAGCATCGCGGCAGTGATTATAGATTGTGATTTTCTGAATCACTAGATGATTGGTCTGGTATACACTGTGCAAGTTTATCATAAACTTAAAATATAATGTATATTAAATAATATTTTTTTTTAAATATTGATACGATGATATATTGAAAGACATTTGTTTTTCAAATATCATGACTGCTATATGTTAGATCGACCCGAGTTAGTTTATCAAAACCTGGGTCACTAGATTGTGATGACCATGTAAAAAACAAATTAGAATAAATTATGAAAGTCAATTACCAATCAAATTCAATGTTGAAAAATAAAATTGAAAAAATATATATTAAATTAAAAGGAGGAGAAAAAAAACAATCAACCTGGATTGACATGTCAAACCCGCAACCCGAGTAATGAAATCAGGATAACCTTATAAAAAAAAATAAAAAAAAATATGAAAGTCAATCTCTTACCAACTCAATGTTTATGGATGAAATCAAACAAAAAAAATCAATTAACAAAAGGGACAAAAAAAACCACTGAAATTAACTCTGACTAATCTTTTAAAATCATGACATGGGTCAAGATATTGAGATAACATCATAAAGAGCAAATTAAAAAAAATTAAAAAACTTCATTTATAACAGATTAAATGTCGAAGGTTGAAATCAAGAAAAAAATCTATAAGACCGAGATAATTCAACATAAAGCAAATTGAGAAAAAAAAAACGAAACTCATTTCCCAAACAATCTAATATTAAGTTATTGGATGGTGAAATTGAAAAAAAATCAATTTAAAAATTATCAAAAAAATTAAATGAGTCGGCTCGGGTCAATCTGTCAAACTCACAACTCGGGTCATGAGATCGAGATAACCCAATAAAAAGCAAATAAAAAAAATTTATGAAGCCCAATTAAAAAAAACATTCAATTAAAAAAGGATCCAAAAAAATAAACAGATCCAACCCGGGTTAACTTGTTAAATTCGCGATCTAATTCATGAGATCGAGATAATTTCATAAAAATAAAATTAAAAATAATTATGAAATTCAAACACTATTTTAATAACTGGTATTTTATGGAGTGAAAACAGTGATTTAACCGCACTGTTTAATATTTTGTTAATCAATTAATATGATTATGTGCTCACTTTAGCAGTCCAACAAGATGACATCTGGTTTTATGTCCATTATGAATGTCTGTCTTC
>Ga0307517_10012101_pt1 | contig 11889 bp, 12 predicted proteins | sample 23_EM_MG_FD_194515 | JGI IMG/M metagenome (GOLD analysis project Ga0307517, IMG submission 194515) | Populus trichocarpa ectomycorrhiza microbial communities from riparian zone in the Pacific Northwest, United States - 23_EM | ecosystem: Host-associated > Plants > Roots > Unclassified | place... | reverse complement strand
ATTGTTTTAAATGTTTTCTATTATGTTTAATGTTAATTTAACGGTCACGTCAATATTTATTTGATGGAATCTTATAAAAATGCTTTATAAAAAAAATTAAAAATTCTCACATTCAAATATTAAAATAACAACAGAAAAATTCAAATAGAAAAAAAAACATCAAAAAGTTTATATCCACAATATGTAATAATCTTTATATATATATATATATATATATATATATATATATAAAAGATTGGGTGGTTTTTTGGGCATTTTGGTGTATCTTGTAGTATTTTCCTTTTTATTTATTTATTCAAAAGGAAATATTAGTAGTTGTTTTTATAATATACAGACGCTGTAGAAATAATAAATTAAATTTTTTTTTATAAAGTTCTAATAATTATAGATATAGAAGAATCTGTTTTTTTCCCCATCAAAATTTCAATAACTTGTATTGAATTTTTTCGAAGAACGAAGACAGCCACTAGAATATCTAAAGCAAAAGCTTGCTGGCTTCTACTGATCTATCCTAGTGAAGATCCTACTGAGAATTAGTCTTGTCTACTTTTTCCAAGACTTGTTGTGTGCTGCAACTTGCTGACAGTAACCAATAGGAATTGGGCAAAATCTTTGTGGGGGAGAGATGCTTTTTCTCTCTGGGAAAGCGCATTTACAAAAAGCAAGGAAGACAGTGGATTATCAAGTAAGCATAACCCATGTCCACAGTTCACCAATCATCTCAACACAACCATCCACTGAGGCCTCTTGTTCCCTGGTGTGTTATGTACCGCCTACTGTGTGCCCTTCCCCTCTCTACCTTCTCCCTTTCGATCCCCCATACTTGCCTTTCAATTTCCCCAACTTCTCATTCCCTTCTTCATGGCTCAAATTTCACCATCTCCCACACTCAGTCCCACCATGAGCACCCCTCCATGTCAAGATCAATCCCAGGAACCAACCATGGATTTCAATGTAATGGTCATTGTTGCTGCAATGATATGTGCCTTGGTTTGTGCTTTGGGCCTCAATTCCATGTTACAATGTGTATTTCAGTGCACAAGACGAGCAGTAACTGAACCAGCAGAGTGGATATCTTCTCGTAGACGGAACTCTGGCTTAAAGAAGAAAGAAATGGTAGCTTTGCCAACTTCAACTTATGCTCATCAAGGTTCACCATCATCAGCTTCAGGTTGTGCCATTTGCCTAGCGGACTTCACCGACGGTGATAAAATAAGGGTCTTGCCTAAATGCAACCATAGGTTTCATGCCGATTGCATTGACAAGTGGCTGCTCTCTCACTCTTCATGCCCTACTTGTCGTCATAGGCTCAAGTCCAATGAATCAGTGCCTTCTCTAGAGCAGATAGTCACTGCCTAATCAAATAAGAAATGAGCAAATGTTTTTTTTTTACAGAGCAAGTGTTTTTATTTGATATTATATGTTTCTCCTATTTCCTTGTTTTTTTTTTAATTTACATGGGTGTCTTGGTCAGTTTGAGTATACATCGACTAATTTTATGGGTCCTGAAGTTAACGACCATATAAATCTCTAGTGGCCCTGAAATTTATGGAACTCGAACTGTGGATCTTTGAAGAGTAAACTCAAACCCTCACCAGTTGAGTTACATTCTAATCTAGTTTCTAGTAAGAAATTAGTAAGTGTTGTTTCTTTGATATTCGCTTATCAACCTTGTGGCCTCATAACAACACTCCATTTCAATGAAAAGAAATCTAGTCTTGATAGAGATGTGAGCCGTATAACAAGAAAAAACTGAAAAAAATTTGATTTTTATTTATTTATTTATTTTTAAGAATATATAAATGATGGCCATCAAACAAGGATGGAACTAATTAAAAGGTGCTTAATTTGTTTAACTTTATTAGATGTTTATCCGCTATATCCCATCCTTCCAATTTCACACACACACACACACATTTCTTTCTATTAGCAAACGAAGTGCATCACTTCCCAAATGAGTCAAATTTGAAACTCATTATTTTAAGAAGGAAAATGCAATCTCGAAGTTGGGTTGGACAATTTGTTGCAGAAAAAGATACCATGAAAACTACCTCCACCTTCTATGTGTGAAGGACGTGCAATTACGATGCCTTTCGATATTATGATACCAACGCCTATAGAACAATATAAAGCAAGCAATTAAAGCAGCAGAGGGCAACAAGGACCAGATTGTTTTTCTTCTGTTTGTCTAGTGGAGTGTTGATGTAGTATCATTTTGTTGTTGCACGTGTAAGGAATCCATCTTCACCACCTACTTTGCTCGCATTCAGTTCCACTTGCTAATTTGAATGAAAGGATTCTGTGGACGTGGTGAAAATGCAAATCATTTGAAACATTGAGGTAGGTTACCACTGGCACTACCTTTCTTGGCTTCAATTGACCAACAGTGCAATCCATGCTGATGATGTTCTTAATGCTTAGACATCCCAAGAAAGTAAAATCTGAATGAGGTGTGGCAACAGCAGCCGCGGCAGTGGCAGCGGAGCAATGCTCACAGTTCCTCCATAGTCTGTTAATAGACGGGTATTTATAACATAAGAAATAAAACATCATTTTAGTTTCAAAACCATGTTTTATCATTTAGATGCAAAATCAAGTTCAAGATTTTGATGCTTTGGAAAAATAAAAAGGAAGACAAGGGTGTCGTGTTTAAATGCACCCTAGTTTAACACGGAGGGTCCAGCTCAAATTATGGACTGCACGCATTTTGCAATCAATGTTTCATCTCCCAAGCTGAAATCGTCTACCTACTTCTTCAAAAACACCATAACTAAGTATCAATGCCCATCAATAGTAGTAAAATAAACAAAGAAGCTCTTAATTTGTCCTAGTCACTGTATTCTTCACCAGTGTCATCATCGTAGTAGTACTCATCACTATCACCATCGTATCTATCATACATAAGACCTATCAACTGCCGCTTTGTCAGTTTCTCTTGAATTCGCTCTCTGATAGCTGTTCCCTGATAGAAATGCACACCAAACGTGGCATGAGCATAGAAAGAGAGATGATAAATGCACATACAGACCACCACCCACTTAGTTCAGGCCAGGAAGGAAGACTGACCATTTTATGACAACGTTCTTCGAACATTTCAAGAAATCCAGCAACCAATCTATCAGCATTCTCCACCCACTCATTCCGATGCACACGGGCAGTTTTAGCAACTACTTGTATCTGCCGGATCAGAGCAGAACATATCAATCCAATTATAATGGGACATCTGCCAAGTGGTAATAATGCATATAATTGATTTCGAGTTATCTTCTACTGAATGAGAAGTAGAGCACAAACTTAATGGTAGCATCTCGCAAGAATACCAATTGGCTAGGCCTCCTCATCTTTAAGCTAAACCACCCCACTGGAAAAGCTAGGGTGTGTTTCCTAGGAGAAGCAAAACTTAAAAGAGGGATAGGGGGCAGGTGAGGGGTGAGTGAGGCTCCCAGGGCCGAAGTTGCTGACCAACTGGCATCATTTACAATAATAACTTGCATCATGCGTTTCCAAGAGGTATGCCAGCGTAATAAACAGATGGTTCAGTATAACAGGATTTTGCTTACAAAACACTTCTAATACTGATCTTAATAGCAATATGTACATGCTTAATAAAGTAGCTGGCTACTGTATAGTCTAATCTTAATCCAAATTACCAAACTGCTTCAACAATTAATTTTGAACATCAGACCTCAGCGGGATGGAAAGTGAGCAAAGATTGAAGTCGGATACTTTTGGACTAAAACATTAGTTCTAAATGGCAAAGCAACTTAACGTTAGGAACCCTTGCGCACAGGTGAAGCAAAAAAAATCTGTTTGGAGAGAGCAATCAGATTACTTTCTAATTACCCTCTCCTTAATTAATTTGTCAAAATTCATACTTACTACTTGACTACAGAAGTAAGAAATGTCAGGAAGAAAATGAATTATAGAGCAAGAATCCATTAGGCATCTTAATTCCCAATATGCTATCCTATATTCGCAACACCATTCGATTATGCAACTAATCAAAATAAAAGGAGAAATTTCTGTGTTTCAATATAGGATGCACGAAAAGGAAAATTTTAAAGTTTTATATTCACATAGCCATTCTGTCTATACACAAGCACTCAAACCAATTCTTACAACAGAATTATTGAAAATTACTGTTTGTAGGACAGACTAGATTTTGGTGTTCTTTCTAAAATTATTTTGTCTTCTACTGCTTCCACTCTTCAGCACGTGCTAAAAAATATTTAGATTTTCTTTATTGTTCTGCACACATTTACATCTATCCAAAACAAGGGAGGGAAAACAACATGGCATGAAAAATAGTCTTAGTTTATCAAGGTTGTACCTATCCTTCCAACAAAGAAGCACAAAATCTCACATGCTACAAATAGTTAACACGCATGCCATGCAAGCTCACAACTAAGTATTAGCAACTTTGAAAACAATTTACATACCTTTTCCCCAACTATCTCTTGCTGTTTCTTCACCTTCTCACGGAACTTTTTAAGCCCCATGTTAACTCTCAGCCGCTTCTCCTAGTGGAAGAGGATAGGGAATGAAACAGATCAATTCTATGGAAAGTACACAATGGCCGGAACTCAAAAAAGAGAATTGCAAATAGAGTGAACCTTCACATAACTGACACCCAAATCTTTTCTTGTATATCCACGTGCCAAATTACGCATCACATACTCATTATAATCTTTAACAATCCTCATTATAATATCAGAAGTGGAGATCCCATCAGTCCGTTTTGTTTCCTTAAATCTCCCAACAGACTTGACCTGTATGAACATTTTTGCAGAAATGGATTCTAGTGAAACCATTCGTACTTCGTTGTGATAGTGATGAGTCTATTATGTAATCATGATTTGCCAAATCCAAAAAAATTATGTCAATCATTAGAGTATATCATGTTTTGTCTATTGAGTTCACGGCACATGAAAAGTCATCAAAACCATGAGAAACTATGGTAGCAATGAACAGAAAATTAGCAAATTATTTGGTCATGAACATTCAAGAAAAGCCTTGTAATGGTGACTGAGGAAATTGAAAGAGGATACAGGTCAAGAAGCAATGGTTTGAGTGAGGTAAAAGGTACCCCCCCTGATAGCAACATTTTACGGTTAGGGATAGAATTTGAAGGAGAATAATGGAGTTTTTTTTTTTCCCATTGCCATTTGTGAAAAGGTTTCATATGTATGAGACAGTTAAATCAAGAAAACTGAGAAAAAACAATGGACTGGCCTTTACTGAGGCAAGTAATGCCAAAGTTTATGAAACTAATAATCATATGCCGCTCAACAATCAATCAACCAGCAAATTTAGGCATACTTCCCTGTTATGTGTGAGGATATGAGAGCAAAGAGGGTCATCATGACTGTGGAAAAATACAGGTAGCAGTGGTGATATGGTAGCACGAGCTTAAAAAATATTAGGGCACATAAAAGAATCAGTCATGGTGATGGAAGAGAAGATATAAGCTACAAAGTAACAGAGTGAGCCAGATAGGAATGATAAGCCACATAGAATAGAATTGCAGATTTTTATTCTCATCACCATTTATTGAAAGGTTTTATCAAGTCAAGGTGAGCCAGTGCTTGAGAAAAACAAAACTCAGTTATCACCAAACTTACAAATTCATAGACATCCTTTCCGGCTCCACTTGCATCAGCATAACTACAATTTTAGGGCAAACAGAAAACAATTAACATATTAAAAAGCGTGGGGAACTTCAAAATTCAAGGAAGAGCAATAGGGAGGCAAAGACACATAGGTGATGAGATTTTAATTCATCTGCACGTGAAAACATATATTATGGAGCAGGATGCCAAATTGAAGTACTGCCAATAACAAGATGTCGAATGAGCAAAAACGAGAAAAAATTAAGTAGTAAAGAACATAGTGAAGTTAAGTGGACAACAATTTGTTGTAACAGAATCAACAATATACTTATTGTAACTTAGATGGTAAATGGAAGGAATACAAAATAACAACCACTGCAAATATGGCCAGTAAATTAATTAGAAGCAGGTCTTGAACATGTTTTGCACCAAAAAATAAAGAAGTAGAAAGGCATCAAACACAGCACTTGCTCATACAAAAGACAAATACAGAACATTTTAGTTTCCATGCAGTTTCACAAATCATTCAACTAAAAGTCAAAATATCATCTAATTCAGCAATGATTTTCTTATTCTTCAAATAGCCGAAGTGGAAGACCCAAAAAACACAAGCATGCAGTTTCCATGAATCTTTTTTAATTGTTGGAATGACAAGCAGATGAGTCCATTTGGACTGATTAACCTTACGGAAGAGAGTCATGAGCCACATAGTCGATCCTATGCTTGTCGAGAAACTCTTGTGTGATAACCCATGGCGCATCAGGGATAACTTCGTCAACCCACCTACAAAATTTATCGTCAATCAATGCTGCATGCACCCTAATCCCTAGATAGAAATTTACTCGTTCAAATTTAATATCCAAGATAAAAAAAAAATAATAATAAGTTTTTCCAACAGACAAGCTCCCCAGTATGAAACAAGTGCAGCAAATTAAAACTGTGAAAATAAAATGAGCGAAGAAGTAACCTGATCACTTTTTTTTTTTTAATTAATAATTATGCAATCTGCTACCAGAAATACCAAACAGAGATAAAACCCCGCACTCTTCAAAGGGAAGAATTTTTCGATGTGTATGTTATCTTGTGTGCAGTCTAAGCAATTCAGTTTGTGGAAAAATAATTGATGCCAGCAATCTAAGCTCATGGCCTAAATTTTATAGGAGGCAGTTAAAGTTCTTAACAGTTTTATCATTCTAATTCCTACACCTCATCAGATAAGGAAAGCTTTTTTGGAAATTTCATTTGTTTTGATATTTAAATAAGAGAATAGATGTTATTGGTTCTTTTTATTTAGAAAAAAGAAAAAAAGATCTTAATTAAAATATTTGATTCAGTAAGATTCCTTGAAAGGAAAGGGAAGGGAAGGGTTTGGATCGTTCTATTGGCTCCTACCCTGTAAGGTGAAGGCCTTTGTTTAGGCTGCAGTATTTACGAAGATAAGACTGACAATATATTGGAGGAACGAACACAGAACAAGGTCTTATCAAAGCCATGTGTACGTGTTATGCATTTAATAGTGGTGAAAGGCCGGGACACCCTTTCTCACTGCATTTACTTGCATGAGTTTGTGGAGTAAAACTTTTCTATGTTTGGTCAGTAAAAGATTTTCCAAGAACCAAAAGAAAAAGGCCTCTAATTGACGCAATTCACCCATGGTTGTAGGAAGGCAAGAAGCTCTGGAAGCATGCAATATTTGTTAGGATTTGATGGGTTTGAATGGGAAGACATTCAACAATCCTTAAAACACTGGTTTCCACCTTTCCAATCACTTGACACTGCCTCTGGTGCATTGCAAGCATGTCTACTACAGCAAAGTGATCATCCTTGATGGTTGTTATTCAAAACCCAAAAATCAGGCTCTTTAATCATAAACCTACCCTTTTAAAAAAAATTATGGTGATTTGTTATGCATCGGAATTTTAATCCTGTTTGAAATCAAAGAAATAGAGAAAAAAATTTGAAAAGATGAATAAAAAGCTAAGGTACCTGCAATGGCGAAGAGACTCGTAGCGTTCTTGATCAGTCATCACAGTTTTACCCTTATATCTGTGAGTCATCTCATCATTGCAGCATCCAACCACCAAATACGTATTTGGAAACCTATCCAATTATTTCTATTACTATTATTTTGAAGGAAAAAAAACATATGTAATTAAATTGAAACAGGAAATAATAATTGAATTCAATTAAAACAGAAGAGAGAGAGAGAGAGATTGTGAGAGTGATAATAATTAATTAATTAATTCAGATACAGTTTCTTGGCTTGCTCGAGAGAACGGGCATGGCCAAAGTGGAAGAGATCGTAGATGCCGTCTGCATATACTCGAACTGGCCTCTCCTTCTCCTCCTCTGCTGCTGCCTCTACTGTCCTCGAGCTCTTCTTTGCCTTCTCTTCCTCCATTTTTCTTCTTGTTCTTCTTCTTTAAACGGGGATTATCCTTGCCTTCTCTCTCGTAAAGGAAAGAAGGAAAGAATTTATTTTTTTAGCGGTGCTTAGAATTGAACAGAAATTAAGCGCTGCGCAGCGCACACAGAATCTCGCGCTGTCTTCCATGACATAACTTCTTCTTCTTTAGCACTATTATTTTAATTTTATTCGATTGGTTAACGACTTTTTGAGACGATGGGGAGTTCGCGAAAGAATATTCCTTCCCTCAAATGAAAAGAAGAAGAAGAAGAAGAAGCATGATTTTAATTTTTAAAGGGTTAGCTATTTTACTTTTTTGGTAGGAATTTTGTCTCTCGGCCACTGGTACCCGCTGCCGCCTTGCTTCGCTTTCGAGGCTTTTCTATTGTTCTCTTTATCATATACTTTAATGAGGCATTTATTAAGCAAATACAACGGTCCAAACCCTAAGGTCCATGTTTTCCAGGGCAAGGAAGGTATCGAATAAATGCATATGGTCCATGTTTTCCACAAAGCCGAGTCTTTCTCGTTAGCTTTAACACGAGGAACATGATCTTGAGATTTTATAGACTTGCCTCCCAGGACACTTGCCCAAATACTGTCCTTATCATGGATCGATGATACCCCATGTTGTTTTCATCATAAAAGCCTTATTAATCAAACTCATCTCTTTGATCCCCAGACATCTTCCTCTCTTGAGTGACACAAAGTCTTCCAATTAATGAGATGAATTTTATCCCTACCCTCATTCATTCCTCAAATAAATCTCTTGCATATCTTCTCAATTTCCTGGTAAATACTACTTGGGAGCATGGTAGCCTGCATTGGATACAGAGGAATAGAAGAGAGGACTAGCTTGTAGAGTGTTATCCCACCAGCTAACGAGAGAGGTTGTTTGACTTACCTCTTCTGCATGGCTTCAATCAAGTAATTATATGTTTGTTTTGTGATCCTTTGATGAAGCATATGAACCCTCAAATATTTACCCAAGTTCTCATTGACATTAAATCCACTTCGTCTGCTGATGACTCTAGCCAATGAGGGAGTTACATTCATCTTCTACCCTAAGACCTCACAAAACTCATTTAATCCTGTTATAATTCTTTCTATCTGATCTTCACTAGCTTCTGCAAATACTATGTCATCTGCAAAACATAAATGAGAAATACTTTAACCCCTTTTGCTCATTCTGAAAGGCTTCCGAGAACCCATCTCCACCTCTCTACTTATCATTTAAGAAAGCTTTTCCAGGTATAAAACAAAAATATACAGGGATATATAGCAGATCTCCTTGTGTAATTCCTCTTGAAGGAAGAAACTTAGACGAAGGAATATCATTCCATAAAATGCTTAGTGAAGCTATTTTAATACATTTCATGATAATCTCTACAAACATTTTAGGTAATCTCGCCCCTATTAGCGTTTCTTGAATGAAGTCCCACTTTAACCTATCATATGCCTTTTCAAGATCAACCTTAATAGTCATGACTCCTTTCCTCCTTTTCATCTTGTGCATGGAGTAATTACCCTCCTGAGCAATCATAATGTTATTCGTAATCTGCCTACCAGGCACACAACTGCTCTGAAATTTATTAATTAATCAAGGCATCAATTGTTTGAGCCGATTCACCAGCAATTTAGTCTAAATTTTGCAATTAACATTGCATAAACCAATTGGTCTAAATTGGTGCAAATATTCTAGAGTGGGAACTTTTGAAATCAAAACTATATAAGAGTGGTTGATATCTATTACTTCTGAAGTCCCCTAAAAAATATCCTTAATAAACTTACACATTATCGGCCCCATCATATACCATTGAGACCAATAGAAATAAGGTTGATATCCATCCAGACTTGGAGCCTTAAAAGATTTCATGTCAAATTGAACCAAATCTACCTCAGGAAAAATACTCTGTAAGCTATCTCACTAAACTACTCCATCCTCTTATATGAATAGTTTCTGGTAAAACTGCACCGCTATATCTTTCAAGGTGGCCTCATCTCACACCCATAGATTAGTCTCATCCTTTAGAGCCCTAATCTTATATTTTTGTCTCTTCATCACAGTCTTCGTATGAAAAAATGAAGTATTCCTATCCCTAAAAGAAATCCATCGACATCTTGATTTTTAGTACTAATAGATCTCCTCCTGGTTAAGATTTTGATTATATTCACTAGTCAACTCATTTTTTAACTTGTACAAATGGTTATTACCACCCTTAGCAATAACCTTTTAGATCTAACCAAAACTGGCAAGAACCTTTATTTTCCTCTAAAAGATGTTCCCAAAAACTACTTTATTCCACTCCTTCAATCTATTAGTCATCTCCATGTTTATATCACCTGGTCTTCTATGTAAAAAAAAAAACTATCATTAATGCTAGCAACAAGATAACTTTATATTCTCATGCATGCATCAATTTTAATCTTATAAACATTTATTTTTCTATTACTAACAAATACAACTTTATCATTTTCAAGGATTAAGCAACATACATGGTCAAACATAATTTTGTAGCCATTATCACACGATTGACTAATACTTAGCAAATTATATTTTAAACTATTTACAAGAAATAATTTTTTTTATAGAGGGAAATGACTTACCTCTAATATTGCCAACTTCAATGATCTTTCCTTTTAAGTTGTCTCCAAAGGTGAATTCCACAATTGATTTTGATAATGCTTAAGAACAATGAACCATCTCTGATCATGTGTCTTGAGCAAGCATTATCTTAAAACCACTTTCTATATTCCCTTGATTCCTACACACACAAAATCAAGATGAGGTTTTTGGTATCCATACCTTTTTAGGTCCTTTGTGGTTAGTGGTTGTTCTTTTTGGAACCCAAGTCATATTATTAACTTTGTCCTTTTTCATAGGAGATACATAAATCAAGTGATTAATGCTTCTACAATAATTACATGTTTAATTTGGGTCATATGATTGTTTGGCTTTACAAAGTAATTTTTAAAATTTTTTTTTTATTCTTTTTAGGTTGATAGCCCAAACCTTTTTTTGATGAGAACACATCTTTAACAAGCAAATATGATTTCTAAAATCTTAGAACCTTAAGTGAATTTAACTAGGTAGTGTTCAACTTATCAACCTTTTCCTTTAAAGCCTTGTTTTCCTCTTTAAATTGGTTCATCTTAATGCAATCATCAATTACAATGCATGTTTTATTTTTTAAAAGTATCTTTCTTAACAAGTAAACATGTATAGTTCTTTTTCAATAAGTTATACTTGGAACCTAACTTCTTGTATTCATCATACAATGTCTCAAATAAATCATATAATTCATTATAAGATAGGTCGGATTTATCATCCGAAGAAATTACCTCATTATCACTTTCAATTGCTATAAAATACATGTTTGCAAAATGCTCTCCACCATCACTTGAGCTAGAGTCTGAGTCATCACTCCATAATTCTTTTATTGCTCGTTGTGATGAAGGTTCTTCCTTTTATTTTGAAGGAGAGGGCAATCAACCTTTATATGTCTCTTCTTGTTGCACTTATAGCATCTAAATGCTTCCTTACTATATTTTTCTTTATTTCCATCATTCTTGAAGTTTAATAACTTTTTGTTTCCTTACTTTTTTCTTAGGAAATTTTAGAATTGTCTCGTGATAAGTGCAATGTCCTCCTCCATTTCATCTTTATCATCACCATAATCACTATCAACATGATGTATGATTTTAAATACCAAATTCTTTTTTGGCTTCTTTTCTAGTTCTTGTTTTTCCATGGTGATTTCATGAGTCATAAGTGATCTGATGAGTTCTTCCATTAGATGTTTGGTGAGGTCCTTAGCTTCTCAGATTTCCATCACTTTTGCTTTCTAAGTCTTTGGCAAAGACTTAGGAATT
>Ga0307517_10012100_pt1 | contig 11889 bp, 6 predicted proteins | sample 23_EM_MG_FD_194515 | JGI IMG/M metagenome (GOLD analysis project Ga0307517, IMG submission 194515) | Populus trichocarpa ectomycorrhiza microbial communities from riparian zone in the Pacific Northwest, United States - 23_EM | ecosystem: Host-associated > Plants > Roots > Unclassified | place... | reverse complement strand
TTTGCTTGAATATATATATATATATATATATATATATATATATTTGTTAATAATCTGACCTTTCAAGATATTAAATGTTTTAAAAAAATTAAAAATCATGCAATTAGGTTGAAGTCTTATATTAAAACCAGAAATTGATTGGTATTTATTGGTCGGGTCGGTGATGTATCAACCTAGATTTTGACATATATCATATTTTAATTTAAATATCTTATAGCAATACTATCTTGGATTGATTTAGGTTAATTATTTAACCCATAATCTGAATCTTGAACCGAGTTATGAATTAGATAATTTTTTATAACTTTGAATTTAAAAGTATTAAAATTATTTTTTGTATTGTTGTTGTTATTATTATTTATAACTTTTACATTTTCTAATTTCAAATATAATTGTGCAATACTTTTGAAGTGATATAATTTCAATAGTTCATTATCATTTAGTTTTCTTAAAATAAAATTCTATTGATTCTTTTTTCTAAGAAGAATGGCCAAAACAAATAAAATTTTTTATTTTTATATTAATAAATTGTTTTTCAAAGTGTTTTTCATTCGGAAATATATTAAAATAATATTCTTTTTATTTTTTAAAAATTATTTTTAACATCAGAACATCAAAATAATTTGAAAATACTAAAAAAATATTAATTTAAAATAAAAAAACTTAAAATTTTTTAATTCTTTTTTTAAAATATTTTTAAAATATAAAAGCAGGATAGTGTATAAAAAGTCAGAAAACATGGCGTGGAGCATCATCAACAGCCGGTCATTGCAGCTGTCAAACGTGGCTGGTCAAATGCTAATTATTGAGAGGCCTGGCTTTCCATGCTAAAAAACAGAGTATATTTTTTGTAGAACATCCATGTATAAATTAGTAAATCACTCATATTAATTTCAATGGATTTATATGATGATTAAAAGAATATATTTATTTTTAGATTTAAATATTGAAGTCAGCATTAAATTTCTTTCATTAAATCCATCTTAGTACATTAATTAAATAACATCGACATTATTTCTTTCTTATGTTATACATTAAATTAGAACCCTACCTACAATATTCGTATGGCACATGAGATGATTTTTATATTAAAAATTAATTTAAAATTTTATTTATAATACAACATAGATCATAGTTTTTAAACCCAGCCCGGTCTAAGGCCCGGGTTCCGGGTTTTGACCGGGTCGGCCGGCTCAATTTCTATTTTAAAAAATATTCAAAACGGCGTCGTTTTAGTAAAAAAAGTCAACGGGTTGCAACCGAGTTTTTGACTGGGTTTTGCCAGGTCAACTGGGTCACCGGTCAACCTGCCGGGTCGGCCGGGTCACATCGAGTCATGACTTTTCCTATTTTTTCATCAATCCCGCTCGATTCCAGTCCTGGATCGACCTACCGGGCCGAACCAGGTTTTAAAACTATGGCATGGATAGATACACTTGTTGACGTATATTTATACAACCATATACGAGATGATTTTTTTAAAATAAAAAAGGGACAATCATGCATTATTAATTATTATACATGAGAACGAAAAATAATGGAGGAGTCAGAGTGTATAACATAAAGTATGTATGGATATAAAATATAATTATCATAGATACAGTCTCCCTCTAAATTAAAAAATAAAGAGATTATAATCATATTATAAATTATACATGCATACATCGAAGTGTCATGCACCCAAATAATAATGAAATAATAATAATAATAATAATAAAATAAAGAGAGAAGGAGCAGCAGAAGATAATATATTGAGGTCAGAATCAGAAGGGAGAAGAGGCTGTTGAACATTGTCAGGTAACTGTCAAACAATCAATATTTTTTTTTTAAAAGGAAATCGAAAATCCAAAACCCATAAACCCAAAATCACTAATTAATATACTTTGAGTAAAAAGCACTACTTATTATATTAATAAATATTTGTTTCATCAATCAATCGAAGAACATTTTTTTTTTTGTTTTTACTTCCACTTGGAGTCTGAAATGCAAGAAGTTTCCTCTCTCCTGAAGCATTTCCAGGTTAGTATGATCATTATTTGTTGAGTCTTTGATTTATTATATCATGATCTGTGTTGAATCTGTTGAAGAGTTGGTGTAATTATGGTTTAATCAAATGTTTTTTTTTTCGGGTTTTTTGAGGTACAATTTTGGGTCTAGATCTGAGTATTCTTGTCCAAGTTTGTTTCAGTGTTTGATGTTTTTCCTTTTCATCTTCTTAGCGTCGTTTAAATTGTGGGTTTTGTTTTTTATTGCTAGATCACGACAAGAAACATTGATTTCCAGTTAAAGTTACAATCTTTGAGTTTTTGTTGGTTCATAGTTTTGATAGAAGCAGAGTAATTTCAAGCAACTGGGCTGTTTTTATTTGTGGTGCTGCATATAATTCTGGGTTGATTTTATCGTTTAAGTAGTTGTAGCATGGATATTGAGCATTTATTTGATGGGATTTATGCAGTTTCAAGCTTACATAAAGAACCCTCGATTGCTTTTATTGGTTATGTTAACTTTTCAAGTTGTTTGTAGATTATATGATGTGAAATTTAGCGTGAATAATTATTTGAGTTGATTGATAAATTATGTTATGTGAAATTAACTCTCCTCTAGCATCTTTTTTTTTTTTTTTAATGTTTAGTTTCCGTGTCTGACTTGTAATTTTGTAATTCTATTAGGAAGATAAGTGCTTGGATTGGGTGGATTGCAGACCTGCAAAGTGTCATGAGGGTAGGAAATACTAGCAAGTGCAATACTTGTTGCGTGTACTCATGTCGTCTGCCAGCTTAGGAAATGGGGGAGTTGGAAGTTCCAGGTCCGTTAATGGTTTCAAAAGTTCGTCTAGTTCTGTGGATTGGCTGGGCAGGGAGATGCTTGAGATGAGATTGAGGGACAAGGTGGACCATGACGAGGACAGAGTAAGTTGCCATGTTGTAGAAGATTCTGTTTTAAATTATTCTGAGTTGTCCCTTTTCTGTTGTTGTTAGATATCAAATGACTGGCTTCTTCCTTTGAGTATCTTCTGTAATTGAAACACTGGCAAATTGTTTGCGTGGTGATTTGATCTTCATGTGGGAGGTTCACTCATTCTAGAAACCAATGCTCAATTTCCATAATCGATTGAGCTTACCTGGCTTCACTAATGTTTTCTGTATCTACTGAAGTCCTCCTTTCTCTTCCATTGCAGGATAGTGAACCCGATATAATTGATGGTGTGGGTGCAGAAGCAGGGCATGTTATCAGGACCACTATTGGTGGTCGAAATGGTCAATCTAGGCAGGTTGGAAACTTATTAATGCAGTACAGAAACCTCATTCTGTATATGATCCTAGTTGATGAAAATTTTACATCTAAGTAACTTCTGCTTTGTTTGGGTTGACAGACTATCAGTTATATAGCAGAACATGTGGTTGGAACTGGTTCCTTTGGTGTTGTTGTTCAAGTAAGTATAGCTGTACATTGAATTGATTGCTCCCTGTTTTCTATTAAATTACATTTTTTAAAAAACTTTATCTGAACTACTTTTGGCAGGCGAAATGTAGGGAAACTGGAGAGATTGTTGCCATCAAGAAAGTTCTCCAAGACAAACGCTACAAGAACAGGGAGTTACAGATTATGCAAATGCTGGATCATCCAAATATCGTTGCCCTTAAACACAGCTTCTTTTCTACTACAGACAAGGAAGAGCTCTACCTAAATCTTGTTCTTGAATACGTTCCTGACACTGTTAATCGTATTGCTAGGAACTACAGCAGGAACAGCCAACGAATGCCTTTAATATATGTTAAACTCTACACCTACCAGGTAAAATAGCAATTTGGCTTGTTCCTTCTTATGTCCTATTTTGGCTAGTTCGCAATTTGGCTAGTTCCTTCTTATGTCCTATTTTGGCATCTTACCTTTTTAGTCTCTAGTTTATGACTATTTTCAGTCCCATGTATCTTGCTTTCATGAATTGAGTGGGGGGAATAAAGCAATCGTACTCTTACAAACAGTGATTTGAATTCAATCCACAAGGGTTAGCACAAGTGGTTAAAGACTTGCCCTAGGATATGGGGAGGTTCCAGGTTCAAGTCTTACCTTCGGATATCTTGTGATTTTCTAGTTCTTGTGGGCTACCAAGCATGAGGCCTGTTTCCAAAACATCAAGGTGGATGTATCCCAATCCCACTGCTTGTGAAATATAAAAAAGAAATAAAAAAAGTTATAGGAATTCTGTAGAAACTAGAATTTTTTTTTTTTTTTTTTCTAACTACGGTATTTGAAAGGTGCAAGGGATTTTCTGGTGCCATCTTAGACATGCTCAAAACATGTAATTTGAACTGATGAAATGCTACATCTTGCCAAGTGGCTATATGGTGGGAAGTGGTGTTAACTAAAAGCTACTCTTTTCTCATAATTTCATTGCTTTTATTTTTGTGACAATGTTCTTACTACTTTATATACTGGAGATTAAGATGTCAACCCAATTTTTGTTCTTCCATGTTAGGTTAAGGTCTAAACCTTTCTTCATACCTTGTCATTCTTCATGTTGGATGGTGTTTGCAAAATTGTATGTAAAGGGCTTATAGCTGGCAGGTGGCTTGATGAATGATACGGTGGCTTATTGCTGGCCACTGATATGTTATGAATGACATGGTTTATGGTGGTGCTTTTGGAAGGTTAAATGATCTAATCACCAATTTCAGAAATAGGGTTGAGTTCTCAGGATGCAGGTTAATATTAGGGTTTAGTTTGGTTTGAGAGAGTAAGAAGAGAAATAAAGGGAAAAAGTGAGTTTTGGAATTCCATTTCAGGTTTATGAGAATCAGGTACTGACCGCTGACCGCTGTTCTGTTACACATGGCTAGGCTAGAAAGAGGTATGGAGATGCATGGCTCTTCAGTAATTTGTCTCTTTCTAACACTGAGGGTAAAGTCCTTGGTACAGGCAAATGATCTACTGATTAGCGACTTCTTTCTGGATTTTTGTAATAGCTGGAATGATCAAAATTCTCCTACTAGTGGCTATTTTATGATATAAGATGATTATCTCTGAATTTTGGAGCAATTCTTCCTAGGTCATAAGATCCTCCTGCCTAGTGGCATTAAGGGATGCCATTAAAATCATTTACCTGTTTTATTCTAATTTTTGGTTTGCTAGGAGAAAGTCAAGACCAGCATTTTGAAGCCCTCAATTACAGTCAATTTACCTTTAACTTCGAATTCGTTATAAACTGCCAGTGTTATCTGTGTGCATACACTTGTATATGAGATATTTTGAAACTTTAAGACAAAAGCAGCTGAGAAACTGAAATGGAACTGATGAACGCTACCTTTACTTGGCTGCAAAGTTTCAAACCTTCATCTAACATGTTGATTGTAAAGCCATGTTGGCATAATTCCTGTTGTTGACAAGAGCTGAGAAAATTTCTGAAGCACAGCCTGCCAATAACATGAAACTTTTTAAAATGCAAGACTTAATCCTGACATCAAAGCCTAGGTGTTTATGGAGATAGAACACAGCTTCTGTGTTAATCTTGACACTGTCTGCTTGGCATGAGTTGTCAAGCAACTCATCACCCTGCGCTTTGTTTTGTTGTTTTTAATTTTTTTTGTCTCCCTGGGAGTGGAGAGGTGGTAAGGGAACGGTGCTTCATCAGAGAGAGGACTACATGACACAGATGGACAAGCAAATTTTTCTAGGAGCGAATAATTTTGGGTTCAACCATTAGTTATGTTTTCCACTTATAAAATGGTTTGCATTATCATATCTATCATAGCATCCTATATGCTAGTGCTAAATTACTACAGCTGTATGATGAAAACACCAAAAAGTAGTGTAGGTCATCCATAGATTAAATATGCTAAAGTTACCAAGGCTTAAATCCTGGTAAATGGTAATGTGTGTATAAATCTTCACCAATTCTTATTGTGTTTTTCCTCTTCCTTTTTCGAGTGCAGATATGTCGGGCACTTGCCTATATACACAATTGCATTGGTATTTGTCACCGTGACATCAAGCCTCAAAACTTATTGGTAAGATGTTCTGTTTAAGGATTTAGGTTTTGTTTGGTGAAACCCATGTGCATGTAGAATGAGATTTATATGTATAAGTAACATCTAGTATGCAAATTAGTGGTTGCCTAGCCAATTCAGTTACACACATGGTGGTCCATGTTTTCATGATTGATGTAACATTTTGATGGGAAAATTCCTTTTCAAAATATGTATTGAGAACTGAATAGTTTAAAATTTATAAACAACTAAACTTTCCTATACTCTGTATATGTATAGATGCCGTGTGGCTTTTTCTGGAACAAATTGAAGAAATATATGAAAAAACCTTTCTTTATTGGTGGCCAAGAGCTTGCAGTTTAAGTTGTTTAGCACAGCTCACTTTTAGTTGCATCTAGTTGTGGTCAATGTGGCTTAAACAGGATAGGGTCATCCTCATTTTATGCCAACTCATAATTTGTATTTGCTTTGATTTTGATTGGATAGAAGTAGTTTTTCTATTTGATACTGGCATTCATTTCATAATTATTCAAATGTCTCCTTTTTCTGTTAGTTTTAATAGTAAATTGTCCATTGCTTAGGTGAATCCATCCACACATCAGCTGAAACTATGTGATTTTGGGAGTGCTAAAGTGCTGGTAAGCTTTCATACGACAGTGAATATTTATGCTTGCCTCTCCTTCCTTTGCTTGAGCTTGTTTCCTTTGTCATTTTAACAGGTGAAAGGTGAGCCAAATGTCTCATACATCTGTTCAAGATACTATCGTGCTCCAGAACTGATATTTGGTGCTACCGAGTACACAACTGCTATTGATATATGGTCTACTGGTTGTGTGATGGCTGAGTTGCTACTTGGGCAGGTAGGTTTATACTCTGCTTACTATAGTTGTTACCATTTCCCTTTATTTCTTCAGATTAATTGATTCTTTCTGACTTACTGTACAGCCTTTGTTTCCTGGTGAAAGTGGAGTTGACCAACTAGTTGAGATCATTAAGGTAGACAAAGCTATTGATTCTCACATGTTTTTTCAGAATATCTTTCCTCTTAAGATGTGATTGCTGAATTAGATTTAACTAGTTCCCTTTGCTGAACAAGGCAGCCCAAGTTTTATAATGGCACAAAAGTGAAGCTCAATGTTTTGGAACGGGGAAGATACTTATTGGACTATTTTTTCTTAAATCCCATTACCCTGGAAAGAATTCAATTCTGAAAATCTTTTCTAGATGACTATATTGGATAGGAAATGGGTAAATGTTGAAGAATGACATTGGATTTTGTAATCTTAGCTTATTGTCTCGGTTGCCAATTTGTGGCAAACAGAAACATCAAAGAGCTAGAAGAAAAACTTCAATTTTATAGAAACATACAATTTATTCGGAGATTAAGAATGGAATTGAAGACAGAAAACTTACGTTTCTCACATGCCTTCATTTGTGTTTCTGATTGCACTAAGTTGAAATTGTCAACTCCCAAGAAGAAAGTCAATTTTATAGAAACATACAATTTAAACTTCGGAGATTAAGAATGGAATTGAAGACAGAAAACTTACCTTTCTCACATGCCTTCATTTGTGTTTCTGATTGCACTAAGTTGAAAATGTCAACTCCCAAGAAGAAAGTGCTAACAATTCCATGTTTTTTCAGGTTCTGGGAACACCAACCAGGGAGGAGATAAAGTGCATGAACCCAAACTATACAGAATTTAAGTTCCCACAGATAAAGCCTCATCCATGGCACAAAGTATGCATTATTCCTCCTCTATACTGATTTTAATGAGTTGCTCATTAGTTTATAAATTTGGCTAGCTTAGTTAAGCAAATTTTCTATCTTTGATACATATAGAACCCAACAAATGAGTAAGCTTGTGGAATTACTTTGGGCTAGCTAACTTGGGTTGTGGTGATCTTGAGAAGCAGTAAATTGTATATAGTTAATATACCATTAGTTTAAATTTCTTTTGTTGGGAAAGGCGTGATTTAACTGTCACAGAAGTCTTAGAATCTCACATGTTATCTTTAGATGATTCATTTAAGAGCTACATATTCTTTTAGCATATAAGTTCAAACCTTTGATACTGCATCCATGCTATGGCTGTATGAATATCTCCTCTTTGGAGGCCAACTGATCTAATGGCAGGTCAGGATACAAACCTAATCCCCCTTTATAGTCAACCACTGATAATTTTGTGGAAGTCATCACAGACAGTCTTTTAATTCTTTCTTCTTCTGTTCTTTTTTTTTTTACAGAAATTGTTTTGAGAATTAGTCTGGAAGAGTCGAGTTTAGAGTGTAACTTATTTATGATTTACATTAGTTTCAGAAAATTTAGTATCTTCTAGTGTTTTTTTCATGGTGATTTGCTTGGCTTTGTTTTTATGGTGGCCATACAGCTGCTATGGGAAAAAGAAGTCCTCTGTTACTTTTCTCTCTCCCAACATCAGTTTTTACCTTTGTTAAAATGTCACTGCAGGGTATAGTAGTAATTTTAAATACAGTAGTTGCCACAAGGTGGCCCAAAAGTTACTGAGCAAGCCCGGGTAGCCACTAGATTTTAAGAAAGTGGGACATAGGTTGGTTGGTATGAAATCACTTAATTATATAGTAGAAAGTGACAGGATTATAGTTCTCTCTTAGCAGGCAGGCTCTATATCAATTGTCACAGGGTCAACTTTCTCGTCAAAATTTTCAGCCCCTATGTGGCAGTCTAGTCCTGCTAGACTTGGCCCTTTCGCCCACCGATTCACTCGTGTTTGCCTACAACTAATTTGTCCCACAAACCCAAAAGGTTTCCCACGCTCTTTCAATGTTGTAAATAAACGGAATACACAAATGAATATGAACAACATAATGCATAAACTCAAACATGGCAGATTACAGGAAAACTCCCAACCTTTTATTAACTCTCAACAAAAGGAATACACAATGTCCATCTTGTGTGCTATGCACATTCTGATTGCATGCTACAGTAATATTTACAGCCTACATATTACAAAACATAGTGGAAGTTACAATAGGAAACTGTCCCTAAGTTCCAGCACCATTCAAGACACATGTCCCTCTGTTCTGGCCATTTCTCCCCACACAAGAAACTGCTGAAAATTGCCACCAACTGTCCCAAACTGCCATAACTCCCTTGGCTTGCCCCCCACAAACCAACTGCCCAACTGTCAACACCCATGCTGCCAGTCCTACTGTGTCTCAGCATGCCTTGGACTGTCCGCTGTCCAAGTCTCCACTCTTGTCAGCCCACTGTGCCAATAAGCCAATGCTGCCAAATCGCTGCTGCAACCCTACAAAGTTGTTTCATGGTGAAGAACTTCCACTGATTCAGTGGCAGTATGTGCAGAATACTTTTTTGGGTGTCATACTAGCAGGATAGTTGTGGCTTTGATCCTATTCTACTTGGTGGCATGGAGTGAGAGATGAGAGTAACTGAAATACGAAAATAATCATCCAAACTTTGAAATAAATAACTCAAATTGTAGTCTTTGAAACTAAAATTTGTGAATGCATTCAATAACAAGTCAAATGATGCACATAATCATATCTTAAACAATAAAAGTCTCTTGCAAGTCCAAAACATGGGAAAATAAATCTCATCTGTGGCCATTATGAGAAAATACAAGAATGGTGTGCTATCCAAATTATATCTTTATATGTCTAAGGTACCAAAACAGCTTAGAATATTGTTTATCAATTCACGTTCTTTTATGTTCTTTCTTAACAAAAAAACAAATGAATTAAGTACAAATTTGAGACTTATAGTTAGATTTTAATGCAGTACATGGGAAATTAGGTTATTATTACTAGTGGAATTTTCTTAACCTATTGACTCGAGAGAGTGTAGAGCAGCTAGTGGAATTATCTTGTCTAATTGGCTGAGAATGAGAGAGGAGACATAAATGTGAACTAGAGTTAATGATGTTTCTGGCTTCTATTCTACATCTTTTTTTTGGTTTCAGTTGGCTGAAAATTTGCAGTATAATATAGTGGTTACTACATTCAAGTCTTTTCTCTCTCTTAAAGATGGATTCCATATTGTTAAAACTAATAAAGGGTCCTCCAAGTCACTGTCCATGTTTTCATCCTGGGCAAGCTGTTCCTGCTCTAGTTGCTTAAATCTTGGAAATGTTTGCAGCTAAACATAGAAAATTTAGTAAAAATCTCAAAGCATCCTATCTACATGTAATGTCCTTTCATAAGAGATTAACACGCTGCCAAAACATATATTAGTTGCTCAACTTTCTTCTCAGATAGACTGTTCTTTTGTTGAACGGTCTTATCATATCTGAATGCCTGCATCTTGATGCATCTCCTATCTTTAACACTAGCTTCTTGTATCGGCACTGCGATTGCAAGCATTAGTAATCAATATTTTCTGTTACAAGAATTCATTTTACTATTGAGATCTTGTCTGATATTCTCATTCACCAGGTCTTCCAAAAGCGTTTACCCCCAGAAGCGGTAGACCTCGTCTGTAGGTTTTTCCAGTACTCTCCTAATTTGCGATGCACTGCTGTAAGTTTATCATGTTTTTAAGTTGTTTGCTCGAGTGATGAGCTTCATTTATTAATCAATTTGGTTTGTTGTTTGGTGGTACTGCAGTTGGAAGCCTGTGTTCACCCTTTCTTTGATGAATTGAGAGATCCAACTACCCGCCTCCCAAATGGTCGCCCTCTTCCTCCACTATTTAATTTTAAATCCCAGGGTAAGTTTCCTTCAGTGCATCATGGTGCTGCTATGTTTATTTGGAGACATATTCAAGAAGCTAAACCTAGTCCTTGAATGAACGTCTTCCAACTTCCACAACAGCTTTCCTTGCCACAAAAAAAAGTAGCCTCAATTTTGTGGTTTTCTCACCTGAATTCTATTTGGAATTGTTTTTCACTTTGTTCTGCCTCAGTTTTCTTGCCACTGATAATTTATAAATCTGTTTCGTTTCGGCAGAGCTCTCAGGCATACCGACCGATATTGTCAACAGGCTCATTCCAGAGTATGCTCGTAAACAGAACTTATTCATGGCGTTGCACACCTAGGAATTGTTGCAGGAACCTTGTTCTACTCATCTTACATGCCGTTGTCTTGTATCAAAACTTGTAAAAATTTCCTCCTCTGATCATCCTCTACCTGATATGAGAAAGAGTGCTGCGAAAGGAGTTGGGATAAATTGTGAAACCTGAGGCTTTAAAGTTTGCTTGTTGGTGAAGGTGTATTTTTGTTGTTACTTGAAGACAACTGTAACTCGTGATGTATATTTATGGTATGCCCATCATTATAGCTTGTCATTTACTTAGAATTAATTTGTTTTGCAGGTGTATTATTTTGGTAATTAATATATCTACAAATATATAATATATTTTATTTAAATTATTGATGAGTGGATAAATGGAAAAATAATGAATTAAAATGTTTCAAGTTTGACAATTTACAGTTAAATTAGTTAATTTGTATTTGTATATGTAATTTTAATTTAAATTCATGTGAAAAGGACTGCTTAAAATAAAAAAAAAAGATTGGTTTATAATAATATAATAATATGATGTTTAATAAATTGTTTTTAATAATTATCGTTCTTGAAAGAGTTTGGAAAGATATTTCAATTTATGTCCCTTTTATATGGTTCAGAAATTAAGAGCTTTAGTATATTGTATTCATAACAGTAAAGAAATTAAAATCGGTACTACTATTATTTGAGTTAATTAAGATTTAGTCTCTATAGTTTAACAAAATTAAATAAATTAGTCTATCGGGTATAAAAATTATGAAACAATCCCTGATCAGTTGATTATAGTTAATATAGCCTTGTTTTTTTTTTTTTTTTTTTTTAACCCAAAAAAAATTTATAATTTTGAAACAAATTTTAAAAACAAAAAAAATTTTTTTTTAATTTTTTTAAAAATTAA
>Ga0307517_10012099_pt1 | contig 11890 bp, 14 predicted proteins | sample 23_EM_MG_FD_194515 | JGI IMG/M metagenome (GOLD analysis project Ga0307517, IMG submission 194515) | Populus trichocarpa ectomycorrhiza microbial communities from riparian zone in the Pacific Northwest, United States - 23_EM | ecosystem: Host-associated > Plants > Roots > Unclassified | place... | reverse complement strand
AGAAGATGAAATGGAGATTATAGACGAAGATGATGATTCTGCTTGGATAGATGAAGATGAACCTGTAGCATGGGACTCATATGTAGTTGATCTAGATAGTGATGACGACAATTAGTATATGGGCCCCAGCCTAGGCCAAAGCCGGCCTGAGCCAAGCCTGAGCCGGTTATATAGGCCTGGCCTACTATTTTTCAAAGCCTGAGCCGTAGTAGGCTGGGCCAAAGCTGGGGCTTTCAGGCTGAGCCAGAGCCGGCACATCACTACCTACGATTGGCGTACGACTCTCAGGCTCGTACTCTCGAAACTCTCAAACCTCTTGTCCCCCAGTGCCGAAGCACTTGTAAACATTCACCTCATCCTCCCTCCTCTCGAACTCATTGTTGGTTACACAGAGATCCCATCCTCGGACCTCACCTCAGAGCATCTCAGATCGTTCATGACCTCACACTGGTCATTTGTGTGTTTTGTATGCATATAACGGACGGTTAGCATCATCAACGGTCTATGAAGCTAATAGATCGGTTCAACTTTTAATCCTGGAAAACCCCAGGGTTACCTGTGACAATCACTATTTGATGGCGGTCATGACTGGCAGTTGTTCCAATTCCCAGATTTATTGGAAATTTAGTCAAGTATACCTGCCCACAAAGTTTTTGTACAATGTGGACTTTGTGAACTATATATTACTAATCATCTCAAAGTATTTTATGGTCGGGTTTGCTGATGTAGCACCGAAAATATTCCTTGACATGCATATTATTTAGAATTTGGTGTCTAGAGAACGTTATCGGAGAAGCTGGAAACTAAAATTTACAAAAGGGTATGCATCTTACTGTAAGATATCGATTATATGTTACCCATCAGCTATCGCACATTGTGTTGTCCAAACAAATTTGATTAATTTTCAAGGACCATGTCTAAAAGGGTTGCGCGGTGGTGAACTCGAATAAGGTACGGCCGCAGGTTGCGACATCATATGTGGTACATGAAATGGTGGCATCGCTTGGACTGGAGGCAACGTATAGTAGGACCCCTGGCCATTATCCATAAATCCTTGGCCATTGCCCGTTGCTCCTTGACCATTGCCCGATACTGTTACAGGCATGCGATTTCCTCCCGGGGGTTGTGGAATACTGGCAGCAGCCGGCTGCCGGTACGGATAGGTTTGGAACCGTGATAGTGCTGCTTGATTGTGAGGTGAAACGCCCGTGTCTATGACCCTAGGTATGTATGCCTGTGGATCTGTCATGTAGAATCGATGGTCGACGTGGACGTCTTCGTTGTTCAAAGGGAGATTCCTTGAGTGGGCAGGCACAGGGTCTCTTTGTAACACCTCTCGGCGATCGGGTCTCCATCGTTGCTTACGATACAAAGATCGAGAATCCCGGTCTCGAACCTTCAACAGTCTTGAGTCTTCGTTCTTGCGATGTCTGTCTACAGACGAAGCGGAAGGCCTATCGGATTGCGCATAGACGGCTATCAAGTCATCCATTGAATCTCGTTCTTTGATTGATCGATCTTTCTTTTCGGACTTTTTGGGCGCCAGCTTTTTGAGCAAGATGTCGTCTTCGATAGGATGGATTTTAAGCGAGTGAAGTGAATCACGATCATACGGGTCAGATTTTTCGGAGTGCATGTCGGCCTTTTTGTTGCGATACCGACGCAAGCCCAATCGGACCAACAAGCCATATACACCACGTAGGTTTTTCCCTTCTGCAAAGCTTCTGGTCTTCATCTCCCTGTAATTCCTCGCCCTTCTCCTCCAACACCAAATGAGCATGAGGAGAATGAAGGCACTCCCCACAGCCATCAAAAAGATCTGCCACCAAGTGAGCTTCGACCTGGGCTTTGTCGACGCAGGTGTTGGGACTGTCAAACCCGTAGCAGTGGACAAAGGGGTCGCACCCGTTAACGATTCCGGTGGTAAGCGGCTCTGAACTTGCACAAGTTCAGACAGACAAACACCAAGCCCAGGTATGGTGCCGCTCGAATCTTGACAATCCATAGAGACACACGAACCGCCACGGAGAACCTGACCGGAGCTTGAGCATCCGAGACAGTTCCTTGAGCCTGGGCCGGAGCACGAAGAGCAGCTCAGATCACAGGATTGACATGTCGAAGTTGCCGTGTCCAAATATTGATTTTTGGAGCATGTAGGTAAACACCTGCCACCAGTCAGGACGGGACGGGAAGGTGGGCAGGAGTTGCATTGATTGAAGGATGCCCCGGAACAGGTCGCGCAGTCAGGATGACATTTAAGACAGGAGCCGGAAGAAGAAAATGTATCTGAAGGACAAGAAGACACGCATTTGCCGGAAGACACGACTTGACCGCTTGGGCATGAAAGACAGAAATCGGGGGAACCGGCACAAGTAGTGCAAGAGGGGGAACAACCTGGACGGGAAATAGGTAAGAATTTGAAGTTGGAAAATGAATAGAATATATATATTTACTTACTTGTACACTTGTTGTCTTCCGAAATGAACATTCCTATAGCGCAGCCGTTGATACATTTCCCATCTGCTATAGAGAATCCTGGTGAACAACGATTGCATTGCACCTGGCCCATCGTGGACTTCGAGCTAAAGTTGGGAATTGAACAGGATACGCAGTCTGCACCACAACCTAAGGCGGAGGTAAGTAAATGAATGGATTTTTGAAAGACAGCTTACTGTCACATGTCCCCTTTTCGTTATTCGCGACCATTCCATTTATCCCTTCACACACACCTTCACTATCGGCTGTAACACATAAACCACTTATGAAGTAAGACCCAGTGGCGCACAAAGTGCACTCATTGACTGTCGGCCCGGTACAAGTAGAACAAGCAGAGGAGCATTTATTGCACTTGTTCTCTAGGGCGAAATATCCACCTTTACAAGGATTACGGTCATCCTTTAGAGTAACGAATCCGATACATTTCGTAATGTCGTTTGGATCTTTTACGAAACCAGGTCTGCAGATTGTGCACTCTCCAGAACCATCATTACACGCAGTACAACCGAGCCCGCAAACTTGTTGAATAATCAGTTTATTTATTAATATTTAAATAAATTGGGAAATACCATTACACTCTCCAGTCGTAGACAGGAAGAAGCTTGAACCACAACTAGCACAAGCAGTGCCATTCTGGGAAACCGCCCAACCGCCATTACACGTGCATTTTCCATCTTCTTTGCATACCCCGTGTAGACAATTGCAGTTCGCGGGTGCGTCATCAGGAGGCGGGGTCAAGCATCGTCCAGAGCCCGACATTCCTTGATCACAATCGGGACAATCTTCTGAACATGGTTCGCAGGTTGGGCCGAAGTAACCATTGTCACAGGATTCGCATGCAGACCCGCTAAAACCGGTCGGACATGTGCAGGTGCCAGATATCGAACAAACGCTGGGACCTGAACAAGGGGGAGAACAAGCCGATGACTGAATATCGAGGAGGGACAAGGCGTTGACGGAAGGTAATTGGGATGTATCTGGAACCGAATCCCATAGAATGAGTCGATTGTGATTGTTGGAAACGGCTATCCAAACATTAGGTGCAATCGCTATCGAACGTGCAGACAGAGGGATGGAGGTGTTGCTGACAGGTGATTCAGGAAGTTTTGCAAATGAAGCCTGGCCGGAGTATAATGACTGTGAGTAGATTGCGACGCCTGGTTCAAGCTGAAGATTAAGAGGTAGGGAAGAAATAGACGCATTTCGAAAGCCAGCTGAACCGACAAGAGTGGATGAAGGAGAGGTCAGGAGGTTGTGAAGCAACTGGGGACTGGTCGTCGAAGTGTATTGATCCGGAAGCAGCAGGATTTTTGGTGTACCCCCTGGGCCTGAAAGCGTAGCACCAACTTATTGTCAATTAGAAGGATGATTCGAAAAAACAGTTTGAGGCATAAGACGTACTGGCTGTATTAGAAATACCCTGGACACATTGGCCTGCAACGCATACAATAGAAAGCGAAGACTGGGCAACTGCGGTTATACCGTAAGTTGAGGAGCCATTGCGGAGACTAATTCGACTCACCAACTGTCGCATGAAAAGCAAAGCAAAGAAAGACCAGGAGCATCAAGAGCATATCTACTGCTCTCGAGCTTTAAGAAGGAAAGAAAGCAGGTTGTAGGGGTTGATAACGAAACTAGTCTCCATGTTTCAATAAAAGCCCTGCTCGTCATATCCGCCCAGCTGGTTTCCAGCCAGACTAAGAATACGACGGTGTACCTGACAATAAAGGAACTCGACATCGCGCAAGCTTGTTTCAAGTGATAAACCATTGATACGAACGATATCCGCTCACATCGACCCTATCCGAGTCCCTCGTCGTATCTTATCAAACTGGTTGAATGGAGGTTTGGGGTGGGACCAGGCTCATTGAACAGCAATGAATGGCCCACTGTCAACACAACACAAGGAGGTTCGCAGACTTGGTGATGATGGCGTTGCTTGCACAGCCCTGACGGTTTGCGTGGTGACTGGTACCATTTCATAGTATCGAAATTACATGCGGAATTATTTGCCGGACTAAACTTTATCCAGGCTACGGAGGGGGTATTAGCAAGCCCAGTGTTGTCGTTGTATCATGATCCATCGTCCGAACTTGTTTGCACTTATTATATAATGTATTGACGGGATGAAGTGCAAAAAATAATCGGTATTAGTGTATGTTATACTCTATCCCAGCCAGTCCGTATGTAGGCTACGCACGGAAGATGTGCAGGAAAACGATGAAGCAAAGAAATGCATGCCGTCGTCCCACATGGTAATGTCCATAAGTATTGTGGTGTAAAAAAAGCTTGCAACGAACTTGGTTAATTCCAAGATAAGTCATTATCTGTTTCTGAAGGGGTTACGTGAAGATACGGTCACATAAGACTCGCCCGTTTGCATAGGTTGCGACATCACATTAGGCCCCGAGGACATAAAGTTCGGCAACGGAGGTGCTAGAGGTACCGAGTATGGTCCTTGGCCATTGCCTGATAACGATCCATGTATCGGTATGTGATTAACTTGTGGAACAGAAAACATTGGTCCAATCTGCCGCGGAAAGGTTGGAGCAGTCGTATAGGTAGGGATAGGGAATGATGAGGGCGTTGCCTGACTTCGAGATGACACACCAGTTTCTCCTGAAACCATAGGCCGAACAGATTGCATGTACGCCTGCGCATCGGTGAGGTTAAACCGATTACTCGTAGAAGATATTTGCCGATCTAATTGTGGCTGGTAACCGGTGTGGTAGACGGGCACACCTTCCCTGTTCATAGGATATTTCTTTGGGAGGGAGGGCACAAAGACCGAGGACCCAATAGAATCCCTCGCAGTCACAGGATCTCTGTATAATGACTCCCTGGGATCCGGTGTCGACCGCTGCCTACCCGTTACCTCCGAGTACAAATTCCGGTCGATTCGACCCTTAAAGCGTCGTGGGATATCGCTCTGCCGACGGCTGTTTACAGACGAAACATAAGAAGTTCGACTGTCAATCGAATGCTCGTATGCATCGAGGAAGTCGTCCATTGAGTCTCGTTTCTCCGATCGTGCTTTCCCTTTCTCTGATCGTGCTTTCCCTTCGGATCTTGGAGGCGCCAGCTTTTTGAGTAAGATGTCGCGTTCGATAGGTTGGATTTTGGGCGAGAGAGGCGAATCATGAGCGTAAGTCATGGGTAAATTGGACTGCGGATTCCTTTTGTTGCGAAACAGGCGCTTCCCCAACCGGACCAACCAACCATGTACGCCATCCAGGTTTTTCTCCCTTGCGAAGGTTTGGGTTTTCTTCTCCCTATGTTTCCTCGCCCTCCTCCTCCAAAACCAAAGGAGTACGAGGAGAATGAATGCACACCCCAGCGTCATCAAAAAGATCTGCCACCAAGTGAGCTTCAAGTTTGGTGATGTCTTCGTTGGTTCTGTCAATCCCGAAGGGATTGGGGCTGCTGATCCCGAGGAACTTGAAACTTGCACAAGTTCAGACAGACAGACACCAAGCCCAGGTATGATGCCGCTCGACCCTTGGCAATTCATTGAAACACATGAACCACCACGAAGAACCTGGCTCGAGCTGGAACACGCCTGGCAGTTGCTTGAACCCGGTCCAGAACACGAAGAGCAGCTGGAATCGCATGCTTGACATGTCAAGGTTGAAGAGTCAAAATACTGGGTTCTGGAGCAAGTAGACAGGCATCTTCCGTTCACGCGGACAGGACGGGAGGGCGGGCAGGAATTGCATTGATTGAAGGACGCTCCGGAACAGGTCGCGCAGTCAGGGTGACATTTAATACAGGAGCCGGAAGAAGAAAATGTGTCTGAAGGACAAGAAGACACACATTTCCCCGAAGACGCAAGTCGACCACTTGGGCAGGTAAGACAGAAATCGGGGGAACCGGCACAAGTACTGCAAGAGGAGGAACAACCTAGATACGAATTATGGTTTTAGTTGATGATGGGAGCAGAGACTATTTTTTCTTACTGGAACACGTATTGTCCTGGGAAGAAGCGAAAGTTCCCGTAGAGCAGCCAGCAATACAATTCCCTTCGAATAGAAAGAATCCTGGTAAACAACCGGTGCATTCTAACAAGTCCATCGTGGATGCCGTGCTAAAATTCGGAATTCGACAGGACGTGCATTTTGCACCACAACCTAAAACATATATCAGTAAGGAAAGGGGTTTCTGAAAGAAGGCATACTGTCGCATGTAAATTTGATGTTATTCGCGATCATTCCATTTGTCCCCTGACAGACACCATTGCTGTCTGTTGAGACGCAATTACCATTAAAGAAGTAAGTCCCAGAAGCGCACAGAGTACAGTCATTTGATGTCGGTCCGGTACAGGTAAGACAAGAAGGAGAGCATTGGCTGCATTGACCACCTGAAGGGAAACTTCCATCGGGACAAGGGACAGCAGAAACACAAGCTGTATCAACGAGACAAGGAGTGTTAGCCGTTCGATTAGGGATCCTGGTACATTTCGTCTTGTCGTTTGCATCTTGAGTGAAACCCGCCTTGCAGGTTATGCAATCCCCGGTACCATCCGTGCATTGAACACAGCCAAGCTGGCAAACTTATCAAATTATCAGGGTGCATTCGGTAGAATCAAAGAAATGGGAAAATACCTTGACAATCTCCAGTCTTTGATAAGAAGAAGCCCGGAGCACATTTCGCACACGCCGTGCCATTGTTTCCAGCAGTCCAACCACTATTACAGGTGCATTGTCCACCTGTCCCGCATACCCCGTTTAGACAATTGCATTTTGAGGGTAAGCTATCGATATCTTTGATAGGTGTCAAGCATCGTCCAGTGCCCGACATTCCTTGATCACAATTGGGACAACCCGCTGGGCATGGTGCGCAGGTTGGGCCGAAGAAACTATCTGCGCAGGATTCGCATGCAGACCCGCTGAAGCCGGTCGGACATGTGCAGGTGCCAGATGTCGAACAAATACTGGAACCTGAACAAGGGGGAGAACAAGTGGACGATTGAATATCGAGGAGGGACAAAGATCCCCGGGAAGGTAATTGAGATGTATCTGGAACCGAATCCCATAGGATGAGTCGATTGTTATTGTTAGAAACGGCTATCCAAACGTTTGGTGCAATGGCAATGGAGTTTGCAGAGAGTGGGATGGAGGTGTTGCTGACAGGGGATTCAGGAAGTTTTGCGAATAAAGCCTGGCCGGAGTATAAGGACTGTGAGTAGACTGCGACGCCTGGTTCGAGCTGAAGGTTGAGAGGCAGGGCAGAGAGGGATGCACTCCGAAAGCCAGCCGACCCGACAAGGGTGGACGAAGGAGAGGTCAGGAGGTTGTGAAGCAACTGGGGATTAGTCGTTGAAGTATATTGACCCGGAAGCAACTGGAGTCTCGGTGTACCTCCTGGGCCTGAAAGCGTAGCACCAACTTAATGTCCTGTTAGTAAATATAATTCACAAAGGTTGGAATAAGACGTACTGGTCGTGTTTGAAATACCTTGGAAGCATTGGCCTGCAACGCATACAATAGAAAGCGAGGACTGGGCGACTGCGGTGACCATGAGTTGAGGAACCAACGGAAAGACCAAGACTCACCAACGGCCACTCGACAAAGGAAGCAAAGAACGACAAGGAGCACCGAGAACATATCGACTGTCCTCGAGCTTTCAGAAGAAAAAAGAAAAAGAAAACTAGGGTGGTCGTGGGGGTTGGCAGTGAAACCAACCTTTCATGGCGAACCTGTGTGACGATAATATTAAGGCGTTCGTTTCCAACCTGACTAAGCATTCCGAAAATAGCAGGAGCTGCCATTTACATGTTGTGAATCTGATGTACTCCTTTGGGCACATGGGTCCATTGTTGCCTATTGAACCAGTTGGGGATGGGCAGTCCACTTGGAGTTCCCTCTCAAAAGGCCTTGGTGAGAATTTGTCTGCAATGTTATATGTGGCCATAGGTGTACGACTCGATGCCACCTGCCAAGATTCAAATATTCAAGTTCAAACAGCCCCGGGCCTTGGCCATTGTTACTTCAAAGTTGACACGTACAATGGGTCTTTGTTCGTAAATAGAACAATGTAGTGTTGTAGTGTTTATTTGTTTGTTGCCCAAACAACGCGACCACGGTAATGATCATGAGTCACATTATTACGGCTCTCACACGTCCACTGATCACGAAATGGAGCGCCGTTCAGGGAGGCTCAGATTCTTTCCTCCAAAATCTATGGCTGAGGACGGAAGCGATGCGGAGATGGACGAATATGTGGAGACGAGCTCCCCGGTTGCCAAGAAACCTGCTAATAAAAAGCGTAAGGTTGCCGCCCCCACGAACTTTCCGCTCGTCCAGGCCCAATTCAAGAGGACCAAGGGGAAGCGCGGGCTGCTGAAAGACGTGGTTGACATGCCTATGGACGTGCTATACGAGGTCTCTCATTTTTTTACCCTGGGAAACCCTCTGATCAATCAACTAGATATTTAGCCAACTCGATCCTATGGACTTACTGAACTTGGCCAGAACCACGAAAGACATCCGTGATATTCTTATGAGACGTGCATCCAAATCCGTTTGGAAGCAGGCATTCGTCAATGTTACACCTAGCTTGCCCGAATGTCCTTCCGACTTGAGTGAACCCCAGTATGCGGAGCTCGCTTTTGGAAAAACCTGTACAGTACGTCTGAATCAAATGATTATAATCCTTTTCTTGAAGGCGTGTGTCCCCTAGTTTTGTGATCGGAAGTTGGCCATTATTCATATTGTTTGGGAAGCTCGTGTTCGCACTTGTAATAAATGCCTGGAGAGAAAGTGAGATATTTCTACCTTTCACTAGGAATGTTACTCATATATATATATATCAGCTTCTCTACGGAATATTTTTATGCACTTCGAGACCTTGTTCCAGGTCTCCACGTACAACGGCCGTCTGGTTGGTCAACATTTTCGTCACTTACTCTCTTATTAACGTTGCTGTTAGGGCGCAGACGTCACTTCACCAAATTTCTTGTCTATGACAAAGTCAGCCGCCAATTGAGTCAGGAATATGATGCACTAAAAGAACCTGAGAGGCGCGAGTGGATGAAAGATAAACTCGCAGAACGACAGATCGTTCGCAAGGTGTGTGGTTTTACCTTTTCTCGTAATTCACGACCGAACAGGATTTAGCATGCTGTACAATGCGAGACTTGGGCAGAGTTGCGACAAAATCAGCTCCAAAATGAGAAGGCCACGGTTGTTGAGGATCGTAAGGCAATGTACAAAGCAATTATTTCTGAATCATTATACCTTTCTAACTCCCTTATCAGTGTCATGGACTATATTCGCAGCTTGGGGTGGGGAGAGGAATTGGAGAAGCTACCGAGTGGGGTGCCCAAACCGGAAAACGAACCGACCATCGTCAAATTCTGCCAGAAAGATGTTACCCAACGTGGTACGTTCTGCGTCCTCTCAAATTGTCAAATTTCCAATTGTCCTTGTAGGCCTTGACGGTATGACAGACTTCTTGAACGAATATATGGAGGGAGTCAAATCCAAAAGAATCTTCCGTGAGCAGAAAGAGGCATTACAAGCGAAGGTTGTCACCCTCAAGGAAACTTATACCTCATATCTTCTCACACTTTCTGCGACCGAATTTTACCCAAACACGGCTGACATCTACGGTGACCAAAACGTGAAGGAAATCCTCAAGGGTACCACCGCAGAGTTGACAGCCGAGCAAATCGACATCCTGAATGCAATGTTCCCCGAGCTTCTGCAAACTTGGCAAGAACCGCTCAACCAAAAGCTTGTGCAGCTTGTCTCACAGCAAGCAGCTTCTGAAAAATTTGTCTTCGATCCTTCATCTGTCCTTGATCTTGTGTCGACTTCATTCTTGTGCAGCCACTGCGTCAATCATATGCAAGCGAAGCAAACGATGACTCATAGGTGTGCCAGAGATGCCCTCTACGTGTACGGGAAGCTGGCAGATGAGGAGCAAGACCTGCTGAAATCAACAATCAAGGAGATCCGGTGGAATATGAACAATTGCTTGGCATTTTCCCCGATTACTTCCAAACGGATTGCAGAAGCTCTTGAAGGATGTTTGTTCGATCCGATGACAACAACGGTGGCACAGATCGAAAAACAAGATCCTATATTTGAGTGTTTGACCTGTCACAATGTGTTGTCTGGCAGATGCATGATGAGGTGGAGTGGAATGGTATGGATTCCTTCGATTCTCGTGATTGCGCCTGAGATTTTCTCTTTAGTACTCGCATTCAAATAGTCATACAGTTTCTAGACCCATGAAACTGATTTTGGTTGACGAGAAGGACGCCATGATCACTCGTGACAGAATGGCTGAAGAATTCGAGAGACACCATGCGCGGGATCATAGGTCGTCGATGTGCACACACTGTCGGACGAATGGATCTTTGCTAGCGATGCTGGATCATGTTAAGACAGTGTAAGATATTTCAATTTTCTACATTCACCTTTGCTGAGTATCTTTGTTGGATATAACAGACATGAAATCGCGAAACCGAAACCTGGTGTCGATGTCGTCATCGCTCCTGGGGCAACCCCGGAACCTTTTGTATACCGTTTCTGGCCCCCTCGGTTGAAGGAAGATGTTGACGAGATGATTGGTGAACAAATTGCGTTATGATGATGAGGACAAAGTGTGATTATTCAACTTCTGAAGACTAACTTTTGAAGCTCGAAGTTTGGATGCTGCTATTTTAGTATTTAGTTTAAAAAAAAAAAGAAATCAAATCATCTAGCTTAGTTTCCAAGAAGTCCCTTGTACGCCATCCATTTACCTCGAGGAATACACATGTTTGTTTGAAGGACAGTAGGCATTCCATAGGCACTCGAACAGTCACTCTATCCCTCTCCCATTTCTTCTCCTCACTTGACTTTTCAGTTATATTGTTCACTTTCATCCCAATGCAAATTGAAGCAGCATCTTCACGATGGCGTCTTTGGATTTCAAATGGTTCCAGCGACCATTGTCCTTGAGAATGGATATTGTCAGAAAGCCGTCATCATTGTCGTGCTGATAGTGACAGGAATGAAGAAGGCAAAAAGTGTTATAACCTCAAGGGGGCCCAAGGATCTTAAAAATGACACAGGGTTGGTAAACTTTTTTAAGCCATTTGCGATTCCCTCCCCCATGCCCCAAAACATATCCTATTTTGGAAACTTTTCACAACATATCAGAGTTTTATCAGACTTTTCCAACTCAGGCATAGGCCGCATAGTAGCTGTATAACACATACATATATGTAGAGCACAATGTAAATATTTAACATGAATATAGGTATTGAGGAATTGTCACGTACCGTGACATCATAGGACATATCACCTGACCTCCGCCATCTTCCCGCACGCTTCCGCACTCTCCCGCGCCCCTCCGCAGTTTTTCCCGCCGCTCCGACGTTTCTTCTTCCTCCCGCCGCTCATTT
>Ga0307517_10012098_pt1 | contig 11891 bp, 7 predicted proteins | sample 23_EM_MG_FD_194515 | JGI IMG/M metagenome (GOLD analysis project Ga0307517, IMG submission 194515) | Populus trichocarpa ectomycorrhiza microbial communities from riparian zone in the Pacific Northwest, United States - 23_EM | ecosystem: Host-associated > Plants > Roots > Unclassified | place... | reverse complement strand
GAACCTTGCCCTTCGTCTCCTTGCCGAACGACACGGTACCGGTCATCTCGGCCAGCGTGCCCTTGTCCTTCGGCGTGCGGGCTTCGAAGAGTTCGGCCACCCGCGGCAGACCGCCGGTGATGTCGCGCGTCTTCTGGCCTTCGACCGGGATGCGTGCCAGCACTTCGCCCGGCAGCAGATCCTGGCCGTCGCGGATCTGCACCAGCGAGCCGACCTGGAACGCGATCGTCACCGAGTGATCGGTGCCGGGGATCTTGACCTCGTTGCCGGCCACGTCGAGCAGCTTGACCTGCGGACGCACGACCTTGGTCGCACCACGCCGCTTCGGATCGATCACGACGAGCGTGGACAAGCCGGTCACTTCGTCGAGCTGCTTCGCGACCGTCAGGCCTTCTTCGACGTTCTCGAACTTCGCCTTGCCAGCGAACTCGGTGATCACCGGACGGGTCAGCGGGTCCCAATTGGCCAGCACGGTGCCGGCCTTGACCTGCTGATCGGCCTTGATGCTGAGCAGCGCGCCGTACGGCACCTTGTGACGCTCGCGCTCACGGCCGTGCTGGTCGGAAATGATGATCTCGCCGGAACGCGAAATCACCACCAACTCGCCCTTGCCGTTGGTCACGTAGCGCATCGTCGCGTTGAACCCGACGACGCCGTCGCTCTTCGCGTCGACGCTTGAGGCCACCGCCGCACGCGACGCCGCACCACCGATGTGGAAGGTGCGCATCGTCAGCTGCGTGCCTGGCTCGCCGATCGACTGCGCCGCGATCACGCCGATCGCTTCGCCCACGTTGATCAAGCCACCACGGCCCAAATCGCGGCCATAGCACTTGGCGCAGATGCCGAAGCGCGTGGCGCAGGTGAGCGCGGTGCGAACCTTGACCTCGTCGACCCCCGCCGCTTCGAGCGCGTCGAGCACGTCTTCGTCCAGCATCTCGCCGCCGTTGAGCAGCGTTTCCTGGGTTTCAGGGTGCTGCACCTCGATCGCGGTGACGCGACCGAGCACGCGATCCCGCAGCGACTCGATCACTTCGCCGCCTTCGACCAGCGCGCGCATGTTCATGCCGTTCTGCGTGCCGCAATCGTCCTCGATCACGACCAAATCCTGCGTCACGTCGACCAGGCGGCGCGTCAGGTAGCCCGAGTTCGCGGTCTTCAACGCCGTGTCCGCGAGGCCCTTCCGGGCGCCGTGGGTCGAAATGAAGTACTGCAGAACGTTCAGGCCTTCGCGGAAGTTCGCCGTGATCGGCGTCTCGATGATCGAGCCGTCAGGCTTGGCCATCAGGCCGCGCATGCCGGCGAGCTGGCGGATCTGCGCGGCAGAACCGCGCGCACCCGAGTCGGCCATCATGTAGATCGAGTTGAACGACTCCTGGTCCACCTGCTTGCCATGGCGGTCGGTCGTCTTCTGCTTGGACAGCTGGCTCATCATGACCTTGCCGACTTCGTCGCCGGTCTTGCCCCAGATGTCCACGACCTTGTTGTAGCGCTCGCCGGACGTGACCAGACCCGAGACGTACTGCTGCTCGATCTCCTTCACTTCCTTCTCGGCGCGTTCGATCAGGCCCGGCTTTTCCTTCGGCACCAGCATGTCGTCGATGCAGATCGAGATGCCGGCGCGCGTGGCCAGGCGGAAGCCGCTTTGCAGCAGCTTGTCGGCGAACACCACCGTCTCCTTCAGACCGCACTTGCGGAACGAAGTGTTGATCAGGCGCGAGATTTCCTTCTTCTTCAGCGCCTTGTTGATGTTGCTGAACGGCAGGCCCTTCGGCAGGATCTCGCTCAGCAGCGACCGGCCGACCGTGGTGTCGACGAGCTTGGTCTCCGGCACGAATTCACCGGTTTCCTTGTTCTTCGAGTACTCGGTCAGGCGCACGCTGATCTTCGACGTGATCTCGACCACGTCGTTGTCGAGCGCACGCTGCACTTCGCCGATGTCGGAGAAGATGATGCCTTCGCCCTTGGCGTTGATGCGGTCGCGCGTCGCGTAGTACAGGCCCAGCACCACGTCTTGCGACGGCACGATGCTCGGCTCGCCGTTGGCCGGGAACAGGATGTTGTTCGAGGCCAGCATCAGCGTGCGGGCTTCCATCTGCGCTTCGATCGACAGCGGGATGTGAACAGCCATCTGGTCACCGTCGAAGTCGGCGTTGAACGCCGCGCAGACGAGCGGGTGCAGCTGGATCGCCTTGCCTTCGATCAGCACCGGCTCAAAGGCTTGAATGCCCAGGCGGTGCAGCGTCGGCGCACGGTTCAGCAGGACCGGGTGCTCCTTGATGACTTCTTCGAGGATGTCCCAGACCACCGGCGTGCCGGATTCGACTTCCTTCTTCGCCGCCTTGATGGTCGTGGCAATGCCCATCGCCTCGAGGCGCGAGAAGATGAAGGGCTTGAACAGCTCGAGCGCCATCAGCTTGGGCAGGCCGCACTGGTGCAGCTTCAGCGTCGGGCCGACCACGATGACCGAACGGCCCGAGTAGTCGACGCGCTTGCCCAGCAAGTTCTGGCGGAACCGACCGCTCTTGCCCTTGATCATGTCGGCCAGCGACTTCAGCGCGCGCTTGTTCGCGCCTGTCATCGCCTTGCCGCGACGGCCGTTGTCCAGCAGCGAATCAACCGCTTCCTGCAGCATGCGCTTCTCGTTGCGCACAATGATTTCCGGCGCCTTCAACTCGAGCAGACGCGCGAGGCGGTTGTTGCGGTTGATGACGCGGCGGTACAGGTCGTTCAGGTCGGAGGTCGCGAAGCGGCCGCCGTCCAGCGGCACGAGCGGGCGCAGGTCCGGCGGCAGCACCGGCAGCACTTCCATCACCATCCACTGCGGCTTGATGCCCGACTTCTTGAAGGCTTCCATCACCTTCAGGCGCTTGGAGTTCTTCTTGACTTTCAGCTCGGAGCCGGTCATGTCGCCACGCAGGCGTTCGATCTCGACGTCGAGGTCGATCTCGGACAGCAGCTTGTGCACGCCCTCGGCGCCCATCAGCGCGACGAACTCATCACCGAACTCGGTGCGCTTCGCGTCGTAGTCGTCTTCCGACATGATGCTGAACTTCTTCAGCGGCGTCATGCCCGGGTCGACCACGACATACGCTTCGAAGTACAGCACGCGCTCGATGTCGCGCAGCGTCATGTCGAGCACCAAGCCCAGACGCGACGGCAACGACTTCAGGAACCAGATGTGCGCGCACGGCGCCGCCAGGTCGATGTGACCCATGCGGTCGCGACGGACCTTGGTCTGCGTCACTTCGACGCCGCACTTCTCGCAGATCACGCCACGGTGCTTCAGGCGCTTGTACTTACCGCACAGGCACTCGTAGTCCTTGATGGGCCCGAAGATCTTGGCGCAGAACAGGCCGTCACGCTCCGGCTTGAAGGTGCGGTAGTTGATGGTCTCCGGCTTCTTGACTTCGCCGAACGACCAGGACCGAATTTTCTCGGGGGAAGCCAGGCCAATCTTGATGGCATCGAAATGCTCATCGGGAGTGAACTGGCGGAACAGATCAAGTAAACCCTTCATTGCTCTGTTTCCTTCCTATTAATTGCGTTCGAGTTCCATGTCGATGCCCAAGGAACGGATTTCCTTGACCAGGACATTGAACGATTCCGGCATGCCGGCTTCGATGGCGTGCTCGCCCTTGACGATGGACTCGTACACCTTGGTGCGGCCATTCACGTCGTCGGACTTCACGGTGAGCATTTCCTGCAGCACGTAGGACGCGCCGTAGGCTTCGAGTGCCCACACTTCCATCTCACCGAAGCGCTGGCCACCGAACTGGGCCTTGCCGCCGAGCGGTTGCTGCGTGACGAGCGAGTACGGGCCGGTCGAGCGCGCGTGCATCTTGTCGTCCACCAGGTGGTGCAGCTTCAGCACGTGCATGTAGCCGACCGTGACGGGGCGCTCGAAAGCGTCGCCGGTGCGGCCATCGTGCAGCGTCGCCTGCGTGCGCGTCGCGGTCAGGCCCTTGGCCTTCGCGATGTCGTCCGGGTAGGCGAGCTTGAGCATCGCGCGGATCTCTTCCTCGGCCGCACCGTCGAACACCGGCGTCGCGAACGGCACGCCCTTGCTCAGGTTGCCGGCCATCTCGATGATCTCGGCGTCGCTCAGGTTGTCCAGCTTCTCGGTCTTGCCACCCGACTTGTTGTACAGCTCGTCGAGGAACTTGCGGATCTCGGCGACCTTGACCTGCTCCTGCAGCATCGTCTCGATGCGCTGGCCGATGCCCTTGCCGGCCCAGCCCAGGTGCACTTCGAGCACCTGCCCGACGTTCATCCGCGACGGCACGCCCAGCGGGTTCAGCACGATGTCGCACGGCGTGCCGTCGGCCATGTACGGCATGTCCTCGACCGGGACCACCTTGGACACGACACCCTTGTTGCCGTGACGGCCGGCCATCTTGTCGCCAGGCTGCAGGCGGCGCTTCACGGCCAGGTAGACCTTGACCATCTTCAGCACGCCTGCGGGCAGCTCGTCACCCTGCGTCAGCTTCTTGCGCTTCTCTTCGAACGCGAGGTCGAAGCTGTGACGTGTCTGCTCGAGCGAGTTCTTCACGCTCTCGAGCTGGCTCGCGACGGCTTCGTCGGCCGGGCGAATGTCGAACCAGTGGTAGCGCTCGACGCTGGCCATGTAGGCCTTGTCGATCACGGTGCCCTTGGCGATCTTCTGCGGGCCGCCGTTCGCGGTCTGGCCGATCAGGAGCTTCTCGATCCGGTCGAACGCGTCGGCCTCGACGATGCGCAGCTGGTCGTTCAGGTCGAGGCGGTAGCGCTTCAGTTCATCGTCGATGATCTGTTGCGCCCGCTTGTCGCGCGGGATGCCTTCACGGGTGAAGACCTGCACGTCGATCACGGTGCCGTTGGTGCCCTGGTCGACCCTCAGCGAGGTGTCCTTCACGTCGGACGCCTTCTCGCCGAAGATTGCGCGCAGCAGCTTCTCTTCCGGCGTCAGCGTGGTCTCGCCCTTCGGCGTGACCTTGCCGACCAGCGTGTCGCCCGGGTTCACTTCGGCGCCGACATACACGATGCCGGATTCGTCGAGGCGACCGAGTTGCTGTTCGCTCAGGTTCGGGATGTCGCGGGTGATTTCTTCGGAGCCCAGCTTGGTGTCGCGCGCCATCACGACCAGCTCCTCGATGTGGATCGAGGTGTAGCGGTCGTCGGCGATCACGCGTTCGCTGATCAGGATCGAGTCTTCGAAGTTGTAGCCGTTCCAGGGCATGAAGCCGACCAACATGTTCTGGCCCAGGGCCAGTTCACCGATGTCGGTCGACGCGCCGTCGGCGATGATGTCCTCGGCCGCCACCTTGTCACCGCGCTTGACGATCGGGCGCTGGTGGATGTTGGTGTTCTGGTTCGAACGCTGGTACTTGATCAGGTTGTAGATGTCGACGCCGACCTCACCGGCCACCGTTTCCTTGTCGTTGACGCGGATCACGATGCGGTTGGTGTCGACATAGTCGACCACACCGCCGCGCTTCGCGGCGACGACGGTGCCCGAGTCCTTCGCGGCGACGCGTTCGACGCCGGTCCCGACCAGCGCCTTTTCGGGGCGCAGCGTCGGCACGGCCTGGCGTTGCATGTTCGCGCCCATCAGCGCGCGGTTCGCATCGTCGTGCTCCAGGAAGGGCACGAGCGAGGCCGCGACCGAGACGATCTGCGTCGGCGCCACGTCCATGTACTGGATGCGTTCGGCCGAGGTCAGCACCGATTCGCCGTTGTCACGGGCGGACACCAGCTCGTCGATCAGCTTGCCTTCGGCGTCCAGCGTCGCGCTCGCCTGCGCGATCACGTACTTGCCTTCTTCGATGGCCGAGAGGTAGTCGATGATTTTCGTCACCTTGCCGTCGGCCACGCGCCGGTACGGCGTCTCGAGGAAGCCGTATTCGTTCAGCTGGGCATACAGCGCGAGCGAGTTGATCAGGCCGATGTTCGGGCCTTCAGGCGTTTCGATCGGGCACACGCGGCCGTAGTGGGTCGGGTGCACGTCGCGGACTTCAAAGCCGGCGCGCTCGCGGGTCAAGCCGCCCGGGCCCAGGGCCGAGACGCGACGCTTGTGCGTGATCTCGCTGAGCGGGTTGGTCTGGTCCATGAACTGCGACAGCTGCGACGCCCCGAAGAACTCCTTCAGCGCCGCGGAGATCGGCTTGGAGTTGATCAGGTCGTGCGGCATCAGCGCTTCGGTCTCGGCCTGGCCGAGGCGTTCCTTCACGGCCTTCTCGATGCGCGCGAGGCCCGAGCGGTACTGGTTTTCGGCCAGTTCGCCGACGCAACGCACACGCCGATTGCCAAGGTGGTCGATGTCGTCAACTTCGCCGCGGCCGTTGCGCAGCTCGACGAGGATCTTGACGACGTCGAGGATGTCCTCGTTGCTCAGCGTCATCGCGCCTTCGGCCGAGTCGCGGCCGACGCGGGCGTTGAACTTCATGCGGCCGACGCGCGACAAGTCGTAGGTGTCTGCCGAGTAGAACAGGCGGTGGAACAGCGCCTCGACCGCATCTTCGGTCGGCGGCTCGCCAGGCCGCATCATGCGGTAGATCGCGACGCGCGCGGCGAGCTGGTCGGCGGTTTCATCGGCGGCCAGCGTCTGCGAGATGTACGCGCCTTCGTCGAGCTCGTTCGTGTACAGCGCCGGGATTTCCTTGACGCCGGCGACGCGCAGCTTCTTCAGCAGCGCTTCGGTCAGCTCGTCATTGGCCTTGGCCAGGATCTCGCCAGTATCGGTATCGACGACGTTGCGCGCCAGCATCCGGCCCATCAGGTAGTCCTCGGGGACGCTGATGAATTGCGTTTCGGTCTGCTCGAGCGTGCGCGTGTGGCGCGCGGTGATGCGCTTGTCCTTCTCGACGACGACGTTGCCGTTCTTGTCGGTGATGTCGAAGCGCGCGATTTCGCCACGCAGCCGGTCGGCCACGAATTCCATCTGCGCGCCCGAGTCCATCAGGCGGAAGTTGTCGAACACGAAGAAGTTCGCGAGGATCGATTCCGGGTTCAGGCCGATGGCCTTCAGCAGGATCGTCACCGGCATCTTGCGGCGGCGGTCGACGCGGAAGTACAGGATGTCCTTCGGGTCGAACTCGAAGTCCAGCCACGAGCCGCGGTACGGAATGATGCGCGCCGAGAACAGCAGCTTGCCGCTCGAGTGCGTCTTGCCCTTGTCGTGCTCGAAGAACACGCCCGGCGAACGGTGCAGCTGAGACACGATCACGCGCTCGGTGCCGTTGACGATGAACGAGCCGTAGTCGGTCATCAGGGGCACTTCGCCCATGTAGACCTCTTGCTCCTTGATCTCCTTGACCGTCTTGGCCTGCGGCGATTCGCGGTCATAGATGATCATCTGCAGCTTCGCGCGCACCGCGGCGGCGTAGGTGAGACCACGAACCTGGCACTCGCGCGTGTCGAACGCGGGCTTGGCCATGTTGAATTCGATGAACTTCATCTCCACGAACCCGTTGTGCGACACGATCGGGAAGGCGGAAAGGAAAGCGGCCTGAAGGCCTTCTGGCTTGCGCTTTTGCGGCGGCACGTCCTTTTGCAGGAACGCCACGTACGATTCCTTCTGCATCGTCAGCAGATAGGGCACATCGAGTACTTTTTCGCGTTTACCGAAGCTCTTGCGAATCCGCTTGCGCTCGGTATAGCTGTAGGGGGTTGTTTGCTGCGCCATACATACTCCGTCTCAGGAAGCTCGGCCCGGCCTAGGCTTTGCTCCCGTCGGCGACTGTCTTTCGAACCTTGCGTTCGAAGCTTGGTGGTTGGCCACTACCAACCGCTGGCGGACAACCCCGGCGTTGCACCGGAGCCCGACCAAACCCGCTCTCTGCAGTCGGATCAGAGAGCTTTTTGAAACCACTTGAAAGAACCCTCGATTGTCGAGGCGGGCGCTTTCAAGTGCTTTCAAAGGGCTATCCACAGATAACCCATGAAGCACAAAGGGCTGGGGGCCGCTAGAGGCTCCCAGCCCGTGCCACCGAGATGAATTACTTGATCTCGGCCTTGGCGCCGGCGTCGACCAGCTTCTTCAGTGCGGCGTCGGCGTCGGCCTTGGCCACGGCTTCCTTGACGGCCTTCGGCGCGCCGTCGACCAGGTCCTTGGCTTCCTTCAGGCCCAGGCCCGTCAGTTCGCGCACGGCCTTGATGACCGACACCTTGTTGGCGCCGGCTTCGAGCAGCATCACGTTGAATTCGGTCTGCTCTTCGGCGACCGCGGCGGCCGCGCCACCACCACCGGCGGCCGGGGCCGACATCGCGGCGGCGGACACGCCGAACTTCACTTCGATCGCCTTGACCAGCTCGTTGAGGTCCATCACCGACATGCTGTCGAGGGCGGTCAGGAATGCGTCTTTATCGAATGCCATTTTGATTTCCAGTTCAGTAGATAGTTACAAAGATCGATCGTTCAAGCGGCAGGCGCTTCGGCGGCGGGCGCCTCGGCAGCCGGTGCAGCGTCAGCGGCCGGCGCAGCAGCAGGAGCCGCTTCGGCACGCTTCTCGGCGATGGCCGCCAGCACGCGCGCGATGCGCGAGATCGGCGATTGCATCAGGCCGAGCAGCTGTGCCAGCAGGACTTCCTTGCTCGGAATGGCCGCCAGGGACTTGACCCCGTCGGCATTCAAAGCCTTGCCTGCGTAGGCACCACCCTTGACGATCAGCTTGTCGTTGCCTTTGGCGAAGTCCGACAGGACTTTGGCCGCGGCGACAGCGTCTTCGGAAAAACCGTAGATCAGCGGGCCGACCATGCTCTCCGAGGCCACTTCGAACGTGGTGCCAGCGACGGCGCGACGAGCGAGCGTGTTCTTCAAGACATGAAGGTACACACCCTTTTCGCGCGCCTGCTTGCGCAGCACGTCCAAATGAGCCACGGTGAGGCCACGGTATTCAGCCAGCGCGAGCGTCTGTGAGCGCGCCGCCTGGGCTGCCACATCCGCCACCACGGTCTGCTTCTCGCTTTTGTTGAGACTCAAGGTCACACTCCTCACAACAATGTGCGCTTTGGTCGTTGCCGACCTCCACGCACCCCTTGGGTTCAGCGAAACAACCGAACTGGAACTCGAGAATTCCTCTTCGGTGGAACCGCCATCTGCGCTGGCTTGTTGCCGCCGCGGGTTGTAGCCCGCGAGCAGCCGTCCATTAAGCAACCACGAGGGTCACACCAGCGGTCTTGGATGACCTGCACTCGCCTTGCGGTTCGCGCAGCCCACCAAACTCATTCGATCGGCGCCAGACTCGCGCCGACCATCATTTCTCAATCAGGCCGTGTCCTTACGCAACCACGGCCGATGCATTGATCGACGCCAGGTCGACGCGGGCGCCGACGCCCATCGACGACGACAACGCGACCTTGCGCAGGTAAATGCCCTTGCTCGACGCCGGCTTGGCCTTGTTCAGGGCCTCGATCAGCGCGCGCAGGTTGCCAACCAGCTTGTCCGACTCGAACGAGCGGCGGCCGATCGTGGCGTGCACGATGCCGGCCTTGTCGACGCGGAACTGCACCTGACCGGCCTTCGCGTTGCGAACGGCCTGGGCCACATCGGGCGTCACGGTGCCGACCTTCGGGTTCGGCATCAGGCCGCGCGGGCCCAGGATCTGGCCCAGCGTACCGACGACGCGCATCGTGTCCGGCGACGCGATCACGACGTCGAAGTTCATGTTGCCGGCCTTGATCTGCTCGGCCAGGTCTTCCATGCCGACGATGTCGGCGCCGGCGGCCTTGGCTTCTTCGGCCTTGGCGCCTTGCGCGAACACGGCGACGCGCTTGGTCTTGCCGGTGCCGTTGGGCAGCACGACGGCGCCGCGAACGACCTGGTCGGACTTCTTCGCGTCGATGCCGAGTTGCACGGCGACGTCGATCGATTCATCGAACTTCGCGGTCGCACACTCTTTCACGAGCGCGAGCGCGTTGTCGACCGGGTACAGCTTGGTCGAGTCGACCTTGCCTGCGGTGGCCTTCTGGCGTTTGGTCAGCGTTGCCATGATCAGATGACCCCTTCCACGGTGATGCCCATCGAACGGGCGGTACCGGCGACGGTGCGCACGGCGGCGTCCAGATCAGCACCGGTCAGGTCCTTGATCTTGACCTTGGCGATCTCTTCGGCCTGGGCGCGCGTCAGCTTGCCGACCTTGTCGGTGTGCGGCTTCGCGGAGCCCTTCTCGAGCTTCAGCGCCTTCTTGATCAGCACCGATGCGGGCGGGCTCTTCAGCACGAACGTGAACGACTTGTCCGCGAACGCGGTGATCACGACGGGCAGCACGAGGCCGGGTTCCATGCTGGAGGTCTGGGCGTTGAACGCCTTGCAGAACTCCATGATGTTCAGGCCGCGCTGGCCCAGGGCCGGGCCGATCGGGGGCGAGGGATTCGCCTTGCCCGCGGGGACTTGCAGCTTGATCAAGCCGACAATTTTCTTTGCCATCTTCACTCTCCAATGCAACCCTGCGCACGAGGTGCGTGTGGGTTGTTGAGTTCAAACGCCAAGGGCTGGTTACCTTGGCTCCTCTTGCCCGCATCTCGTCACGGGCTGGCTACGGGCGGGGCTTTGGAGCACCCCGCCATGACTCATCAAACCTTCTCGACCTGCGCGAAGTCGAGCTCCACCGGCGTGGCACGCCCGAAGATCGTGACCGAGACGCGCACTTTCGACTTGTCGTAGTTGACGTCCTCGATCGCACCGTTGAAGTCGGTGAACGGGCCTTCCTTGATGCGCACCAGCTCGCCCACGACCCACTGCACCTTGGGGCGCGGCTTCTCGACGCCCTCTTGCATCTGGTGCACGATCTTCAGCACCTCGGCTTCGGAGATCGGCGACGGCCGGTTCTTCGCGCCGCCGACGAAGCCGGTGACCTTGCTGGTGTGCTTCACCAGGTGCCAGGTGTCGTCGCCCATTTCCATCTCGACCAGCACATAGCCGGGGAAGAATCGACGCTCCGAGACCGACTTCTTGCCGTTCTTCAGCTCGACCACTTCTTCCATCGGCACCAGGATGCGGCCGAACTTGTCCTGCATCTCGGAGCGGTCGATGCGCTCGCGCAGATTGCGCTCGACGGCCTTCTCCATGCCCGAATAGGCATGGACGACGTACCAGCGCTTGTTGGTCGCCGGGGCCACGGTCTCGGGGGTGACGACGGCAGTCGCTTCGGGCGTGTGTTCGGTGGTCATTGGTGAGTCCTCAGCGCTTCCAACCCAGGATCAGGTCGTACAGCAGCCACTCGAGCGTCTTGTCGGTCAGGAACAGGAACAGCGCCATCACGAACACGAAGGCGAACACGTAGCCGGTCATCTGCAGCGCTTCGTTGCGCGTCGGCCAGACGACCTTGCGCACTTCGCGCGCCGAGTCGCGCCCGTAGGCGATCAGCTGCTTGCCCGCTTCCGACGTGAAGAAGGTCGCCACCGCGGCGGCCAGCAGCACGATCAGCGCGGCCACGCGCATCCACAGGTCCTGCTTGGCGAGCACATAGAACGCCACCACCGCGGCGACGACGAGCACGCCGGCCACGGCCAGCTTGGCCTTGTCAGCGCCGGTGGAGATCGTCTCAATCTGTGGGGGATTCGCCATGGTGTCTTTGTCTGTACCTATCAGCAGCAAGGCCCGCCGGCCCTTTGGGGTGCCTTTGCGGGCCGCCGCTTGTTCACGCTGTTGCCAGAAATCTGGCAGGGGCGGAGGGCATCGAACCCCCAACCTCTGGTTTTGGAGACCAGCGCTCTGCCAATTGAGCTACGCCCCTTCGGTATGCCTTCTCTGATAGCCGATTACTCGATGATCTTGGCCACGACCCCGGCGCCGACGGTGCGGCCGCCCTCGCGGATGGCGAAGCGCAGGCCTTCTTCCATCGCGATCGGGTTGATCAGCTTCACGGTGATGCTGACGTTGTCGCCCGGCATGACCATTTCCTTGTCCTTGGGCA
>Ga0307517_10012096_pt1 | contig 11891 bp, 19 predicted proteins | sample 23_EM_MG_FD_194515 | JGI IMG/M metagenome (GOLD analysis project Ga0307517, IMG submission 194515) | Populus trichocarpa ectomycorrhiza microbial communities from riparian zone in the Pacific Northwest, United States - 23_EM | ecosystem: Host-associated > Plants > Roots > Unclassified | place... | reverse complement strand
CCTCCGCTTGCTTATATATCTCTCTTTCCATTTGGACGGGCAACACGCGAGGTTCGCTCCAACAACTCCCGTGCAAGCGCAGGACGCCCTCGTCGCAGACCGTCCCGTACCCTAACCATCTCCTAATCCCCCATGGCTGCCTACTCCAACAAGGCGAAACGGTCTTCTGGCCTCGACTTCTCTGACCGCGGTCAGATATCCGCACTGGACCAGCACCCAGATCTCAAGGAGACCTATGCCAACGGGGCCGCCAAACCTAGTCACCTCCAGCGAAACAAGACCGAGAGGAGGCGTTTGCAACCCCTCCAACGGACGAACACGGCCGGCTCCGCCCCGAGGGAAACACACAAACCCAAGAGGTTGCTCGACAAGTGGGGTGTCTGGATGATTAATGAGGGTGGCCGTCGCTTGTTTTTTTCCGTCTGGATCTTCCTCCACCTCCTGGTCTTTGCCTTTGGCTTCGTTCACTACCAATTGAAAGACAACTTGAACAATGCGAGGGCGTCATTCGGATACGGATTCGGTACGCAGTTTTTTCCTTGAAACGAGGGTCTGAATTTTGCTAAACTTTTTCATTGGCTGCGCTTATGACTACCAGTCATTGCCCGTACTGCCGCCCTCATTCTTCACGTCGATGCCGCCTTCATCCTGCTCCCAGTATGCAGGAACTTCATCTCCATGTTGCGCCGGACACCTTTGAACGACATCGTTCCCTTCGACAAGAACATCACCTTCCACAAGGCCACCGCCTGGTCCATCGTCTTCTGGTCTCTTGTCCACACCCTCGCTCACATGTACAACTTTGCAAGACTTGCTGTTGCATCTGCAGATTCGGCCAAGGACAGATTCATTGTTTTCCTATTAACCAACTTCACAACCGGTCCTGGGATCACTGGATGGATCATGTGGCTCTCCCTGGGGATTATAGTCTGGTTTGCGGTCGAGAAGAGGCGCAGGGCCCACTTTGAGCGCTTCTGGTACTCTCACCATTTGTTCATCGTCTTCTTCATCAACTGGCAACTCCACGGCATGTTCTGTATGATCAAGCCCGACCGGCCGCCTTACTGCTCGTACAACACCATTGGTGTCTTTTGGGTCCGTCTTTTCACTTTTTCTTTTTGTTGGGGGCACGCGTTTTGATCGACCTTGCTGCGCAGCGCTATTGGCTCGTCGGTGGTTTGATCTGGATGTCCGAACGGGTTCTCCGTGAAATTCGGTCCCGCCACAGGACTTACATTTCAAAGGTCATCCAGCACCCATCCAAGGTCATGGAACTGCAGATCAAGAAGGAGAAGACCACCGTCCGAGCTGGTCAATACATCTTCCTTTCCTGCCCTGAGATCTCTTACTTCCAATGGCATCCTTTCACCCTCACCTCGGCTCCAGAGGAGGATTACTTGAGCGTTCACATCAGGATCGTTGGTGACTTTACTGGCGCTCTCGCCAAGGCATGCGGGTGTGATTTCGATTCCAAGGACAAGACTGAGAAGGAGGGAGCTCTCGTGACCCCTCCTATCGGTAGGGTCCTGCCCAGGGTCATGGTCGACGGTCCTTTTGGAAGCGCTAGCGAGGATTTCCTGAAGTATGAGGCAGTGCTCTTGGTTGGGGCTGGTATCGGTGTAACACCGTTTGCTTCGTAAGTCTCTGACTCTTCACCTGCAGAGGACCCATCCCTGATCGCTGGGTTTGCAGGATCCTCAAGTCAATTTGGTACAGAATGAATAACTTCAACGACTCTAAGCCTACTCGCCTGTCCAAAGTCTACTTTACTTGGGTCATCCGAGACTTTGGGAGTGCCGAGTGGTTCCACTCTCTCTTGCACGCCATTGAAGAACAAGATACGCAAAACAGGATCGAGATCAACATTTACTTGACCGCCAAGATCAAGGAGGACGACATGAACAACATCATCGTACGTGGCCCCTAAATTCCTGACTCTCTAACTCTTCTCATTACTGCGTCAGGTTCAAGATGTCGGGGCTGAGAAGGATGCAATCACCTCCCTAAGGGCTCCAACACATTTCGGTCGACCCAACTGGGATCGTGTGTTCTCGTCTTTGACCGAGAAACACTCCGATTCGGATATCGGTGTCTTCTTCTGTGGCCCGCCCGCGATCTCGAGGACGTTGCACACCAAGTGCAACGAGTATTCCACCCCCGGCGGAGCGAGATTCTTCTTCGGAAAGGGTGAGTTTTCTTTTTGGTCAATTTGTCTTTTTGTTTTCCGCACCCTCGTTCTGTGGGTGGTCTGGACCTGGTTATTCCTTGAGCACCCCGCTCGGGGGCCGAGATTCGATCGACGCGTTGTCTTTGCGACCGGGGTACGGATGTGAATGTGCGGATGCTAATTTTTTTCGTTGCAGAGAACTTCTAAACATCGCCACCCCCCGGGCACCGGGACCGCCTCCTCCACCGCTCTTCACCCCTTATCCTCCTTATCTTGTACACTACACAAACCCCTGTTCTGTTTGACACTTGCGCGGGTTGCTGTTTCTTCAAAGATGCTTGTTTTGTTCACCTCCCTCGCTGGCGCAGAGGAAAAGTTGTTGTTTGTCCCGCTCGTTTCTTGTCCATCAAGGTCGTCCGCTCCCTTGCCCCTTTTCTCTGGAAGTTCCGGTAGAGGCATCGGTGGTTACCCTTTTTCTTGTGATCCCGCCAAGCTGTGACCCACATTTGCGCTCTTCTCCTGCTCACCGCATGCGTCGCGTCGTTTTTTATATAGTCGCCGGCTGCTTTCTCATTGTTGATATTCTTCTTGGCCGTGTTGGGAATTGGAAAGCACAGGATGTTAGAAAGGTTTACAAGTCGATACTTAAATTTTACTGGCGTAATGAGAGCGTATAGTTCCCTTCCGCCACTTGGAGATCGCGTCTCGCTGAATCCTGAGGTTACGTAAGACAACCTCCCCTTCACTCTTGACCCCCACTACTGGCGTTTGGACTGTCGTACGAAAAATGGCACGGTTTGCTCAGCATTGCGCGTCATTTCTCGTGTGGGTATTAACACGTCCGCCCCATTCTAGGCTCGAAATGAGGAAAAGGCACAATCGATGCTGTACCGGTTCCGAGAGGCCCAAGCGGCCGAACTTGGGCTGGGTACGAGGGCAGATAGGAGACCGAAGATGGCCAGCGCTTGCAAGAGTTTGAGGGAGTGCGAGAGGTGGAGAGGTGAGATTCTGAGAGAGATTAGTAGGAAGGTGTCGAAAATCCAAGATGGTGCGTTTATCATTTCATTTCGTTACTCTTTGGTGGCTCTTGTGTCCTGAGGCTTACCAGCTCTTGTTTCGCATTGTTCGCGTTACACGCGGTTGTGGCCAAACAGCCGGTCTCTCGGATTATGAAGTACGAGACGTGAACGACGATATCAACAAGCTGTTACGTGAAAAGCGGCATTGGGAGAACCAGATAGTCGCCCTTGGAGGCGCGAACTACAGGAGGAATGTGCCTATGATTGACGAGGATGGGAAGGAGGTACCTGGAACGAAGGGATACAAGTGCGTTCCACCCACCCCACAGATCTCACTTCTCGTTAACCCTTTCGTTGTATAGGTATTTCGGTCGAGCGAAGGAACTTCCGGGTGTCAAAGAGCTCTTCGCGAGCAAGAAGAAGGACGAGGAAGAAGAAAATCTAGCGGCGAATTATTACAAAAAATTCTTGAATCATGGCCCTCAGTATTATGGCGATCTGGATGAAGCGGACGGCAAGCTGTTAGAGTACGAGATGCGGGCGGAAGAGCAAGGTATGATTGAGATGTCCTGTCTCGGTCGTCAGGAAGTACTGAGGAATGCCGACGCATAGACTGGGCCGAGGCGTACACGAACTTGCGGGAATCACTGGGGCTTGATACGGATGAACCGATACCAAAGCTCCAACGGCCTCAGCAAGGGAAAGGAACACCGCACACCACCGATTCATCAATACCTGGGAGTGCAGACGATGCGACACAACCGAAACGCAAGCACCCACCCGAAGAAGACACGGAAATGGCGGACGGCACTACATCGTCTACACCGGAGGAAGCTTCAAAGCGACCAAAGAAGGGTGGTTCGACGCCTTCACAACCCGCGGCGGGTGTAGATGCGAACGGGGACTCGCCGGCGGCGGCGCACGCTCGTGCTGCAGCTGCGTATATTCCGTTTTTGACGCCGGAGATGCTTATGCCGCCGAAGATGCCGACGACGGAGGAGTTGGAGCAGGTGTTGTTGGATTTGCGGAAGAAGGCGTTGGTGGAAGAGTATTTTGGAAACGAGGGGTCGTAGCTACTCGATAGCTGACGCTCTATGCCCTCGTTTTTGATTTCTTCTGCTTTGTTCACCACTACAGCACTTTGCTATTGCTCTCCTTATTCGATCGCTGGGATCGCGGAGATTATAAACTGCACCCACAGCTCTTCACCTGTCCAAAATCTCGATCTCCGCCTCTTTGGCCCTCAGCGCCCTATGGACCGATGGATAAACCCCACCACCCGTGCTACACTAACGTGAATCCTGCTGCAGAAGCCCCGAGATACACCTCGGAAAGGGTCTGCTGTCGGAAAGTAACCCTGATATACGATTGGCTTCCTCCCGACAGAGAAGTTGAGAGTTGGTTCCGGAGAGTCCCGTATCGCCTTGAGAGGGTTGATGCGGATGATTCGTGGATAGTGAAGTACTTTGAGTTTCGGGCTGGGATCGCCCCGTTGCCACAGATGGGGTTCATCGGTGATCTGTGGATCTCTTGGAACGCCGGGGATCCATCCGTTTGGTTCAAGGTCGAAGAGACGCAGTGGGAGAGGTGGGGAGGGTGCGCCAGTTCGGTTCGTGAGGTGAGTCTTCGGGCTCTCAACCTCCTCCGCATCGCACCTTGCATATCGCAATCTTATCGATTTTTTTCCCTTTACGTATCCGAATGTGGAACCACCGGAATTCCATCCTCGATCCTCTTTTTTTTTTCCCCCTTCTTCTTACGAATCATGCAGCAGATGAACGCTAAGCACCCGTTTCTGGACAAAGCGTACCTATGGTTCTCTCCGAGAGATTTCTTTTTTGTGGGTAAACTGCCCGACGCGAAACTCTCGCTACGATGGGACAGGTCGCCGAGGATTCGAAGGGTCGCGCCTTGTAACAGGATCATCGATCCCGACTCAAGCGTTCTGCCCAAGAAGGTCCCTGTTCATCCGGTGTATCTGCCGAGCATGAGGACAATCGTCCGCACCTTGTGCCCGAATATGCACCCGCTCAGACAAGTGCCACCTATTACTCCGGCCCCTGTTTCCGACCGCGTGGATCGCGTGGGTGACGACACCGTGGCCGCGGTGGCGAGCACGAGTAGGGTGCAGATCCAAGATCTTCGGGGACCATTTCCCATGGAGGAAATCGTTCTTGGGGATGACGTCGAGATTGATTGGGATTGGTGGGGAAGTAGTAGGTTCAATGTTCCAGTCGATGTGTCGTTATGTGCTGATGGCTCTTGCAGCTGACGGTGAAGCGGGGGACGAAGCCACCGAGGTTGGAAGCTCCCAACCCCAACTCCTGGGCTTCACCCCCACCCCTTCGCCTGTCACCCCTTCCAAAAGCACGCGATACCACCCATGTAGGTCCTTTTCGATCACCCTACGTACGCCTAGCCGGGTACTAACGTCCATGGCACCCTAGATCCACTCGCTTCATCGCCAACAACCCCATTCAGAAAATTCAAACCGCCAGTTCGGTACACAAAAGGCACGCTCAATCCAAACACCTCCCCGGGCGACCCCTGTAATACCCCGGTTTCATCTTTTGCTAGCACTTCAAGCACCGTCATCAACCCCACGACGCCGACTCCTCGATTAGCTTCAGAACCGCTGGATCTCGTTTTAACCGACGAGAAGGAGGTCGCTTGTCCGCAGGGGGAGGGGAACCCCCAGGATGAAACACCGTACCCACGAAAACCGAGCCAGCGGACGCTGGAAGGGATTGTCAATATCCTTAGGGAGGATGGACACAATCAGTCCGGGGTTTGGGCTTTGCTCCCTCCAGAGTCTGATGGCGCCGGAGGCAACTTGGCGGCAGAACTGCCTGTACCAGTCTTAAACCTAAGATATGGGACGTCACAGAAGATCAGGCATCTCCTCCACCAGGACGGGTTTGCTCAGCATGGCATCCTTGTCCTCAAAATGGACGATCCTCGTAATGGGGGATGGGAAATTTACGACAGAATGCCCAAAGAGGACTTTTTCGCTTGGATTTGATTGTCTCTTCTTGTATGTGTGTGTGTTTTGTCAGCATCTCACAATGTTATTTACGAACTCGATACGCCAAAGATGTACGACGACCCGGTAAATAGTATGTAGAAGGGGTAGAATTTCCTGCAGGTATAATGGAACATTACCTGAGTTTGTGTTTGGACCCAAATCATTTCCTCACATAAATACACCCAATCAACAGAACGTTCATACCGCCGTCGTCTGTAGGACATTTTCGAGGCCCGCGAGCAAATCGTTGAGCTCCGGGTCTCCGGCAGCAGCCTCGGTCGCTATTATGCTAGATCGGTTGCTCCCTACGAAGCGAGTTCATCAGCACTCGTTCACGGATTTGTGAATAACGGATAACATCCACTCACTGAACGGCAAACGTTTAGACTCGACCGTAGGGAAGGAGATCTTGGAAACCGAGAACCAACGCGAGGAATCCTTCTGCAGTTGGTCCAGGATCAAGCCGACCGCTGGTCGTTTCGACTCCCGACTCTCGTGCTCCTCCGACCAGCTGAGCTGCAGTAGGTTCCACAACCCATCGGAGAACTCGGCGTTCGGTCTCTCCGGACGAACCCCATCGTGTACCTTCTTCACGACACCCCCGTCCGAGGTTCGGCCAAATGGAGGTTTCCCGGTGAGCACCTGCAGAGGTGTCATGTAATCAGGACCAGGGGTCATTGAAACAGAACACATACCTCGAGGATGGTCATTCCAAGCGCGTATGTATCGGTGGATTTCGAAGGCAGTTTCGACACTCGGTTTTTCGTGAATCCAAACCTATCCGGGTTTATCATTTCCGGTGCGCTCCACCGGGTAGAATCTCCAGTTTCTCCGATCTTGTTGTCTCGCTCAACACCTGTCGAAGGCTTTGTCTGATCTTCCAAAGCGTCGTCGTCAATGATCCTTGCTCGACCGAAATCAGCAAGTTTAGCACGGAAGTTTGAATCGACGAGGATGTTCGCCTAAAGGGAAGGAATGTCGTCGAAAATTAAGTGTTTTGTGCGTGCTTAAAGAAATAAAAAAGTTATTACCCCTTTCAAATTCCCGTGAACGAAATCGTTCCGATGCAGGTATTGCAAACCGACTGTTGTGTCGATGAGCTGTGAAAGGCCGGATCAAAACACGAAGCGATCCCATGACATGCACTATGGTCAACTCACGAGTGGGAAAGGATTCCGGTTAGGATGAAGTGCAATGAAGCTCATGACATCGCCATTGGGAATCCATTCAGAGACGATCGACAACCGCTTTTGCTGCATCGTGATTCCGATGAACGGAAGGATGTTCTCGTGTCGGAGCCAGGCCCACCCGACCACCTCCTTGACCAATCGCTAGGAAGCCTCATGAGTATAGGCGACCACGTACGTAGATCACCGGGTTCCTACCTTGTGCACATCTTCCGGTGTTTGGCCCCGGTGTCCCTTCAAGGCCTTGACGGCAACCAGACGCCCCCGGTAAGTTCCCTTGTGAATGTTCGCTGAACCGCTCGAGTTGACAGGCCTGGTCCCGACGTCGCCAAGGTCCCCGGCGAGCATCAGCGATGTGGGAAGCACCCCCGAGGAGTCGCACAATGCCTTCAGACGACTCAGGTACGTCTTCCCAGATGGTGAATTGATCTCGGTCGAAGCCAATGTCTATTCCGGAGTGTCAGCATTGAGAGTCGTGCTTGAGGTTCTAACGGGGTTACCTTGTAGAGCTTGTCCACGAAGTTCTGAGCATCTTCGCCTCTGAGACCCATGACGTGAGCAACCCCAGCTTCGCTCGCAAGCAAGAACGCTGGAACATCTGCGGCCCAGACCCTCGCGGCCTTGGTCAAAGAGGCAATGACCCTCTCGATCTGGAGTCTCGCAGAATCCTTCTTGTCCCAACAGGTTACCATCGTATCCCATACTGAATCTGTAATCCCCAACTTCTCGGAGTCCTGTGGGCGAAGCGGTCGCTTGTTCTCCCCAACGACTTGATAGACCAATTCTCTCTTTCCACGTTTATAGAACGGGGAGCGTCCGGTAAGCACCTACCAGAGATAAAGATGAGGGCGACATTAAATGACAAACGGGGCAGGTTACCTCGTATATGAGCATTCCAAAAGCATAAATGTCACTTGCAAACGTTGGGCTAAAGTTACCTTGGGGAAGAAAGATCTCCGGAGCTGTCCAATTGATGGAAGCCTTGGACATGGAAAAAACATCGAACATGATGGCGTTCAGCCCGAAATCTGCAAGGCGAGCCCGGGGAGGTTTATCGTTACTTATTAAAACATTAGCCTGGAGTGTATTCAGCACGGCGCCGTGTCTCCTGGTGTGGATGTGCGCTCACTCCTCGAAGATTACCGTGTACTTGATCGATCCTGTGCAGGTACCGCAAACCGTTGGCTGCATCAACCAACTAGGACACAGGGTCAACGACCAATCTTCCGAAGACCAGGAGGGGGGACTGACCAGGGTCATCCGATTCACTTCTGGGTGTCTACGAGTGTAGTCAAGGATGTTTCCATTCTCCATCCATGGTGAGATTATGGAAAGTGGGAAGGTGGACATCGAGACACCGTAGACGGGAAGGACGTTCGGGTGATGCAGACGGAGCCACAGCAGAACTTCTTTGCAAAATTTCTACACGCCCGGTGGTTGCGGAAGTCAGCACCTTGGGTCGATCTCCCGTTTCCAACTCACCGTTGTAATTTTCCTCTCATTGTCATCCGGACCGAGCCTCAACATCTTGATCGCAACGCGGTTGCCGTCCAATCGGCCCTTCCAAAGGGTGGTGAAGCCACGGGTAGAGAACGGAATCTCTCCCTCCGTTGATAGTCCTTCCTCTATCAGGCAGGATCGAGGCAATCTTCTGAACCCCCCAGATAACCGACGGAGGATCCCAAAGGCCAGGCTCTTAAGATTGTTTGGAAGCGTCTCATTCTGTATGATCTAGAGCCAAGACAGATTAGCTGCCAGCGTATCCGGATGACCTTGTCTTACTCCGATATCGATAACGTCGATAAGTTGTGCGGCTTCTTTCGGAGAGAGGCGAGAAACGTTGAATTTCCTGTGCTTGTCGGAGGACAACAGGGTCTTCGCAAGCTCCAGGAATTGGCCCGACTTTGGGTCAACGGTCGAGAGTTGTTGCCATGAGATCCTATCCGGATCTACTCGGGATCAGAGTAGGCCCCGTGAGTTGAAGAGTCGACCTACTAGGGAGAGTCGTCGAAGGCATTATCGAGACGAGTGATGGTTAGAGGAGGCCGGTGCGAGGACCACCACAAATATATCTTGTACAGGTTCCTCGACACGCGTGGGTGGGGCAGAAACGGTGAGGCAAGTCACATTTAGTTGCCTGATAGACATCGCCGTATCCATTTCTGGGGTGCGATACTAAAGCGCATTGCCACGCGAGGATAGTGGCGATCAGCTGGGTGGCCATAAAGTTATGTCTCCGCGTGTTGGGGTTCGGCGATTATCGATCCCCACGGGTGATTAAATGGGCTGGATGATTCCGCGGTCCCTGGAATCTGCTGGCCGTTCGGGTCCCATCTCCTGCGACCCCGCCACGGTCAAGGTTCCGATTGTGTTTTCTCCCACGCTTATAACTCATCACAGACTTTCCCGCTTGCATGTGGCTCGCCAAACATGCTGTCGACGTGACTGAGCCCCCAGTCCAGCAAACAACCGGTAGGGAAGAAACTCCGATATATTGGTATCAACCAAGCGGTATCATCGTAGGTATAACAGCAATCAAGATAAAACTCAGTAGATTACAGGCGTTGTCTATACGTCTTCACAGTTGCGTTTGATCGTCACTTCTTGCTCCTCGTAGCCCTTGTGGATCTGACGGTGGTAGTCTTCGCTTCCTTGGCATCCGCCTTGGTCGGAGGGGCCTTGGTCACAGTCCTCCTCGTTCTTGTCGGGGGTACGCATTGACTTTGAGAATTGTCACCGGAATCATTTGGTTCATTCTCCTTCTCGGTAGGGGTGTCTTTCTCGGCAACAGTAGTTCGCGAGCGGCTTGGAACCTGGGACTTCTTCGTCAGCGTACCCTTGTGTGCGGTAGTCTGGGATGAAACTGTGGTGTCGTCCTCCTCCTCTTTGATAGTCTCGACGGGCTTCCCTCGGGTAGATCTCTTGAGAGCTGGGGCGGGGTCGGACTGATCATCGTCGGGAACGGGCGTGTTTCGTGTTCCCCTCCTGGGGGTTGGCCTCGAACTAGACGAGGAGCTTGGTTTATTTGCTGCCGTGGTAGTAGTCTTAGCCTCGTCCGTGGGCGTGGGCGTAGTTCGCCCACGAGTCACCCGAGCAGGAGGTGGATTCGAGGGGACATCCGGTGTCCTGCGAGTCCGACGCACAACTTTACTGCCAGCAGTGTCGGTAGTTTGTGATGGTTGGGATTGGTCCTCAGCCTCAGCCTCCGCCGTTGCGGCTCGTGTTCTCCGAGTCGGTTCAGAGCTAGGTGCAGGCTTGCTGGGGCCCTATTAATCCACGAGAATGGGTTAGGATGATAACCAGGTTACTCGGAGGTAAAGAACGTACGGCCTCGTCTGCGGTCTTCTTGGTTCGTGTGGGTCTTGGCACCGAAACCGCTTCCTGGGATCGCTCGTGAACACCAACAAATAGAACGGAATTACGGAAGTTAATTACCTTGAGGGTCTTCTTCGGTCTCCCTATCTTCAACGGTTGCGTGACACCAAGTGTAGGAGGCACTGATTCTGCGACCGGTTTCTTCGCCTCGGCCACAACCTTTCTCCTCCGCACTGCCGCAGCCGCTTTGGTTCCAGGTATGACAATTTCTGGATCAGTCGCGGTAGTATCAATCGACACATCCGTTGGTTCCGGCGGTGGCTGTTCCCTGCGATAAGCAGCAGGCGTGTTTAGCAAGTCTTTCACGTCTTCGAGAACAGGGGTCCCTGGCGCATCCGGTGCGGTAGTGGTCTTGAACATGTCCCTGACTCCACCATAGATTGGGGTCCGGGACTCGGCGGGTTCGCTGAACAGCTGCTTGATGCCGCCCATAGCAGGCGTGGATGGTACCACCTTCGGATCCACAAACAATCTCTTCATTCCATCCATCCTTGGGGTTTTCGGAGGAAGCTTCACTTTGGACGGATTCCATGGTTTAACCGGGGTTGTCTCTCGGATGACTTCTTGTTCCTCGGCCCCATCTTCACCCATTCCCTCGTCTTCATCTTGCATATGGGGATGGAGCATACCGACACTACCATTGTCGCTCACTTGACCGATCCTCGTGCTAGTGACGGTATCAGATCCCCAGAATAACGATTCTGCATCATGTTTGGTTGGGCTGCGAGACCGTTGGCGTTCCAGGGGAGGGGGGCCAAGCCCAATAGTCTGTCGACGTCTGAGATCCTCAATCTTTGCTTTGACTTTTTCAAGAAGGACCTCCGTGTCTTCCTCTTCTTCCGGCGGGTTGGGGTCTGGTTTGATGAAGGGTTTCTTGGAGGAAGGGGGGACAGAAGGAGCGGTGGTGGGAGGCTGGAGGATCGTTGACATACGCCGGGAACCTGGTATGTGAGAGTCGGCAGGATCGGGCATCGTGAATGCTGACTTCCGTCTCGCTCGTATGGCCTGCCAATTCAATGAAAAATCAATTGACTATATTTGGTAGGGTATGGTGGATTGGCTTACATTCTTCTCTTCCTCGGAAATGTGCCCCTTTGGTTCTGGGTCCTCCTTCTTCA
>Ga0307517_10012094_pt1 | contig 11894 bp, 8 predicted proteins | sample 23_EM_MG_FD_194515 | JGI IMG/M metagenome (GOLD analysis project Ga0307517, IMG submission 194515) | Populus trichocarpa ectomycorrhiza microbial communities from riparian zone in the Pacific Northwest, United States - 23_EM | ecosystem: Host-associated > Plants > Roots > Unclassified | place... | reverse complement strand
ATGTCGCCAACCGGCTGCCCACCACTGTGTGGGCGGGGTGTGAGCCACCCGTCTTTGTGGACGTGCCGGATCACCGCACCGAGGTGTTGGGGCTTGAGCTGGCGTGCGCCGAGTATTTGGCCGAAGTGCCCTGGATTCTTGTCGAGCGTGGTGGGGACATCTGCCATGAACTCGAAGAGGTGGGGCGGGAGTACGAGGCGGATGCGATCGTTGTGGGCTCGACCCATGGGATCGTCGGGCGCATCTTTGGCTCTGTCGCTGGGCGGTTGGCGAAGCGGGCGCAGCGGCCTGTCATCGTCATTCCGTAGTTCGGCTTAGCGCCCGTTGGCTGACTTGCCGTCAACTGTGAGGCCCCCCATGTGTGTTGGGCACACGTGGGGGGCCTTTGCGTTCGTCGGCCTCTGACGGTCGGTGGGGGCTGGTCGCGCCCACGCGGCGGAGCCGCAAATTGATACAGCCCCGCGCCCCTAAAGACAGAAGACCAAAGACGTCTACTCGACCGTGACTGACTTGGCGAGGTTGCGCGGCTTGTCGATGTCCCGCCCGAGCGCCAGCGCCGTGTGGTACGCCAGGAGTTGAAGAGGAATCCCCATCAGGATCGGGTCCAACTCGTCCTCGTTCTTCGGGACGACGATCGTCTGGTCGGCCTTCTCCTGGTGCTGGTGGGCCACCGCGAGGATGCGGCCGCTGCGGGCCTTGATCTCCTCCAGGGCGGCGCGGTTCTTCTCCAACAGGTCGTCGTTGGGGACGATCGCCACCGTGGGGAGGGCGGGCTCGATCAGAGCGAGGGGGCCGTGCTTCAACTCCGAGGCGGGGTAGGCCTCGGCGTGGATGTACGAGACCTCCTTGAGCTTCAACGAAGCCTCGCGGGCCACCGGGTAGCCGCGGACCCGGCCGATGAAGAGCATCGAGTGGGCCTCGGCGTACTCGGCCGCCAGCTTCTTGATCTCCTCCTCCTGGTCGAGGATCTCGGAGATCTGGGCCGGCAGCTTGCGCAGGCCCTCGATGATGCGCTTGCCGTCGCGGACCGAGAGGTCGCGGGTGCGGCCCAGGTGCAGGGCCAACAGGGCGAACGCGACTGTGGTGTTGGTGAAGCACTTGGTCGAGACGACACAGACCTCGGGGCCCGCGTGCACGTACATGCCGCCGTCCGCCTCGCGGGCGATCGCCGAGCCGACGACGTTCACCACGCCGAGGACGCGGGCGCCCTTGCGCTTCAACTCCTGTACCGCCGCCAGCACGTCGTACGTCTCACCCGACTGCGAGACCGCGATGTACAGGGTGTCGGGGTCAACTACCGCGTTGCGGTACCGGAATTCGGAGGCCGGCTCGGCGTCCGCGGGGATGCGGGCCAGCTCCTCGATCATCTGGGCGCCGATCATGCCCGCGTGGTACGAGGTGCCGCAGCCGAGGATCTTCACGCGGCGGATCTGCCGGGCCTCGCGGGCGTCGAGGTTCAGGCCGCCGAGGTGCACGGTGGAGAAGCGGTCGTCGATACGGCCGCGCAGCACGCGGTCCACGGCGTCGGCCTGCTCGAAGATCTCCTTGTGCATGTAGGTGTCGTGGCCGCCCATGTCGTAGGAGGCGGCCTCCCACTCGACGGTGGTCGGCTCGGACGTGGTCCGCGTGCCCTCGGTCGTGTATGTCCGGAAGTCGTCGGCCTTGAGGGTCGCCATCTCGCCGTCGTCCAGCGTCACTATCTGGCGCGTGTGCGTCACCAGTGCGGCGATGTCCGAGGCTACGAACATCTCCTTCTCGCCGATCCCGAGGACCACCGGGGAGCCGTTTCGAGCCACCACGATGCGGTCGGGGAAGTCGGCGTGCAGGACGGCGATGCCGTACGTCCCCTCGATCACCCGGAGCGCGTCGCGGACCTTGTCCTCCAGCTTCTCCTGCTGGGAGCGGGCGATGAGGTGGGTGAGGACCTCGGTGTCGGTCTCGGAGAGGAACTCGACGCCGTCCGCTTCGAGCTTCTTCCGGAGGTCGGACGCGTTGTCGATGATGCCGTTGTGGACTACGGCGACCTTGCTGTCGGCGGACAGGTGCGGGTGGGCGTTCACATCGGAGGGGGCGCCGTGGGTGGCCCAGCGGGTGTGGGCGATTCCGGTGGTGCCCTTGAAGCGCGCCGGGACCTTGGCCTCCAGGTCACGGACCCGGCCCTTGGCCTTGACCATCTTCAGGCCGGCCGCCTTGGGGGTCGTCACGACGATGCCCGCGGAGTCGTAGCCGCGGTACTCCAGCCGCTGCAGGCCCTCCAGCAGCAGCGGAGCGACGTCACGCTTGCCGATGTATCCGACGATTCCGCACATATATATACGTATTCCTAGCCGTAGACGATCCGGCGCAGCTGCCGGAGGGTGAGCTCCGGCGGGGCCACGGCCCGGTATTTCAGGTCCGCCTCGATCCGGTCGAAGATCGTCGCGTTGACCAGGCCCTGGGCCTGGAGCTCGCGGTGGCGGCGACGGACGTACTGCTCGGTCGTCTCGTCGAAGTAGGCGAGCACGTCCTGGATCACCCGCAGTGCCTCGCCCCGGTTGAGGGGTGAGGAGCGCGTCAGATGATCAACGAGTTCGTCGTGCACCCGGTTGATCCTGGGGTACCGAAGGGAGGTTTGCAAGAATCCTGCCCGATATCGGGCAACGGCCTGTTGAAAGTCTTATGGGGCTCTGTTCGCAAGCTGTCCATCCTGTGTCTTGCGCACCGTTGCTCATGTCGACGAGTTTCAGACGTCATGGACATTCCTCGTATGGGAGTACCCGCGGAGCTCGCAGAGCGCATGAGCATGGCGGAGCAGCACGAGTACCTGCGCGCGAGATTCTCGCGGCGCACGATGGTCAGGGGCGGTGCCGTGACGCTCGGCGCCATCGCGGGTGGCGTGTTCGTGCCGGGCGCGGTCGCCCAGGCGGCCGTCCCCAGCCAGGCTTCGGCCACCTACGCCGCCACCTCCGGCGAGTCCGTCGACGGGGCCCTCGTCTCCCCGTTCGGCCGGCACCTCGCCTTCGGCAACGACCCGAGCACGGAGGTGACGGTCTCCTGGCAGGTCCCGATCAACGTCAAGAAACCGTTCGTCCGGATCGGCGCGCACCCCTGGGACCTCTCCCGCAAGATCGAGGCCGAGGTGCGCACCCTCTACACCCCGGCGGGCGTCGGCGCGAGCGGCGACCACACCCAGTACTACCTGCACGCCAAGCTGACCCACCTGCGCCCGGGCAAGACCTACTACTACGGCGTCGGCCACGCGGGCTTCGACCCGGCCGAGGCCCACCTGCTCGGCACGCTGGGCACCTTCACCACCGCCCCCGACCACAAGAAGCCGTTCACCTTCACGGCCTTCGGCGACGAGGGCGTCGGCTACCACGGCCTGGCCAACAACAGCCTGCTGCTGGGCCAGAACCCGGCCTTCCACCTGCACGCCGGCGACATCTGCTACGCCGACCCGGCGGGCGCGGGCCAGACCGCCGACGCCGGTTTCGACTCGCGCACCTGGGACCAGTTCCTCGCGCAGACCGAGTCGGTCGCCAAGTCCGTGCCGTGGATGCCCGCCTACGGCAACCACGACATGGAGGCCTGGTACTCGCCCAACGGCTACGGCGGCGAGGACGCCCGCTGGAACCTGCCGGACAACGGCCCCGACAAGAAGAACCTGCCGGGCGTCTACTCCTTCGTCTACGGCAACACGGCGGTCATCTCGCTGGACGCCAACGACGTGTCCTTCGAGATCCCGGCCAACCTCGGCATCTCCGGCGGCACGCAGACCAAGTGGCTGGAGGCGCAGCTCAAGAAGTACCGCGCGGCGCACGACATCGACTTCGTCGTCGTCTTCTTCCACCACTGCGCGTACTGCACCTCCACCGCGCACTCCTCGGAGGGGGGAGTGCGGGGCGAGTGGGTGCCGCTGTTCGAGAAGTACACGGTGGACCTGGTCATCAACGGCCACAACCACCAGTACGAGCGCACCGACGTCATCAAGAAGAACGCGGTCGTCAAGAAGCTGCCGATCGGCGGCACGGCGTACCCGGAGACCGAGGGTGTCGTCTACGTGACGGCGGGCGCGGCAGGCCGCAGCCTGTACGCGTTCTCCGCCCCGGACTCCTACGAGGGTCACGTCGCCGACCTCGACTCGGTCGCCGCCTTCGTCAACACGAAGGACGGCAAGGTCAACGAGACGGTCGCCTGGTCGCGCGTCCGCTACCTCAACTACTCGTTCCTGCGCGTGGACGTCCAGCCCGCCTCGAAGGGCCGTACGACCACTCTGACGGTCCGCGGCATCGCCGAGACCGGCGCCGAGATCGACCGCTTCACGGTCGCCCGCAAGGCCAAGTAGCACCCGTCGTACGCCCCGAAGGCAGGGCGTAGGCAGCACCGCAGGCGGTCCTCGCCTGACGGATGGTCACATCCGTTTGAGGACCGCCTGTTTGGCCATTGCGAACTCCTCGTCCGTGAGCACCCCGTCCCGGTGCAGCTCCCCGAGTTCCCGCAACCGCCGCAGCAGCGCGTCGTGGCCGTCCTCCGCCGCGGCCGTCAACTGCCGTTCGGGTGCAGGCTGTTCAAGTCGTACGTCCGTCTCGGCGGCCGGGTGCGGGAGGCGGGCCTGTACGGCCGCGGCGACCAGGGCCATCAGCGGGTCCTTCTTGAAGCCCCACAGCTCCACGGAGTTGGGGTCGTACTTGGGCGGTGCCTTGGTCGGCGCGTTGCGCACCGAGAAGCGGATGTAGCCGTTCTCCAGCCCGGCCGACGGGCGCCACTCCACGCCGACGAGGTCGGTGACGGCGAGGGTGCGGGCGCCGGCGGCGGACTTGGCGTCCTCGGTCTTCCAGTTCCACTCCAGCCGGACGCGCTCGCCGTCGAAGCTCGCCGTGCCGTCCCCGGCGGACACCGAGAGCGGCACGGCCGGGCCCGGCAGCAGGTACGTGTCCACCGGGTCGGCCGGGACCTCGTCGAGCAGCAGGGCGTTGCGCACCTCGTCCACGAAGTACTCGGCGACGCCGTACCGGTCAGACTCGACGGGGAGTTGGTAGGGGTCGTCGCCCTCGGTGAGCCGGCCGCCGGTGGCGTGCAGCAGCGGGTCGGCGCCGTCGCGCAGCCGCAGCCTCAGCCGCCCCGACTTACGGCCCTGCTCGAACGAGACGCCCGCCAACGCGCCCAAGGGGACGACGAGTTCACCCAGGGTCTTGCGGAACAGACCGACGTTCTTGTCCCGTCCGGGAGTCAGCCGCAGGGCGTCGCCGTCGAAGATCCAGGTGCCGTCCTTCTGGATGATTTCCGCCATGGGAGGGATTCTTCCACCGGTCAGGCGACAGAATGGTCTGTACCTGTCCGGGCTCAAAGGAAGTTCAAAGGAAGGGACCGCTCGTGAGACGCCTTGTGAGACAGCGCCACAGAACGACCCGCCTCCTCGGCTCGCTACTGCTCGTCGCCGCCGCGAGCGTGTCCGTCGTCGGCGCCGCACCCTCCGCCGCGCCCGCCGCCGCCACCCCGCTGGGCCGGGTGGTCCCGGCGCCCGCCAAGGTCACCCCCGCGGGGCACCCGTACAAGATCACGAGCAGCACCCGTATCCGCGTCGACGACACCCGTGAGTCGCGCCGGATCGGCGCGTACCTCGCGGGGATCCTGCGCCCCTCCACCGGCTACCGGCTGCCGGTCACCTCGCGGGGCAAGGGCGGCATCCAACTCCGCCTGGCCAAGGGTGCGTTCGGGGCCGAGGGCTACCGGCTCGTCAGTGGGGTCTCGGGGGTCACCATCACCGCGAGCAAGCCTGCCGGGCTCTTCCACGGCGTGCAGACCCTGCGCCAACTCCTGCCCGCCGCCGTCGAGAAGAACTCCGTGCAGCGCGGCCCCTGGCAGATCGCGGGCGGCACCATCGAGGACTCCCCGCGCTACGCCTACCGCGGCGCGATGCTCGACGTCTCCCGGCACTTCTTCACCGTCGACCAAGTCAAGCGTTACATCGACGAGTTGGCGCTCTACAAGATCAACGAGCTGCATCTGCACCTCAGCGACGACCAGGGCTGGCGCATCGCCATCAACTCCTGGCCCCGCCTGGCGACTTACGGCGGCTCGACCGAGGTGGGCGGCGGCACCGGCGGCTACTACACGAAGGACGACTACAAGGAGATCGTCCGCTACGCCTCCTCGCGCTTCCTCGAAGTGGTCCCCGAGATAGACATGCCGGGCCACACGAACGCGGCCCTCGCCTCCTACGCCGATCTGAACTGCGACGGCGTCGCGCCCCCGCTCTACACGGGCACGGACGTCGGCTTCAGTTCGCTGTGCGTCGGCAAGGACCTCACCTACAGCTTCGTGGACGACGTGATCCGCGAACTGGCCGCGCTCACCCCGGGCCGCTATCTCCACATCGGCGGCGACGAGGCGCACTCCACCAGCCATGAGGACTACGTCAAGTTCATGGACCGGGTGCAGCCGATCGTCACCAAGTACGGCAAGACGGTGATCGCCTGGCACCAGATCACCGGCGCCCACCCCGTGAAGGGCGCCCTCGCCCAGTACTGGGGTCTCGACGACACCGACGCCGCCGAGAAGGCACAGGTCGCCGAGGCCGCGAAGAACGGCACCGGGCTGATCCTCTCGCCCGCCGACCGGGTCTACCTCGACATGAAGTACACCGAGGACACCCCGCTCGGCCAGGACTGGGCAGGGCTCGTCGAGGTCAAGCGGTCCTACGACTGGGACCCGGGCAACTACCTTGCCGGAGTGCCGAGTTCGGCGATCCGGGGCGTCGAGGCGCCGCTGTGGTCGGAGACCATCGTGACCGACGCCAACATCCAGTACATGGCCTTCCCGAGGCTGCCGGGCGTGGCCGAGCTGGGCTGGTCGCCGGCCTCGACGCACGACTGGGACACGTACAAGGTGCGGCTCGCGGCACAGGCGCCGAGGTGGGACGCGCTGGGGATCGACTACTACCGGTCGCCCCAAGTCCCTTGGCCCGCGAGCTAGTTGACGCCGAAGGCTGCTGAGCCACGGCAAAAGGACGGGCACCCCGGGGGACCGTACCCCGGGGTGCCCGCCTGCTTGTGGGGTCAGAATCCGGCGATCGGGTTCTTCAGGGTGCCGACGAGCTGGAGCGCGCCGGCCGGGTCCGCCAGGTCCACCATCTGCTTGTTGTTGCGCAGCTGGAGACGGTTGAGGCAGGACAGCGAGAACTCCGGCGCGAACATGTCGTACTGCCGGAACTTGTCGGCGAGTTCGGGTGCCGCGTCCTGGTACTCGCGGGTGACGTCCGCCACCGTACGCCAGAAGTCGTCCTCCTCCAGGACGCCCTCGGCGGCCAGGCCGGCGGCGAGGAAGCGGAAGAAGCAGTCGAAGACGTCGGTGAAGATCGACAGCAGCTTCTTGTCCTCGGGGACCTCGACCCGCAGCCGCTCCACGGTCGGCGGCAGCACCGCGTCCGGGTTCATGACGGCGATCTCCTCGGCGATGTCCTTGTAGATCGCGCGCTCGACGACACCGTCCTTCAGGACGAGGATGACGTTCTCGCCGTGCGGCATGAACACCAGGTCGTAGGCGTAGAAGCTGTGCAGCAGCGGGGTGAAGTACGCCCGCAGATACCGCCGCAGCCACTCCACCGGGGCCAGCCCCGACCGCTCGATCAGCGCGCCGGCGAAGGACGCGCCCTCGTGGTCCAGGTGCACCAGCGAGGCCATCGTGGCGAGGGACTCGCCGTCCTGGAGCGAGGACACCGGGCTCTCGCGCCACAGGGCGGCGAGCATCTTGCGGTACGGCGAGTAGCGGTCGGTCGCCGCCTCGTACTCCAGGTGCCGGTAGCCGACGGCCGCCTGCTCACGGATGATCGACAGGCCGGTGGACTTCAACACCGGGTCGTTGTCGATGAGTTGGGCGAGCCAGTCGTTGATCGCCGGGGTCGCCTCCATGTAGGCGGCCGAAAGTCCGCGCATGAAGCCCATGTTGATGACGGACAGGGCCGTCTTCACGTAGTGCTTCTCGGGGTTGGACTTGTTGAAGAAGGTCCGGATGGACTGCTGGGCGAGGTACTCGTCGTCGCCCTCGCCGAGGCACACGAGGTGGCCGCGGGCGATCTCGGCGGCGAAGGTGACGCTGAGCTTGTTCCACCACTGCCAGGGGTGGACCGGGATGAGGAGGAAGTCGTCGGGATCGAGACCCCGGTCGACGAGGATCAGCCCGAACCGCTCGACCGTCTCGGCGCCCAACTCCCGCCGCATGAACGACTCGTACTCGATGCCCACGCCCGCGGTGAACGCGGCCCGTGAGCGGTGCGCGGCCAGCCACACCAGGCGGACCGGACTCGCGGTCTCGGGGGCGTACGAGAGGTACTCGTGGATGCCGAAGCCGAGCCGGCCGTTGTTGGCGACGAAGCAGGGGTGGCCCTCGGTCATCCCGGTCTCGATGGCCTGGAAGTCGCTTTTCACCAGCTCGGCGACCGGGATCTGCGGCTTGGTGAGCTTGTAGCAGGTGCCGGAGAGGGTGGAGGAGATCTCCTCCAGGTAGACCGGCAGGATCTCCTCGGTCAGCCCGAGTGCCTGCTTCAGCTCGATGAAGAACTCCAGTGCGGCGAGGGGGAGTTCGGCGCCGTCGCGGTGACGGGTGATCGAGTCGGCGTCGACCTGCCAGTGGTCGAGGGCGTACCGGGTGGCGGCGAACCGGTACCGGGTCAGCCCGTCGTCGCTGCGGGCGACGTACAAGTCACCGTCCTGCTCGACGAGTTCGGGCGTAATCAGCCGCTCGTGCGCGAACTCGGCGAGGGCCTTGCGGATGAGGAGGCGGTTGGCCTTCTCCCAGCGTTCGGGGGAGAGATGGGCGACGGCGTCGGCGAGGCTCATGCGGACACCGCCGTAGCCGACAGGCTGTGCCTTTTAAAGAAACGGTCGCGTGTGCAGAAGCTCAACAAGGCCATTTTCTCCGGCTTTTGGATCTCGCGCTCGGGTACGAACCCGACCGCCTCGTTCAGTGCGTGGACGGCGGTGTTGGACACGTCCGGCTCCACGACGACGCGTTCGACGGCGGGGTCCTCGAAGAGGCGGGCCAGCACGGCGGTGATCACCGCACGGGTGAAGCCGTGGACGGGCGCTTCGGTGGCCGGCGTCAGGAAGTGCATGCCGACGTCACCGGGCAACGGCTCGTACAGGCCGACCAGTTCGCGGTGACGGGGGTCGTAGTACTCCATCAGGAAGACGGGGACGCCGTCCTGGAGCCCGAGCAGCGCGTGCTGGTGCTCGTCGGCCGCGATCTCCATGTACACGCGCTCGACGTCCTCCAGCTTCGCGTCCTGCATCATCCAGAACGCGGCCTTGGGGTGCGTGAGCCACCGGTGCAGCAACTCGGCGTCCTGGAGCGGGTCCAGGGGGCGGAAGGTGAAGGTGCCTGTGTCGGTGAGGGCGTTCATGCGGCGAACTCCTGGAACGCGATGGTCTGTTCGACCGGGTAGTACTCGGTGCCGAGCAGCTCACGGATGATGTACGAGTTGCGGTACGCGCCCATGCCCAGGTCCGGGGACGTGATGCTGTGCGCGTGGACGCCGGCGTTCTGGAGGAAGACGCCCCGGCCCGTGGTGTCGATCGAGTAGTTGCGCGCGATGTCGAAGTTGCCCCGACTGTCGTAGCGCAGCCGCTCGTGGACGGGCTTGAGGAACTCCGGCTCGGCGTACTTGTAGCCGGTGGCGAGGATCAGGCCCTGGGAGCGCAGGGTGTAGTCCTTCTCCTGCTCCTCCTGACGGAGGCCGAGTTCGTAGACGCCGTCGCGGTAAGTGGCGCTGTCCAGCGAGGAGTTGGTGAGCAGCCGGGTGGGAACGCGCCCGCCGACCTTCTTCTGGTACAGCAGGTCGAAGATCTCGTTGACCAGGTCGCCGTCGATGCCCTTGAACAGGCCCTTCTGCTCGGCCGTGAGGCGGTAGCGGGTCTGTTCCGGCAGCGCGTGGAAGTAGTCGATGTACTCCGGGGAGGTCATCTCCAGCGTGAGTTTCGTGTACTCCAGCGGGAAGAAGCGCGGCGAGCGCGTCACCCAGTTCAACTCGTAGCCGTGCACGTCGATCTCGGCGAGCAGGTCGTAGTAGATCTCGGCGGCGGACTGCCCGCTGCCGACCAGCGTGATCGACTCCTTGGCCTGCAACTCCGCTTTGTGCTGCACGTAACGGGAGTTGTGGATGAAGTCGCCGCCCAACCCCGCGACGGCCTCCGGGAGATACGGCGGGGTACCGGTGCCCAGGACCAGCTGCCGGGCGCGGAACACGTCACCGCTCTCGGTCCGGACGACGTAGACCTCGCCCTGTTCCTCGTACGCCACTTCGCTGACCGTCGTACTGAAGCGCACGTTGGTGAGCTTGCCTGCGGCCCAGCGGCAGTAGTCGTCGTACTCGACGCGCAGCGGGTAGAAGTTCTCGCGGATGTAGAAGGGGTACAGACGCCCCTTCTCCTTCAGGTAGTTGAGGAAGGAGTACGGCGAGGTCGGGTCGGCGAGGGTGACCAGGTCCGACATGAACGGCGTCTGGAGGTGGGCGCCGTCGAGGAACATGCCGGCGTGCCACTCGAAGTCGGGCTTCGAGTCCAGGAAGATTCCGTCGAGTTCGGCGATCGGCTCGGTGAGGCAGGCGAGGCCGAGGTTGAAGGGCCCGAGCCCGATCCCCACGAAGTCGTAGGTCTTGTTCGAGGCTTCAGGAAGCGCGGTCAAGGGACTCTCCCAGGTACTGCTCGGCATGGCCGGCGATCAGGTCGAGGACGGCGGCGATGTCGTCGGTCGTCGTCTCGGGGTTGAGCAGGGTGAACTTCAGGTAGTGGCGGCCCGCGACCTTGGTGCCCGCGACCACCGCGGCACCGGAGGCGAACAGGGCCTTGCGGGCGTACAGGTTGGCGCGGTCGATCTCGGCCGGGTCGGTGACGGCGGCCGGGATGTAGCGGTAGACGAGGGTGGAGAGCGAGGGCGCGACCACGACATCGAAGCGCGGGTCGGCGGCGAGGAGCTTCCACCCCTCCTCGGCCAAGTCGCAGACCTCGTCGAAGAGTTGACCGACACCGTCGGCGCCCATCACGCGCAGCGTCATCCACAGCTTGAGCGCGTCGAAACGGCGGGTGGTCTGCAGGGACTTGTCGACCTGGTTGGGGATGCGCTCCTGCACCGCGCGGCGCGGGTTGAGGTACTCCGCGTGGTAGGTCGCGTGGCGCAGGGTGTCGGCGTCGCGGACCAGCAGGGCGGACGAACTCACCGGCTGGAAGAAGGACTTGTGGTAGTCCACGGTGACCGAGTCGGCGCGCTCGATGCCGTCGATCCGGCCCCGGTACTTCAGCGAGGCGAGCAGACCGCAGCCGTAGGCCGCGTCCACGTGCATCCACACCCCGAACTGCTCGCACAGGGCGGCGACTTCGGGCAGCGGGTCGATGGAGCCGAAGTCGGTGGTGCCGGCGGTGGCGACGACGGCCATGGGGATGAGCCCGGCGCTCTTGCAGCGCTCCAACTCGCGGGCGAGCGTGACCGTTTGCATGCGCTTGTCGGCGCCGACGGGTATCGACACGACGGAGTCCTGCCCGAGGCCGAGCAGTTTCGCCGACTTCTTCACGCTGAAGTGGCTCACCTCGGAGGCGAAGATCCGCAGTTTGGCCAGGCTGTCGGTCTTGGCCTCCTCGCGGGCCAGCAGCAGCGCCTGAAGGTTGGACTGGCTGCCGCCGGAGGTGAACACGCCGTCGGCGTGCGGCCCGAGGCCGATCCGCTCGTTCGTCCAGTCGATCAGTTTGCGCTCGATGAGGGTGCCACCGGCCGACTGGTCCCAGGTGTCCAGGGAGGAGTTGACGGCGGAGAGCACCGCCTCGCCGAGCACGGCCGGGATGACGACCGGGCAGTTGAGGTGGGCGAGATAGCGGGGGTGGTGGAAGTAGATCGCGTCACGCAGGTAGACCTCGTCCAGTTCGTCG
>Ga0307517_10012092_pt1 | contig 11895 bp, 8 predicted proteins | sample 23_EM_MG_FD_194515 | JGI IMG/M metagenome (GOLD analysis project Ga0307517, IMG submission 194515) | Populus trichocarpa ectomycorrhiza microbial communities from riparian zone in the Pacific Northwest, United States - 23_EM | ecosystem: Host-associated > Plants > Roots > Unclassified | place... | reverse complement strand
TTTTATTAAATTTTTAAATTCTAACCTCGAATTGTCCCTTAATTATAAAGCTCTTTTTTTTTTTTTTGTCTTACCTTCCTCTTTGAATCTCTTGCTGTACAGTCTCAATCTCCACTTTAAGAACACCCACCTGCTGCGTTTCCGTTTTAGCTTTAACAATTTCATTATTCATCCCCTTCAATTGTGCAGTCATATCCTGGCGTTGCGCAGTAAGTTTCTGTACATTCGTCCTCACCTGAACAAGCTCAGCACTCATAGCATCAATAGACCGTAACTCAGCGTCCGATTTCAACGATCTTTCATAGACTTCACGAACTTGATTGTCTCTCTCGGCTTTGACATCAGCAGCAAGTGTTGATAAGTGACGAAGGTCTTGTTGTGATAAAGAGAGTTCTTGTTTTAATGCAAAGTGTGTGGCTGCGAGTCGTTCATTTTCTAAAAGAAGGGATTGGATCTCACGGTGCTGGATTGATATACGGTCTTCGAGGAGGAGGTGGTGAGGGCGGGCATGGAGGCGGTGTGGGTCGGTGGTTGGGTGTGGAAGGAGGGCGGCTCGAGATAAAGGGATTTCTCGGAGTTGGAGATGGTTGCGTCCTGCCATTGTTCCTTTTCTTTTGGTTCCGCGCGATAGGCGTTTTTTTTTTCAATAATTTGCTGGAGTGTCAGATGGAGGTGCGACTGGAAAGATTTCAAGGGCGGAGCATCAAGGGGGGGTTGGTTGCCCCCGGTAGGATAGTTTCCAGCCAAGTCGTGGGCAGGGGAGCCTCGCAGAAACCCGTGTGACAATTTTAACGGCAAGGGTTAAAAAGTTTATCAAAACATAAGAAAAAGTAAAACAAAACAAAAAATTAAAACAAGGCCTAGCTCGTACAATCCTAGTAGGAATTCAAATATGTGGATGTGGTCACTATTGGACCGGGTCTAACATCCAACCTATAGAAATCTTTTAAACCAAAGGAAAACCCAAGCCCAGACTCACCTCATAAACTCCCTCCCGCCCACGGCGATTTCCCTCCCAAAATGGCAGGAGACACAGGAGCTCCTCACCAGATCTCCCTCTTCCGCTCTCAAATCACAACTAGAAGGTTCCAATTTTCAGCCCTCACATATATTCTAATGAGAATAATCACTCACTCACTCAATCTCTTCTCTCTTTCTTTCTCTTGCAGATTCAACGACCAATCGCTGCGAATTCTCGAATCACTTCTGGTCTTCAAAGACGTGAAGTCGCAGATCGAGACTCGATCGGACTTGAAACAGTTCTTGAGATTCGAATCTCTCTCTATTTTCCACGAAATCAAATATAAAACAGTTTATCAGAAGCTTTTCATTCTCCAATTCTTCGTTCGCGCTTTCGCTCTCATAGGCGACACCGAGGCAGCCCCAAAATCTTCTACTTCAATCAATTAAATTTAAACTAGCAATCTGTGCCTTCTTATTGTGTCTTCTATATGTGCAGAGTTGTTTGGCGCTGAAATACGAGGCATTGCTTTTTCGTGATGTCAAGTCTAGCAGTGACCAATCACTACATGTTTCGTATTTGGAATGGCTAAATTTTGCTCACCATTCGCTCGATCAGGGCTTCTATTCTATTGCTACACAGGTTAAGTTTTTCATCATCATCATCATCATCATCACCATCATCATCTCTAGTCCAAGCCTTCACTTTCATTGTTTTTGCTCATGCAGGCAAGTGAAAAAGCCCTAGCATGCTTTCAAAAGAAGGATGTCGCAGATGCCAAAACAGGCGACTTCTTCGAAAATGCGCGCGTTATTGAAGATATAAAGAGGCTTAAGGACCGTGCCATGAGGTCTGCAGCTTCAGGCTCTGGTATGTTTTTAATCCTTTAATATGCATGTACAGTATCTGATCAGCTAATGCAAACTTCGGTGATATATCGTGTGTTGTGTTGTACGACTTATATTTTAGCTTTCACGATGGTTATTAATTATATAATCTCAAATGGCTATACTTTATTGCTAAAGACAACAGAGTTGGGATATGAATTTGTGCACGAAATGATGTTAACAAGAAAGCAAAGCAGAAAAGAGTTAGCTCAATTGTTCGGATTCTGGATTTGTTTCCAGAAATTATAGTTTGAATGCCGCAAAACTTTAGAAAGCCACTGAAAGCTTACATAATCGTTAACTTTAGGATCTTGGAGGATTAGTTAAAATACGCATAAGCTAGCCTGGTATTGTTAACAAAAAAAGAAGAAGAAAAAGAATAAGAAAGCAAAGCATAAAGTGTTCTGTTGGACACTTTAATCGTTGTTATATGGAAGAAAGCACACCGGCCCTTTTCGTTCGTCAAAATAGATGTTCGAAATTCATGAGCTGCAGTGAAATGAAAATCAAGCTTGTAGAGGTCGTGGATGTAATAGATTGATAAAATTTATTTTGACGCCGATGATGAGATTGCAAGTTCTCACTTCAAAAGCTAATTCATGTGAAAAGAGACCTTCATTTATGTTTTGCCAGTTTTTTATGCATATATTGGTGAAACTTTATGATAATTTGTGCTGCGCCACAGAGTTTAAGAATGACTTAGGAAGATAGGCTACAACCATCTGAAGGAGTTCTTCCAAGATGTCTTTGTTGGCTTTAACTTAGCTTTTTATAGGAGTATACAGAACAACTCTTTATATATCGTTATATCCTTGTTTAAGGGTTTTTCGTGGAGTTTCATCATTCAGTGAATGAAGGGTACTTAACATAAGCTACGAGATTGCTTTAAGATAGATAATAAGTAGGGCGTGGCATGCAGCATTTCTTTTTGTGTTTTTTTAGTTCAAAAGGCAAGGATACAAGTGATCAAAGAAGTCTCGCCATTTCTGGTGTAGTATATTCTGCTAATTTGGTGTCTCATATTCTCAATTTAGCAGAATTCACGCCTGTGGGTCATTCAGATGGATTGAAAATTTTAAGACTAAATGATCTACATTAGCAATTGCCACTCAAGGCTGCAAATGATGTTTCTAGGTTATATATGGTTCTTTTACTTTTCATGTACCTATAATCTCAGATTCTACATGGGGTTAGTCATTACTTTATTTATCTGATGTTTGCTTTAATCCATAAATCTTTCTAATACTCGTTTTTGCCGTGAGGAAATATTGAAGAACTATATATCTTCCATTCTGTAAATAGATGCTGATTGTTTATGATAACCTCATCATCTTTGGCATATAGACTAATTAATGTTGGACCTCAGAACTAGACACTTTGGATTTAGTGCAACTATTTTGTTGAATGTTTATATTTGGTTCTCATTTCTCCAAGTGACTAAGGATTGGTAAATAAGATTTATGGTGAATGCATGCTTCTTGATCACGTGGTCAAGCAACCCACAACGAAGATGATACAATTCTTGGAAAGCCAAGAAATTAGGTTTGGTAGGATTGTGACACAATGAAAACCTGTTTCAAGGCACCAACACTATTGGAATAAGAAACCTTCACTCAATGAATACTAATTTGCGAACGAGAAGTACAAGGAAGACATCACAAGGTCAGGATAAGTCAATTCGTTTTTTGTCCCAGCAAAGAAAATGTGTCGCATCACGCAAAACACAAGTTTATTTTATAAATTCATGACTGCTGAAAATCTTAGCTTATAAAATCTTAATAATATTTCAAAAAGTAACCCTAATGGACCCAAAACTCGTGGGCTAATATTTAACCACTTAAAATAAATTCAAAGTATATTAACTAAGCCCAAACATGAATAAAATAATGAAAATAACATATCTAACATAAGAACTAAAGTTGTACCTAATTAAACAAAATAACCTAAGATAGATAATCTTTCTAATTTAAATCATATCATGAACGAAATTCTCATGCTAGAAACACTAGGGTTTTTGTTACCACCTTTAGATATCCAAAATAAGCTAAACAATTGTTTGCTAAAGTTGCTTTTCTTTTAGTTTCCTTGTTTGTCTAGGATAATTAATTGTAACCTTAAAGAATCCTCTCAAAACATGGAAATTCTTATTGCCTTCCTTTAACCTTCATTTTAGGATTAGAAAATTCCCTAAAATAAGCTAACTAATCTGTCATTAAATACCACAAGCTTTTCTTTCCTTGTGTAGTTAGGATGAATAATGAATCCTTGTGAAAAAAGGATTTTGGAACATTAATGAATCTTTGCCATCCTTGAAAATTATATTGCATTTCATTAAAGATCTTTGTAGAATTAGAAAATTCCCAAAACAAGTTGTCACGTCCTTGTAAGAAAAGGATCATTGCCAAACAGGAAGTCCATAAGTCAAAAAGAAATAAATAACAAAATCCATATAGCCTATTCTGACCTATATCCCAAGGCCTTCCCAAACTCCGATTGACCTGAAAATTTTACCCCAATATAGAACAATATTCTGGGAAACTCTAGGTAAATTTTCAACTTAATCCAACAATTGGATTTTGAAGAATGATTGCTATTGTAAAACTGGACAACAGACACAATTATGCTAGAATCCGAATTTTCTTATTCAGCCATTTTTTGGATTGTATTATTCCCTCTCTCTTCAAGATGATTCATTCTTGAATCACCAATAGGTATAATGGATGTTTTATAAGCCTTTGTTTAAGCCTTCAGAGCTCTTTTATTGTCAACACTCACCTCTAACAATTTTATATGAAAGTAGCAGCCTTTATCTTTCGTCTTTTATCCTTTCTGCGTTGTTGCTCCTCTCTCTGAAGCTTGTCATTCATAGAATAGTTCGTTTGACTTATCAAATTCTTTCATTAAAACCTTAAACTTACGGGATAGATTTTTGCATTCTTCATCAAAAACACCAATTTGTTTGTTCCTCTCCTTTTGATGCCACTTTTCTTTTTGATACCTCATTTTTCTTTATCATAATACCTCATCAAAATACATGTAATCTTGATTGTAATACTCGTTTTGCATTTTTTTTCTACTATAAGTTTTCAAACTGGACAAAAAACAAAAAATTCAACCAATCCTTTTTATTTTTTTAATAACAGACCCTAAAACAATGCTAATAATAATAAAGAAAGTAAGAAGACACTTAGGATTAGAGAAAACAGACCCGAAACAAAAACATTGATAGAAACAAGTAGATTTGACGCAAAACAAGAGAAAAAAAACAAAATTAACAAAAGGATATAACCTGATTAATGGATCCAAGCTCTGATACCAACTGGTGCGAACCTCGTGGTCACGCAATCCACAATTAAGATTGAAATTTGATCCTGAAAAGCCGAAAGAGGACTAATAGAACTGTGACACAATGTAAACATGTCCTAAGGCACCAACATTATTGGAATTGAATCGAATGACACCATGAAGCCAATTAATCTTCAATAAGTCAGTTTTAGTTTTTTCAAGAATCAAAGGATGCAAGAATCACTCTTACATGTTAAGTTGAGAAAACTTCAGAATTATTATTGATTAAAAGGTTGCCGAAACTTAGGCTTGCAAGAATTGAAGTACTTCTGAAAAATTAACTCTAATGGATCTACCCTTGTGGGCTGAATTGATCCACTTACAAAACTGACCCAATACCTATTCTAGTAAGCCTAAGCCCTGATCCAAACAAGCTTTAGATCCTAGCTAAAAACAAAATATTAATTAAGCTCAAACAAGCCTTGAGCTATAGCTAAAATAATAAAAATAAAACCCACATGTTAATTCCTTATGTTGCTGTGAGAAGAAAAGGAAAGAAAACAATACAAGTCTGATATAAGGCTTATTTATAGCCTATAATGTTGCCCAATGATCATAGAAACCAATCTGTTATTAAATATCACTAGCCTTTTTTTTTTTGTAGCTAAAATGAATAAGAAATCTTTGTAAGAAAAAAGATTTTGAAATATTAATGAATCCTTCTCACATTTGGAAATTATGTTACAGCTCATTAAAGATTCTTGTAGACCTAGAAAATTTCCAAAACAAGCTACCACATCTTTGTAGGAAAATGATCTTTGCCAAATAGAAAGTCCATAAGTCAAAATGAAGTAAATAAAAAAATCTGTACAGTCTGTTCTGACCTATATTACAAGGCCTTTCCAAACTCCGATTCACTTGAAATTTTATCTCAATATAGAAAAATACCTATGGAATCTTCTGGTAAAGTTTTAGCTTGATCCAATGGTTTGATTTGGAGTTATGCTCAACAGCGTAAAACTAGAAGATATAAAATTTTATGTCAAATCCGAATCTGAACTTGCTTGGATTATATCGGGGCTAGCCATCACTTTATTTACCTGATGTTTGCTTTAATCCATAAATAGTCGTGAGGAAATATTGAAGAACTGTATATCTTCCATTCTGTAAATAGAAGCTAATTGTATATTATAACCTCATCATCTTTGGCATATAGACTAATTAATGTTGGACCTCAGAACTAGCTACTTTGGATTTAGTGCAACTATTTTGTTGAATGTTTATATGTGGTTCTCGTTTCTCCAAGTGACTAAGGATTGGTAAATAAGATTCATGCTGAACTCTTTCAAACATTCCTTTTCATTTTATGGTTGCATATTCTGTTTGCTCATTCCAGTCCAGGCACAGGCGGCAGAGTATTTGAAAAGGAAAGTTGTCGAGAAGAGCAGAACATGTTCTTCATTTCGTACAGAAACAAAGAGTGCTGCTAGCACTGTGTTTAGAAATGGAATCAAGAAGCGGCATGCGCGTGAATTGCGCAAACACCAAAGTTTGCAGCAGAACATTGAATTTTAACTTTGTTGCCAATTTTATTTGCCCTCACCGAATTCATTCACATGACTGGAAAGTTGTATGAAGTCTCCCCTTGTTAATTACAATCACTTCCCCCCTCAACTGTAACGATACTGAAGACAAAGAGAACGCTTTGCTATTCCATTCAATCGAAAGAACATCAAGGTATGCTCTGATTATCTGATCATTTTGGGTCTTTTCATATGAAATAATATGATGGGTTAGGAGTTTTTATTTATTTATTCATGTTCTATAGAGGCTGATACTACTGTGCTGGATCTGAATAAAGGACAGGCTGGTAGGATAGTGGTCTGCATGACATGCTCTGCTGGCTTGGCATGGATTAGCCATATCAAGATTGTATGTGCCAACCAATAAAAACAATTAGCACGGCTAGAGCATTTATGTTCCTGTCAATGCATTATCATTGTATTTTACGGTAGAATAACAAGACAATAATGAAAATGAGCTTTCACTAATCATTGAATAATTTTATAGGGCATGATAACCTGCAAGAAAAATGAATTATCTTTCTACTTGTGCGTTCTTCAATCTATTGTAGTGTATGTCGTCAGGAAAGGCTACTCTTCTGGCGCCTCTCGAGTACTCTTGTCAGCGTTGCAAAAAGAGATTCATTTATGACCACATGGTATGGGAAGTACTCGTCACGTTAGAATAGATATTTGAACTCTAGATTGAAGATGACCTCCTTAATTTTTGAAGTATTAAACCATAAACGACTTCATTTTGAGGGCAAAACGTAGCTCTGCAGTAACAAATTAACATGGCCCATGTTCGTGTGCATGCTCACGTGCTTACCTCTTGTTCAGGCCTATATTTTTCTTAATTTTGCACCGAATTTATAATGCAGACCTTGCCGCTCGAATAGAATTGGTCGCCTTGGCCTTGGAAACCCAACATGGACCCTGTTCAAGCAACTGAATTTCAAGTCCATGTTGCTCAAGTCAAACAATGCCTCTAATCTTCACCTCTTTAGATTTGAAAATAAACCATATGCAAATTTCAAGAATCGAATCTTCCCTATCACCAGGCACATTAAATGCTTGCATTGGAGCTCGCATGTTTTATTTTTCTCCAAGGGGGGAAAGATGTCTGTTTTTCCTCTATTTTATTCATGTGTTTAAAAATACCTAAGTAAAACAGAATACAAGGTTCTCACTTTCTGAAGTATGGCTCCTTTTTCTTCTTCCTAGAGCCTAGGGGTTTGAAACTTAGAAGTGAAACGCGTTTTTCGATGCAGTTCAATAAAAAGAAATGTCGCAGGTGGCCCCATGGTTGAGATACGAGTCTAAAATAACATATATACTTGGTTAAATAACATATATAGATATAAAGGGGGGGAAAGGTAATAGAAACGCCATGACAACTAGCTAGGGAACGAGAGTTTGTTTTTCTCGGAAGAGAAGCTTAGAAGCCTGGAATTGGAATCATGTGGTGAGCATTAAATGCAAGAGAAAAAGAATAGGTCTTAGGGTTCCACAACTCTTATGTTTTCCGTTTCAGTGTCTCTGGAATTGGGGTTTTTTTAATGCCTTAGAAGCTCGACCTTAGCTCTATGTCGGATCTCATTTAATGGTTCGCATTAATTACTTGGTGGGTTATCTATCATCGTCGTATTATTTTATGGAGTAAATTAGGAGTTCAATTGATGTCTGTTTATCATAAGAGACAGTCTTTGGATGATTTGATGGCTTAGAATAATGCGACTATAGTCAAAATGAGTTATAAGTTTTTTTTACCGTGGAACCATAATCATAACTAGACATTGTTCAATGACATTCATGTGGAATGCAATGTTTGTAAGGCATTCAAACTATGTCAAACAATAAAGAAGTAAAGAATAGCAAATTATATAATTAAAACAGCAAATTAATGACAAATGTTAACCTCTTACGGTTGATTATGCCCGTCAACCCCCCTCAAGGCTAGATGTTAACCGCGTTCCTATGCTTGGTTAAATTTAACCGTGAAAGAAAGAAAACAAGGCTAGAAATGTTAGCTAAGAGCCTGTTTAGTATTCAAAAGCGATTTTAAAAAAATTAAAAAAATTTTATTTTTTTGCTTCAAATTGATTATTTTTTTTGTGTTTTGAAATTGTTTTGATGTGCTGATGTTCAAAATAAATATTAAAAAGTAAATATATATATATTATTTTAATAAATTTCTATATAAAAAACACTTTAAGAAACTAAAAAAAAAAAAACAGCAAAACATATGTTAATTTGAAGTGTATTAGTCACTACGATTAACTACTGACCTATATATCTCGTGTTAAAATAATTGATTGTTGTAGAGATCATGGGGTGTTTGGCTTGGAGGTGTTGGTAGTTTTGTTTATAAAACTCGCCTAAAAGGTATATTTTTATAAGATATAGTTTATACTTTTAAAAAGTTATACCTAAAAAAAAAAATATAATCACACCTACAAGCTAAGCCAAATACACTTGGTGTTCAAGAAAAAAGTTGTACGGAAATTTATTAGAATTTCCTCATGTCAAGTGCCTCTCCCTCCATCATTGTAGGGTTGTCATTAATCTCTGAACACAATAATCACTTTTGTTGAAATATTTTGGTGTTATTGGGTGGCATTGGAAGGAGAAAATCCACCGAGTTGGTACGCTATATGTTTTTTTGATTGATCACAAACACTAGACATTGGAGTTGGTAGCGAAGTATTCTTATGCTATTTTTTCTTCGCCTTCTTTAATTTATTCAAGGAAAGGAAAAGGGATGCATTTTGATTTGCAACAGCAGTAGACGGCGGACCGAGAGAGGAGGAGAGAATTTAGAGTGAAATTTCCATGTGAATTTAATTTCGCAAACAAACATTCACGTCGAGCCCATTTTTCTTGGTGTCTTGATCCTGGTTAGCTAGGTAAGCTGGTAAACCCTAAACCAGCTTAACATTAATTAATGACTCACACTTTCTGAGGTTTAGACTTTCATTTCTATATGACAGAGGTTTAGACATTTGAAACCTAACAGTAAAGTAACATAATCATCATACTATGTATTAATTTCTTTTAAAGACTCACATGATCAGTACTGTACATACGTAATACAATTAGAACATAAAAATATATATATACGAATAGTCAAACAAGAACGTGGATAAGATTACTGCTACACCAATGCGTTGCCAACCCATCACGCGCCTGGCGGTGGTCAACCTCCTCCATTTGATCTTGATACCAATCTCTATTCTCTACACTACAGAATATTGACCTCCATGCTCTATTCAGCACTATTGACTAATTGTTAAAGCCCAAAACTGTAAAACACTAGCTATGTGCATGATAGATTACGGTTCCTCCGAACTCAGGAATCCTAGCTAGCCCTCTCCATGCATTTAATATATATTTCTTATTATTTGTTTAATTATAGCGTGCATCCAATCTACACTAGGGGTGCCACTTCCTCAACTTATTATAAATACACATTTTTTGAAGCTCATCTTGCTCCACATTGAGCTCCCGTTTGTATTTCCTTTAATCTTTCTTTGTACCTATCTGCGTCAAGAGGGAATTTTCTTTGAGTTATTTTAAGACAGAAATTAATATGGCGGGTTCTTCACCATGTGCATCCTGCAAACTACTAAGGCGCCGGTGCGCCAAAGACTGCATCTTTGCCCCTTACTTCCCTTCTGATGATCCCCATAAGTTTGCCATTGTTCACAAGATTTTTGGTGCAAGTAATGTCAGCAAAATGTTGCAGGTTTTTTCCTCTCTCGATCCCTTATTAATTTATATATATGATCTATCGATTCTGTCTTGTGTGTGTTACTACGGAAAAGAATGTTGTTATTTGCAATTTTTAACAGTAATGATGATGCTTTAGGTGATGAGAATATTATGATCTTGCAGGAGATTCCAATTCATCAAAGAGCAGATGCTGTGGGTAGTCTAGTTTATGAAGCGAATGCAAGAGTGCGAGACCCGGTCTATGGATGTGTTGGTGCAATATCTTACTTACAAAATCAAGTATCACAGTTACAAATGCAACTTGCAGTAGCTCAAGCAGAGATACTATGCATCCAGATGCAACAAGAGCCTAACTTACCAACCCAGCTAGATCAAGATGACAAGTCGCTTCTTTTAGCCAGCTGCAATAACTTCAACAGCATTCCTCAGTATTTTAACTTTGCCTCTTCAAGCAATGTAATCCAAGACCCTCTTAAGAGAGAGTCTCTTTGGACCTAGGCACTCAATCATGTTTGTTGTTAATGAAGTACCCTATTGTTTCAAGGTTCTCTCAAGCTAATTAATTAATTTCGTGTTGAATATTAATGGCCTAGCTAGCTTTCTGGTGCTAGCAATGTATTTCTCATGGAAACAGATGCATGATTGCGTATAAACAGTTTGCGTGTGTGTGTCCATGTGAAAGAGAGAGATGAATAAATATTTAGCTCTTGCCTTCTAGGAGTAGGCGAGACCAACAAAAAAAAAAAAAAAAACTTCATGTGGGATATTGAGTTAAGGGGTCAACATTAGGCACCGGCCTGCATGTGAGATAGGAGCACAGTAGGGTTTACATAGATTCTCTTTTCTTCATTAAGACGTTGCTTATTATGGGGTATGCTGTCCCCTAGCTAGCTAGTTTTCTTTCAGCATTTATGATTTCAAAATTGAACCTGTAAATTAACCTTTGATCATTTCTGTCTAGCTCATGACACATCACTGGCCTGTGCAATTACTCAAAGTCCAAATAAGAACCGCGTACGTAGTACCTTCAATAAATGACAGAGAAAACACGTTAATAACACGCATACAATTATGGTCGTTGTGTTTCGATTGTAATTAATTAGAGAGCTTGGTAGGCAACACCTGGAAAACCATATATATGATGCAGCTGGAGGCTACTGGATACATCCATGTGTGAATGTACGAGTTTCTGTATCAAATGAGAAGTAATGTTATTGGTAGTTTGAATTTATTATGTTTAGGTATTGAAAAAAAAAGGTCAAGTATTATAACATATATTTTATCAATAAATATGTTTTTCATATTGAAGAGTATGATCATGGAGAAAGGCCTATAATAATAGAGTTTGTGTTAAGGGATCAATTTCTAATGAGTTTGAAGTTGATTATTATAGAAAATTATAAGAGATAAGCAAATTACATTAATATCATAGCGAGCAAAATAAAATTAATTTTTTTTATTCAAATGC
>Ga0307517_10012091_pt1 | contig 11896 bp, 9 predicted proteins | sample 23_EM_MG_FD_194515 | JGI IMG/M metagenome (GOLD analysis project Ga0307517, IMG submission 194515) | Populus trichocarpa ectomycorrhiza microbial communities from riparian zone in the Pacific Northwest, United States - 23_EM | ecosystem: Host-associated > Plants > Roots > Unclassified | place... | reverse complement strand
TAATTTAATATTTTTTCAATCCAACCACATTTTTTAAAACGCAATCAAGTAAAATTTCAAACGCAACGTCAATCACAAATCAACAATGGTACTATGTAAACAGGCCTAGACAAAGAACCCAATTATAAGAGGCCGAAGCAATTGGCAAATTGCCCAGCTAATGGCCCGTTACCTCTAAGGCTAAATAAGGCCCACCATTCAACACCAAATGCTCCGACAAGTCGTTCATTTTGGGCTATCAAGTGGACTGCTGGTCGAGTTGTTTATGAGCCGGGATGGACCGAACCGGGCCCAACCTAACGATTATTGATTCACTTGTACCCTCCAAGAGCATGTTCTTATTACCTGAAGTGAAGTTGAATTGTTTATAAATAAATAATTGTGAATGTTTATTATATAAACATGTTTTATTTTTAAATAATCGTATTTAAATTTTGATAATTATTATTAAATTAATTAGTTTACTTTGTGAATTATATAAAATAGTTTTAAACTGGATTTAAGTAAAAATTAGGGAAAAGATTGAATTATCTTTCAAAATTTAATAAAACATAGTTTGGATAAATATATATAACTCTTAAAAATAATAATTACAAGAAATTCCTCACCTGATGTTATATTATTACAAATTATTTTTATTTGAACAATTATTTTCAATTATATATGATGATGTGTATAAATTAACATTACACATATGAATAAAAGTTTTAAGAATTATTTTTTAATAAATTTTGTCTTTTTAATACCATCACTATCATTATCACTATTTTTCCTAAAGAGTAAAAAATAATGTAATTTCAATAAACAACAATAACATGTAAAAATCAACTAAGGTTTCAATTTAATAATTTGATGAATTTTCTATGTGATTTTTATTTTTAGATTTTAATACTTCATTTTTAATTAGCTTCATTTTAATTTTTTCTAGGGTTGTGATGGTAAAAATAAAGTTCCAATATAGTGTTATATAATATAAGGGTGATTTAAGTAGCTGATTTTATGAATAAAAGTATAATAAAAAAATAAAAATTATCTTATATTTTGGGATTCATTTTTTTTAAAAAAACATACTTTTTAGAAAATTAATATTTTTAAAGAATTTTACTAATATTAATATTTTCTTAAGGATATAATATTTAATCAAAAGTTTTCAAATAATCATGCTTTTATACGTAATTATGAATTGATTTTATGATTTAAGAAGTATTCTAAGTTTTAACTCGGATATAAATAGAGATTTTTCTTGATATTAGTGGGATGTAAAACACAATATTTCATATTGAATGTGATCTGAACATCTATTTTTGTAAAACAAAAGAAAAAAAATGAAAAATAAGTCAACTAGATCATATTATTTTTTCCTTCATAAAAAAACATGTTTTTTTTATAGTTCATTGTTCGTTCATGAGTCTACAAGAAATGTAAAACAAAATAAAGTAATATAATTCAACAGTTGACATCATTAAAGGCAATATTCATCCAGTTCTACTTAAGTTGGGTTGCTTCGACTATTTGTTGATAAATCGTTATTTATTAGTCAAACTTGTAGAAGCTAAACCAATGACTTTTTTAAGCTTTATTCATATCAATCTTTGTTTGCTTCTTATGATGGGCAGTGCAATGCACTAATCTCCTTCTATATCTTTGTCCGCGTGATGGATCGACATTTTTTGGCATCATGAAAAAATATTTTTTAAGCCTAAGTCCTTGTTTAAAAGGTTTAAAAACAAGATGGTAACCCATTGATAAGTGGGAAGGGTTTGCTTTCATACCCAACATTCATAGACTTGGTAAAATGTTAGACCCAAATGACATGACTATAACTCGCTTCCAGACCCAACATTCATGGGTGTGGCTAAAAGCCGAGTCTAAATGGGCACATGTCTGACGAGTTGCCAGACCCACTGCCCTTAATCATTGGCACTGTGCCGAGCTTAAGTAGGTATGAGCTTGACGAGTTACAAGACATATCGCCTTTGAGTTTGGAAGCGCACTGAGCCTAATTAGGCATGAGTTTGGCATGCTATTAGACTTTTTGACTATGAGCTTAGTAATGTGCCTAACACAGAAAAGTTAAAGGACTGTAGGTCATTATAGACCCCATGTTGGACTATAAGGCTCTATTTGTTTATTATTATGACTTTAACATAAAATGTTAGTGTCAGGGATATCCGTCTCCCTACCTCTATAAATGTATAAAAAATCTCGTAATGACCTACTATATTCCCATCTTATTATTGTGTAAGAGATATTTATCTATTATTAATGCTGTATAAGAGATATTTATTCATCATTAATGTTAACAGGAGGAAATGACTCTCTAAACCCTCTACTTTAGCATAACGATAAGGTTTAGGGGTTATAAATACCCCTTGAACTTTCCAGGTAAAAAGTTCACAATTTTATTCTCTGGACACTATACTTTTAAATCTCAGAATATTTATCATACAAAAAACAAGAACAAACACTCTTGTTTTTGGATTTAATGCTTATTCTCTTATTTATTGCTATTCTTTTCTTAAAAGTTATTGACTTTATCATCTAAGGGTCCCTAAACTCCACTAAAAAGAATTGTTTTGCAGGTGTTTGGCTTTTTACCACTAGTTATCCACTTTCTAAGTTCTGAAGAATGGAATATTGACACAAACATATGATTACCCATTATCCAAATACCAAAAAATCTCATTCCTAAGCATATTGGATTTTGGAACGTCTTCATTTGACACCATTTATGGGAACAAGTTCAAAAAGCCATCAACTTTTTTCTGGGTTTGGCTTTTGACCTTTATGAGCCAGTTTATGACAAACAATCAAGATATACTTGTGATGAGACGTGTCATAGACCTCCCTATAATTGTTGGCATATCTGCTCCATTAGAGCTTTAAAAACTCTTTAATTAGGTCTGACTCATCACTGAGATAGTGCTTTGAAACTAAATCAATAACAATTATTGATAGATTTCCTCCTCACCTATAAGTACAATTTTGCTTTCAAAACTTCAGATATGCTAGGGATCAATCCGAAAATAGTTGCTTATAGACTTCAAGTCAATCTAACTTTCTCTCATATCTAACATAAAAAGAGAAATTTAAGAGGGTAAAGATAGCTTGTAATAATTATAAAAGTGGATAAACTTTTAGCTACTAGGTTCGTTCATGAGATCATATATCTTGATTGGTTGACTAATGTGGTCATGGTGAAAAAAAAGTATTGGAAAATAGAGGATGGGTGTGTATTTCATTGACTTAAACAAGGCATGTCCAAAAGATAGTTTTTCTCTCATAAAGATTGATAGATTGGAGGACTCTATAGTAGACTTTGAGTTATTAAGTTTCTTGGATATAATTCAGGATACCATCAAATCCCTATTTATTTAGAATAAGAGGAGAATACTTATTTCATTACTGAAAGATAAAACGTTTTGCTACAAGGCAATGCCTTTTGGCTTGAAAAATACAATGGCTACTTATCAACATATGGTTAAAAAAATGTTTAAGCACCAAATTAGAGGATCATTTAAGGATATGTGGATGACATGCTAGTGAATAACATGATTTTTGAGCAACATCTCAAGGATCTAGAAGAGGTTTTTTTCTGGACAAGTGTTAGATAAAGCTTAACCCATTCAAATAATGTGTTCACCATAAGAGGAGGAAATTTTTTGGATTTCCTAGTCAGCAGCAAGGGAATAAAGTCCGACCCTTAGAAGATTCAGGCAATATTGGATATAACTCCCCATTAGAACGTCTCACTGGAAGACTAACTGCAAATTTATATCTAGGATAAGGAAACACATTCGGCATTTCTTCAAAGCTTTGAAAAATATCATTAACTTTGAATGGACACTAGAATGTAGAAAAACTTTTGAAGAGCTCAAAGTATATCTTTTCTCTCTTAAGATCTTGTGGAAAGTGAGAGTTTGTTCCTCTACCTTGGAATTTTTATTTTGATAATTAGTGTGGGGTTCTAACAGACTAAAACCTACCTGGTTTTACTATAGAACCAATGGTTTTGAGTTTATGTGGTTTTGTAGGAAACTTAGAGATCAAGGTTTTAAACCCTTGACGGGAACCTTCTAGAAGTTTCTAAGTGGGAGCAAATGAAAAAGTTAGGTGGTTTCCTGTAAATGGGTGTCATTGTCAAGGTTGATTGGGGTAGTCACTTTCATGGCTTTGCCGGAGCAACTCCGACATCAACGTTGTCTAAGACCACTTGAACTTGGTAGAGAAGATGCATATCTTTCAATCGGATCCATTCTTGCTTGATTCGAATGTCTGTATCTTCACATTCAAACATTTGAAAGTGCCAACTCAAACACTATGGTATCTAAAATTGTAATGTTGGCTTATTAGTAACAAGATGTTGTGGAGATCAATAAAGAATATGGAACATATATGTTTGATTTTAAAAATATAAGATTGTAAAAGTGATGTTTTTCAGTTGAATAATGATTATTACAGCTTTTAAAATGTTCAAACATCACATTAATTCACTTAAAAATAGATACTCGAGCATAAAAAAATTAAATAAAAAGATTCACAATACCAAAAAAATCATATTCATTCGCTTTTCTTAAACTTTTTAAATCTTTGACGTAAGCAAGAACAAAAAATAGAGAGAAAACGTCTCCTTTCTCTCTGTTTCTCTCTCTAACTAGGAGAGTATGGAAACACCTGGATGGAATCTTATTATCTCCCTCTGTCTCTCTTCTTTGAAACAAAAACCCTAAAAAACTAAAATCCAAAAAAAAAAAATAACACACCAAAATCCCACTCTAGCCCCACTCTCTCTCTCTCCCACTCTAAACAGTCGGTAGTACCTGTCGCCTTCAAATGTGACTTTTGCACCACTGACAACATTCATTTTTCTTTTTCTCTATATAAAGACTCGGTTTTTATTTTTCAAAAATGACTTCTTCTTCTTCTATTAAGGAGACGACGGAGGAGGAGCAGGTTACGCCGGATATTGTACCGGCTGACGGTGGTGTTGGTGGAGTGGAGAAGATTGAGCCTGTCAGTAGTGGGGGGGAGGAAGAGAGTGGTGGTGAGAAACTTGACGATTCAATGGAAGAGGACTCAGTGAGTCCGGCTACTGTGTTTTGTATTAGGCTGAAACAGCCACGGTCGAATTTGCAGCATAAAATGAGTGTGCCTGAGCTTTGTCGCAAATTTAGGTCAGTTTTTGATTGAGATTTGAGTGGATTTTGGTTGTTTGATTATTAAAGCTGTGGTTTTCAAGTGAAATTCGATTTAGGTTTGGTGTTCTTTTATCCTTTTGGATTGTGGGCCTAGTTGGGGCTTCTTTTAAGTGGATTTGGAGTCTCTTTTAGACAATTGGAGTGAACTGTAATAGTTCTTAGGGTTCTTTTATGGTTATATCTGAGATAAGACAAAGTTCTTGGTTCTTCAATTGAATTTGGAATGAGTTCTGTTTGTGAATAGAGGTTGTTTAGTGTTTAACCAGAGAATTTTGATGGGATTTGAGTGTTTTTAATTTTACGAATGTTACAATTATAGGTTCTTTTAAGTTGGAATTGAGTTTCTTTTTCACAAATATCAGTGTATTGTGATTGTCGTTAAGTTTCTTTTAGGTAGTTTATGAAATAATGCAAGTGTTTTATTCGATTCTTCAAGTGAGTCGTGTTTGTATATGGAAGTTGTTCAGTCTCTAAACTTCGTGGGTTTTAAGCGAAACTTTATTAAGGTTTAGTGTTTTTACTCTGTTGATTGGAGCACAGACTCTTCTTTTATTGAATTTTGATTTTTTTTCTTCTGCAATTTGAGCTTATCAGATATCGCTATTGGTTAGGGTTCTTTTACTTATCAAAATGTGTTTTTTTTGAGTAGTTTTATGGAAGTTGAGTTTCTTTTTTGTTTAAGTCTTTAGATACCTGGATTCCTTCAAGTGGGATTTATGCTTTGATTTAGTTGTTTTTGATGCTCTGTTGTTAGTGTAGGAAGTGGAAGTGAGTTTAGGACGAGTGAAAAATCAAGTTTGGAAAAATATGATAGAGAAAGAGAGTTTTAGAATTGATTGGTGGATATGTAAAGGATACACTAAAGTTGGTGAAGTGATAACAATGAAGAAGTATACGATCAAGTTATTTGGTATATGCTATATAGAAGCTTGCTTTTATGTTTTGATTAAATATTGAAAATCACCATCTTCACACTTGTATCAGGGTGATAAATCATTCTATTTCTGCAATTTCTAGTGTTGAACTATTATGAGAATGGCATTTTTTGGCAGAAAAAATATGCATTCCTAACATCGATCTGCCATGGGAGCACAAAATAGAACAGAAGGTAGGACAACGGGAAATTGTAGACTTTACTTGCAGATTTTCTTATAAATGCTTTCTAGTTGCTACGGTGTTTTCTCACTCTTACTTTCTCTGGTCATTCTCATCTATTTTACACTCGAAACATGATGCCATAACAATGAGCGTCACAAACTTGTAGCTACATGCAGTTGATTTGTGACATGCGTATTGTTAAACCATGATACTCCTAATGTAGGTTTTGAGATTCTATTAACAGCTGTCTAAAGTAAATGAGCTGTAGTTATTTAAAGCATCTTTGCTTGTCCATTCTACCATTTTACTGGTCTTTACCAAATTCATATTTTAACGTATGCTTTTCCAGTGCTGTTGCTTGGTGTGGTAAGCTGAACGCGATAGCTTGTGCATCAGAAACTTGTGCAAGAATTCCCAGGTCAGTGGATTTTTGGATTTCTAGCATGTTTCAGTTTAATAGGGGAGAGCATTCACTATACATTGTTGCCAATTGGACTTTCCTATAAATACGCTAATGTGCTTGAGAACAGATGTTGAAACATGATTGATATTTGCTATAGTGAACTATTTCGGGTTCTTCTAATTAAAATATAAGATTGTACCCAAGATGGACTCACATGTTTGCAATTAATATTTTAATATCATCATTTGCAATTTTTTTTTGTAGCTCCAATGCAAACCCCCCATTTTGGATCCCCATACACTTGGTTATCCCTGAGAGACCAACTGAATGTGCAGTTTTCAATGTCATAGCAGGTATTTTGAGTCACCTTGCACCGTTTACCATGTCTTCCTTTTTTTTAAGTTTTAATTAGTCATGTATGCCGAGTGTATTTCATTCATCTATTATATGTTAGATTTCTCGCTGATTTATTACTTCCCTCTTTCTATTGGGCTCTAATTTCCTATTTTCGAGTTATTGAATTGGATCCCTTTGCAGATTCTCCTCGTGATTCTGTTCAGTTTATCGAATGGTCCCCTACTTCTTGCCCTCGTGCATTATTAATAGCTAATTTCCATGGGAGGATAACTATCTGGACTCAGCCTTCTCAAGTAAGCTAACTTGATGGATTGTTTAAGCCAGATATAAAATAAGTAGATGCCTTTTTCCACTCACTAGTTCTTAAGAACTAAGCTTTTCATGGCTTGCTCAACGTAAGAGGTTTGGGGCTGGCCCTGTTTTGGTTTTTACCGTCTCTCTCTGTGTCTATGCATACCACTTGCTTATAATTTTAAATTCTCTTGTAGCTTACATCTTATCTGGTCATGCAGGGTCCATCTAATTTGGTGCGTGATGCTAGCTGCTGGCAGCGTGAGCATGAATGGCGACAGGACATTGCAGTTGTTACTAAATGGCTATCTGGGGTCTCTCCAGTATGCAGTTATTATGTTTTTGTTATCTGATTCTTAAATTATCCATGTATTATGCTTTGCACATAGGTGGTGGTAGTTTAGTATTTATCTATATTTCTCAGTTCTCTAGTTTATCTCTGTTTTTTTAAATTTGTGTTGGTATTTGGTTATACTCCCGCTGTAGTCCGACTTCTCTTAAAAAATCAGTACAGGTGGCTTTCGTCAAAGTCCAGTACTCCCACAAACTCAAAGTCAGCTTTTGAGGAAAAATTCCTTTCTCAGCATTCTCAAACTTCAGGTTTGTTTTCATGACTTCTCTTTATAAGCGTTTGTAGAGGCTCAAGTGGGAGCTTTAAGCCCAGTTCCATTTTTAGCTTGTAAGGGCAATGCCTTCTGACTAGCAACTTAACATCCGGTGAATTATATCATGTGGCTGTTGCTTTGAGAAGAATAGTTCAGGTTATTTTCTGAACAGCTGTAAATTTAGAATAGTAATTGGGTTGTAGTTTCTGCTATGGTTTTATTCATTACTGGTTGTAGTTTCTGCTAAGAATTTATTCATTATTGGATCAACTTCTAACTACTGTATCGTGAATGTTCCTAGAAAGATGCAATGCATGGCAAGAGCAGAAACTCTTAATTTAAGAATTTTTAATATCTGCCATTTTTTCTCCTAATTACAAGAATGAACTGGTGCTTTTAACCGACTATTGACCACTGCTGCTAGTGCTAAGTATTCCAATAATGATGGTGATACTTTTGGTTTTCTGTTCTTTCTGCTTTTGAGGTACCTCCACTTGACATATTAAAACAGCACCAAGACCATCACTAACGTGCTTTCTATTTTTCTTTCAGCTAGATGGCCAAATTTCCTCTGTGTTTGTTCAGTTTTCTCATCTGGTTCTGTTCAACTTCATTGGTCCCAGTGGCCCCCAAGTCAGAATAATACATCACCGAAGTGGTTTCGCACAAGCAAAGGACTCTTGGGTGCCGGCCCTAGTGGGATTATGGCTGCTGATGCTATTATAACGGATAGTGGTGCAATGCATGTTGCAGGTGTTCCGATTGTAAACCCTTCAACTGTTGTTGTTTGGGAGGTTACTCCTGGCCCTGGAAATGGATTTCAAGCGACTCCGATGGTGAGTGCTAGCAATGGGGTCCCGCCTTCAGTCAAGCCTCCTAATTGGTCTGGTTTTGCTCCTTTGGCTGCATATTTATTCAGCTGGCAGGAGCATCTGATGTCTGAAGCAATGCAAGGGAAAAAGCATATGGATAAAGATTTCGCTGACACTGTCTCACTTCATTGTTCGCCAGTTTCAAATTTTTCTGCGTATGTGAGTCCTGAGGCTGCAGCTCAATCTGCAGCAACTACCACTTGGGGTTCTGGAGTCAGTGCCGTTGCTTTTGATCCGACTCGTGGTGGCTCTGTGATTGCGGTTGTTATAGTTGAGGGTACCTATTAGTATTCTGTATTGAAATTTTATTTTTTGCCTGTTCTGTATTTTTTCCATAACAAATCCTCCTTCAGTGTGTTTTTATGTAGTTTGTGTGATTTTTCTTGTTCAAAAGTGTCCTTGGCTCTCTTTCTCTACTCACTTTAATACTCATACTCATACAGTGATTTCTCTACCCACTTTAATACTCATGCTCATACAGTGATGTGAAGCTAAACTTTCATGTTCGAGTCAGCTGAAGATCCTTTTCTTTGCCCGCAGTTATCTGGATTCAATATAATAATAACTGGTTTTGTGCATGCAGGACAATATATGTCCCCTTATGATCCAGATGAGGGTCCTTTAATCACGGGATGGAGGGTGCAACGCTGGGAATCATCCCTTCAACCTGTCGTTCTTCATCCAATATTTGGAAATCCCACTTCTGGTTTTGGTGGGCAGGCACCCATGCAAACTGTATGGGTGTCCAAAGTGGATACAAGCATACCACCAACTAATGATTTTAAAAATCTCCAAGCAGCTCCTGCAGTACCAATCTCAGATGCAAGAAAGGCATCTGATTCTGGTTCTGAGAAGACGAAAAGAGTCACCTTTGATCCCTCTGATCTGCCCAGCGATGTGAGAACTCTTGCTCGAATTGTTTATTCTGCTCATGGCGGCGAGATTGCTATTGCTTTTCTGCGGGGTGGAGTTCACATTTTCTCTGGGCCAAACTTCACAGTTGTTGACAACTACCAGATTAATGTTGGATCTGCAATTGCTGCTCCTGCCTTCTCTTCCACAAGCTGCTGCTCAGCTTCAGTTTGGCATGACACTAGCAAGGATCGCACTGTATTAAAGATAATTCGTGTTCTTCCTCCTGCTGTTCCAAGTAGTCAGGTGAAGGCTAACTCAGCAATCTGGGAGCGTGCTATTGCTGAAAGGTACTTAGTAAGAGTCATTTGTTTGGGAATTACTTTGGAAATCCACATGTTAGTGGTTATGGCATTTCCTTTGGTTAAAAATCAGATGAAGGTTGGATGTGCAGATAATTTCAACATTCTGCTTGGTCATACTGATATTGTGTTTTGCCAGAGCAGGTTTTGGTGGAGCCTTTTGGTTGGTGTTGATTGGTGGGATGCTGTTGGGTGTACACAGAGTGCTGCTGAGGATGGCATCGGTAAGAATAATTTGATTCTCCAGTATTACCGTGGCTTATAGAAAATAAAATATATTGAAGAACAATTTCTTCCCAAGGATTCCTGTTCTAGATTTCTTTGCAAGTAACATGAATCCACGGTAAGATACTCTGTTGATGTCTGGTTCTTTGTTTCTTTTCAGTTTCACTTAACAGTGTCATTGCAGTCTTGGATGCTGATTTTCATTCTCTTCCCTCTACACAGCACAGGCAGCAGTATGGTCCTGTATGTTTTTTCTGCGCTATTGCCATCTCATCATTATTTCTTTTGAGATAGTCTGTCATTATGATATTTGGAATTACATTATTGAGTGAGCGCATGTAATATTTTTTATATTTTTGGTTCATTTCTCTTGAATTTTCCATGTAACTCCTTTTGTTATTCGTTTGGAAATAGTATGTGCCATGGTGGCCCATGCCCCCCCCCCCCAAAAAAAAAAAAAAATTCTAATTTCAATAGTTAGCAAGGGCATCTAGAATATTCTATTGCTGCTAGCCTAGTTCTTGTAGAATATTTGACTTGGACTGGACGTAGAATGGCTTGTGGAAATTGAGGGGGTAGATATTTAGAATTTCACTGGGGCTTCCATGAATCCTCAAGGAAGAGTTCTTGAAACCATAAATATGAAAAAGTTGTGAATACAAAAATTGCATTCATTGATCATCTGCTTTCAACCAAATAAACTCTCTGCTTATTGAGGCACATTACAGAAGGTATGACATGTAATGTGTCTCATAAACACACATGGTATATCCTGGCACATTAGAACCCAAAAGTCCCATGCAAGACATGCATCACAATCAAATTAGGAAATAAGATAAAACAGCATTCTTTAATTCTCACCCCACTTGACAATTCAAAGCTCCTGTTACTGCCTGTGTTTCTATAATGCATTTGGCTGGGAAGTAAACTTGTTTCTTAATGATGCAGAGTCTGGACAGGATAAAATGTAGGCTACTGGAAGGTACAAATGCTCAGGAGGTTAGGGCAATGGTTCTTGACATGCAAGCTAGGTTGCTGCTTGATATGCTCGGCAAAGGCATTGAGTCAGCTTTGATAAATCCTTCAGCATTAGTACCTGAACCATGGCAGGCTTCTGGCGAGACATTATCTGGCATTGATCCTGAAGCAATGACTGTTGAACCAAACCTTGTTCCGAGTATTCAGGTTTGCTCTTGTCTCTCTATTATCTCATGTTAAATTTTGGGTCCTGTTGAAGTTTTTAGTACTGAGGATCTACTCCTACCAGCAATACGTGGCTTACTCATGGTCTGATTGCCTGCGATATGATGCTTATATCTGATACATCAAATGTGTGATGATGGTTGCATGGCTTGGGCTGTACCTTGGCTTTTATGGCCTGGAAACTGATGCCTGACCAAACAATATATGTGTGGCAGTTTAGGCTTGATAGTCTGCTGTATCCAAGCACGCAGACTGAGCTGGTTGCATATTTTCCTGCCTCCAGTCAGCTCAAACATCTGCCCATGTTGATGCAGGTTTATGATTTGTTAATTTTCTCTAACTGTGGTAATTTCATGCAGGCTTATGTTGATGCAGTTCTTGATCTAGCTTCACATTTTATCACACGTCTACGGCGTTATGCAAGTTTCTG
>Ga0307517_10012090_pt1 | contig 11896 bp, 15 predicted proteins | sample 23_EM_MG_FD_194515 | JGI IMG/M metagenome (GOLD analysis project Ga0307517, IMG submission 194515) | Populus trichocarpa ectomycorrhiza microbial communities from riparian zone in the Pacific Northwest, United States - 23_EM | ecosystem: Host-associated > Plants > Roots > Unclassified | place... | reverse complement strand
CCCGATGAATATCGCGATCTTCTGGTGGTTCTGATTCGGCAGCAGGTGTGTCTACAGTGCCGTCGTGCCCACGCCCTGGGCCACGATGCTCTCTAGTCCTGCGCGCCACAGCTCCCGATCCTGGTCGTGGCGCCACAGCCTCTTGTTCGGGAGTCTTCAAGAGTTTTGCAAGCCAGGGATCCTTTTCAACAATAGCCCTCATAACTCTAGCCTGCTCCTTCTCAGATGGCCCAGTGTCTGAATCCCGGTGTCGTGAATCCCGGGTACGTCTGCCTGGTGGATCTCCGACGGGAGAATAATCGCTCCCTGAGGTGTTCCCACACTCCGATTCACTGCGGTCCCCGTCGTCATCCTAGACATATGATTAGATAAGATGTTGAATGAAAATAAAAGAAAACTTACTTGGTCACCTTGAACAATGTCTCGACCACGGCGATCAGGAGTGTGAACCTGTCCCGGCGGCACCTGATCATCGTCGTGGTGACTGTGATCGACATTGTCTTCGTCTTGGCTGCCGCTGCCGTCGTTGAGACTGTCGTCGTCATGCCCGGCTCCGATGTCATCCCACAGCCCCCGCCGGTCCCAGGCCTTACGATCAAAAAATGGATGTCCAGGGGAGGCTGGCGCCGGGGTTTCGTCTCGGCCGCCTCCCTGCTCCTGGCGTGACTCCAGCACCAGGAGATCAAGAGGATCTTTGCCAGGGTTAGCCAGTAGCCACACCCGGATGTCAGCGTCTGTATATAAAGATATGAGCTCCGAGAGGGGAAGGGGGTCCGACCGTCGCCGGCGTAAAGCGCTGGCTCCTTGCCCAGTTGCCCTGATGAGATATCGGGGATATTGGATGGGGTCCTGCACATGTTGTCGCTTGAACACGCCGAGTTGCGATTGCAAGTTCGGCGATGCTAAGACTCTCCACGCAATCCCTCCCCCAGCGTCTTCGTCATACCAGGGGTAGTGCAAGAAGGGGTGCCCGGCTTTCGTTGCGCCTGTTCGTCAAATAATGTGCATCCTGATCGGCCTTTGGCAGTACGGAGTGGCCCAATCGTATTCGGCCACCGGAAAAACTGTGAGTACTAGTCGTAGAATCGCATAATGTAAATGGGGGCGAACACTTACTCTGAACATCACAGACTTCTGCATCTATTGGATCCTCTGCCCATTCCGCATGGAGACGATCGTTCGTCGCCTGAAGCTACTTGGCTGTGTCCCTAACCAACACTCTAATTTGACGTTCGACTTCATCGACGTCTTCTGGCCTGTGGTTTGTTTTGATTAATTTATTTCGGCCTTTGACAGGCGTGTGGAAGCGTGCGAAACCGAGTACCGAGTCCGTTTGGGTGCCAGTCAGACTCGTAGGGTTCCACCCGAGCACCGTGATGCATGCATTCACTTGTTCGCGCCATCCCGTGTACGAAGCTGTAGGCTCGCGAGCATTCAAGAACCCACACCAGCTTTTAGAGTAGGATATCTCCCCATAGCGCCCCCTGATTCCAGCTGTGGTTAGGTCGCAAATTTCTGACATATGTGTAGTATGTTTGACCCTCACCTCGAATCCTCCACGGCTGGCTCAAAGGGTGGTCTTGCACCGGACGTCCATGAACGACTATTGAAGTTAAAATGTTAGATCATATCTGGACGTTCTGGAATGTGTGATTATGCTAAACAGAGAAGATTTCTTACGTCCTTGACGCCTCACCGGCAATGGCAGCTGCACGAGGATGGCTTTTTCGGGCTTTTGCGCTGGTGGGATCAACCCCCGGGGGCTGGATTGTTTGGCTTCTGGGAATAACAGAAACGTTAAGGTAATGCGCTCTTAAATTGATGAAGAGATAGTCCTTACTTTGACCTTTGCCCCGAGGGATGCGTTTTTCTCAATGGAGCCATTTGATATACAGACGAGGGGAGAAGATGTGTGGAAGTGAACACTAGACGGATGGTGTAGAGGGGAAGGATGGGCGGTAGGTGGCCTTGTTATACTCCGGGTAGAAAACAACATGTGCGGCGCTGTGGGCGTGTCGGAGTGTCGGAATTTCGCCAGGCGTTTGTGTCTGTGAGCATCGTTCTGTGATTGCCCTATGGGGTTCGATGTGGTGTGTCGTCAATCGGCATGATCCCCCCCCCTGACGATGACACAAGGGTTTGAGCCGCGATAAGAGCTGCATCGTCAATGGCAGAGGTCTTGGCGCACAAACGTCGACTGTTTACCGGAACATCACATTCTGCACGTCTGCGGGACGGGAACACGATCTAGAAAGAATGAGACTAACCATCGCTTTGAGCTACACACACAATGATTAAACGAAAAAAGGAAAGGAAACAATCAATGACCCTGTGAAATGACAGTCCAGACAACTAATCCACAGCTCATCTGGGTAGACATCGCCGATAGTCGGCGCGCCATCGAATCCATCAATTCTCCTGTCAAGGTCTCCTGACCAGGACCCGTACGGACTCTCTTAGACCTAGGGTCCTCTGTCCTCTCGGTGTCGAAACCAGCGTGACGTTTCCGCTTCTCCTCGGATCTCTGATACTCCTTGATAAGGTAATTCAAGCCGCGTCCTTCGGGCGTATCCTCCCTGCGATAATCCTCCTCGATCTGTATGCCGTGCATGGGGTCATCTTCGCCTTGAGCCGGGGGATGGAGGACGTTTAATGGTAGCTGTCGATTCTGCTCGCTCAACGATTTGGCAAGAAGGGGGATACGATTCGCCGGCCATTTCGCGTGTCCTGCAGGCGGACGTGGCACTATTGTAAAGAGGATCTCACTTCCATGCGCGGAGTCTGAGAGGCCAGAGGACGACTCAGATAAATGACAGGTATCATCCTCGCGCGCCTTGTCCGTATCACTACCCTCCCAATCAGCAGGTCTGTTGTCGAATAATTCTCGGGAATGCATCTGGCCTATACGTTGTGCCGGATCATAGGCCCAGTTTTGGACGCCATTTAGATTGAGATAGTCGACTCTCCTCAGCGCCGGGGTGTCTTGCCGCTCTGAACCCCAATCACAGTAACAGGACACCATGAGATCCAGCGGGTCGTCGAGCACGGGATTTGAAAGGAGCCAAGCTCTTACGGTTTCATCGCTGTCGTTGAAGACATAATCCATGCTATCCAACTCTCGCATAGGAGACCTACATAACCTTCTACGCCCTTCGCCTGTAGCGCCAAGTATGTAGCGGATTCCGTGGTGAGGTACAGATCTGTAAATCATAGCTGACATTCCACGAATGTCATAGGAATCCAACTCGGCGAAGACTACCCCATTGACATGAGCGGGACGCCAATGGAGTAAGTTATAGTTTGGGCCGACGTTTACCTTATTCCTTTCAACCTGGCATGGTGCCAGACCACGTCGCGACGGCAGGACATAAACTATACGCACGGCGCGCGGACGCCCAAGTAGAGCGCTCCAATCTGTATCTCATAAGTCAGTAAGTAAAAACCTGAAACAGGCTGATGATTTAGCAAGTGACTAACCTGTGGGCATACGGTTGGGTGGGGGGCGAAAACCCCGGGCACCAGGTTGGTTTTGGACTGCCGCAGGGCCATTATGCGGTGGATCAGGTAACATTTGCGCCGGCGCAGGGTCATTATCCGGAGAACTTGAATCAGGTACCATTTGTGGGTGCCCAGGATTATTACCAGGTTGAACAGGTACATCCGGACCGGCCGCAGGAACATCACCCGGAAGAGCCTGTCCGAGTTGTCCGGCAGCAGGGACGTTGACTTGTGCAGCCAGTACGTTTGGTCCAGCCTCACGCGGCGGAGCCTGTTTCGAGTTGTCCGGCAGCAGGGACCTTGACTTGTGCAGCACGTACGTTTGGACCAGCCGCACGCGGAGGAGCCTGTCCGAGTTGTCCGGCAGCAGGGACGTTGACTTGTGCAGCCAGTACGTTTGGACCAGCCGCCCCCCGCGGAGCCTGTCTCAGTTGTCCGGCAGCAGCGACGTGTGGACCAGCCGCACCCAGGGCAGCCTGTCCGAGTTGTCCCGCAGCAGGGACGCTGACTTTTGCAGCAGGTACATTTGGGCCAGCCGCACCCGGGGGAGCCTGTCCGAGTTGTCAGGCAGCAGCGACGTTTGGACCAGCCGCATGCGGAGGAACCTGTCTGAGTTGTCCGGCAGCAGCGACGTTGACCTGTGCAGCTGCTACGTTTGGACCAGCCACACCCGGAGGAGCCTGTTCGAGTTGTCTGGCTGCAGGGACGTTGACTTGTGCAGCAGGTATGTTTGGACCAGCCGCACCCGGGGGAGCCTGTCCGAGTTGTCCGGCAGTAGCGACATTTGGACCAGCCGCACCCGGGGCAGCCTGTCCGAGTTGTCTGGCAGCAGCCACGTTGACCTGTGCAGCTGGTACGTCTGGACCAGCCGCACCCGGGGGAGCCTGTCCGAGTTGTCCGGCAGCAGGGACGTTGACTTGTGCAGCCGGTACGTTTGGACCAGCCGCACCCAAGGGAGCCTGTCCGAGTTGTCCGGCAGCAGCGACGTTTGGACCAGCCGCACGCGGAGGAGCCTCTCCTAGTTGTCCAGCAGCAGCGACCTCTGGACCAGCCGCACCCGGCCGAGCCTGTCCGCGTTGTCCGCCTCCGGGGACGTGGGGTGGGGGAGGATTTGAACGAAGTTGACCTGGGTTCCCTATAGTCGTCGCAGCCCCCCACTCCTTTGGGGCCCCTGGCGCTAGTAACGATGCGTGCACGACGACATGCCCAGGCGAAATTGCGGGATTTGGCACTACCATTTTGCCTTTGTTATTTGTGTCATTCAACTTCCGCCAACTGTTTTTAACCAGTTCCACGACTCCCTCCTCGATATCCTCTAGACGATGCATATGATTGGCTGCCAGTGCGGAGACGCTGAGATCGCAGGCAGGATGCAAGGTCCTCATGCCTGTGCATATTGGCAGGAAGTCGGCGTCAGGCAAATCTTTGGCCGTTCGCCCTGCTTGCTCAAAGCCCCTTGCTATCATCTGATCCTTCGCACAGTTCCGCCACTCTGTGTACATTTTCTTTTGAGCCTGGACTTGTGTGAAGCCCATGTTTAGCTTATGATCACTAATCGCTCGACCGCCTGGGTTGGTGCGATGCAGGCTGATTACCCCTTGAAGCGAACTAGGCGGCAGTTGATCTGTCTGGCCCGGCGCAAGGACTCCGGCATTTTGCATGAATACGTATTGCACGTTGATATTTTGCGCCATGTCCGTTGAGGGTTTGTTTATATTGATAGTTGATTTGGAGATTCTAGTCTGGCGAATATAGCGGATGTTGTGGATGTTGTGGATGTTGTGGATGTCGGATTATCCTTGGTATGAACTTGCTGCTGTCGTGATCAACCCACATTATATATACAACTCTCAGACATTCATGATGGTTTGAAAGAATCATGAATTGTTTGAAAGGTTTTCAAGAATTAAGATGCATCAATAACTGACACCTCGGGCGTCCATTAGTGTTTCAGTCGTTTCCTGTGAACGCAAGATGATAACCAGCTGATACCAGGTGACTTCGCGACACACAACGCTAAACCTGTTTGACGGCTGGTGATAGATCAGTGTGCACAGCGCTATGTCCAGCCTCTCCAGTCATTCGCACGCGTTAACATCGAGACGACGACAACATCACCCTACTAGCACCCACACTGGACTCCCGAAATCAGGGGCGCCGAATTGCATTATGCCGGTCCAATGTTCATTTTGTCGCAAAAGATACAAGCGTGCAGGCGCATACGAGACACAGTTGCCAAGTGCGCATGCAAATCTGGATATCGTACTAGCATCCACCATACGGAATCCACCTGCTGACGTCCTTAGCGACCGGGGGACCGACCTATCTGATGCGACCGAACCCATCGAACACGCCGATTCAGACTACGAATCAGATCCTGCCGGAGATACAGCCGATAGTGAGCGCGACGCACCTGAGGATATGCTTAGGCGGGAACCCGAAACAGAAGTACTCGAGGACAACACGTACCCAGTCGCTGCCGAACAGGAGGATTATCCGGGCCCCGGGGAAGCCATTCGAGAGGTTAAAGAGTATAAGGAAGAATGCAGGGATTTGTGCGAGAACCCGTGAGCTCCGTTTGCTTCGGCACAACGTTTCAAACTTGCATCTTGGTTCATTGAGAGCAAAGTCTCAAAGACGCAGATTAACGATTACTTTTCGAATGGTATCGGAAACTCGACATCCGTCGGCTATAGCTCTATGCATACGTTGGACAATCTTCTCCGACACTTGAATCCGTATAGCCCGTATCTGCAATGCTTGGAGGGATATGTGGCGGACGGTCAGAGAACATTCCCATTCTTCTATCGGAACGTTCTGGACTGCGTGCGATATCTTCTTCGCCAGATAGCCTATCGTGATGACTTGGTCTATGCGCCACGCCGTGAATACGACCAGAGCGGACAGAGAATTTATGCAAAAATCCATATGGCTGACTGGTGGTGCGACGTCCAAGTACTGCCGCGGAGTCTCTTTTATGTGAAAGCAGACTAATAGATCACAGGAAACACTCCCGGAAGGGGCGACTGTGGTTCCAATCATTGGGATGTCAGATCAGACGAATCTCACCAACTTCTCCGGAGACAAGAAACCATGGCCGGTTTATATGACGATCGGAAATCTTCCGTCCACAATACATAACAGACCTGGATCAATGGCGATTCTGCTTCTTGGGCTATTGCCCATTCCGCCCAAGCTCGCAAAGTCCTCTAGGGCCGACAAACTCCAGAGACTGATAAATCCCGACACACTCGGTGGCGTATTCCAACTCATTTTTGCGCCATTGAACGGTGCGGCGCGGGAGGGCGCCCCTATTGATTGTGCTGACGGCAAGATCCGGAGATGCTTCCCGATAATGTCAGCGTGGATTCTGGACCATATGGAAAATGTTACCCTACACGGGATCAAATCCCACGCCTGTCCTAAATGTGAGGTGCCTCCAGAAGAATTAGGAAGCCGAGCCGGCCACCATCGTGCTATAGATTACGCAAGATACAAACACTACGAACGCGAAAACCCGTCCCTAGATTCCGAGACCCACCACGCTGCTCACGCTCGCTACACGAATGAAACTCATGGTATCAAGGGGGGGCAAAACGTTTTTCAAGGACTCGTGAGAGTTGCGACGCCTGATCTACACAAGCCGGATATGCTCCATACAATATATCTAGGACTCTTCAAGCATATGATGGACTGGATTCAGGTATTTCTCAAAAGACATGCGCGACAGCAGGCCTTCGACGACGCCTGGAAATCTTTGCCCCCGTACCCAGGATTCTTTGTCCCCAAAAAGGCCTACAGGGAGGTTACACAGTGGCAAGGAAAAGAGATGAGGAATCTCGGGTGTTTTTTGTTGGGAGTTCTCGCTGTGGCGTTGAGACAGCCTGATAGTACGCAGGTGCAACCCTTCAGATGTACGCTCACCTGTGTCAGGTCACTGCTTCACTTCACCATGATGGCTCAAACCGAAGTCACACACCCGAGACTATATCTTATATGCAAGAATATGCGACGCAGTTCCACGAGACGAAGGACATCTTCTTGGAGTTTCGCATATCCAAACGGACGCAAGAGAAGGCTGATGAGTTGCGCAAGGGGCTGCGTCGTCAGAGAGCCCAGATGAGGGAGCGAGTGACCCCATCCCAACGGCGCCGGATCCGTGACGACGATCCTGAAGAAGAGAACGACCAACGTATGGAATTGATACATTCCGAATCTAATTTCAACTTTGTTAAGATGCATCTAATAAGTCACTTTCGCGATCACATCTACATGTTCGGCAATATTCCCATGTATTCCACCCCGTATGGAGAGCTCGCACATAAGGAGCAAATCAAGGATGGATGGCGACGCTCAAATAAAATCGACACACCACGACAGATACTAAGCAGGTACGGTCGACAACATGCGATCCGCATGAGAATTGTGAACTTGGAATTCTTCCAACGTGCAGGAGCTGATTTCCCAACTGAGGTAGTAGAACATTTAGAGAAGACCAGGCCCGCGCCAACCCCACCAGCCCATCGCAGGATTCTGAACCGACGTCGTGATAATATCCATGACGTCTTTGATTGTGGCACAGCATGCGATATATCCCCGCATATGATTTGTCGGGAATTGATACGATATAGCAGACTGAGCCTGCCTCTCGAGCGCCAACTGCCGGACAATCCGGCGATACTTCGCGCTTTGCCGGTGGAACTACTGAGGCAACTGGAGATCCCGCTTCTTGCGTTCCAGGAGCCAGGTGTTTACGACATACACAGGGCCCGAAGCACGGGTGCCCGCCTCTTCCGTAACCAGACCAGTCGGAACGATTGCGTTTGGATACAGGCTGGTGGGGAGAATATGTATAGTGCACTCAGGGGTCGTCTCCCGGCAAGGCTTATAGCTCTGTTCAAAATCCGGTCGGGCTATAGGCAGTAGGATACAGTCTATCGCCTCGCCGGGGTTCAATTCATGAGCCTGGTAGACTCCGGACGACCGTCGCACGTACACGGTGTTGTAACTATTCAGCTCAGAGAGCTTACGCGACAGCTCACAATTGTGGATATCTGGGCGATCATAGGCCTGGCGCATCTGATACCGGACACAGAGCGGCGATGGCTTGTCAACAGTCGGATGGATTTACGCACGTTTAACGAGATCTAGTAGGATCACAGAGGGGCTTGAATAATATAACAAACTCGGGGAGCGACGTAGCCTAGGTGCGGGCTACATCACTCCCCGACGGAGATGTAGCGTCACGATCACGACTAGACGATAAACGTGTATAATTGACAAGTATATAGTAGAGATATAGACATGGAGGAATAGAAAGGTCTAGAAACAAACAAATTATGCACGATAGTAGTAGTAGTAGGAGGCACACCGGCAGGAATGACTTGGGTGATCTCGGCGGCATGTTGTTATGTGTATGCCCGGAAGCAGAAGGAAAAGGGGGTACCTTGGGGAGGCGTTCGCATGCTGCGCAGATGCGAGGCAGGAAACGCGACGTCAGGACGTGAGATGAGAGGGGGGAGAAGAGCAGGAGATGTGGGGTGGTGGCCGGATATGGGTAAGGTCCGATGTCACGTCAGGACGCAATCGGCGTTGGGAATGGCATCCGGACGATGGAGACGCAGAGGACGGAAAAACAACGTCGGATGCGTCCAGACGCGCCGCCCACACCTCAGACGCAGGATTACTTTTTGCTGATGACCCTGCAGACCTTATCGAAGGCCAAAAGGTTCGCCTACGGGCGCACCCCCCGCTGTTTCCCCTCCCTCCCTGGGGCAGAGTCCCCCCAGCAGATGAACAACGTTCTTTTGGACCACTTTTTCCTCCCGATGGAGATGTTTTCCCCTCCTCCCAGACTGCGGCCTCATAAGAAGGCGCCCCCGCTAACGAAGGAAGACATACTGACAGCTCTTTCCAAGTATTCCCCAACTTCGGCCCCTGGGCCTGACGGGATCCCCTACTCCACCTGGAAGCAAGTCAACAGGATCAACTCCACCGTCCTCCTCCATATCCTTTTCCGGCTGGTCAGCCTGTGATACCACCTGGCCTCACTGCAATGGTCAAATCGGATAGTCCTCAACAAGCAAGGAAAGCCCTCCTATGAGTCACCCGCTTGTTTCAGGATTATGGTCCTCATCGGCACGGTTTCAAAAATCCCTGCAAGGATAATATCGTCCCGCCTCCTCCTGGCAGCCCGATCAACTGGACTACTCAATCCCAACCAATGCGGCTCCCTGCCGGCACTCAGCACTTACGATGTACTCCTCCCCCTCTTTAACCAAGTAAAAACACTCCAGAGGCCCCATCTCAAGGTCTCGTCCCTGTTCTTGGACCTCAAGGCGGGGTTCGATAATTTCGCCAACTCCATTCTGACCCACATCCTGAGGGAGGGCGGGATTCCCCTCTACCTAGTCTCCGGGGTTACCTCCTTTCTGCGTGAAGGGAGCTGCACTCGAGTCTCCCAAGGGGCCCCAGGGACCCCAGCCCCAGTAAATATCGGCACCCCCCAGGGCTCCCCGATTTTCCCGCTCCTCTTCCTGTTTTACGTGTCGCCGCTCCACTTCAGAGTCCCTCAGGGCCTGATGATCTCGTACGTGGACGACTTCGCACTCAGCGCAGCCTCCCTTTCATATCGGCGCAATATCTACACATCCAGGAGCTGTTCGAGAGGCTAGAAGTGAACGCTATACGGCTAGGCGTTTCATTTTCTGTAGCCAAGACAGAACTCATACACAGGAGGACGCCAAGCCAGCGGAACTCGCCAAAGTGCCTCTCACCCGTTCAGATCAAGGGGGAACTGTTCCGGCCCTGCCACTGCCTACCGTGGCTTGGGTACTGGTTCACACCCGCCCTGGGCTCCTCCACACACTTCTCACATAGACTGGTGCTCGCCCAGGGGGCCTTCGCCGTCATCAGACACTTCAGCCCTCCCGGGGCCGGCCTAGCCCCATATCTATGTCATCGGCTTGCAACGTCCTTACTCACCCCCTTCTTACTGTACGGAGGGGACCTCTTCACACCCAGCGCAGGTTCAATGACGCGCCTCAACACCTTTTGGCACAAAGTCCAGAGATGGACGACGAACTGCTGCTCAGCCACGCCCACTGGGAGCCTCGCAGTGGAATTCTGCCTTCCCCTTATCCCCCTTCTGATGACCCAGCGGCAAAGGCTAGCATCACTTAGAGTCGTTTGTTCCCCGCCCGAGGTAAACCCAGCAACAGTGCGCCTTCACACCTCCTTGCCCTCTCTCTCTGCCCACTGGGCTCACCGGTCTTCGAGGACCCTGACGAGCGGCCTCAGGTCTGTCTACCTTCCCCTTCACTAGAGATCTCCGCAACTGGTCCCTCCCATGAGAAACCACCTCCCCATAGACGCGGTGGCCCACAAGAGCATACCCTTCACCCACGGGGTGTCCAGAATGCCCATGATGAATTCTGACCATGTCACCCGGACCCCAGCTGTCCACTCCCGGTCCCTAATAGAGAACACTTACGCCGCCCTGAAGAAGAGGGTGAGGGATGCCCTCCGCGAGGAGTGGCCTCGATTCCTCCCGATGCTAGGATACTACCATCATCCGCCAGCCTTAGACCCACAACCCTTTGTGGGCCTGAATACATTCATTGCCTGGTGAATCCATCCGATGCGGGCCTGTAAGAGCTACCTGGCCGCCCAGGCAGCATGGAGGTCCCCCGATGCGACAGCTCCTGCCCTCGGTGTTGGCTAGAACCAGAAACGTTCTCGCACCCCATCCTATTCTGCCCCTCCAGACAGGGCGGTCGCTCACACCTCCTGCATGGCGTCACAAGTGTTGGTCAGGACGCTCCCCTCTGGATCTGTCTCCCCCTTCTCAAAAGGCTCGCCACCTTCATCGGCGCTACCTCCACCGCATTCCCACCAATGATATTTCCACCAAATACCTCTCCCTTGTCCCCTCCAATACCCCTCTCACCCCTAGCAGTACCCCACCCCGGCGTTTCGTGTTTTTTCGTTGGCTGTGGTGTAAGGCCTGTTAGATTTTCTTTCCTGCAAAACAGTATGTTACATTTCCTTAGTAAAACAGCTTGTAGTTGGTTTGTGCTTTCCTGTTCTATGAGGCCAGCGGCCCAGCGGAGCAGAAACCTTCGCGTTAGTGGATATCCATTACTGCCGTGACTTTCATTTGTTATATGTTTTGTGCTTTATAGGTTTTGTTCTCTGCATAGTTAGCGTTGCATGAGCCTTTTTTTACCTTAAAACAATGAACACATGATTACAAAAAAGGAAAAGTGGAGAAAAAAAAGTGACCTAGAGATAGGACACACTTCTCGAGGGGGGGGGGGGGGGGGGGGGGGGGGGGGGGGGGGGGGGGGGCGGGGGGGGGGGGGGGGGGGGGGGGGGGGGGAGGGGCGACAGAGACGAA
>Ga0307517_10012089_pt1 | contig 11897 bp, 13 predicted proteins | sample 23_EM_MG_FD_194515 | JGI IMG/M metagenome (GOLD analysis project Ga0307517, IMG submission 194515) | Populus trichocarpa ectomycorrhiza microbial communities from riparian zone in the Pacific Northwest, United States - 23_EM | ecosystem: Host-associated > Plants > Roots > Unclassified | place... | reverse complement strand
CTCTTTTTCAGCTAATGGGTTTTCAGGATGAACTTTTCTATGAAACATTTTTAGGACCTGCATGCCAAAAACTGAGAAAAATTAAGATTTTGGTGGAAATTTTATAATTGAAAATATTTGGAATGGTGTTGTGTTCCTACTCCTACTCTGGAATGCCCATATGATTATTTGTGGCCAATATTTTTTACATGTGAACATGAAGGAATTATTGTCTAATGAAAACCTCTCTGGCAAATATAATGGTCAGTCATCAATATGGCTTAGCTTGATCCAAAAATTTGAGATGCCTAGGTATAATCAAAGCCTTTCAACAAGAATTCAAGTTAGAGTCATAAGGGGTGATCTTGCTGGATGCTGGGTTATCAGATGGTTTGAAGTTTCAAAAACACTTACAAAATGGCTGCTTTATACTGTAAGATCTATCCAAGCTGTAAGATGATAATTCCTACAGATCTGTTTTGTTAGGAATCAGGTGTCTGCAACTTAAGATTTTTGTGCTCGACTACTGTTATCTGGATGTCATGTTAGTGCACTTTAAAATGAAACCAGGATTCAACTTATTTGACCAGAGGTCATCAGAATGCAGTGATATGGATCATGTGTTTATGTATAGAATCACCAGTCTCTTCCCTTGTAATTTATTATATAAAATATTGGAGGAAGACGCACCTTATTAAGTTTTTTCTTTGTGAGATCATCAATCTTTAGGTTGAACCACAGCTTTTTTATCCTTTCCTTGTAGCGAGAGTCAGCCACTAAGATTGGTGCCCTCCTAGGGGTCTTTTTAGAAGAAAATGAACAAGGGTAGTTTGAATACCTATAAAAAAAATCCTTGAATGGTTTGACACTAGTTTTTTGTGATCGGTGGTGCATCCAACCTAATACCTGCAACAATGAAATGCAAGGTTAAGTTGAATATCATTAATATCCATGCTATTCTAAATATAGAGAGAGTGGACCTACCCCCATTCTTAACCTCCTCCGAAGAACACAATGTCAGTTTGCTTTAATTGTCATAGGGGTAAGATGTAGGAATAAATTTAGATATGCAAGGGGAAAGGGAGAGATTTGGATTAGCAAAAAGAGAAGAATGGGTCTTCTGATCATGGCTGTTTAATGAACTGGAATAGTGGGTGCTAGAATGGGTCTTCTGATCAATGCCGATAGAGAGAAACATTTAGATAGATTCAAGGTTTTCGTTGGCTGTTCTTTGTCTAGATCAAATCAAGTAGAAGAATCAGGGAGAGATGGGAGACCCGCAAGTCGGGGGTGCTACATTTGCTATGAACGCTTGGTGTGGTTGTATGGGTTCGTGAAGCATGGATGTAAGAAATTGATGGGGAAATTTCATCTAGTTCTTTCAAATCCATGCGTTACGAAAACTATTAGTGCATCAGGATTCGCATATTCATCTGCTAATGGACACTTCCAATGAGTAAACTAACGTAAACAAATCCATTTGCATATTAGTTTTCTATGTAAAATTATTTTCATGTCATGTCATTGCATATTTACATATATTTTACAAGATGCTCGACCTAAAGGATGGTGGCATTTCTAGCAATGAAAACTGTTGCAGGTTGAAATCATGAAAAGTACTCGCTTGCCAGGGACCCCAAAGGGACAGTGTGAATTATTTAAGCTTTGGGGCTAGTCGTTGCTTCTGGTAAGATGCTTCTAACTGAAAGATCCTCTTCTAGTGGGCATTCGTGCTTAGATCTTGATAACCAATCTTCTCTCCTCTGATATGCTCTATCGATGCTATCTTATCACTGTCATTGCTAATATTATTGCTGACACTAATGTCATCATCATCATTATTATTCTTCCTCGCCGCATTCCCACCTCCTTTTGTAAATTGAAGATTCTAGTTATATGGCCATCATTTAACAATTCCACGCAGAAGATATATCATATCCTATATATTTGGCTCTTCTACAGGACAGAACTAAAAGTTATAGAAATGCAGTTTCTGTAAAAAAAAGGGGGACCTGGACAGGAGCAATTTTTTACTTTTTTACTTTTTTTAAAAAAAAATTTTGTTAATCTCATGTAATTCCGTTTATGCCTCTTACTTTCTCTTTCCATCACAAATTGGGAGCTTGCTTGGCCATTTATCAAAGCCATTTCATGGTTTGTCGCTGTTGTTCTCCTAGAACCGCTAACTTGATTCAGGCATTATTTTGACACTTTCAGTGATTAACCTTCGCTTCTCAAAAAACTTGATTGCACGAGGTTTTTTGGGATTCTATCATAGTAAAAAAAATTGATAAAATAACACAGAGTAAAAATAATTTAGAAAAATAGTACAGTTTAGAGAGTCGCAGATGATATTTGTGATTCTTTAGTCGTAGATGTTATTTGTTACTCTCTTAAATTGTAATACTGATGGACACATGATTCAATAGAGAGAGGAGAAAAAAAAAGATAAGAAAAGAAAGAAAGAAAAAGATCATAGAAGTACACTGAAACTTTGATAACACCACCATTAGTATCATTGGAAAGATCTAGACGAAACGAATCCAATGATATCAAAAAAGGTCACCAACGATGATTGAAGTGGGTCATACGAGTGACCTAAAAGCAAGTGAGCCTTGAAACCTTTGGACGGTTCGCGTGGCTTACTCCGTTCACCGCTTGTGACCTTTTTTACTGTTATTGGATTCATCTTGTTGAGATCTTTTCAACAGTACCAGTGGTGTCGTTATCGGAGCTTCGATCTGCTTTCAAGGTCATTTTCTTTTTCTTCTTTCTTTGTTTTTTCTCTCAACTCTTACCTCGTAATTTGTGAAGAGATAGGAGAGAGAAAAAAGTAAAAAAATAATAAAATGACCCCGGAGATACACTGAAACTCTGATGACGACATCACCGATACCGTTAGAAAGATCTCGACAAGATGAATTCAATGAGACCAAAGGTCACAGATGGTGAATGGAATGGGCCACACGAGTTATCCAAAGGTGTCGGGGCTCACTTGCTTTTGGGCTGCTTGTGTGACCCACTCTAATTACCGTTGATGACCTTTCTTGGTATCGCTGGATTCATTTTGTCAAGATTTTTTTAACGATACCAGTAGTGTCATCATTAGAGTTTTGATGTGTCTCTGAATTTGTTTTTCTCTCTTTTTATTCTTCTTTCTCCTCTCTCTTTATTGAATCCGTATATGACTCTTGTGATTCGTGAATTGTAGATATTATATGCGACTCTCTAAACTGTGCTATTTTGTTAAATTTTTTTACCATGTTAGAATAAAAAAAAATGATTTCACTTTGTTAACTGAGAAAATGCCCTTTTAGATAAGGTTATTAGCCCTAATGTGCTAGTATGTCCCAGCGAGAAAGTTGTTGTAAGCTTGTTGACAAATACGACGTAATAATCTTCAATTCTGGAGTGGATTTGACAGTGAGAGATGTTAATTAAAGTGAAAAAAAGTGCAAACAAAAAGCATTGTACCTCATATAATATGTATGTTTTCATTTGTTTTTCTTGATTAGAACAATTGCAATTGTTAGTTTAATGCCTTATAGTCAATTAGTTGGTTAAATGTGATATTATTATATTTATGTAAATACATATTTATTATTAATAAAGAATTAATTTATCTTTAATTGTTATATAATATTAGATTAATGGATCTAATATTTGATTTATGAATCTAGAGTAAAGATACAGTCCATGAAAAAAAATGCTTTGCAAAGAAAATTATAAAATTATTATAGTTATAGGACTCTACTGCATCAAAACATTGTTTCTAAAATATTTCTGGTCGATGCTATCTTAAATACTAGATATTTATTAGAACCATAGAGACTGATACTATTATATTCATTCATTTATGAAAAGAAGTGGTGGTTCTCATAAGCTGAGGTATAAGAGAGATCCAGAACTAATATGTAGGTACTTGTCATAAGAAATGTGCACTGAACTGACACTCATAAGAATTTCATATGAAGAGATCACTTATATCTATGAAAATTTTCACGTAACAGTTGTGTAAGTGATCCTTAGACTTGAGATCACTAAGTTATCTTATATAAAAAATGTTATGCTTTGATCATGTTACATGCTATCTTAATCGAGGTAATAAAGGGGCAAACATTGGGTATAACATGAACTATATGAAGGTACTTGAGTGATCAATAGAGGATTCATCACCCTAGCAGACATACTTCATGCTTTAATGTTAAATCAAAAAAATATTGATGAAAGGATATCAATTACATTGAGAAACCAGTCACTGAAAGGTTAAGTCAAATCACTAATGACTTTTTTTAATATTTGGGGATCATGACATGTTGCTAGACAATGCACCTGATCTTTAAATATAAAGTAATCAATTGTTAAATTAATAATAAATTAAATCTTTTAATTTATTTAATTATAATTATAATTTATATTTGGGCCTATATATTAGGAAATTAATGGGTCACACACACATTAAGAACTATTAGTCAGAAATTAAACTGAGATGATTTAATTAAGTATGACTTGATTAAAATATATTTTAGAAATTAAGGACTAGAATATAATTAATACAATGATTATATTTCTAGATCTAGAAAAATCAAGTAAGGACTTGATTGAGTTAATTTATAAAATTTTCTTGAATTAATATATGAATATTATTTAGGGGACAAATTGATATTTTTTTTAATTTATAAGGTTTTCCAGATTTCCCCATAAATAGTAAGCTATACCTCTTATTTTTTGTGGCTGTTTGTTAGACATAAAAAACTACTTAAGTTATAGAATAGAAAGCTAGCACTCTAGGCATAGCAATCCCTCTCTTCCAAATAGGAATTTAGGAGATTTCTCACTGGTGGTTCATTAGGATTACCGTTGGAGTCTGAACAATTGGATGACTTGTGGTTTTCGACAAACTAGCCTTTAAAGAATTATTCAAAGGCGAAAAAGATCATAGCTTCAGGTAATTAATCCATAAACAACTCTAGATCTATCTAACAGGATCTTAGGGACTCGTGAATAATTTTGTTTTATTGTTTTCGTTGCGTGTATAATATTTGAGAACCCAACATCAATTATATGATTCTATCTTTAAAAACTTGTCTTAGTGGTTCATGCTAATGGTTTTAGATTATTGTTGTTCTTAGGGGTGCATCACGATCAACAACGATCATGACAGATAACATGTCAGTATGGTTGATTATATTTGCTCGCTTGATGCAGGAGCATGCTCAGAATTATACCCCTAGAAAGTAAGATTTTTTTTTTAAATTTACATAATTTCAAGAAAGTTTTAGGGGAATTATATAATTTGGAATTTTTTTAGGAAAATAGTATAATTTAACAAAAATGCTATTCAGAATTGTGATTTTAATATGAACTATGATTTAGAATCATAAGTTGATTATAACTGTGATTCTGAATAACAGTTACATAATACAACCGTGATTTAGAATTTTTTTATGAATAGTGTAATTGCCTTGTGTGGATTATGAAGAGCACGTGAGAGAATCTTTTATGGGAGAACTAGATGTAAAAGTTGCTAGTAGATGGATCAGGAAAATAGAAAAAAGCCTAATTCAGATAAAGGTACCAAATGAACTACGAGTAGACTGTGCCACTCAGCTGCTGTCTGATAGAGCCCAATTATGGTGGGAGACAATGCAGTCAAGGAGAGCCACATGGTTATGGACGTGGGGATATTTTAGAGTTGAATTTGAGAATTAGTTCTGCTCACGGTTTTGCCATAAAATGAAGGAACTTGAGTTCATAGCATGTTAGGGTGATATGTCTGTGTTGGAGTATGAGAGGAGGTTCAACGACCTCTCAATGTTTGCCCGACAACATGTTCCTACTGAGTAGTACATGATAGAGAAATTCAGAGATGGACTCAAGCAAGAACTGAAATAAGGATTGATAGCCTTGCAATTCAAGATAATGAGGGATCTGACAGAGGCAACCCAGACTTCAGAGGCATGCATTTTTTAGGCCCTACAAAGCCAATCGAGTGGTAGTAAAAGATAAAAAATGGAGTTTTTGATGAGCAAACCACTCAGGCCTCCTTTTTTTAAGAAGGGAAAAATGGATAAAATGGTTAGTTTTAAAAGAAAGGAAGGGAGGCCAGTCAAAGTAAATTAGCTACTGGGTCATATCAGAATATAAATGGAGGGTCAGTTGGGGAGTAGTCAAAGTGAAGGGTAGTTCTACTAGAGGAGCTTCAGAACAAAAAGCCATTACTTATCTACATTGTGTCAAGTATGAGCAGTGACATCCTGAAGACTATTCTACCTCACCAGAACGATGCTATATTTGTAGAAAAGATGGACATAAATGGCGGGATTGTCCTTATTTAGATCGGGGATGTTATTATTGTGGTGGCCAGGGACATTTTAAGAAGGATTGTCATAGGAGAGCTGAATATATGCAAGGACAAAGACAAAAGACATATATCTACCAATAGTCAATCACTATGGATAGACCTACCGGACCAGTGCAATCCAGGACTAGTGGGAATCATGGACGATCTCGAGGTTAGGGGGAGAGAAACCTAGAGCAGGGTGTTTCACATGACTTAGGAGGATGTACGAGCTGCCAAATATGTAATAGCGGGTACCTTGTTATTAGAAGATCACTTTGTATATGTTTTAATAGATCCGGGTGCTATACATTTTTTTGTAGAAAGAAAAATTAAGAATAAACTGAAAAAGCAACCATTCAAGTTAGAAAAGAGATTTCTAATTATTACCCCTTTGGGGGATGTAGTAGTTGTAGAACATGTATATAGGGGAGTTAAAATCACTATTGAAGGATATGATATAGAAGTAGATGTGATGCCATTAGAATTGCATGATTTTGATGTAATTCTAAGGATGGATTGGTTGAGCAATCATAGAGCTCAAATGGATTGTTTTACAAAAACAGTGACTCTACGGGGGATTAGATGGGAAATGAGTGATTTTTTTGGGGGAGACATTCCTCTCCCAATTGTGTAGTTTCAGCTATGACTATTAGTAAACTTATAAGAAAGGGGTGTATAACATATCTAACTTATGTAATAGATTATGAAAAGGGTGAGGTAGGGATAGAAAACCTTCCAATTATAAGAGAAATAAAAATCTCGATTGATATATTGCATGGTATCTCTCGAATAGCTCAGGCACCACACAGGATGACGTCAACAGAACTAGTTGAGTTAAAGATTTAGCTGCAAGAATTACTACAAAAAGGGTTCATACGCCGGAATAATTCACATTGGGGAACTCTAATTCTATTTATGAAAAAGAATGATGGAACCTTTAGACTCTGTATAAACTATAAACAATGAAATAAAATGACGGTGAAGAATAAATATCCACTACCATGAATAGATGACTTGTTTGATCAGTTGAAAAGGGCCAGGGTATTTTTTTAAAATAGATTTGAGATCAAAGTACTACCAGTTAAAGATTAAGGAGCAATATGTACAAAAAACTGCCTTCAAGACTCATTATGGTCACCACAAGTTTCTAGTAATGCTATTTGGATTGACAAATGCACTGGTGGTGTTTATAGATTTGATGAATCGGGTTTTCAGACCTTATTTGGATAAGTTTGTGGTGGTGTTTATAGAAAATATTTTTGTTTATTCTAGATCCTATTCGGCACATGAACAACACTTGAGACAGGTACTACAGAACCTAAAAGATCACCAGAAGTATGCCAAATTAAGTAAATGTGAATTTTGGTTGAAAAATGTGTTTTTTCTAGGGAATGTTATATATGCAGAGGGAATATTTATAGACCCGAAAAAGGTTAAGTACTATTGAAATAGGAAAAGCCTACAAGTGATGGAAATTCACAGTTATCTAGGGTTGGTAGGATATTGTAGAAGGTTTATTGAAGGTTTTCGACTATAGCCACTTCATTGACTTGGCTAAATAGGAAGGAAACCATTTGGGAATGGATGAAAGAGTGTGAAAAAAGCTTTCAGCAGTTGAAGAAAAGGTTAACTACCGCTCCAGTACTAACACTTCCTTCAGGAACTAAAGGATTTGTGGTGTATAGTGATGCATCCAAAAAAAGACTTGGTTGTGTTATGATGCAATATGGTAAGGTCATTGCTTATGTTCTAGGTAATTGAAGTCTCACGAAGTCAATTATCCTGTTCATGACCTAGAGCTAGCTGCAATTATCCTGTTTGAATCAAGTCTATTTCTGTTTCATACCCAGATAGACTAATCCCCACATCCACATACACAATATTTGTTTCAACCATGTTTCCCATTGGAGTTCCAATTACGAACCCCTTCTCTACTATTTCTACTCCCTTTCTCAATTTAGTGACAATTCTCCTAACAATGATGAATGAGTGGGTGGCACCCGGATTAAACAACACATGCACATTAAAATTATTCATTAGTAGTGTACCTGCCACCACATCTGATGCAGCCCTAACCTCCTCCTGTGTTAGGTGGAAGACCCTCCCCGGGGTTCGATCATTTTGTGCCCTCAGTCTCCCTCGACTGGAGTTTGCTCTTGATTGAGAATATCTCACCAGCCTATTCATGGTGACTGATTGTAAGTGGCTCTGACTCGGCTGCCTATAGCTTTGTACCTGTCTAGTGTTCTTGTTGGGGCAGTCCTTCTTATAATGACATCTTCCACCATAGTAATGACACCCTTAACCTAGATATTGGCAGTTCCTCCACCTATGACCTTCTCCTCTGCACACATTGCATCGCCCGGGGGAAACTAAGCAGTCCCCAGGGTGTTTTTGTCCACATTTTACACAAAAAGGATAGTTAACACCCTTGTGGTCACTTGTCCCAGTTTAAGAGTTTGCCCTTGAGTGCGACTGCCCAACCATCACTCTCCCACCTGACTGTTGGTGGGGCGGTAACATCAAACTCCCCCTTTTCTTGTACTGCTCAAACACTCCACTTTTTCCTTTCTTCGAAAGTGGTGGTCTGCCACTGAAATAGTCCACATCTCTCTTTTTGCCTATACCCTGATGTCTCCCTTGGCTTTCTCCAATACAAGCCTCTAGAGCTTGTGCAACCTTAATCAACTCCCTCATGAATTTAAACCGTAAGGCGATCAATCCCTGTCTCAAATCCTGTCACAAACAATCTCTCAGCTTCTCAATCATATGTTCCTCTGTCGGCACATAGTGTGGGGCGAACAATGAGAGATCATGGAACCTCTTTTCGTACTCTAACACCGACATATCTCCTTGTCTTAAAGCCAAGAACTCTTGCTCCTTCACCTTGCGAAGGTACCTGAAATAAAACTGATTCTCAAACTATGTCTTGAAGTCACTCAAAGTTAGAGTCTTGGCTACATGCCTCAATTGGACTGTTTCCCACCATGTCATGGCCATATCGGACAATAGTTGGGTTGCACAATTCACCCTCAAACCCTCGGGTATGTTTATCTGAATTATGGTCTTTTCTACCTTCCTAATCTATCTCTTGGCTATCGTTCACAACCCATTTCCCTCATACTCTTGACTAGTCGCACCGATAGCACCACGCTGTCCGTGGCCGTGCCAGTCATAGGGGTTGCCTGTGGAATCTGCATGGCGAGAGTTGTTTGTGTCGCCGAGTCAGTCATGCCCTCCATCACTGCTTTAACTATTTGTACAAGAAGTCTTGCGTCTACATGCTACGGGGGCGCACTAGTTGAAATAGTTGATGGTTGTGCTTCTGATCTTTCTTGTTGCTCTGCTACAACTGGGGGTACTTCCCCTGTCTGGTTAGGCCTCCGGCCTTCCCCCGCTACCACGACTCCTCCCTGTAAGGTTTCGGGTGGTATTACCAGAGCATGAGATGCCCTATCATCCAAAGGATCTTTGACTTGCCAACCTTGGGCACCTTGGCTCCCGCCCCTCCTTTCTAAGGAGGGCGACTCAGTTTGAGTCCCTTGTTGAGTGCGCACCATCTTGAAATTTATCACAACAATGCAATTATCAATGATCCTTAGGATCCAAACCAAGAGTTATGATACCAATTGTAACAACTCAACTTTTCAAGCCAAAAACAACGATAATATTTTTTTTTATACTTGACACACATCGTGTCGGTAATCGGCGAACCTGTTCCCTCACAACATCAAGATACAATCCATACTCCAACAACAATCAACATTTCATTTAGAAGTGAATCTTACATAATCACATATTATTATGTTTACATGATTAGAAGTTCACATTAAAAATATACATATATAGACATGAGTTTGCATTCCTATCCTACTAATGGTCATCACGAATTTAAACAAAAAGGATCTAATAATAGTTATACGTTCAGTACATTGATTCATACAAAATACATCATGATTTAGAATGCAACTACATGATTCCTTGTAAAAGTAGGTTCCCGTGTATTGGGTTTCCTAGGCACCTCGTTGGTGTGATGTCTCTGCTATAGTACAAAACATTTATAAGAATGCAATTACTTAATAATACTAATGATAACAAGTAGTCTGACAGTTTAATGAAGCATTAACATTATCCCATGTTTGAAGCGTGACATTTGTAGTTTCTTTATGTACTTGGTATGTATGGCTGGTTGTACATATATATACCTTAATTCTTGCAATCAACCATAATCTTAAATCCGGTTATCCTCTTAAGTAATCATGAGCTGAGGTTAACCATTCACTCATCTCGACCGTCCACTTCAGATGCCATTAGCCAATGTTAACTAACCATTTGTCCCGGTCATCCATTCGGATGCTATTAGCCAAAGCTAATCAATTATTTGTCCCAGGGCATCTGGAAGCCATTAGCCGAAGCTAATCAATCATTTGTCCCGACCATCCCTTCGGATGCCATTAGCCGAAGCTAATCAAATTTTTGTCAACATTACTCATTTGGCAGTTTGATTTTTATACTAACACAATACGATAACAATTCATGTTAAAGCATTTCATAAATCAATGTTATGAAGAAGGAAGGTGGAAGTCACTTACCTGCTCCACCTACGGGTTGTCCTTGTCATGATGATGGTCCGATCCCGACCGCACCACCTAAGACATCAATGGTCACAAATCAGTACATTTGTATCTTTGAATCACATTCGTCACCATACTAATTTCAAGAGTTCATATGTTAACGTTCAAGTGTTCCACATTTTACACCATCACCCAATGAAATTGTTACAAGCATTTGAGTCATTTATGTCCGGGAGGCCTATTGTAAAAATTGGCAGCGAAAACTGGTTCGCTGCAGGCTGCACAGTTTGGCAACGAAAACTGGTTCGCTGCTGGCGCACAATTTCGGCAGTGAATGCTAATTCGCTGCAGACAACTCAATTTCGGCAGCGAGTCACAAATTCATTGCAGACGATACAACCTCCGCAGCGACTCACAATTTTGCTGTAGAACACAGAATTCGACAACGAATTAACATTCGCTGCAAACAACTCAATTTCAGTAGCGAATTTCAAATTTGCTGCAGACAATTCAACTTCGGCAGCGAAACCCAAATTCGTTGCAGGACACACAATTCAGCAGCGAATGTTAATTCGCTGCAAATAACTCAATTTCGACAGCGAATTATAAATTCGCTGCAGATAATACAATTTCGGCAACGAATCCCAAATTCACTGCAGAACACACAATTCGGCAGCAAATGTTAATTCACTGCAACCAACTCAATTTCGGCAGTGAATTACAAATTCTTTGCAGACAATACAATTTCAGTAGCGAATTACAAATTAGTTGCAGGACACATAATTCGGTAGTGAATGTTAATTCGCTGCAATCAACTCAATTGTTTTTATATTTTAATGCTTTGATTACTAGGAACTAGTAATAAGCTGGTTGGGGGGGTGTGATTAGTACTTGAAAGTGCATTCTCATTAAGGCTTTATATCATCATATTGCACTAAAGTATCATTAAATTCCCTAACTAAAGCATGTTTTATAATAACAAGTCTGATAATATAATATAT
>Ga0307517_10012088_pt1 | contig 11898 bp, 4 predicted proteins | sample 23_EM_MG_FD_194515 | JGI IMG/M metagenome (GOLD analysis project Ga0307517, IMG submission 194515) | Populus trichocarpa ectomycorrhiza microbial communities from riparian zone in the Pacific Northwest, United States - 23_EM | ecosystem: Host-associated > Plants > Roots > Unclassified | place... | reverse complement strand
AAGTTGAATTCCCAAAGCAAATATTTAGATTAAGAAAATAACTAGCTAGACAAAGCTGGGAACACCGTTTACAGGAAACTTGAGCGATGGTCAGTCGCTAACTAGTGTTTGTGTTAGAGGTGGAGGTTGAGGTTTGGATATAGAACCCACTAGGTAAGAAATATTAGCTTTTGTGGTTGAGTTTTGTATATAATTGGGTTGTACCTAACCACAACCTCAACCACAAAAGCTAAACCAAACATAAATTAAGAACAACAACTCGATTGGATGTGCTACATCATGACCTTACGGCCGGTTTTGGCAGGGGCCAGCATTTGAAAATTGAAAAAAGATTATAAAACTACAGGATGCATATATATATTAGTGAGGAAATGAACTAAATAAAGACCCAAATAGACTAGAGCTAGCAAGTCTAAAAGAATATTATAATTACTATTAACTACAGCCTTGACTCCCATCTTTATTCAAAATTAGTTGCGCGTCTTCGCATGCATGAGTTGAATATAATTAATTAATTATATATTTAATTTTTTTATAATCTTTTAAAATTGATAGACTTATCATTTTTCTTCAACTTAATTTTGTAAGGAAATATTTCATTTTAGTATTTTAATTAATAAATAATGCGGTATAAGATTCGGGTGATTATATGAGTTTAATACAAGTATTAGTAGAATAGGAAAACTACTGTACTAGTGTACCTGATATAGTAGTTTCTTAAAAGCAAGGAGAATGGATACCTCATCTCCGGTTTAAGGCAGTGACTAATTAACTTTAATTTAACTCCCAATTTATATTAGATCAAATTAATAACAATTAATACATTACCGTATTTGAATTTATAAAGATGGCAGTTGTCAGTATTGGTATTAGAGTTTGTATAAAATAATTTGTTTCTCGGTTCTTGTACTTCATGGTTTCCAATTGTTGGGAATTGCTCAGCATATTTTCCGTCTCGGAGGGGCCTCCCTCTCTAATTATATATAGACGAATATTCTGCGCCAGTCCAGAAATAATTGATCAGGGCGAGCAACATTGGCTTAAGAAAATGATGAAAAGATAGTAGAATAATTCTGTCCACAAAAGTAAAATTAATTACTACTGTCAACTGTTAAGAGTTCCAAATTCCAATAATTACATCCTCAGCCTTCAACTTCGATTTGATTATTGTGATGTCTGGCTTCCATACCAATCTAGTTCTTGAATTTCCTTTGGAAAACGATCGATCTTGTAATTTAATCAAACTGCACAGTCCATTCAACCAGAAAAATTTAGACTTAGGCAGCATTTTGATGCGGTCAACAATTTCCATCGGAGGGTCCTGTCGAATAGTCCATTCAACCAGAAAATTAATATACAAAACAAAAAAAAAAAAACTCATTTTCAAATTTAGATAGATATACAAGGCTTTATGACAAGCTAGCAGTGTCTCAAGATCCCGAGTTTTCCTCCGTTATTTAATTTAATGATTGAGTAATTTTTTTTTTTTTATATATATATATATATCAAGTAGCAATGCTTTTCAATTTAATTTAATTTTGTTTAAGTTTTCTCACTTTCATCCCACTTAAAATATAATTGTGATCAATAGCATGCATGTGGGTGTAAAAACCACAACTTCTCTAAAAAACACAAATGTATGTATACAATAATTACTCGGCCTATGTGTTGTTTGTCCTAAACTTGTGGGTTTTCACAGTCAAATATTGAAGAGGAAAAAAAAGAATTATATAACGTAAAGTATCTTTAACAATTATTTGATGGAAACTAAAAGCTAGCTATAAATCCTTACACTTATTAGGATTGAAATTTGCATAGATTAATTTACACTTTTTTATATGTAAATTTAATTTTAATTTGAAGAGAATTTTTGTCCACTTAGTAAAAAATGCTATATTAAAATATTAAAAAATTATCAATTCAAAAGTATAAATTTTAAGTTGATAGCTGAAGTTTTAATTATAATAGTTTCATATTGTTTTTATCTTCTTTTATTATTATTATATAAAGGCTGGATTAAAGGAGGGCCTTATGAATTGTAAAATAATTAATAAGAACATCTACAACATTTGAACCCTTGGATATACTAAATAAATAAATAAAAATATGATATCTTATATAAAAATTGTTTGTAGGTGGTTATAGGCCGCGATAGTTTTATGATTTTTTATAGTTCATGTCAAAAGATCATCATCGTTTAACAAGTGACTCGATGTTCAAGAAAATTGCACTTGATTTCACGAACCATTTAATTTCAGGCTTTGACATGAAAGGAAAAGTAGCATATAGTATTAATTCTGCAGGAAACCTAATATTCCATCCTCGTGTACTCTAACTACATTTAGAGGCTACGTGTATATGTAATGAAATCTTTACATGACATATAACCTAACTAAAGATTTTTCTACTTTCTTTTTGCTAAAAAAAATTAAAAAATACCCAGAATCACGAGGGTCTTGAGAGAAATCAAAGCCGCCCAAGAATCAATGGTTTCTTTTGGCAAAGTCATCTTTTGATATAGTTGGCTGGTGTCAAAATTAAATTTATTAGGCGTGTGGCGTAACTAAGAATGTCTTTGAATGAAAAAAGAACTTGAAATTAATCCATCTATATATAGTTTTAATTACAATGGTTGGGCTCGGATCTCATTCGCTGGGCTGGTGCACGTTTGACAAAATCTGTTGCCAGATTTAATGAGTCAATTCAACTTTGATCTAAGAAAAAAAAGAAGCTAAAATGAGTTTATTCAAGGATGAACTTGATTAATTGTTTATATAAATATAAAAAGAAAGAAAAATCAATTCAACCAGATTGTCTGATTTGTTCAACCTGCAGCGAGAGTTACTTGCAGGCTGCGGTCTGTTGCATGATTAATACATAGTTAACTTTAGTCTCATTTAAGTTTTACTTGGAGGCATGCTGTTACCTCCGAGTAATAAATGCCTTGCAATTACTTATTATTTCAAAAGAAATTAGGTGTCGCCATGTTTTTGTTCACTTCTTCCGAGGAGAGTTTGGAATCACAACACGACATATCAGATGAAATGAAATGTACTTGATAAGAAATTCTAAGAGACCAATGCTACTGCTAGTGCTAGCTAGCATCCAATAAAAAAAGGATAATTAATTAACAGATGCTGTTTCGAAACATATATGTGTGTGTGTGTGTGTTTGTGCAGATCATTTCTAAATCATTACCAATCGTATAGGCTGGTTTCCCTGAGAAAACTATTAAAATAAAGCTAGAAAAAGGTTGGGTCCGGGACTGGGAGATTCGGCATCGAACACCTAACCTGTGAAGTCAACTCGCAACAGGACCTTTGTTTTTCTTCTTTTTGCCCACTGTTTCTTTAATCTACTTTTCTATTGTGCATGAGAATACGTGAACCTATTAATGCGGATCTACCATCCTTTGAGAACGAGGATGTCTGTCTTTTTCCTGGCTACATATGCAACACACAACTGTATTTAACACCACCATGATGATGATGATGATGATCATCATCATCATCATGTAGAGTCCATGCATGATGCAATATTGCCAGCATGATGCATGTGATATGGCGACCATATTCAACACCAGCTGCCCTTTCAGGTTTTTCATCAATGAAAGCTTCGTGTTCAAACAAGAGCATAACAACTACTGTTCCCTAGCTCATTATATTAAGTTTTTGGTATATATGGAAAGCTTTACTTCGCAAGTATCAATACAATCACTAGTCAAATAATTGATCCATGATCAACCGAGCTATGAATACCATCCGATTCATAAAGGTGGTCAAAATCAAACTACTGGTCAATTTTGGATGGAAGTTCCTGACGTTGTGAAATGGGATATGCTTACCAATTAACATTGTGTGTTAGACTAAGCAGAAGAAAATGCTAGTTAATTAATTGAGTTGCCTTCACATAGGAAACGTATGCATGGACTGAAAGGAAATTTATAATATTGAACATTAATTTTGCAATATGCAGAATTAATATGCTAATTAATTTGATCTCATAGGCATGTTTTGTCTCCTTTTCAAGCATTTTTTTTTCCACCACAGCGACGGCCGTGACAAATTACCCGTCATTTGTATTTCCCTAGTAATTTAGGCTAGTTGCATGAATCTCGTGGTTGCAATTTGCAACGTTGAACTAGCACTTCTCTTATTTATTTATTTTAAGTTGAAAGAACTAGCACTTCTTCAAGCACCATGTTAACATCCATTGTCGGGCCATTAATTAGTTACGGCAGGAAAAGGAGTAAAATTACTTTTTTATTAGTCAATTATTAGGCTGTTACTAACTAGTTTGATTTAGGCAATTTACTAATTTTTTACAGCTAGACAGGCCCCGTTCATAAAAGAAGAACAAAAACAGAAGGAAAGAAAGAAAGAAAGAATGAAAGATTGATAGAAATGCCGAGAGTGACTGGCAGTTCTCTTTTCTTTTCCACACAACAATTGAAAGTATAGTTTGGAATCCAGTGAGGATCATTAATTTTGCCGATGGTCTCTTCAAATTAGGTCTTGCTTCTTGACTTAGCAGACCCAATATAGAGCTGGCTTCCTCTACATGGATTTGATTGACGGCGAAACTGCTGAATCTAGTTCAATGACCTTGTAACCTCATGTAGTCCATTTTTGACAGAACAATTAGATTTCAAGTCCTTAGAGGGGACCATGCGAAATGAATGTGCCAGCAAGAGATCCACCATGGCCTGGCGCAAATTGACTGCCTTCTTTAAACAATAATTGACTGCCAAAATCAGCAATGTTAATTTTGACAAGCGAAACGTTGCAAGCCTAGCTATGTCTACAGTAGAACCTTGTCATCTCAACCCCAAGAGAGTCTATAACTCCCCATTCACCAATTATCATCTTCGATTGACTATAACCTCAATGGACCATGCATGAATTCGTCACCTTAGCGGAGAAAAAATAAAGGAAAGAAGCAGGAGATTAAAAGCATTGGCTATATATATAGACGTACCTTCCCTCAAGCTGCTATTGGACTCCATCTTAAGTGATGATTTAGTCTTCTTCCATCAGCATCTCAAATACTCGCGAATCGAGTGTTGAACTGATTCACTTGAAAGTTCTAGGATCGAAGACCATTAAAGCACGCCTTTTTGTGAAAAGGTAGGAAACTATTCGCTATTTGGGCCAACAAAAAGAAAGCCCAGCTTAAAAGGACACGGTCCATCCACATACAAAGGCAGGCGGCTTTCTGACCAGGGTACCTCGTGAATTTCTGTGCCATTCAATTTAGACTTGTCAGGTCTCCTATTTCCCCTATTTCCCTGGAAGCCTTCCGGCTTCTCTACGGTCAAGAGCTTCTGCATGCTATCCGTTACCATCTCAGGCTAGGCCTGCTACCCGCATGTTTTATATTTTGTATCAATCTACTTCCCGATTATTGGAATTTCTTTCATCAAAATTTCCTACTTCAGATTACAAGTTCTCTTCAAGAAGATAATGAGCTTCACCAGGCCCTCTAGCAACAAGATCAGGTCTAGCACACATGACTACTACTCATCCTATCTGCCCTCCTTATAGTTTATAGGTCTCCTAGCTAAAACAGTCAGCATTACCGAGATATGCACCCTCCTGAAGTACATTTCACAGTTTCAGCAAATTCAAAGACCATATTAAAATGAATAATCCTGCAGTTCAAGCACACAAAAAGATTATCTGATTCCCGAGTCGTGACAGGCAATCAACAAATGGCATTGATAACGATCTAAATACTTTGCCACTCAATGGTTTCATGGAATACCTTATAACATATGCCTACGTCAATGTTTTGTTTTATCGTATTATTTCCCTCTTTTTGTGCACCATAAAATTCCGGACCGACTTTCCACCATCAAAATTACATTTGAAACAAAAAAATGAAGGCTGTCTAATGTGTGATTTTCTTCGCAAGGCCAAAAACAAATGGAGAAAAGAAAAGGAAACTCAACCACCTGGCATGGAGGACTTTCTGTATTCTATGATGGAGAAGAAAAGCTGACACGGAATCCCGACTTGCCACGGTCCTCGCCAAATTTCTTCAAGATGTTGCAATAATTCAGCTGGAAATAAAATCAAACTCATTAGAGATGAAATGCCTGACTGAGGTCTTGTAGAAATAAATAAAAGAACAAAAAAACAGATTAAAACAGGAGATATCACTATGAAGTTTTCATTCCCACCTCCCCCCTGAGAATAAGAACAAAAACAAATAAATTTTCATTTCCATTCCCTCTCTTCATTTCCATCCCCCATTGATTCCTTTCAACCAAACAACTTCAAAATGGAAACTTTCATTCCCATCATCCATTTCTTGTTACTAAACAGCATGGAAGTGGCACAAATTATAAAAGTACATTCCATTTATTTGGTATAACAAGAAGAATAAATATTTCATTGAGAGAAACCCTTCCATGACTCTTTAAGTTCTTTGGTCAATGTCTTGACGAGATAGCTCAGATTTTCATGACATTAAATTTTTTTGATGTTGACTCTCCCACTGTTTCAATAGGATTGTGCTCAACAGCTACAATTTAAAGCCCAAAATGTCCTCTACTGCTTAGGTACAAAATGAAAAGGTAAGAAAATTACTCACCTCCATTCGGAAGAGATTTGTAGGAATAACAACTCCAACTCCTACGGAGCTACGGAATGATTGAGTGAACTTTTGCAAAGAAAAATTCCGATATGAATTTTCTGTTAGTTTGTCGACATTCCCAGCAGAAGCAAAAAGGTGTCCGTGGATTCCTTTTGCACTTAACCACTTCGATGGAAAATCAAAAGAAAAATCTGCAAAAGCAGCAACAGCAAGATCTCCTCCAAGATAATCCCTTCCAGAATCAGCATTCTCATCAGCTGGGTTATTTTGCAATTGTCTTCGAGGCTCAGTAGGGCCAAGACCTTTAGTCCTAAACCCCCATAATGATGTTGGACCACCCAAAGTGCAAACTGGAGATAAGTTGCCACCAAGGAAGAACCTTTCTGGCAGTGGTGAAGGCATGCTTGAAAATCCAGATCCCCAGGGAAAAACAACACCAGCAGATATTCCCAGGTTCAGTGCAGAATGGTAAAATCCAAGAGGTATAGCACAACGAAGATCAAGCTCCTGTTTTAAGTAAGAAAAAATGGAAAGCACACAAGATTTAAAAGTGCAAGTAATGGAGATGGAACAAAAAAAACAGGCATCTCATATTCTAATGAGGTATCCAATAGCTAAGTATAATCAACATAGTAGCATAAAGCAGACCAATTTGTTTTAAAATAGAAACCATAGCAAATACAACCACATACATATATGATGTAAACAGAGAAGACCAGTTGAAAACCTGAAGCTCTTAACCATGCTTAAAATTAAATTTATTAATGAAAAATAGCTCATTATCGAACAAATACAGCTCAAGAGACAAGAGGTGTGAATTATTCCCAAGTAACATGCAACAACTAATCTATGCTTAATTAACCACTTAACAAACAAAGATTGAGGAGCAGAGCCTCGTGCATGAATTTAAAATGTTGAGAATGACATGTTAGCTTTCAAGTTTAGGACAAACAAATCGAAATGCTAGCTTTTGTGTGAACATTTATTTTGTTCCCCAATTTAAATCATTTGAGATTGGTATTCTAGAAAGGTACACATGAAAGGTTCTTCAAACCCAGACAATCTTCATACTCTAACACAACAAACAGAAAATTCAAAATTTTCTTTTTAAATTCTTTTGACTTTTTGTTGGTATATATTTCTCTATTTTTTATGGTGAACCACATCTGAACAATTAGTATATATAGTGTATTTGCTCTCTAGATAAAACCTGTATTGGCAGCCACTGGCGGAACCAGAAAATTTTAGGATGGGAATGAGAGCAACAATATGATTAGTTCTTTTTTCTTCAACAAAGAAGCTGGTAATTGAATATGTTTTCCTTACAAATCTAACAAAAAGCGGCTATGGAACTTTGTTTGTCATTGTTTTCTTAACGAAAAAGGAAATAATGGGTAAAAGTGGGCATGACATGTAGTTTGTCATTTAGAAGTTATGCAGTTTTGGTGCTTCCAACTTCCACGCTTGTACAAGTAGGCATGGAGTGTCCAAGTGGGGACAATGTTAGCCAGTGCAAGGGATCAACATTAAGCATTCTAGTTGTTGCCTACTAGACTAAAGGACTCAAATATTTCAGTGCAGAACAGTTGACTCCACCATCCATTTACTTTATCCCCCACAAAGCTAGCAGCAAGACAATTACTGATTATCATTAATGGAGTTTGAGTTGACCTGGAGAAAAACTAAAGCCTAGTTCTTAGATCTGTTAGCATGACAAAAATTGAAGTAAAAAATTTGTTTGCTTCTCCTGGAAAAAGGCAAACTGAGCCCCAACACACAGCCAAAAGAACACCTTAAAAACATAGCTTGCATTAAAATACAGCAGATGGCCATTATTTTCTATGCCAAAATCATGAATGGGAAAGTTTCAGAGATGCAGGGAGAAAAGTTGTAAGGTGTTATTAACACATAATAAAAATTACAAGCCATCAATAACTGTGAGGAATAAAAAGTGACCAACAGAGCTTTTCCAGAATCTAAATGGCTGGCCTGAGAGAAAAACAAGAGTACATTTCAGTATGATCTAATCCCACAGCATTGAGATTCAAAACACCACAGACATTTAGTTTTTATGGTAAAAGAAAACTGACAAAGCTAAGCTACATAAAAACAAATGACATAGGGAGAGAGGTGGAGACATGAGCAAAGAAGGCAGTCAAAACAAGCTTGCATAGAGCCAAAAAGTGGCAGCATTGCCAGGAAAGAAAAATGCTTGAAAGAACTGAATAAAACAGGTACTAGGAAAACCAGAAGATCAAACATGAAATGAGTATCAAACCTGGCGCAAAAATCGTAAGCTGCGACTATCAGGTGCAAGGCCACCAATTTGGGTTGTAGAAACAAAAGCAAATCCACGTGTTGGCCTCAGAGGTGAATTTCTCCTGTCAATCTTAAATGTGTACTTCAAAGATGAAAGTAAACCATGACCAAGCTGCCCCCTTACTGAACTCGAAGCTGTTCGTGATGGATCTGTCAATGTACGCCAGGCAAGATTGTACACCACATCATGGTTCCTGGTTGAGAATAAGCCAAGAGATAGCCCTAGTGATCGCTCTTTGAAAGAGGAAAACTTTAGGCAGTCTTGAGATTGCAGGAATAGTCGCGCTGTTACCGGGTTCACAAGTCCTTTGAATCTTGGCAAAAACACACCAGCACTTACCTCTGCCTTGTGGTCACAATCATATGCCAGAGAGCCATCCCAAAGATCCCCATAACCAAATATGTTTTTGTACTTGAGTGTACCCTCCAATGTTGATGATGAAGCCTACAAAACCAACTTACAATTTCAGGAACCCCTTAGTTTCCAATAAATCTTGAGAAATGAACCTATAGTGTAAAAACGTGAATCAAACTCAGTAGAGATTTTATAATTATGCAAATGCAGAATATTCAGCTATCTAATGCCCCACCGATACGAATTATAACAGTAAACATATGCATGCCATTATGAGCCCACATCAACCACCTTACACTAGACATGCTCAGTTCCATGCTCCTAGTCACTAATACGAATATGTAATGACACAAACCAGTTAAGCCATTAAAATCTTTCTATTTCCCCTGTTTTTCAGCAACCAAACAGAGCACCGAATCATTAATCGCAATTCCAAAAAATTGAAACAAAGTATAAAAATGCCATTTTATTTGTGCCTAGATGGTAGACACTAGACAGTGACCAATTATAGCACCATATTAAACAAAACCAACTACACAAATGCAATTCCTCCCTTCCACTGTTACCATTTCCCGTTTAACAGACGCGCATCGTTATTCAGTCATCAATTAAACAAGCACCAATTTTCCCACATTTCTATCAAAATCACTCACAATCACTAGAACAAAATCAATCACAAGAAATCGAAGCTACAAAGACGCACATTATAACATTATTCAATTACCCAAACACCGCCAATTCCAACTAGAAAAAGAATACATTCAAGATGTATACCTCGCCTTTGTTGAAAACCCCAATTTCACCCAAGAGAGGGCTCTTAGTTTCCACAACATCGACAATCACGTTAGCAGTCCCAGGCAACTCCGGCGGGCCCGAATCAAGCGTGATCTTCACCGAATCAAAAATCTCAAGTGCTTGTAACCTAAAACTCACATCGCTTGAAGCCGCAAACAACTCTTTAAAGGTAGACGCATCTTTAAGCGACGCCGTTTCTGCTTCAATCAAAGTGTCTTTAGTTTTCCTGTTTCCTTTGATTACAACATCATGAACACGAATTGGGACCGATTCGTGTTGTATTCTGCGAAAGAAATTCTGAAATCGGTTTCGGAGCTTCGCCTTTTGGGATTCGAGGTCCTCGTCTTCGTCCTCGTCCTCGTCCTCATCGTCGTCTTCGACGTCGTCGCTTTGTTCGTAGAGGTCTTCTTCGTCTTCATTGTTAGGGTTTTGTACGACCGGGTTGGAAATGTCGGATTCTGGTTCTGCCATAATGAGAGGGAATTGAGTGAGGCGAGGAGGGAGAGGGGGGGAGAGAGAGAGAGAGGGTTTAGGTGGAGAAGATTTAAGAGCGTACCGCTAATTTTTTTAAGTATTTTTTAATTAAAAATATAGAAATAATATTATTTCTTTTATATTAACATATTAAAATTATATAAAAAAGTTAAAAAAAAAAAAAAAACAATTTAACGTTTATAAATGACTTTAGTGTATGCCCTTGTGTCCTAGTGTGTGTTTTATACAGTAGGGTAAGATATTTTTAAAAAATATTTAAAATTTTTAAAAAAAAAAAAAAAAACTAAAGGGCATCAATGCAGTGTTTCACCGTGTCGTGTGAGAGATTTTAGTGTAGTGATTTTTTTTTGTTCCGTTACATTTTTTTTCATTTTGATACCTTGATTTTTTAAAAAAAATTGATCATTTAATGTTACATCTTTTTAGAATTGATTGTGGTGATTTGTTTGTATGATTGTGTGTTACTAGTGTTATAGGAATATTTCTTTCTTCGGTTTGACAAAGTAAGATTCGATTTTATTAATTTACTAGAATTGGAGTTTTGAGGATTAAATTTGGAGCTTAAATAAATACTGAGTCCCTTTTATTTGCTAGTATTTGGAACTGATTTGCAAGGTCAAATGAATTTTTTTTTGTTACTAGATATTCTTTTTAGTTTGATCCTTTCGCGCTAACTTTATTTGAGATTTGATTTGGTATTTTTATCTTCGATGCCTGGATATGGAGCTCTCATAATGTCGCGACAAGATTTTGGTGTTTGATTTGAAAAAATAAAATAAAATCATGTTTATCTCAAACAACTAAGAGTTAAGAAACCAAAATTAAAACCAAAATAAATATGGTGGACGATGGTAAACAAACAGGATAACGTGACTGACATGTGCACTGCACGCACCAACATACATCAGTTATACACCGCAAACAAACAATGTGAGGTCACTTACGGTGGTCAATCACGATCGTTCGTCATTGCACTAGATTCCTCACGGCAAGAACTTCCCGATGAGGCGGTGGTGTGCTTTTTTTTTATTTTATTTTTTCTATTTTCTCTCTCATCTCTTTAAGATTCAAAAATTAAAAGGTGTTTGATATTTTTTTTTGTTTCAAATTTGATTATCGTTATTTTGATTGATATTTTTTTATTTTGATTTTTTTTAATTGATTTGTTTTTTTATTTTATTACTTAACATTTGGTTTAATGTCGTTTTCATATCAAATTTTGTTCTCGTTTTTTTATTGCTGTTTTTTTTATTTAGATCATTTTATTATTTTTTTAAAAATTTCACCAATCGACATTTTATTTCTATTTTTAGGTCAAAATTATCTTTATTCTTTCG
>Ga0307517_10012087_pt1 | contig 11898 bp, 11 predicted proteins | sample 23_EM_MG_FD_194515 | JGI IMG/M metagenome (GOLD analysis project Ga0307517, IMG submission 194515) | Populus trichocarpa ectomycorrhiza microbial communities from riparian zone in the Pacific Northwest, United States - 23_EM | ecosystem: Host-associated > Plants > Roots > Unclassified | place... | reverse complement strand
GCTGAGGTCAGTCGAGGCGTGATTTGTGATTTTTCCGACAAGGTTGGACCTCGCCCCCGCTTTCTTCTCCTCTTTTTGATCAGGTGAGGTGGCCAATCATGGTCAGCCAGCGGAGGGAAATCTCCGGTGGGCAAGTGTGGGACACAAGACGGCTTGAAGATGTTGTCTAAGAGAAGAGGAAAACGAACGAAAACCAGGAGGCCGTTTGTTCAGGCTTGGTATCCGCAGCTGGGTTCTGTATATGCCGGTGTTGGTTTAGGGCCAGATATCATGCAATTAGGTCAGGACGACCCCTTGGATCGAATGGAACATATCGGAGTTGGAATGGGTGGTGGGGCAACGACGGCGGGCGGGAAAGATGAGACCGCGCCTTCGAGCGCTCAAGGGCGTCTGAGACTTGAATCACATTCGTCACCTCAGGACTTGGCTGAAAATCCATGGGATCCTATAACCTTCAATATTGCCTTCTTCCCCCTCCTCGAGACGTCACCAAATGCTCAATATCCATAGCCTCCCTACGCTTCCGGGAGCGAGCAAGAGGGACTTCTACCCGCTGCACTCTCGCCATTTCTAGGGTCCCTGCAACTATACTAGTTTCATTAAACGAATGCTTTTGTCTTGGAATTGGTCAAACCTCGGGTTCAATACCATGTCTTGTCCTTCCGCGAAGTGACCGTCTGGATGGGGATCCGGCGGCTTATTCAAGAGTTGGTCGTCGTTTGTGCACCGACTTTTACGAGTTTTGGACTTTTTCGGTTTGAGCAGTGGGTAGCTTTTTCTCTCTCTCCCGGCCCAAGCATCAGCAGATTGCGGTCGTTTAACCCACTGTCCGCCACCCACAGCTCTGGGCGGATCGTCCCTCATGCCTCCACCCTTAGCTGATCACGCTCATCGTCGACTGCTCCATGGTGACAAGGTGTCCCGTCCTCACTTGTCCGTCGCGACCTCCTTCCACCGACTCATACTTACTTGTCGGATGCATTGGACTACTGACTGGATGCGATGGCAGTAATTGCGGGAATACTGATGCCCAGGCAAGCTCGTATCTAGTTATACCTCCACCGAGTTCTGACCCACCCGTATTGCGCTGCTACCCGGATCAGATCTTCGACCACCCGATGGCGTTCACGAATGTTGGGCAGCTTTGGCTTCGCCTGTTTGCCTCTCAAGTCCGTCAACCATGAACTCACTCTCATCTCGAGCATTATCCAAGGTGGTATCGGTTCTCCGAAGCTCGTGACCGAGTTCATGAAGTCGCCGACAACAGGGAGGGTTGCTGAGTGTCAGGTTCGAGGGAAAAAGATGTAGGGTTGTGCGCGATGGGAGTAGGGGATGAGTGCATAGTATGTAATATCCCCGCACCGCGATGGTTCATCGAATCGTCGGTGTTCGCCAGAACCTCTCCCCTGTGAACGTACAATACTTCAAGCTTCAAGCTTCACCAAGGGGATTTCAGCCGCGTTCTTCAAAAATGCGAAACGCGTTCGGGATGGGAAGCACATCTGGGTTCGATAGAATCCTGGCACTGTCGGTCAATGACATTCGACCAGCCCCGAGGTGTTGAACGGGATTTTGGCGCCTCAGACACTTCGCCTTTCCCGTCTCCACCAGAACGCCGCTGTCCAAAAAGCCTAAGAAATCTCGACACCCATCCCAAAAGCTAGCGCCCTTGGGGATCCCCACTGATATTACCGTCGGGCCTCTCGGCATCAGCGCAGCCTGGCCCCGGAAATCGGTTCTCAACACTCCGGCATGCGAACGCATGAACTTCGTAGTACACGAACCGGTCGCTCCCCGATCATCACGTCAGACCGGGCACTCTGGCCGTACACATCTTTAATTCGTCTCCCGAGTCACCGGCATCTATCTTGGAATATTCGGGGGTGTCGGCGGGATTCGTGGTATCCGGGGGCTGCATAAAATGTACCTGAAGTGGTCGCAGACCGTTCGGGACAAGGAGTTCCTCGTGGAGATGCGGTTAAGGAACCCCGAGCCCGAGGAGACCAAGGGAAAAATGGTGGAGAAAAAGGAGGACCAGGACCAGGAAGAGGCTGGGGTTCGAGATCTTCCGGTGTTGTAGTGAGGAGGAACGATTTTTGCTGTAGCATATTTATGTGCGCACATAACTAATTCTAGTACTACCATGGATACACTCTTCCGCGGTCTCGGATGTAGACCTTACTAGACAGCTGCGTGTAGGATGACATGCGAAGCCGCTTTGGTCGCAATTTTGAAAAGCCCTGGGGAGTCGGGACGCCCCCCGACCCGATTCAGGACTCTGACGCTTCGAAGACTTATTTGAAAACGTCGTAGTTGGCCCTCCCCGCCTGCCCGGGCAAACCCCAAAGGCGACCCCTTTGAACCAACCGACGAACTCTGCATCGAACAGGATCGCTTTCACCTCTTCGGTGACTTGACGTGCCGGACAACCGTACACTCCGCAGCCCATGACACCTGAACGCAGATCAGTCGCGAACCTCAGACCGCATCTAATGGGGGACCAGCACGTACCTAGTGCCAACACTTATTTCTGATTGTGCGCTGCCATCCGATAAACCAACCTGATCTTCTCCCTGAGGTCGTGAAGGTCCGAGCTGTTCGTGAGTCTATCATTCTAGACTTTTGGAAGCCGAGAGGCGGCGACGGTGAGAACGGCGACGGTTTCCCTCTGATTGACCAGGAGATGAGACGACTCAGGAGCGGCATAGGCCGTCTTTGACGATCACGACCGCCGGGGAGTAAATTCCCGCGTCTGAACCTGATCCGAGGTTTGGCCAAGGGTAGCATTCTTCCTTGAGGCCGATGTACAGAGTGGAAGAGTAACATAGTGCCTCTTCCTGTTATTATCAAAAACGGAGAGTTCAGTCATAATCTCCAGGGGATGACGGTGACGATATCCCACGTACCTGGGTTTTACAGAGTGTATTTCTCCATCCACCAGCTCTGTACTGGTCGCTAGCGAGGTTCACGACGGACAGGGCTGCCTCTTCAACTCAGGTGGGACCCATTTCGAGTGAGTCGCAAGGCTGGGGTTGGAGCCGGTGGCTTTGATGACCCGATAAAATTCGCAGAATTCGTAGAATCGACTGCAAACAAAAGGAGCTTGTTGGACGGAGTGATAGAGGGTCTGGCGGATAGCACTGACGAGGCTGACAAACTCGTACCCGTAATCCTCGGCATAATCGTGGGGAATATATTTGGGTGCAAGTGAGGCCCCAGACAGTGACGAGTGGACGTGTGCACCACGAGTAAGCTCTTTGTCCACTCAATGATACCTGACCCTGTGGAAGTGTCGGTGGCGAGAGGACACTTGTAGAAACTGGCGAGGGCGCATCCCTGAGCAAAGTCTGGAAAGGCTTGTCGACGGGTATGATACGACGGGCCCAGCAGAGGCTGGAGGAATCGGACGATACAGCAGATCCCCTCACTCACGCTTCAAAGACGATCCTGTCAACACGGTCCGCGCGATCGCCGTCACTTCCATACCCGGACGACCCGTGGCAATATCCGAATTGACGACCTCCTGCCAGAGGTTCGAGTTGAGGACAAGCCTAGTAGAATGATCGTTTAACGTTTAACGTTTAGGGAGGAAGGGTCTCGCCAAGATCAACTCTCTCCGTTTTATACGACTCTCCGCTGGTAACGTGCATCACTGAGCGACTAGGAGGGAGGTGAGCTGGGCGCGAATCCATTTGTGAGCCGGGAAGGCGACAACCGTGAGGTCCGATTGAGATGGATGAGCCCTCGCGAACTGCCCGCTGGAAAGAGTTCAATGGAGGAACTTAATCTCAAAATTGCCGAGAGACCGTGCAGAATAGAAACGGGAGATGACTCACAACTGAGGGATGTGCACTGGTGAATTCCATAAGACCTGTTCTTCAACAACAAAGCAATGGGTCGCAGGAGGAGAACCTCTTCGCCGTGGTTCCGTGGATACTAGAGCCGTTCACAGTCGACTGTGTGAACATACAAGACCTCCCCCCTCCAAACTCATCCCTCCCTCTGAATTTGAGGCTGGAATCCAGCCTAGGGTGAACCGTGGTGGACGCCTAGACTAAGTACTAGTCCCGGCCGACCCAAGGCTGTGCTTTCACTCGCCAGCAACCATCATGTTCTTGTCGACCCTTCCAACCAGCAAGCAGAGTCATTGCTTCAACTCCGCAAACAGGTTCGTTCCTCTCTGTTCGTCATTAGTAGTATCCCACCCGTTTTCAGCCCTACTCCAGGGAGATACCAGCCTGTCATCGGACTTCCTTGGGGATATGGGACGGGGTTGCTTCGTACGTCCCAAGGTACCACCTCAGAATGCGGCTCTTCGGTTCAACGTTCCATCGCGATATCACCCAACGACGCCTTCGACCTCTGTCTTGGAGAAGAACGAGAAACTGAGGTTACGCAGGTCATACGAGGAAGGGGGTGAGCTCATCCCGTGGCTCATGAGTTGCGCTCGTCATCGCGTTGGGACGCGCAACTGACCTCCGAACCAGGTATATTCTGCACGGCACCTCCAGAATCCTCTCCGAGAGTCCCAATGAATCAGGTACCCAGAACTTTGGGTGGTGAAGATGGTTCAGGCGGACGCCGTGCGTCACCCGAACACCCCATCCTCGGTTTAATGTGTGCACGCAATCCATCCATCCAGCCATTGGTTGACTGACCTCGTTGCACGAACAGTGGATGGCATTTCGATGCGATTGAGATACCCTCCCTCAATAACCCCCACCCATTAACACCGAGAACCGAAGACGGCGACGGTTTGGCAGGCATGGCCGAGCTGTTAATCATACTAAACGCTAACCCGTCCACCCCCACTCGCCTCCGCCTCTCTGCTCACCTAGCTCGACCCATTCATGAGACTCGGCGTTCAAATTTCCCGCCATTAATCATCTCACCAGACTCAAACTCGTGTCGCTCGATTTCGAATCCCAGGAGGTTCTCGATCGCGTTCAAATCTCAGAAAAGCAAAGATGGGCCAATGCGTGCTGGGGCGGATAGCAACGTGGTCGGAACGATTGACTCATTCAACTCTCAACGTCTGAAGATCCCGAAGTGCCGAGGTCCTGTTCGGGGCGGGCCGTGTTTTGGAGGGTCGCCACACCTTCCTTCCGTGGGACGGGAAGCGGTTGCAACGGCTTGACTCGGGGAGGTGTCCCTGTGAGTTTGTAGTAATTGTACTACTAGGGGTGGGGGGCTGCAGGCGGTGAGGTTGAGGATAGGGAGAGCATCGTTGGCGCATTAACGAAGGTATCAAATGACCACATCCTTGCCCCTCACCTGTGCGCAGTCGCTGGGGATAAGCCCATCGTAAGTCCTCTGATCTCAATTACCATGTTGTAAATGGCCAACTGACGTCGACTTCGTAGGAACCGGTTGCCCCAATGAGCTTCGTTCACTTTCAATTCTCCGCATGAACACAACAAACGTCGATACGGCCAACGCGAAACAACCGCAACCCAGCATGCTGAAATGGGAAAGACTTCCGGAGGGAGACCGGCCAGTGGGTGAACACGGCGAGGAAGATCGCCACAGCCGTCTCCCGCGTGGACTTCTTGGGGTGTTACAGTGAGCACTGCGCCGTCGTTCGACATGACCACAACGGCTTACACTCACACTCGAACCCTAGTACATGCGCTCTTCCCTCCACTCTACCTCGCACTCTCATTCTCACTCGTACGCTCATCCACCGAGCCACACCCATTCACCCCACTCGCGTGAACGTTCGAGCTCAAGGCGGGGGTTGGTCGGCACACGCTCCTCATATGGCAGACAGATATCTAAATAGAGGATATTCGCACTCTATCGGAGGTTGGATACAGGATTCGGAGTGGATCTAGGAGAGCCAGGTGGACATTTGTTGGAGAGGATAGACGTTCCTATTAACTATGAGTCGATAGGGAAAATGACGCATGACCTGTGTTCGGCGTGGTTCGGTTGTTTGGACTTTGTTTTGATATGCCGCGTAACTGGTGGATGCATTCCCGGCGTACTCTTGTTTGGGACTCGTTAGGTGCGCATTTGTGTCTGATATATGTATTGCACGCCCGATTAGTATGCTAGCTCTCTCGAAATTGTCGGACAGAAACTTTAACAGAACGTTATGGCTGTAGGCGGTTAGGCTCGGCCGAGGGCTGCTCAACTGGTTCAAGACACAGCTCCAAGCCTCACAGGCCCCAAATAAACCGACTCGTTCTGTATTATGATATGAAACAACAGGAGTGATACATGTCCTTCAGTGGGAAGGGCCATCGCTGCGTAGAGGCATTAAGACCCAACTTCGAAAGGAGGTAGAAAGACGAGGGCGGAGGGCCCGGGTCCTACGACCCGCCACGGTCCCTGCGCCCTTCACCATCACTCCTCAACATAGGAATCGAAGGCCCCTCTAAACCTCGCCTCGTCCCTCATCGCCGGGTCCCCCCCCCATGTCCACTCCCTCCACTTCCACCAAGTCCTCCGACCATGGAACGACCGACTGGCGGTGGCGTTGGAAAGCGGTCCCTCTCGTCGGGCTTCTGGAACATCTCTCTCTCTATCACCATTCCCACTTCCCCCACACCCTCTCGACGGACCGATCGAGTTCGAATTCGAGTTCGCGTTTTAATCGTTCCAAGCTCAGTTGTTAGTTGTGGCCATCGGAAGGACTCCGCTATCCGGATCGTAGGAACCCGAGGAGGCTACAGAGAAGATGTTCTGAGTCACACCGCTGCTCGCAAATCTGCCATTCAAGACCTTTGGGAGCCGAGGGGGCAGGGACGGTGAGAACGCCAACGGTTTCCCTCTAATCAACCGGGAGATCGACGCAGGAGCGGTCTAGGTCGTCTTCGAAGGTCACGACCGCTGGGGAGTAAATTCCCGCGTCTGAACCTGATCCGAGATCTGGCCAAGGGTAGTATTCTTCCTTGAGGCTGATGTATAGAGTGGAAGGGTGACATAGCGCCTCTTCCTGTTATTATCGGAAACGGAGAGTTCATTCGTGATCACCCCAGAGGATGACGGTGACGATACCCTACGTACCCCGGTTTTACAGAGTGTATCCCTCCATCCACCAGCCTCTCTGTACCGGTCGTGAATGCATTTAAACCTTTGACCCTGATCGTAAACCGGGGACAAGTGTCCTTTTTCAATGGTGGGAGCTGTTTGGCATGAAGGGTCGAATCCGCTGATGCACCTGGAGGGCGATGGTTTCAGGCGTGCGAGAGATCGTGTCTTCGGCGACGATTTGTAGTTTATCCGTGGTTCGACGCGAAGGAGGCAAAGGCGGTGGTGATTTTTGTCCTGCTGCTTTGTGGAGGAACCCTAGGACCGCGCTCATCGGTTCGCTGGACGTCCCTGAACATGTGTGGGGATAGCCGTTCGGAGAAGCGGCGACCCTGCTGCTGTGAAAAGACCTGTGCCCTTGAGAGAGCCAAGGTTCTCGCTCCCTTGCGTTGCCTTGAAAGGACAAACAATCTTGACGATCAAGAGCATCGGTTTGCTTGGGGCTGGAGCTGGCGATCAACTTCGCGATTCCCATGGAGCTCATCGGGGCAACCGGGAAGCCAGAAAATTATGTATCACGGTACGAGCTGGTGGAGATTTTCTCACGATCGCTCATTCAGATCCGCGTCGCCCTCAAAAAAACCCTGCCTCTCGTTCACCATGTCGATTGACCTAAGTTTGAGCCGCATCCGCCTCCTTCTCCCACGCCTCCCGACCTACAGACGACCAACACGTCACATCGCGGGGACCAACGGCAAAGCCAGCGTCTTCGCTCCCGTCTCCTCCCCTCCAAGCTCCCCACTTTCCGTCGGCTGATTCAACAGCCCACGTCCCTTATCTATAAGAGACTCGATTTTCATCGACAGCAAGCCTATCACCCCTTACGTTTACGATCAAGTCCGGGGTGAAGTCGGGAGGCCGAATCAAGAACTCGGAGCCCATGTCCCTAAATTCGAGGTATTAGCGAGCACTGCGATAACGATATTCGAGATGCTGAAGTTGGGTGTTGTGGTCATGGAAGTCGGTATGGGTAGGAGGCTGGACGCACCAACGCAAGACCCGATGACGCCGTTGTTGCGTTTACTCTAACCAGCGTCGATTTTAATCACCAAGGGTTTCTTAGGAACGCAATACACAAACTGATCTGGAGGGTCAGCGAGATGAGCAACATAGGGAAACCCCTCCCCTACGGTGTTGTCGAGATCAGCCGAGACGAGATTTGTGAACTTTCCGATAAAGTTGAACCCCTTCGCCGCTTTCTTCTCCTCTTTTGACAAAGTGAGGTGCCCAATCATAACCAGTCAGCGGAGGGGAATCTCCGGCAGACAAGTGTGGGACACAAGACGGTTTGAAGATATTGTCTAAGGAAAGAAGAAAACGAACGAAAACCAGGAGGCCGTTTGTTCAGGATCGGTATCCGCAGTTGGGCTCTGTATATGCCGACGATAGTTTGGGGCCAGATATCAAGCGATTAGGTCAGGACGATCCCTGGGACCGAATAGAACATATTGAGGTTGGAATGGGTGGTGGGGCAATGACGGCGGGCGGGAAAGAAGAAACCGCGCCTTCGAGCACTCAAGGTCGTCTAAGACCTCAATCACATTCGCCACCTCGGGACTTGGCTGAAGAATCCACGGTATCCTATCAGCCTTATCGCCTTCTTCCCCCTCCTCAAGACGTCACCAAATGCTCGATATCCGTAGCCTCCCTACGCTTCCGGGAGCGAGAAAGAGGGGATTGTACCCGCTGCACTCTCGCCATTTCGAGGGCCCCTGCGACTATGCTAGTTTGTTAAACGACTGCTTTTGTCTTAGAATTGGTCAAACCTCGGGTTCAATTCCATATCTTGTCCTTTCGCGAAGTGACCGTCTGGACGGGGATCCGGGTTATTCAAGAGTTGATCGTCGTTTGTGCACCACCTTTTACGAGTTTTGGACTTGTTCGGTTTTCGCTGTGGGTAGCCTTTTCTCTCTCTCCGGATCCAAGCGTCAGTAGGTTGCGGACGTTTAACTCACTGTCCGTCACCCACAGCTCTGGGTGGATCGTCCCTCATGCCTCCCGCCTTAGCCAATCACGCTCGTCGCCGGCTGCTCCATGGTGACAAGGCATCCCGTCCGTGTCCGTCGTGACTTTGACTCAAACTTACCTGTTCGACTCTCCCCCGTGAACGTACGAAGCTCCAACAAGAAGATCCCAGCCGAATTCTCCGGGTTCCGACCACAAAAGACATGGTGTTCCTCATCACCCGCGATGAGAAGCACATCTGGGTTCGATAGAATTCTGTGGCACAGTCAACCAATGGCATTCGGCCATCCGCTGGCAATGAACGGGAGTTTGGCATCTTGCCCGTCTCCAGCAGAATGCCGTTGTTCGAAAAGTCTAAGAAATCTCGCCAACCTTCCCAAAAGCTAGTGTCCTTGGGGGTCCACACTCATAATCGCCATCGGGCCTCTCGGCATCAGCGCGGGATTGAATCCGTTGATGCACCAGGAGTGACGGCGACGACTCAGGCGTACAAGAGATCGTGCCTTTAGCGACGATTTGCAGTTCGTCCATTTTTCGACGCAGAGGAGGCAAAGGTGGTGGTGATTTTCGTCCTGCTGCCTTGCGGATGAACGTTGAACCCTTGGATCGTGTTCATCGGTTCGCTGGACATGTGTGGGAGTATTGAATCGTTCAGAGAAGTGGTGACCCTGCTGCTGTGAAAAGGCTTCTGCCTCTGAGAGTGGCAATGTTCTCACTCCCTTGCGTTGCACCGAAGTACGCAAAATGATAAATGGTCTTCGCAACCAAGATCGTCGATTTGCTGGGGACTTACAAAGGAGTTGATGATAAGCAAAATTCTCCGGTGCGGCTCATCAGAACAACAGAGAAGACAGAAACAATACTTACCGCGGTAATCGCGCATAATGTGTTAGAATCCCAAATGCTCGTATATACAAGTAAAGATCGCGAAGGGAATACACGGCTACTGTGATGTTGATATCCAAAAGTTCCAATGAAACACGGCGGAGAGTGGAAGACAGAAGGGGGAAGGGAAATGTTGGTGGCAAGTCACTCTAACTCCAGAATCACAGCCTCTGGTAGCTTATTACCCAACAGCGCAAGAAACCGCCCACCCCATCTCCTTTCTCGCTCATGCAACCTCCATCGGGGAGGCAACCAAAAGAGTCGCTTCCCACTGGGGCTGAATATCCACTCATCATCCCTGACTTGGTAGCCACGAAAAGACTGCCAGGGGGGTCCATCTGGTTGGTGCTCAGTCGATCCTAGATGTTCCAGCTCGGTGACGTCGGATTTGCTATCCTCCACAATTTTCCACCCATCCAGTCCGCCCACATCTCTCCTAAACCAAACTTCACGCCCGTCTGGAGTGAACCAGGGAGTGTCAATGGAATGATCGTGGGTCACAGTCTGAAGGTGTTGCCCGGTACGCGTGTCATAAAGGCTCAAATAGGAATCATTGGGGCCCGGGTATCCCATGATGGCAGCGTGGTGCAAGTCAGGGGATATTAATATGACCAATTCTGGCCAACCAATATCATGACGGTTGTTATCGAGCGGTACAGTCCGAATGCTGTCGGTAATGTTCGCCCTGAGATCCAGAACGTGGTCTCCTGCGGGCAGGTCCCAAGTCACAATCCCTCCCTCACCGATGGCGACGACGTTGCTCCCAGTAACCCCCAGACCATAAACCTCCATCCCTGCGTCGATGGTCAACCGTGGGACGCCAGACTTGAGGTCCACAACTGTGATCGTCTTGTCCTTCTTCCGTGCGACCGCTGCCAACGCCTCATCTGGGGAGAATCCAAAAACGAAATCTCTGCCATTGCTCCGGGAAGTTTGGGCCGAAACAGCAGAGCGGGAGGTGGTGGATTCCATTGTATGCCATAGCTGGATTATGGGACCACCGAACGTGATGACCGTCCGTGCGTTTGGGGAGATGAGTGGTGCGGCAGACCAAGAGTCGGATATGAGCCTTTGATGAAGGACATAGCCGGTGTGAGACTCCTTCCATAGATAGATGCCGGCAAATTCCCGTTCCGGAGTCGCGCCGTTAGATGCGAGGAAGCGGCCATCAGGGGAGAAGGACATTGTATAGTTGAAGACGTCATGCGCAGAATCTAGGAGGAATTTGGAATGTTGAGTATCCCAGACGCGAACCCTCCATTCACAAATGAGGGCGATCCGAGGGAGGGTAGGGTGGACCAAAAGAGATTCCAGGTCGCGACAGCCGTCTGGGATGGGCAGGATCTCAACCTTCGTCGGCGCGTGTGTTGAGGCGAATCCGGCATCCCACGTGGTGATGGATCCTGGCGTCATGGTAGTGAATCGAAGACATTCACCGTGGGCCCGAATCTTGCCCTTGATCAGACCTCCGACCAGGTGGGAACATATGTGTGTGCCGGAGAGAACATTGTAGGTATTGACGGTGGTGTTGGAACCGTGGGATAGAACCCCAAATATCGTTCCACACGCAGAATACGCGATTGAATCGGAATAATGCCCTCGCTCTGCAGAGATAGCACTGACTACAACACCCGTCTGAAGGTCCCAACTGATCAATTTCCCTCCCGCCCCACAGGTAACGGACGATGTTAGCAGGCGACCATCCGGGGAGAAAATGAGCCGGTTGGATTCATCCAGATCACCCATTGGAAACTCGAGGACGGTTATTCGCATGAGAGTCGCTGCATCCAGAATCTCCACCGTTGGAGGAGACCAACCCCAGGAAATCGCAATGGACCTACTACACGGTGACCATGTCGCAACAGCAACACTACCGAGGAATCGCGTGGTTGCGATACTTGGGTCCCATGAAGTCGGCAGCCCATGCACAATTCTTGTCAAGGGACGGGCACGCGATTCGTACAATCCTCGCACGAGCGACTCTCGGGGGGATAGTGGGAGGGCTGAGTGGTA
>Ga0307517_10012086_pt1 | contig 11900 bp, 10 predicted proteins | sample 23_EM_MG_FD_194515 | JGI IMG/M metagenome (GOLD analysis project Ga0307517, IMG submission 194515) | Populus trichocarpa ectomycorrhiza microbial communities from riparian zone in the Pacific Northwest, United States - 23_EM | ecosystem: Host-associated > Plants > Roots > Unclassified | place... | reverse complement strand
TTGTACTAGATTGTACCTGGTTTCATAGTCAGTGAAAAGGATCCTTGTCCCTTGCTGTAACAGTCTTACTAGCAATACAAGTAAATTGCACTGTACTTTTTGTCTATAAGTTTCTAAGTCATCACGCTATCAGTCATCACGCCACCGTTTATCAATCGTCAAGTATTCAGTTACTCCGTACGTCTCTTTACAGTTTTATTTCAGTTCAGTATTACGCTCGTCACGTTCATTTGTTTGCAGATAATCTTCCTCAACAGCATCAAGACAGCCTTGCTCATCGTTGAGCTTAGCTTCAAGCAAGTCCTTAGTCACTTAGTAACTGCAAGTCTCTAGGATAATATTGTTGTTGGCATCATTATTTTACAAACCCGTTTGTTTCGCACAAACACAACCATTCTCGTATAGTGCAGGTTCCTCTTAGATTTTATTATCTATTTGCCCTTGAACCCATATACTTGAATATTAAGGGTATTGATCTGTTACTTATTATTATTATCGAACGACTGGAATATACCCTGCCCCTATTTTGGACAAGGCCGGTGAAACCCAGGTTAATAACATATCAATTGTTATACGACGCGACAGCGTTGATGGCGGTGAATAGGGTTGTAGTCGAACCTTCAAGGTATTGCCGTTGTCGCTCTCTTTGACATGGCGAGGAGGGTGTCGGTCGAGTTGAGCACTAGCGAGGGAAGGGGGGATTTGTGGGCGTGGATGACGTTGGATACGGTTACAGAGCGTGTGGAGAAGAGAGGAGGTCGCCGGATTGAGGGACCTGGGAGGTTGAGGTGGACAGGGCAGAGACAGAGGCGGAAGCGGAGGAGGGTGTCGATGAAGAGGCGGTTCCACCAGCATTAGTCAGCGGGGATGTGGGTGAGGGTACAGGGGAGGGATATGATGGTGATAGGGTGCACATAGCTGCCAGGAAAATATTCAACAATGATTCACGGGGAAATAAGGGATAACACAACATACCTTCAGGGTTCGCACTTCTCGCTCGGCGCTACCCAAAGCCGCCGTGCTTGCGAACTCGTCTAACACTCCTTCAGGTGTGATCTTCGACGATGGCTTCAGTGGTGAATTATTTGGGTGCCAATTTTCATCTTCTTATGTGCTTATCCTCAATGTTGTTGTTCTCATAGGCGCCGTCGCTGTCACTGTCAATTGTCATCCTGGCCTCAGTAGGTGAGTTGCAGGTTGAACAATGAGTAAGAGGGAAGTGAAACGAGTCGCATAGACTCGTTTCATGATGCACCTTTCTGCTGTTCATTCACGCCGTGAAGTCCGAGTCCTGTAAACACATATAATTAGGAAAATAAAATAAAGAAGAATAATTTGAGAACAAGGAAATGTACTTACAATACGTTTCTCAAGGCATTGAGGAGACAAGATAAGATGGTTGATTTGTTACGAGTTCATTGGAACTCCGACATCACGTGGTCATGTTGAATTCCCAACATGGAAGTTCTTGAACATTATCTTTGTTCTTCCTCCCTTTCTCGAACATTTTGTTTTCTTCCTCCCACCACCTCACTGCTCGCAAGAGAATCGCCCATCAACTGGTAATCTGGTATGCATATCTAATCTTTCTGTATGTGCACTCCACAGCTTATCCCACACAGTGACAGCGCGAGCAGTGGCTGGAAGCTGATACTGCCCCATGTCCATGTCCACTTGCCGCAGATGCAGTCACCAAGCCCCACAGATGCAGAAGACCGCGTCCACTAGGTACTGATGTCAAGGCATTCCCTGACGGTAGCACTGGTGAGCTGTTTTTTTCGCGCTCGTTCTCGTCTTCATGTGTGCTTGTCGTCGCTGTTCTAGATGTCCAAATCGCCATCGTGTCCTGTGACGAAGAGAGTGAGTACCAGACTCTTCATTTCCTCGCCGCCATATTGATTCGCTGAATTAGACAACCCCTGCTCCTTGTCGATTTGTGTGCTCACCACCAGGATAAGCTAGGGAATGGTTAACGGTAAGAATCCTGTTCTCGATCGTGGGTGTTCTTCACTCACTACATTTCACGTAGCTCATGTTTCCAACCGCCCTTTGGTTTACTCTTACTAGCACTCTCCAAAGCACATTGCTAATGTGAGTGACGTGGCACTACGCCCTTCTGTCATCGACACAGTTATTGATGCATTTCCTCCTTGGTAGTCAATGTGGATATTGCAACCCCTCCCACCAACGCCTCCTCAACTTCCAAGTTGACGTGGCCAACGCCCTCTCACTTTCCCCCTTTTTCTGCCCACAATGCGGTTGATACTTTCCTGCTCTTCGCATCGCCATTGGTGCTACTCTCTGGTAAGACACCATTGAGGTTGTCAAGGAGATTCTTTTCACTGAACAATCCTAAAGCTTCACCAGATCACAGCGTGGAAATGACTAGTGTTGTTGAAGTTCACAGGTACCTTCTTGTAGCGCTTGGTGCAACAGCCGTAAGTATTGCAATCTTTTGTTGATAGGTCGCTGACCTGCTCTAGTTCTTTGCAGTTACGATTTATTTGCTGATCATGTAAGTCTTATATTGCTTATGATTGATTGGGTAATGCCCTTGCTGTGCATAATTGAACTGGACTAGATTAGTACTTTACCATGTTGCATCTACAGGAGTAGACATAGCATCCATATTATTGCTGAATACATATTTTTCTATGCCCTCGATATCCCCCGTCATTGTGTGAGATCTATAGAGCGTAGATTGAGCTCTGTAGCATTAGTAGTGTGTGTAACCCTCAGGATATGTGTGACTTTGTAGTGTGATGTATTCTTGTGGGATTGCTACAGAGAGCTACAAATCATGTGCAGGAGGATACGGAGTCTACGACACAGGGGACTTGTCTACCAGGTTACCCAAGCTCTCAAGACTACCTATCCCAACATAGGAAAGTGGATTATTTCTGATGTGAACCCCCACAACTCCTTGATCTTGACTCAACAACCCCTTTGACTTCAACTTCCACTGCCAATCACAACACTCTTGCCACCACCAGCACCACAAAAAACCTTGACAAGATGAGTAGTAGCCAGTGGACCAAAAGTGAAATCAATCTCCTCCTTAATTATGTCGAAGGACACTGCATTTTGACGACTGCAAGAGGCCTTAACTTGAAGAAGGCAGAATTCACCAAAGCTTGTACCACAGTGGGGTCGAAGGATGCGAACCAATGTCATCACAAATGGGGGAACATACGTATCTTTATTATTAATGTTGGTTTTCATCACTCATCCATGTTATAGCTATGTGCTATATACAAGGCAATTTTGCAGTGGGACAAGAAGTCCGGCAGTGGCTGGCATGACAATTATGGTGCCAATGCACATACTCCAAGTGAAAAAGAAGTTTTTGAGGAGTTTTTGAAGATGCCTGAGGTAAGATATATTCAATAACCTTTATCTGGAGGATCACTTCACTGATAATATAAGCATGCTCCACTCAGAGCATATGCAACAAAACCATGGCCACATTATCGCAGAATGCAGGCCTTTATGCCTGGTACCCAGCCTCAAGGAATGCACGCTTTTGATCCTGCCAGCCCATCCTCCCAGTTGGCAATGCAAATACTCAATCACGTCAATACAGAGGAGGATGGTGCAGAGGATCAAGTCAATCCACCACTTGATTCACCCATGGCTACTGCATCTCCTCTCATTCCATCCAATTCTGGCACCTTTTCAACATCCTCTATCATATTGTCCCTTCCTCCACCAGATTCCAGCACCATCATGTCCTCGTCTTTTAGTTGCACAAGGCCTCCACCATCTTCATCTCTTCCTCCAACAGCCCATCCCCAACCTACTCAGCAATGTGATGTTTCTATGGGCTCAGTGCATTCTATTACCACTGGCAGTGATGCTGGCAGCAGCCAGCTTCGAAAATGGAAGCATGATGCAAGATCAGCAAGCGGTATGCAGCCCCCTAGCTCCAAGTGAGCATCAAAGAGTAAGACGAATGATTTGAACCCGGTTATCCTTTCAAATGCCCTCAATTCAACTCTCAACCGCATGGCAGATGTGATGGAGCGAATTCTTGATGCATCTGCTGTTGCTGCTGCTGCTACTCCCTCCATGTTGGCTCCTACAACTTCCATCCCCTTCTCTTCCATCATTAATTCTTCTATTGAGTTCTCTCAACCTTTATCGGCATCTGCGTCTCCTGCAGAAATTCTTGATCAGGCAATCAGAATCATATCAGGTGTCGATCGCCCATTAACTGAGGATGAATTGTTTTCAGCCTCTCTATTCTTCACTAATGCATCGGAAGATGTTGTTCGTACTGCGCGTACTTTCATCGCTCTTGGAAACAACCCAGTAGTGCAATATCGCGTTCTCTGGAGCCAACTAAGTACATCACCTTTTTCGTGAAGGGGCAATGCTAGGGCTGTGGAAGACGGTGATGATCATTTTATGGTGACATAGGCTGATATTCTGATTGTTTCGTATTACTATGGCTGGTCCTTTTGTATGTATTTTACATCCTTTGCCGATTCCATTCTGTAATTTTTCTGTTGATGATATACACTACTCGCCAAGACCTGAAAAATCATCATCACTATCACTAGTTTCTGCATCTGCCATATAATTCAAGTAGCTTTTCCACATCTCATTGGCAATATTTTTCCTCCATAACTTAACCTCTGAATTTTCCTCATCATCATCCTCTACAATAAAACCATCACCATGGCTATCATCAATATCAGAGGGAAAGGGTGCATGAGCTGCTTGGTATGGGTCGGTGGGTATTACACCTTCATTGTGGTCGATTTCTTGAATAAAATTCTGGAGAGCACAAAGAGCAACAGAGATGCGAGCCTGAAAGTCAAGCTGATAATGAGGGGGGAGAAGGAGAATTCGGAACCGTTGCTTGAGAACTCCAAAAATGTGCTCAATGACATTGCGTGCCTGAGCATGATGAAGGTTGAATAGTTCCTTTGCATTTGTTGGGCTATTAATGAAAAAATTAAATATATCAAATTGATATCAGATAAACACATACCGAACACCTGCAGCACCCCACTCCTGGAGATGATACCAAACACCACGGAAAGGGATAAGAAGTTCCTTGCAATGAGGAAATCCTACATCTGCAAGATAATAAAATCCTTCAGGTGCTGAAAACCCTCTTGCCAATGCATCAGCCCAGACCCGAGAATCTGTTGCAGAACCTTCCCAGCCTGTAAGAATATATATGAAGAGCATGTCAAAGTTACATATGAAAAGACAATTCTGTGAAAGAAAGCCTTTTCGATTACGATAGAGACTTTGGAGGGCAGTAGGTGGAGAGAGGGGTATATGGCTACCATCAATGGCTCCAAGGCATCCTTGGAAAAAAGGCCATAGTTTGCTGTTATCACAAATCCTGGGAGAGATAGGATCACTGTGGGTTGAACCTCGAACATATTGACCATAAAAGGGTTGAGATAAGAATATGATAGTCATTTTTCAAAAGTATCTATTATTTGATTGGCATAGATTATCATCACCAATGATTGAAATACCCACTTGGAAATTGTCCCATTTGCACGCTGAAATCGCTCTCCAACATGACGTATGGATAAGCCTGTGACTGATGTATAGAGGAAGATGGCAAGCTGTTCCTCAAGTGTGACATATTTTGTATCACCATGGCCCATTGACTGCAGCTCTCTAATCAGAGCATGGAAAACCTCCTTGTGGACTCCAAGTTCAGTACGAATGCGCTCAGGATGACCTTGCAGCAACTCTTGAAGCCAAGCATAGCCAGACAGGATTGATGTATGATATGGCTCTTTCATATAATAGTGATTAATTAGACGCATGAGTGTTGGCAAGAGAAGTGACAATTGGAATGTGATTGCAATGAGGACAGTATGATGCAGATGTAGATTTGCTTGTGTTGGATGCATTGTGATAAAGATTTACTTTGTTATCTATGAACAAGTGCAGGCATCTCTGATGTGTTGATGGAAATTCAAAGTCCGATGGCAAAGGTATTGGTAAACACAGCAGGTACAAACATGTTAAGTTTGAAAATCGGAAATTTGCGGCACAGCTGAACACGCTCTTAAGAAAAAGAGGTAAATAAGTGGTCATTTTCTGAAGAAGTCAGTGAGAATACATAAACAATAGCCTGTATCCCAAAATGGCGGTAAGAAGTCCCACAATATGAGCAACTTCCCTGTCCTCTCAAGAACCTGTTAGTCTAGTGGTTTAACTTCCCGTTAAAGGCAAGTTTCTGTTTTGCGAGGGTCGGTGTTCGATTCCCATAGTTGACTTTTTAGTTCCATTCTTTTTTTCTGGTAAATTGATGTGATCTTGTGCCGTACCCCGAGGATCGCAAGTGTTCATCAATATGTTCAATGTTATGTCGTCTGCTTGGATCTGCAAAGCTCTCTTTTTCTCCTGGCCTTTCAGTTCAATGAAAATTTGTTTACAAAAATTTCAATTTGTAAGGTCTTTTATTACTTATAATTTATTTACTTCATATTTTCATAATGGGCCCTAAATTTTACTTTGTCTTAGCATTTTAACATTTCTGTACCCTCCAAAATGCTGAAATGGCGACCGAATACATTGGGGAAGAGCCTTTTCAGCTGAACTGCCTCCGCACATGTGCCGGACTCGGATCAGCTTCTTTTGACAGCTTCCCTGTCAAAGAAGTTTGGGCAGACTGTGTATCCGATGTTACAAAGGACAGCGGATCAATTTCCTAATGTTGGCCATGTCCTTGTCGGCAACGGTAACCACTATTCCGCCTCCTGTTGGGGTTTGCTGGAAGGGCCTGAGTTATTGATATAAAATACTACAAGCACATACTATTAAATGAGTGGACCACATGATCGCCATAAATATTTGTGCCTGGAGAATCATACACTATTACATAACTTAAAGAACACCCCAGGCCGCCTGCAAAGGGCCATGGCTTCATAACCCATTCATTTCATGAACCACCATATTCATCTTGGCTTGTCGGTAATATTACCCTCATTGTCGTCCTGGATGCTCCTTCTAAGTTCTCTAGTGTTTGATTCCAATTTCCCAATGGTTCAATTGCTCAATGATTGATTATCATGATATTCTATATTTTTGAAGCGGCACTAAAGAACTACAATGTACATCAATTTCAAGTATTTAGCACATTTTATCATCATTTCTCCTTTCTAGCACAGATTATCACAAACTTGCGAGCATGATCACCCCAACAAAAAGTTGTAACCACATTTGAGCACTTCGAGCGGTCTGGTTCAAAAAAAAGGTTAATTAATTCCTTTGAATCTGATTGGATTACTTACATAAATAATAAACATAAATGCGAGGAATTGAAAAGCCTCAATTTCTATTCCATCAGTGGATGGAAAAGCCCATCAACTCCTCTTGAGACGCCTAAAACGAGGCAGAAAGCACGGATTAGGACTTCGCTGGGACTTCGCCAACTCGGATATTATTTTTTGGCGCTAATAACACAATTATCTTCTATGTTGCGAGTCCGAGTTTACAAGAATTCGTTCTTATAAGCACCTGAGCCCGCAAATTGACCGCGAACGCTTTGCTCTACAAACTTTGATCGCATCTTTGATCCGATCAATATTGCCATATACAGTCAGATGGGTTGTGCTCACTGCTGACTATATCGGGGGAGATCTTTTGGCCGTTACATTACTTTTACATGTAATTTGACCCTTTCGATAGGTTACAGGCAGTAATATTAAAAATATACATACTCTTATTCTACTATCGTGCTAAAGGGCGTTTATATCGAACGCAATCTTGGTGTGTGCGAGCGGACTTTGAATCTGACATCATTGGTTTGTCTCTCACCACCACCACCTTCGCCCTCGCCAACTCAACACCCTCCCAACCGCATAGAACCACGCCGCCAGACCCCTCCCCTCTCTTGAAGGACGTGGGCCCGATTGACTACGCCCCCAGCAAGTACAGGAAGACTATCCCAGCCACACCTGCCCCTCCCCTTTCCAGAGGGATGTGGGCGGCTCATCATCGCTCGATGGAGGAGTTAGGGAAGGAGCAATACAAGGGGGACCCAAGAGGTGGGAGGCATATGTGGTACGTCACGAAAATAAACCACGATGCCACTGACCACCTGTATGCCCAGCACCAATGTTTCAAAGCTCAACACCAGCGTATCAAATAATACACGATCAGGCAACCCACACCGTGGCCACGTGAACGACTTCAACACGAGCGCAGCGAAGGCGAATCCGACCAAACGACCACAGCGAATTGAGCCCAACAACGGCGAATAAAGCCCAACAACGCTGAATTCAAGTTTTCAACCCAACAACGGCGAACGCTTACGAACCTCCCACCTGCCGTCTGCTCTCCTGGGGGATGTGATGTGGGCTGATCCTCGTTCTCAACGGAGGGGTCTGCGATTGGAAAGAAACAGGGAGGGACCCAGGAAGTGGGTGGCCCAGCTGGTGTGTAATGAAAGGATTCACGGCATTTCGTGGTTCGTTTTCACCTTTTTTTCCTTCGTGCATCCTTCCCTCGCTGATACTTTACACGCAGCCAGGACATGTCACATTCTAGCCGCCCACAACAGAGCCCAATGACTGAGACCACCCATGGAGGACACGTACCCCCCATTGATTGACCAGACACATCCATCGACCATGCGCATTGCTCATCGATCGCACATCCGCCCATCAACAATACGTGGCGCCCATCAAGAATCGGGGTTAGGAACGACAAGACAATGATGAATACCAACAGCGACGAGACGCGGGAAAGGGATTGAGACGAGGGCGAAGAAGGATTGCCACGACGATACCCACTCCGAAACACAGCGATGGCTATGCGATATTCGAACCCAACGGCGGCAACTTAAATCCAATGATGGGGACTCGAACTCAATGGCGGACAGTCAAACCCAACGATGGCAAGTCCATCATCAGCAAGCCGTGCCAAACCCACCACTACGCGTCTAGCCGCATGGTGGATCAATGACGGGAGGCAGGGGTAGGTTTTCATTCATTTATTTACATGTTCCTAGTCGCAAATCCGAGGTGGGGCTACCCTCCTTGTGGCAATTTGATTTTATTATTACTTATACATAAGTTATGAGCTTCAACAAAGGCAAGCAGGTAAGTATTAAAGGATAAAAATCATTATCTAAGATAAGATAGCACTGGTGTGCCTAAAAATGGGGATGACATCTAAACCCAACTACTGCCATCCACCCATTCCCGCTTTCTCAGATGCATAGAACAGGCTATCTGGTGGTCATGGTACAGTTGCATCAGGGTCAGACCATTATATATGATGAGTCACTTATACTAAATGGTCCTAAGCTCTACATTTGTAGAGGAAAACAAGTATCACTTGTACTATACTCAAGTTATACTCTCTGGATTGAGGTGAGATTTGGGTGAGATTTGGAGGTGTACATGCCATGCAAAGCAATGGCCCACAAGCCAAGTTAAGAAAATACATGACCAAGAATGTGGTCGATAAGCTCAGCTCAGAGAGTAAGGTAGAGGACATCCATATCCCACCAACGTCACCTGATGTGACTGATGGGTGACAGCGCTCGCCAAATCCGGACAAAAAGGTCTCGGGAAAACATTGGAAGGATACTTGCGCACCCCCGAAGGCAAAATCGACGAATCTGCTCCCTAGCATCTGTAGGTATATGTATTGTGGGTTACCATAGAAATTTTGAAGCAATTCTAGGAAATATTAGCTGAGTTATTTCCCTCGGAAACTCCATGGTGATCAATGAAATGATGGTGACTCTTGCACAGTCCCCAAGCATTCAGTCGAAGCATTTGCACCTCACATGAACCTTAGGTGTATTTTGGAACTCATGTCCTTCTACCTTACAACCAAAATTAGGTCATCCCATTGAGTGAAGCTCAAGATAGCAATCCATCATTTGTAGTTAGGGCGCAACTTTTTACAGGGCTCTTCTACTTTCCTGGAAGTCTTTGTGGACTGGTAAAATAATAGATAGGTTTTTGAATGAAGACTTCATGCTTTGTGAGCACAAACCCCATGTTTTGGACACGAGGGATGTCTCCTGCGCTCAACCCATTGAGCTTCAATTTGTTTTTCTTATATCTCAACCAAAAATTAATATTTCCGTAAATGGTTACGGATTTAAGCGTAAATGACCATTTACTATGAAATCTAGGAGCCACATTTGGCAAAAGGTGAGGTAGCCAGTTTTAATTGCAATATTACTGTCCAAATGGGCCCAATCAGCCCGATTTGGACGCCGTCACAAATACCACGTGACGTTGGTGGGATATGGATGTCCCCTACCTTAAGCATTAGATATTACCTTTTTGGAAGCTGGAGAATCATACATGGGTGACAAAGTCCCATATTATGATGTTCTTTCTGTTGACCATTGCAGGTCGATTTCCACATACCGATGTAAGCTCGTATTCAAATTGGCTTCTGAATGAATTCTCGGATATGAGACTGGTGAGGTTCTCCTGGAAGGTCGGAATAGTACAGCATTTCGAATGTGAAAATCTCACCTGTGAAAAATTTGCTCCTCCCGGGCTGCTTAAATTGGGTCCCAGGCGGATGACAGGTTCTTCAAAGGTTTGAAGCTCTTCTAGACATTAACTTAATCAAAACGTGGTGAGCTTGAGAAACCGAGTATCCTTGTACCCGTGAGAATAGTATTGCCTGTTGGACAGCCACTAGGCAATGGGTACTGTTGCCCTTAGGCTTGACTGCTCGCTCTACTAGCTTTCATTGACACTCGCTCTTGGGTCCCTCTATTGATACTCCGGAGCCTTCAAGTACCTTCAAGACCCAGAGAAACTTGATCTTACTCGGTTCGTCGGGCTGCACCAGGCATTTTCATGGGCGCTTATATAAATAATGTACAATCTGTAGAGCCTCTAAGCCTACCTCTACACTTTATCGGAAAAAAAGTAATGGCGCAGCATTTTGGGAACTCCACGATTCATGGTGGAAACTTTTGGAACGTTAATGGGGATTATCATGTCATGCCAGGGAGCAGTGGTGCGTCTCGATATTTTTTATCCGTGTTTAGACAACTCAAGGGCTGTATTCCAGGCATGCAAAACTTAAATTTATTCATTTCTCATGGTGCCCTACAAGACTCAGCTGCACGATATCCACCCCCCAGATGTTTCCCCGGGAAACGCAAGAAGGAGAAGGAGATCATCAGGCGCTGGATCGAAGATCCGAATCCATGCAGTTCTGTGTTCTTAATCAAGGGTCGCGCAGGAGTCGAAAAGACGGCGCTCATGCAGACTATCGCAGATCAGCTACAGGCGGAAAATCGACATCCATACGCCTGCTTCTTCTTCAACCGAGGTGTGGTCGGATGCGACAACATGGACCAGTTATTCTCGACTCTTGCGTACCAGCTCGCCATAAACATACCCAGTATGCGAAAACATATTGAGCAAGCGATGGTGGAGGATCCAGCCCTTCCGAGGAGATCCGCCACCACACAGTTGCAAAAGCTCATCATCATCCCTTTCAAACTCCTCCCGACACCACGTCCCTCTCTAATACTCATTATAGATGGACTTGACGAATGTGAAGGGGAGGACTCTCAGGATGCTTTTCTTGAGCTTATTTCCCAAGTGTTGGAGGATCCTGCTGTTACGATCCAGTTCATCGTTTCGGGACTCCAGGGACACAAGCGCGTGGGTGGTGCGGGCGGTTGTCTCGTTTTGGATCGTGACTCCAAAACCACGGTCGCTATATACCTGTCCAAGTACACTTGTGCTTTTTTTTTTTTAGCTCATCTTAGATAATCATATATATACTATGCGATGTACATTCACTGCTGTGGCCAGCTTATTTTGCAGGGTTGCAAAACGCGAAACCAAAATGATAACCGCGTTTTGCAGGTCAATTTACATTGAGCAAAATCCTTTATTAGCAGTGTTACCATGGAAACAGGCAAA
>Ga0307517_10012085_pt1 | contig 11900 bp, 8 predicted proteins | sample 23_EM_MG_FD_194515 | JGI IMG/M metagenome (GOLD analysis project Ga0307517, IMG submission 194515) | Populus trichocarpa ectomycorrhiza microbial communities from riparian zone in the Pacific Northwest, United States - 23_EM | ecosystem: Host-associated > Plants > Roots > Unclassified | place... | reverse complement strand
AAGAATTCGTCTTGCACGTATTGTCTAGTGTTCTTCATCATGGATTTTGCTTATATAGACCGGGCTAAGAATTTTTTAGACCGACCCATTAACTCCATTAACTTCGAGGCCTGAAAATCTACAGAATTTGGATAAAGTAGAGCAGATCAATATAAAAATCAACATAATTATGAAGCCATGATATTTTAGGATTTTACAAATCTCTTAATAATGTTGTTTAGAATAAATTAAGCTTGTTTATTACCTGTTGACAGCTTAAAAGAGAAAGACCCTTCTTAACACCCATCGTGGTTTCTGTTCTCTCTTCTCACCACAAGAAGTCTTGTCCTTGAAAGAGATTCTCTGATTCGACGTTCTCCAACATAAAAAAGATCTCTTTTTCAACCATGTCAACCTCCTTCTCTACTACCTCCTCCACGATGTCTCAATTTTCCCCTGCCCCAAGTCCTCTCACCCACTATATTATTCTCAAACTCATGGAAAACTTTACTTTTTTTTCCCGACCTTCATTACCAAAAACTTTATGGCTTCGTCAATGGCATCTCTCTCGCTCCACCAAAATCTTTAAACTCCCCCGACCAATGCCCCTTCACGAAATCCTACCTATGATTTTTTGTTTGGAAAAAGATCAGCTGATTTTAAACACCCTTGTTCGAATCTGTTCTTCAACAATTTGTTGGTCTCAAAACCTCTCATGATGTTTGGATCACTTTGGAGAAAATGTTTTCTATCACGTCTGTGTCCACCAAAATAAACATACTATATTATTAACTACCGTCCCAAACACTAAATAATTTTTTAATTACATATCTTGAATTTTGGGATATCAAGTTGCTCAACTGGTGTCATTTACAATGGTCAAAGAATCACCCTGTTTCTTGGTTTCTAGTCTTTATCTAGTTCAAGTTCTCTTGGATTGTTGGAATGTTAGATTGCATATGATAAGACAAATGTTCCTACAGGATTATGTGTTTTCATAAGATGTGTGTTGGGGATTTACATACCCTTCAAACTTGACTGGACACGGATGAGCTAATACTTTCAGAGTTTGTAGCTAAAATTTTGGCAAAATTGAAGATTTTTATAAGGTATTGAAAAAGATTTTTTTTTTTCGAGATTGTTGTCTATAATATATAATTGTTTTCTAGAAAAGAAATCTGAAAGAAAATACTACATATGCCTTTTTTGTTTCCTGATGTTCTCTAAATTGTTATTAATAATCTCATACATGAAAATGTCATGTTCTAGACTCTGGTTTTGATGATGAATTTACCTGTGCGGGAGCAAAATAAGTTTCTTAAAACAGTGCTTATCCAGTAATGTTGCAGGACTGCTTAGCGTTGCTCTTCATTGCTGGAGCAGATAATGTTACGTTATTCTTCAAGTTCCATGTCTAAATAATGTATTTTCAATACTTGCATAATCCAACGAAGGATTCTATTTTAAGAAAAATATATTGGAAGTATTAGAAGTTACATTCATATCAGTAAACAACGTTTCACTGTGAGCACTTCACCTGTTGCTCCTGGCAAAACTTTCATCACAGTAATGTATTCCTACTGGCTCTCCATGGTGAACAGTCTTGCACAACTGAGATTTTTTGTGGTAGCTTCTTTATCAGTTTTTGAAGCTGCTGCTTCCCAGTGATTTTTATTGGTGTTGAACGTAGAGACCAGAAAGAATATTTGTCAGCAAGAGAAATACGGAGGGAGAACAATGTGAGGTGGAAGTGCCTATAGATAAAGGAAGCATATCAACACCTAAATTAAGACTTTGAAAACCCATTGTCAATAAGCAGAGGTTAGTGCCCTCTGCTTCATGCAACAATAGCTTGTTAACGACGTTATGAAATGTTAGAAGAACAAAAAAAAAATTGGCCCACAGAACATCATAACAATGTTTTCCTTACAGCATGCTATCTGTTTTAGCAGGCAATCTCCAGAGGAAATTTTGAGGAATGGAAGGAATGCCAACACGAAGTCTTGGAGGCCTCATTGCATAAGAGTCCCTGTAACAAGAACCAAGTACTTGAACTGAACTTTATGAACCAACAAACAAGCAATCAGACAGAACGCCAAAAACAAGCAATCAGAAGGAGAATAGGAGACAATATAACAAGAAATTTAAAAAACACTAACATAACATGAGTGATGTCAAAACAAGAAGTTTAACACAGAGGAATTACAAGGGTTTTGAAATATCGACCGGTAGTCTAGGATTAACAGAGTGGAAATCAAATAAAATCGACAAAACCCTCCCCTGTTTACTCACACACACAGTGGCTGGATTTGAATGGTTGCAGGAGAAGCCATTCACAATTTAATTACCCTCATTTTTTGCCCCAAATTTTCCAATGGCGTATTTGATCAAACTCCCTCCAAAGAACAACGATTCCACTCAAACATGTCATGACTCTCTCACAATTTGCCTTTGCTCTTCTCAAGCTCCATCTATTTTCACCTGTATCAAGCATGTACTCCACAACCTCCCTCCTTAGAGGTGGGTCGGCACGGCCAAGCCTCGAAGAGAGAATATAAGTAGCTTGGTGTCTTAAACTATCAAGCTGATAGACTGATAATGGTTGAAGGTAATGCATCATAGGAAGCATAGGTTGTGAGTAAGTATGAAACAAGTTGATCCAATTGTTGCCACTAAATTTCACAGCCAAATGAAGCTCTCCCATTTTCTTCAATCCATTAGGTTGCAAGACTAAAAGCGGGTAGGAATGTGTATAAATCCTACCAGTTTCGAGAGTAGTCAACCGAATCGTCTTTTTTTTATTTTTAACCGTAAGTATTCGGGCTAGTTTACGCGCACTTCGACTAATCCACCGAGATCATGAAGTTAACGACTATGTAAACTTCCAGTGACCCTGAAGTTTGTGGCAATTGGTGACCTCTAAAGAACAAACCCAGGATTTAACTAGTTAAGCTACACCCTTTATGGTTATTGCCAACCGAATCCTTACTTTGCCAAGTCTTGGATCACCCGTCCCATCGTTCTTGTCCCCTGCCTGTAAATGACAGTTATCAAAAACTCCAATGGTAACAACTGTATATGGATCATAAACATCCCAGTAGTATTGCTCATTCCACTTTGGAGCATAACTGTCTACTATAGTACTTGTCCTAACCCACTTCCGCCCGTGTTACGCTACACAATAAGCATCGGTAGTTCCACGACCATCCTTGGACTTCGGTGGTAGCAACCCTTCAGCTTTTAGGATACCTAGCTCCAAGACCCCAATTTTCTCTGGCCGTAGCTTGGAAGATGTTGCCCTCAAATCACTGCTGTCGTAAGTTGGTTCATCAAAAACATGATATAAACCATCTAAAAAGATCCTCAGATGAAGTCTACTGGCAAACTTCACTTCTGTCTTCTCCTCACCCTCCGCAACATACTTCTCGAGATTAATACACTGAGCACCGATGCCTTGAGGAATCAACCTCTTCTCCACTTGGTGCAAAGGAATCACAGACCTCCCTAAACATACCTCCTTATTAGCTCCCATCTTGTCCTCCACACTTAAAATTAAATGATCATCAAATGGCTCTGCTGCAACAAACATCACTTCCTCATTCCAAGTAGGATTCGGATTCTTATCCTTTGAAACTGTAGTCCTCAAAACCAAGTTCCCAAGAACAGCCTTGATGTTAGCTTCTGGTTTCCTGTTCTTGTCTGCAGGTGCCAAATCCTTTGCTGCAATCACTTGAATTCTTAAATACCAAAGCACAGGGGAGAGGTAAACATTAGAACGAATGTTTGTCACGCTTTTCCCGCTAACTGCAGCTGCATCAGAATGCCAAGCAACAGAAAATGCGTCGTCAGCTTGATTCCCTATCCATGTAGCTAACATCAACTCTCCTGCAACCTTAACCCCATTGCGATCCTCCAATTTATACCACCGTGCTGCCAATGGACTATCTGGTGGAAACCGCGTAGGATTATCGCCCAAATCAAAGGAAAGACAGCCAATAATCTCATTAACCGCAGATTCTTTATCCCTTACCAGGATCTCTAATCTCCCACCCCGAAGGCGATCTCTTGTGAAAGCATAGACTTCATTCCATTCTGGGTTTGAGGTCTGTTCAAAGCATCTAGTTATTCCCTTGTAGTTTCCATTCTTTAGCTCGACAAAAGGGACACAAGTGACAGTCATGTTGTTCACTGGCAAGCCATTGGCTCTCACAATTCTGACATAAAGAAACTGTCTTTGTTCAACTAGAGTAAGCTTGTCACTGCCTATGACTGTCCTTCCACCAATATCAGGTGATGTCACCTTAAGGGTGTAGCCCTCCTTTGGTTTCTCTTTTGGAGGCATTTGCTCAAACTACAAGATATAACAGAGAGTGAAAAAAATCAGTTACTGCTTAATTAGTGTTGGATCTTTATTTCCTGTTAGACATTTTGTAGTAAGATCAATAAGAGCAGAAACCTTTCAAGGGAAAATTCATGTCCGAGTATATTAAAATATCAGGCCTCTGAAAGTTTTGAATGCCTGAATTCTGTGATCACAAGAGAAGAAAATACTGTCATATTTGATAGACGAAGTACTAAAAATCATGCACACATAATGTTGGTTACACAAAAACAACTAGGCAATCTACACGCATTTTATTCATTAATATGTATTCTATACAACTGTTCAAGATATTATAATTCGATATAAATATGACAACCTAGTTTGTATAGCCAGGAAAGAATTGCATAACATCCTGATGCCTATCAAACACAGTACTTGTACACTTTGGCCCCTCCAGCTCCGGCACTTAAATATCCTATTAATGATTTATGAACAAAATCTTTAAATCATGATGATCTATATTATAGTAATATATAGCAGTTTGATATGTGGTTGCGATCACAAAAATCATTTTGTAATTTTCCAGCATATAATGATCTGATCTGCATAATTTTCTGTCTATGTGAGACATACATCGACCTAGCATACCTTGGAAAGTTATTTTGAAGTGATTTGATGCAAAAATTATCACCAAACATAAAGCAGAATCTCTAAGAGAGCTGAAAGGAATAAATCTTAACAGAAATTTCAGACAATGAAACAGTTAAGAAGTCATGTGACAATACTGTCTTTCTGTCATTAGCCAGGATAAACACAGAATAGAGAACTAACCTTTTTCATGCACAAAAATTTCCTGCAGACTTCAAGCATTAAGTACAAATTGCTACAAACCCCATTAGCAAACCATGCTGTGAATTAGTGAGAAATCAAAACCCTGTACAAACAACATCCAAAAGTGTTTGGAATGAGTATTAAATTTTGAAAATACAGTAATTAATTGTTTATGTATATGCAAATAGAGAGTAGGCTCAAAACACTATATAATTAGAAGATAAAAAATGATGCTGGAAAAAAAAAACTTACATTTTAGTTCTTGAATGTCCGTAGCTCTTTAAGGCATTAGCAAGCTCTTCTGTACCCATGTGCGAGCATAATTGGATTCAATTTGTTGAGAACATGTTTTATGCCAATTGTTTGAGTTTTTCAGGTCTAAATAATTAAATAGAGAGATTATCTATGCTAAAAGAATTGGAATTAATAATTACAATTGAATATTTTGGCAATAATAGGCAGTTGAAAATGGTAAGCTTATATTTCTTTCAAAATTATGTTACGGTTGAGTGTTGAATGTAGAATAAGCTATGTGCCAGGGGACAATGATGACAGAGAACCTTGAGATTTTCCCTTTTCTTCTTGCAAGAAAAAAACTAATAATAATACAATCATGTTGATTTCGAAATTCAATTTGCATTGAATGCTAAAAGCTTCTTTTAAAATTGTTATAATAATTTTTTGGTAGGAATAATAAGCTTTTGTTGTGTAGCTTCAAATTGGCAATGTAAGAGAATCCTTAACATTGTATTGATATTCATTCACTTCATATCTATCAGGTTATTTGAAATCTCTCCATGTAACAAATTGGAGGAAGAAATAAAAGACAAGAGAGAGAGCTTTTGCACGAAGGATAAGGGAACCTCTAGTATTATGCTTAAAAAGAATAATCGTGTACAATATTATTTATACACAGTTTATCTAATAAACTATTTTGTCTATTTTCTTATGATAAAAGGCCCTCAACTAAATAAGCAAAAAACAAAAAAGGAATAATTACAAATAATTCATTCGGTTGCAGCATGTTGTGCTGCTGTTATTTTGCTGGCGTGGTGCTGGCTATTCTGTTGCAATTTTGTTACAGGTTGTTGCTTGGTGCATGCTAAATGGCATGCTGTTGATGTGGTCTCTAATATCCCCCCACAAGATGGAGAATAGAGATTAACTATTCCCATGTTGGACAAATGCTGTTGAAAAATAGAAGAAGGAAGAGCTTTGGTAAAGATGTCCGCTAGTTGACTTTGAGAAGCAACATGAGCAGTGGTGATAAGACCTTCCTGTATTTTGTCATGGATGAGATGGCAATCCAATTCAATATGTTTTGTCCGTTCGTGAAAAACTGGGTTTGCAGCTATGTGAAGAGCAGCTTGGTTATCACAGTAAAGTTGAGTAGCTTAAGGATGAGAAATACAGAAATCCTGAAGGAGATATCGAAGCTAAGTGAGTTTTGAGCAAGTGGAAGCCATAGAACGGTATTCTGCCTCAGTTGAGGAGCAAGAGACAACAGATTGTTTCTTGGACTTCTAAGAAATAAGAGAGTCTCCAAGGAATATGCAATAACCCGTGACTGATCTTCTAGTGTCAGGGCAGGAAGCCCAATCAGAGTCATATAAGGCTTTGAGTTAAATCTGTGAAGAAGAAGATAATAAAATACCTTGTCCAAGTGCAGATTTAATGTAATGAAGAACGCGATAAGTTGTGGCTAGATGTATGCTGGTAGGTGTATCCATCTATTGATTGAGGACCTAGACAGGATAACAAATATCCGGCCTAGTGATTGTGAGATACAAAAGGCCTCTAATAAAACGACGATATGAGCTGGGGGTCTGATAAAGGATCTCCAGAAGTCTTGCTGAGCTCAAAGTTCTGCTCAAGAGGCAGCTTGAGGAGTTTGCTGGCCAAGGTTCCTGAATCATCCAGAATGTCTAAAGCATATTTTCTCTGACATAAATGAATACCTTTTGAGGATCTAACAACTTCTAAGCCAAGAAAGTAGCATAAGCAGCCAAGGTCTTTGATTTAAATTGGTTGTGTAGGAAGGATTTAACGGATTCGATGGACGATGAACAATTTCCAGCAACAATTATATCATAAACATAAACTAGTAAGGCAATAAATGAATTGTTATCCACCTTAGTAAATAGGCTATAATCAGTTTTGGATTGTGTAAAACCAAAGGCAATGAGAGAAATAGAGAAGCGTGAGGCTTGCTTGAGTCCATATAAACTTCTGAGAAGCTTGCAGACTTGATTGGTGCGTCCTACAGAATAACCAGGCGGCCTGCGCATATATATTTCTTCTTTCAAGTCACCCTGAAGAAATACGTTGTTGACGTCAAATTGTAAGAGACACCATCCTTTGATTGCTGCAATAAAGAGTAAGACCTTGACAGTAACAAGCTTTATGACAGGAGAACAAGTCTCTGTATAATCAATACCTGCCTTCTGCATAAAACCCTTGGCTACAAGTTTGGCTTTCAATCTCTCATTAGTACCATCAGCATGAAATTTAGTCTTGTAAATATATTTGCAGTCAATGGTTGACTTGCCATGAGGTAAGTCAGTGATGATCCAGGTGTTATTTTGTTCCAAGGCAAGCAATTCATCACTCATGGCTTTGCACCAGCCAGGATGTTTCATGGCTTGGTTGTATGTGATGGGGTTAGTATGAATGAAGATAGAGCTAGAAAAAGCAGTGAATAATGGGGAACATTTTTTATAAGAAATAAAGTTTGCCAATGAGTAGAGATTACCGGTGTTTGAAGTCTCAGACTTGGACAATGATTAAGAAGGCACAACAAGTGAGGACTAGTTACAATGGAAGTCTTGTAAATATTGTGGTGCTCTTCTGACCCTGGTGGTTCTGCGAGGGGCTGAATCAAGAGAGGAACAAGGTAGAATAACAGGAGTGTGAGATGGAGAATCAAATGAGGGGTCTGTTGTGGAGATGACAGAGTCATTTAGTGCTGGTGAAGTTATGTGAGGTATGTTGGAAGGAGATAAATCATCGGGTGTAAATGGAGAAGAGATGATAGGAAAATCAAGAGTGTCAGGTAATGGTTTAGTGAAAACACATGTTGTGCTGTTAGATGCATTAGTGGAGAGGTGAGGTAAGGAGTGAAATGGGAAAGTTGATTCATGAAAGGTGACGTCTCTAGATATAAAAATGGTATTGGATTGGAGATCAAGCAATTTGTAGCCTTTTATGCCAAAAGGGTATCCAAGAAAAACAGATATGCGATCATGGGATTCAAATTTCTTTCTTTGGTGGGAGAGAGTGGAAGCAAAACAAAGAGAACCAAATACCCTTAAATGGGCATAAGTGGGTGATTTATTGAATAAGAGTTCAAAGGGTGTTTTGTTTTTAAGCAAGGGGCTAAGTGTGTGATTAATGAAGTATGTGGCAGTTAAGACACAATCACTCCAGTATTGAAGGGGAAGATTGGCCTGACATCTTAAAGCTCGGGCAACATTAAGTAGGTGCTGGTGTTTGCATTCTACAATCCCATTTTATTGGGGTGTTTCGACACAGCTAGTTTGGTGAATGATTCCTTTGGTATGAAAGAAATCTTTCATGTGGAATTCCCCTCATTATCACTTCGCAGAATTTTAATCTTGCAATTAAATTGGTTTTCAACTAAGTTGGCAAAGGATTCTATGTTACGTTTAGTGTCAGCTTTAGTGGGGAGGAGGTAAAGCCATGTACTGCGAGTGATTTCTTCCCCTTCTTCCTATGAACTTAGTGGTTGGTTTTGACCCATGATCCCATGATCTTAGTGTTTTGAGGAGCAATCCCAATCATGCTCCCATGTTCAGCAGTCATGCCCCTATGATCTGGACACCTATTCCCCCCTTGAAGCCATGATCATAATTGTCGTAACAACTCACTACATTGCCGCGTAACTATCATTCTATGCAGCCGAATCTACTGTGTTTGCTTCCTGCCTTGGATTGTCCATCATCCAAGTTCAAACTTGCATCAGTCCACTGCTCGTATAGGTTAATGTTGCCAAATTTGACACTATCTCATGAACTGTCACTGCCTACTGTGTCTTTCCAGTAGAGTTTTCGTCAATATATTCATGCTGGATTTTAACTCCATTACAGCTCCTTATCATTAGTTTTGCGAAGCAGAGGAAACTCAACAATCACTCACTCTGCAATCAATTTATTTCGCATAGAATTGAATCTGCCAACATTTTGGACACTCTGTTTGGACTCACTCTTGACTTTTCACCTCAGTAGAGATGATTTGTTTTTAGGACACCCTATTAAAATACACTATAAGTGTCCCCGACAACATACGCCCCCACACAACCTGAAACTTCCGTAAGCAACAGTCCACAAGCTACCTTCTAACCATGTGTTAAAAGGGGTTGGAATTATAGAGGTGAAGATTCTTTAAAGGCCACACATGACCAGAACCTCACTGGATTTTTCCATGCTCATTCATTCCTGCTTCTTGGGTTTCCGCTCCCTGGGTTTGACCCTCTACAGTAAATTTGATATCCACCTTAAATTTTGTGGCCCATGTTATCATACAATATCATAATTATACAAGTGCCCGTTATAACTATATGCTTTTTCTTATCATCATTAATTGCAAGTTTAACCAACAAATTGATTCTATAAAACAAAAAAAGCAAATAAAATTACATATTTATAAACTTTCAACATCAAATGTTGTTTTACAAAAAGACTAGGCTAATGGAATAAACTAAAAGATGAACTTCAAATGAAATTCACAACCATGAATCCACCTTTAGGTTCTTCATTTGACCTATGAATTTTCTGTGAAGAAATATTAGTTACGAGAAATCCATTTCTACGGATGAAGATTTTTTTTAAGAAGAAAATATTTGTTTACAGAATTATACTTAGTTAGTTACCTTTGAGACGTTAGTTCCAAAAGTATTTTTTTTCCTCCTTTAATATTACATAGGTTCAAATTTAAGGAAATGCTACAAAAAAAGGTTCAAAAATCGATTCAGGTATTGATATTATGCCTAACACCTAATAAGGGAAAGAATTAATCTCAATGCAAAAGAAAAAACAAAGAAAAAAAACAAGAAGAGAGCATTTGACAATTAAAACCGCAAAAAATAGAAATGTTGGCATCACTAGAATTACTATGGAATGGGTATGGCTTCCTCGAATATCAAGTTTCAAAGATGCCTCAATCTTTCCTCGAAGATCCCTTTACAAGTGAGTTTTACAATTGCATGATATCTAATATTTTCAATTAAATATATCGTTCTGTCAATTGGTTGGATTAAGTACTGTTATTGCGATTTCATCTCTTGACCTATCATCAACATGATATACAGCTATCAACCTCCATGACATTACACACAAGTACAGGATGGTACGTGATGACCAGTGACCGATATGGAATACATGGTCCTCCAATGAGTCCACTCGCGTCCTGCCGCCCAGGACGTCCTAGCCTACGAATGGATGACTCGTCCATAAACATATACAAGGATTGTTCAGAAGCATTCTCGTCTAGGCACCCGTGTTTCAGTAACCAGAGCACCAAAATGATACTAGAATGTCTGATCTAACCTTGCTTCAGTTCCTAATTTCCGCACATTTTCTATGATGGATGGCAATTTCATAATTTCACAACAGGAAGATGAGTGTCCTCCATTTTGTTCATGTGGGTGCCCATAAGGGACCTGAACAAAGAAAGCAAAACAAAACCAAGATGGAGAGGGAGATCTTTGTCTGCACATTGTTTAGGGCGCAATGTGGTCAGCCTTTGATGGGTACAGTTGGCTGGATTTGATGCTTTGGTCCCCTAAACCCTAATGACACAGACTTTGCTTTAACGTGCGCGTTGGGTTTCTTTCATGCTTGCCAAATTTGCATTTCTTGTCCAGTGGTGGTGGGGGTAGCAAGTGACTGACTGTGGGTGGGTAGGTCCTACCTATCATCTTCCTCAAAAATTGACTGCCACTACCAGCACATCAGCCCCCTAGACCCAATCACCGAGTCTTGCATCAAAATTAATCTTACTATTTGATGTGAGGCTATGCAGGTGTGCTTAAGGCTAACCCCTTGATTTCGGTTGATTAAGCATTTTATTTGCAACCTGAGCCAACTTGGAGATATTATATCTTCTCGTCTTCAGCTAACAAGCACTAAGCACCAAGTAGTAACTTTCAGAGCCAAGACAACAGATCTTCTCTTTCAAATGCATGATAATAATACAAGGAAAATAAACATATTGAGAAATCGGTGCCCAGTTTTCGATAGCATTTGGGTGGATTAAATTGGACTGGTCACATCAAGCCTGTCCCAAAAATTATGATATAGGTGGGCATGCAAATATCTATCTATATTTATCACAAAAGGGATTTATTTCCACAAAAAAGAAGTTCCATTTAACCGTCCTAAATTGTCTTCATTGATACTTCTGTTTTGCCTATTGTTTTCTATCTTATTAAAACACTTGACAAGTGCATTCATGAAGCTGACATATACAAGTCCAGTGAAATTACATGGTTTATAAACCGCAAGGGCCAGCGAGGCTATTAGCACGTTCTAAGGTTTAAATGCCCTGCACTCGAGGGCGGAGCTAGGTGTGCTGCCGGCCGTCGGCCTTGGCTTCTCAAAGTTCTTAAAATTCCTTGAAATTTGAAGTTCTTTAAAAAGAATGTCGTTGTTATATATGCAAAATGATCCTTCAAAATGAAAAGAGGTTACTCCTTGGTCTGAGATTTTTTTTCACATTAGCACAGTCAACAAACTTATTTCTCAAACTA